>WNFO01014018.1_pt1 | contig 10504 bp, 7 predicted proteins | sample 5400251 | NCBI WGS metagenome assembly WNFO01 (sample SAMN13153354, study PRJNA577476) | soil metagenome | isolation source: 100 cm saprolite under Madrone tree | place: USA:California | collected 2016-06-14 | reverse complement strand
CCGAATGCGGTTGTCGCCGAGCGCCAGCGTTTCAATCCTGCAGGACGCATAGCGCGTGATAGCAGCGTTAACGGTAACCGCCCCAGGGTGAAAGAGATACAGTGGCCAAATATCGAGCGTGCCGCCCGCCAAGTCCACACGAGTAGGAGCCTTCGATTCAATGCGCATGTGCGTCCAGTTAGGCAGGCTTACGCTACAAAGCCGGGTTAGTGTGCCGCAAGAATGCGGCAAGCTCAAGGATTTGTGCGAGCGAGGATTCCTGGCGGGACATACCCCTCCCCCCGGGGGTTTGGTGTAAGTGCGGATTCTAAAGAGCTTAACGGCTAAATTGCTTGGATCTGCGCATTCTAAAGGAGTTATGAATTTGTACTGTGAGTGATTCTTGCGGGCGTAGAATTTTACGGAATGAGTATAACTTATAAGTTAAACATTGTCAAGAGCAATCGAAACATTAACTGTATGGGACTCTGGACATGAGGCTTGGGACTGCTTAGGGGCGTTGCGTTCAAAAGCTAACTCGCGGGTGCAATGAGGCCGGCCTAAGGGCCGCCTCTTATGCAAGCGGGGCCTTTCGCGCGAGTTATATAAAGTTGATGTTACGCACTTGACGGATAGGCGATTGGCGTGTAAACCATCTCCTGCGTCCCCGCCTATTACAAGTGGAAAGGTATGCCCAAATGAAGCAATCCAGGTGTGTGTCAAAGAGGTCTAGAAGTGCGCTCGTTTTCACTTCAGGAGCTGCCGAGAGGATTTGGAATATGCGGAAGCCGATTACTGTCGTTTTGATGCTGTTTGTCGCAATAGGATTCTCACAGTTGGCGCAGGCAGCGCCACAGGCAGATCACTTTAAGGCAGTGGGCCCAGATAAAAGTCAAGTTAGGGAGGATTCCCTTTTCTTCCCGAACGACTTCGAGGCTGCGACGGCCAGTCATCCGGATCCCAATGGTCTTACGCTCTTTTCACTGTGCCGACGCGCGCCGTTTACCTCTACGACGTTGTATTCGTCGATCGCGGGCACCAATGTCGACGCCGTTGTGAACGATACAACTTTCACGCTGGTAGACGGGACAGAATGCTATGAGCCGCAGAACGAACAGAACATTGTCGTTAACCCGACCAATAGCCAGAACATCGTCACTTCGGCCAACGACTATCGCTATGGATTCCAGGCGCTGATCTACCGCAGCACCGATGGCGGCAACACGTTCTCCGATATCCTTCTTCCGGGATGGGATTCTTTCTCTGGCGCTAACGGGTTATTCAAGCATGTGCAGGCCGGGGGCGATCCTGCGCTGGCATTTGCTACGGACGGCACCCTCTATTATTCCGCACTGGTGTACGACTTCAGTTTCGCGAACCGCACACCGAGCGGGGTCGCGGTGGCCTCTTCCCGCGATGGTGGCGCTAACTGGAGCAAGCCGGTGATGGTGCACTACGAAGACGCCAACAACTTCTTCAATGACAAGGAGTGGATAGCGGCAGGCACGGGCGGCAAGGTTTACGTCACCTGGACGCTTTTTAAATCCAACAAACCACATGGGTACATTTCTTCGAACATCGTAGAGGCGGTGTCGCATGATTACGGCGTTACATGGTCTAGCCCAATCGCGGTAAGTGACAGCGCCCACCCCTTCGACCAGGGCTCATCGCCTGCGGTCGCGCCCGACGGAACCGTTTATGTGGCGTACGAGGGCAACCAGGCCAGCGATGTAACGAAAGATCAGATCGTGCTGGCGCGCTCGACCGACGGAGGACGCACGTTCACCAACATCGAACTCGGGCGAGTGTACGATGATATCGGCTGCTATCCGCTTAATGTGGCTCAGGGCCGCCAGCGGCTGACCTTTGAGCAATTCCGCGTCAGCAGCTTTCCCTCACTTGCCATTGATCCGAGTACAGGCGGCTTGGCCATTGCCTGGTCAGACGATCAGAACAATCCGGGCTGCGCCGCGGGCGCGGCATCCTTCTCTGGAGTCACCAACAACCAAGTCAAGCTCGTCACCTCAGCGAACGGTAGGACGTGGACTGCGGCGACCCAGATTACTTCGGGCAAAGACAAGGTGTACCCGGCCGTCGGAGCGAACCATGGCCGGGTCGTGGTCGGCTATTACACCCGCGACTACTCGCCCGTTCCAACCGCGACCGACCATTCATGCCAGCGAGGGTTCTTGAACACTACAGATCCGGGCTACCCAGCTTCTACGACGGTGTACTATACCGACCTCGCGCCGGTGTGCCTCGACTACGCTTTCAGCAGCTCGACGGACGGATATGTGAGCGAGACCCGCGTCTCCACGCAGTCGTCTAATCCGTACATCGAGTTTTCGGGCAGTTTCATCGGCGACTATACCGGCGTTGCGGTGGATTCGGCTGGCGGGGCACACACTGTCTGGACCGACTTCCGCGGACTTCCGGGCTCAACCACCCCGAATCAGGACACGGTTGTCGGGAATGTCCCCTGAACCTTAACTGGACGGCGCCGGCAGGTTGTAACCGCAAACGGATCGGATGGAAGGGGCGGGTTCATTCCTGCCCCTTTTCCTTTGCGCTTTGAGAGGTGTCAATGCGACTGCTGAAAATCCTGATGGCTGGTTTGCTTTGCATTGCTTGGGCGCGGGGGCAAACTGGCGGCGAGCTGCGCCGCTACGAGACGGTGTTTTATCCCAGCGGGAAATTGCGGATTGAGGCTTACGTGTATAAGCCGGAAGGGCCGGGGCCATTTCCGGTGGTCATTTACAACCACGGTTCGCGGGTGGAACACGACCGTGAGGAGGTCCCGTTTATTTATGTGGGATCGATGCTGACGGCGAGCGGATATGTGGTCGTGGTGCCGGAGCGGCGCGGGTATGGGAAATCTGACGGGCAGACGTTTGGCCAGGCGGTGGGGGAGGACCGCGGTCCGCGATTCGTGAGGCGCGTGCAGGAGGAGACGGACGATGTTTTGGCGGCAGTCGAGTACGTCAAGACGCTGCCGTATGTGGACAGTGCGCGGATGGGAGTGATGGGGTGGTCGTTCGGAGGGATCACCAGCGTGTTCGCGGCGAGCCGATCTGAAGTGTTTCGCGTGGTGATCGATCAGGCGGGCGCGGCGCTCACCTGGGACCGCAGCCCGGAGATGCAGAAAGCGCTGAAGGAGGAAAACGATCGCACGACGGAGTCGGTGAAGGCAGCGGTGCGAGAGGCGGAAGCGTATGGCACGACGGCGAAACTGATTGTGTATCCGGCGTTCACGCCGCGGCGAGACGCTGGCGGGACCGCTGCCGGGCACATGATTTTTGGCGTCGAGGGATGGCGAATATGGGAAGCGGACGTGAAGGAGTTTTTGGGAAAGTATTTGTCGAATTGAGCGGCAGCCTAAAGGCCGCCGCCACTTGATTAGTCGCGGAGGATGCGGGCGGGATCGGCGCGTGTGGCGCGCCAGGCGGGTAGGAAGCAGGCGGCTGCTGCGGCGACGGTCATTACGATGAATGCGGAAGCGAAGGCCACGGGGTCGCGCGGGCTGACTTTGAAGAGGAGATTGCCGAGCAGACGCGTGAGCAGCAGCGCGGTGGCGACGCCGAGCAGCACGCCGGCGCCGGTGAGGGCGAGTCCGCGCGAGAGCACCAAGCGCAACAAATGCGATGCGTCCGCGCCAAGGGCCATGCGCAGGCCGAGTTCGCGCGTGCTCTGCGAGACGGCGTAGGACATCACGGCGTAGAGGCCGATGATGGCGAGGAGCAGCGCCAGGCCGCCGAGAACGCCAACCAGGGTCACGGCGACCATTTGCGGCGAAGTGGAGCGCTCGAGCTGCTCCTGCATGGTGATGAGTTCGGATGGCGCGACGTTGGCATCGAGCGCATGCACTTCGCGCACGAGCTCCGTGGCCATCGTTTGCGGAGAGAGCGTGGTGCGAATGTTCAGGACGCCGCCGCGCAGATTGTTTTGCCGCAGCGCGATGAAGAAAAACGGTGTGGGCTTCTCGCGCACGCTGGAATACTTCGAGTCCTTGGCGATGCCGACGACGGTCAGCCAGCGTCCCTTGAGCTGCAGGCGGTCGCCGAGCGGGCTGCGGCCGTTCCAGTAGCGCTGCGCCATGGTTTCGTTGATCACGGCGACAGGCGCGGCGTTTTCGTCGTCGCCGCGAGTGAATTCGCGGCCGGCGACGAGCGGAATGCTCATGGTGACGAAGTAGTCAGAGCCGACTTCGTTGTAGTCGACGGTGGGCGATTCTTCCGGCGGCGGCGTGTAGCCATCGACGACGATGGGCGCGGTAGAAGAGCTGACGTAGCTGAGCGGAAGCATTCTTGAGAAGGCGGCTGACTCCACGCGGGGAAGCGAGCGAACGCGCTCAAGCAGCTCATCCTGGAAGGTCTGCGCGCGAGAGGGCGTATAGCCGACGGAAGCGAGGTCAATGCCGGTGTACTGCACGCCGCGTGCATTGAAGCCGGGGCTGGTGTTGCGAATCGTCAGCAGGCTTTGCATCAGCAGGCCTGTACCGACGAGCAAAATGAAGCTGAGCGAGACCTGCACCAAGACCAGGCCGGAGCGAACCCAGGCGCGGCCGCGCCCACCAACGACTCCCGCGGATTCCATCTTCATGGAGCTGGCGAGATCGATCTTGTCCGTTTGCAGGGCGGGGACCACACCCAAGAGCACGGTGGTCAGCAGACACACACCGGCGCTGAGAGCCAAGACGCGCCAATCGAGTTCACCGGGGAGATGCATTTGCACGCCGGCGCGGGTCGGGAAGAGCAGCACCAGCAAATGGCGGCACCAATAGGCCATCAGCAGCCCGCCGGTGGCACCGAAGAAGGAGAGCAACAAGCCTTCGGTGAGCAACTGCTTCCACAGGCGAGCGCGGCCTGCGCCGATGGCGAGGCGCACGCTCATTTCGTGGCGGCGGGCGAAGGAGCGTACCAGGAGCAGGTTGCCGACGTTGGCGCAAGCGATGAGCAAAACGAAAACGACGACGGCCACCATGATTTCGAGCGTGGGGAGCAAAGTGGCGGCGTTGTTGAACGGCGTTTGCCACAAGGGCCAGAGTCGAATGCCGCGGCCGCGATTGGTGGCGGGATAGTCGGCTTCGAGGCGGCTGGAAATTGCGGCGAATTCCTGCTGGGCTTGCGCATGGTTTATTCCGGGCTTGAGCCGTGCGTAGGATTCGATCCAGCGCGCACCGCGATCTTCGAGCTTGTATGCGCCGCCCTCGAAGGTGTCTTCCATGGAAACAGGCACCCAGAAGTTCATGCGCCAGCCGACGAAGGTGCCGTAAAAGCCCTGGGGCGCAACGCCGACTATGGTGTGCATGACTCCGTCAAGGCGCTGGGTCTTGCCGATGATTTGCGGATCGCCACGGAAGCGCCCTTGCCAAAGCTGGTAGCTGATCACCGTGACGGGATGCGCGCTTTGCCCTTGATCTTCGCCAGGCAAGAAGCCCCGGCCGAACATGGGGGGAACGCCGATGGCGTCAAAATAATTGGCGGAGACGATGCTGCCGGTGGTGCGCTCGGCGCGATCGCCGATGCTGAGCGTAGTGCCGGTAATTTTGCTGACGAAGACCGTTTCGCAGAGCGTGCAGCTTCGCTGAAGGTCCTGTAAGTCGGGCCAAGAAAGCGGGGTGCCCCGGGGTTCGTCACGGGAGATCCCGCCGATGGCGACGAGGCGCTCCTGATGCGCGACGGTGGGGTAGGGACGCAAAAGGATTCCTTCGATCCAACTGAAGACGGCGGCGTTGGCGCCGATTCCTAGCGTGAGGCAAAGGACGGCCAGAATGGAAAAGCCGGGGCTGCGGCGGAGCATGCGGAACCCGACGCGGAGGTCTTGCCATAGGCTGTCCAGGCGCGGCGGGAACCAAATGGCGCGCGCGTCTTCGCGAGCGAGCGTGGACGCGCCCATGCGACGGTTGGCGGCGTGGCAGTCGCCGGATTCCTGCTCCAGCATTTGGCGGTGAAAGTCCATTTCTTCGGCGAGTTCGTCGCCTTGGCGGAGCCGGCGGAAGAAATAGAGGAGGCGGCGAATCAGGCGCATGACATCACCTTTTGGATGGCGACGACCATCCGGTCGAACTCGCGATTTTCGGCGGCGAGTTGTTTGCGGCCGGAGGCGGTCAGCTTGTAGCAACGGGCGCGGCGATTATTTTCCGATGCGCCCCATTCCGCGGTGACCCAGCCGTTGAGGAGGAGACGCTGAAGGGCGGGGTAGAGTGAGCTTTCGCCGACGTCGAGGACGTCTGCGGAAATTTTCTTGAGGTGTTGGGCGATGCCGTATCCGTGACGCGCACCGCTGGTGAGCGAGCTGAGGACGAGCATGTCGAGAGTGCCGGGCAGGAGGTCGCTTCCCATCGTTTGTCGATGGAAGCATACGGCGTGGTGAGTGTCAAGGGCTTCCCCATCGGTCGGCGATGGGAGCGGGTCAGACCGCAGATGCGGGGGCGGAGTTGTAGATGGATTCGACGAGGGCGAGGCTGCGGCGGCCTTCGTGACCGTTGCAGATGGGCTGCGTGTTGTTGGCGATGGCGTGGAGGAAATCTTCGAGGATGGCTTTGTGGCCGCTGATGTCGGTTACGGCTGCGGACGTGGCGCTTTGGTTGGAGTCGCCGGCAATGATGGCAGCGAAGTCCGGGGGAGGATTGCGGAGGTCGGCCGCGACGATGCGGTCGTGCTCGAGGATTACGGTGCCTTCAGTGCCAGTGATTTCGAGGCGGCGCGAGTAGCCCGGATAGGCGGCGGTGGTGGCGAGGAGCGTGCCGACCGCGCCGCTGGTGAATTCGAGGGTGGCGACGGCGGTGTCTTCGGCTTCGATCTTATGCAAGACCGTGGCAGTGCGAGCCTGGACGCGAACTACATCGCCGAGGAGCCAGAGAAGGAGATCGACGGTGTGAATGGCTTGGTTGATGAGCGCGCCGCCGCCGTCGAGCGCGAAGGTGCCGCGCCACTTGGAGTTGGAGTAGTAGTCGGGAGGGCGATACCACTTGACGCGGGCGTCGACGAGGAGCGTCTTGCCGAGCATGCCGGCGTCGAGCCAGTGCTTGAGGCGCTGGATGTTGGGCTTGAGGCGGTCCTGGAAGATTACAGCGAGCTTTACGTTGGCTTTATCGGCGGCGGCGATCAGGGCGTCGGCGTTTTTTGTGGAGACGTCGATCGGCTTTTCGGTGAGGACGTGGAGGCCGTGCTGGGCGGCGGCGATGCCTTGCTCGGCGTGGAGGCCGGAGGGTGTGCCGAGGATGACGAGGTCGAGCGGCTTGTGCGCGAGAAAAGCAGAGAAGTCTGTGAAGGGTTTGGCTTTGTGTTCGGTGGCGAGGCGCGTGACGCTTTGCGGATTTGTGCTGTAGATGGCGGAGACTTGCACGCCCGGGATGGCGCGGGCGGCGCGAGCATGCGTTTGCGTGATGTTGCCGGAGCCGATTAGGCCGATGTGCGTGGTCATAGGAAAAGGTACGACGCGTTTCGGACGCAATGATACGAGATTTCTTGGGTGGAAAGAGGAGAGAAGGCTTCACACAGAGTTCGCAGAGGGAAGAGCACAGAGGGCACCGAGAAACCGAGGCTTATAGTGAAGGCGCTTTTGGGAAATGCTTACGCTGTGAAAGCGGCGGCCCGCCTGCGGCATGCAGGCAAGACCGCCGCACTCCACATGGGTTAGAGTAGGGGCCGATTTTGCGGATTGTGGCAAAGGGCGAAGGGGATATGAAGGCTTTGCTGTTATCAAAATACAGGCAATTGGAAATGGCGGACGTGCCGACGCCGGCGGCGGGGGTTGGCGAGGTGTTGATTCGCGTGGGAGCTTGTGGGATTTGCGGCAGCGATGTGCATGGGTATGACGGGTCGTCGGGGCGGAGGATTCCGCCGATTGTGATGGGGCATGAGGCTGCGGGGCGGATTGCGGCGGTGGGCGCGGGCGTTACGGGACTGGCCGAGGGTGACCGCGTTACTTTTGATTCGACGATTTATTGCGGGGCTTGCGGCTTTTGCAGACGCGGCGAGGTGAATCTTTGCGATCACCGGCAGGTGCTGGGAGTTTCTTGCGGGGATTACAGCCGCGCGGGAGCATTTGCGGAATTTGTGACAGTGCCAGCGCGCGTGGTTTACAAATTGCCGGAGAGCATTTCATTTGCGGAAGCGGCGATGCTGGAAGCGGTGGCAGTGACGATTCATGCGGTGTCGCTTGCGAAAATCACGGCGGAGAGCACAGCGCTGGTGGTTGGGGCAGGAACGATTGGAGTGTTGATTTTGCAGGCGCTGCGGGCCGCGGGATGTAAACGCGTGTTTGTGTCCGACGTGGACGCAACGAGATTGAAGTTGGCGAAGGACTTGGGCGCGGCGGATGTCTTGCTTGCCGATAAGGACGTGGTGGCGCAGATTTTGCAGCGGACCGGTGGGGTGGGCGTCGACGTGGCGATGGAGGCGGTGGGGCGGGACGAGACAGTGAACGCGGCGATTGCAAGCGTGCGCAAGGGCGGGACGGTGGTGCTGGTGGGGAATATTTCGCCGGAGACGACGCTGCCGCTGCAAAAAGTGGTGACGCGGCAGATCCGGCTGCAGGGATCGTGCGCGTCGGCGGGCGAATATCCGCAGGCAATTAAGCTGATGGCGAGCGGGGCGATTCGCGTGAGGCCGCTGATTACGGCGATTGCGCCGCTGGCCGAAGGGCCGCAATGGTTTGAGCGGTTGTATGCGCGGGAGCCGAACTTGCTGAAGGTGGTGCTTACGCCGGGGCCGGTTTCGTGAGCGATCAGAAGAGCGGGCTATTTGATCTTTCCGGGCGGGTGGCGATTGTTACCGGCACGAGCCGCGGGCTGGGGCAGTACATGGCGCGGGCGCTGGCGAAGGCCGGCGCGGATTTGGTGGTGACGAGCCGGACGCGCGAGAGTTTGCGGGCGTTCGAAGTGGAGATGAAGGCGCTGGGGCGGCGGGCGCTTTCGATGGAGCTCGATGTCAGGAATCAGGAGAGTATCGAGCGGATGGCAGCGGAGGCGGAGAAGGCGTTTGGGCATTTGGATATTTTGGTGAACAACGCGGGATGCAATGTTCGCAAGCCGGCGCTGGACGTGACCTGGGACGATTGGAATTTGATTCTGGACACGAATCTGCGCGGGAGTTTTTTTGTGGCGCAAGCGGTGGCGCGGCGGATGATTCCGCGCGGCTACGGGCGGATCATTAATATAGGCTCGGTGACCAGCGTAGCGGGTTATGCGGGGCTGGGGCCATATGGGGCGAGCCGGGGGGGAATCCGGCAGTTGACGATGAGTTTGGCGGATGATTGGGGCAAGCATGGTGTGACGGTAAATTGCCTGGCGCCGGGTTGGTTTCGCACCGAACAGAACAAGGTGCTCTACGAAAATAAAGAGTGGGTGGAGTATCTCTGCGACCGGATTCCGGTGAAGCGGCCGGGCCGGCCGGAGGATTTGGACGCGGCGGTGGTTTTTCTGGCCGCGGAAGCGAGCCGGTACGTGACGGGACAAACACTGCTGGTGGACGGCGGGATTTCCACGGGAGCGACGCGAGCGCTGATGCAGCAGGCGCAGACGAATTCGAGTACGAAGCATGTAGAAAAGACAGATTCGCGCAGCAAGATGCGACGCGGGAGGTGAATTTTGCGAGGATTGTTGGCGAGGGGAATGTTTGCGGCGGCGCTGAGTTTGACGATGGGATTATTTGCTGGCGCGGCGCCGGTCCCGGGGGCGCAAAAGGGGCTGCAGATTTATTTTATTGATGTGGAGGGCGGGCAGGCGACGCTGTTTGTCACGCCGGAAGGGAAGTCGCTGCTGATCGACACGGGATGGCCGGGGAATAATGGGCGCGATGCGAATCGTATTGCCGCGGCCGCGAAAGATGCCGGCATCAAGAGGATTGATTTTGTGTTGATCACGCATTATCACGATGACCATGTCGGCGGGGCGCCGCAGCTTGCGGCGAAGATACCGGTGGGAACATTTATTGATCATGGTGAAAATCGGGAGACAAATGACGCGGGGGCCAGCCGAGTGTTTGCCGCGTACCAGAAATTGCTGTCGAGCGGCAGGTACAAGCACATCACCGCGAAACCTGGAGAGGTGCTGCCGATTACGGGAATGCAGGTGCGCGTGGTAACCGCGGACGGCGAGTTGATTGAAAGGCCGCTGCCGGGGGGCGGCGGGAAGGAGAACGCGAACTGCGCGAATGCACCGAAGCCGCCGGTGGACGTGACGGAGAATCCGCGGTCGTTGGGGACGCTGATCACTTTCGGGAAGCTGCGGATTCTGGATTTGGGGGATTTAACTTCGGACAAAGAAATGGACTTGATGTGCCCGATGAACAAGATTGGCGCGGTGGATATTTATGTCGCATCGCATCACGGATTCTTGCAAAGCGGCAGCGCGGCGCTGGTGCACGGGATCGCGCCGCGCGTGGCGATCATGGACAACGGGCCGAAGAAGGGCGGATCGCCCGCGGCGTGGGACGTGATCGAGAAGTCGCCGGGGCTGGAGGATCTTTGGCAGCTGCATTATGCGGAGGAGGGCGGGGACGCGCACAACGTGGCGGCGCCT
>WNFO01009408.1_pt1 | contig 10504 bp, 9 predicted proteins | sample 5400251 | NCBI WGS metagenome assembly WNFO01 (sample SAMN13153354, study PRJNA577476) | soil metagenome | isolation source: 100 cm saprolite under Madrone tree | place: USA:California | collected 2016-06-14 | reverse complement strand
CAAATGCCGAACTTCTTCAAAACCGTGGTCCTTATAATACAGCCGCACGAGGCAACTAGCATCGAAGTAGATCATTCAATTGGCCGGTCTCGGTCTTCTGAGATGATTTGAGTGCTATCTGTCCCGCCTTGAAGCTTGTCCATGATTGCGCGCAAACGAGGGGTGAGTTTGCGACGCGCGAAATATGGAATTTCATGCGCCGGTGCCTGCGGGACGATCTCCGCAATAGTTTTGCCCCGCTCGGTGACATGAATCTCGCCGAACCTGGCTGCCTCCCGCACCCATTGGCCGGTGTTGTGGTGAAGTTCCCGGATCGTTATCGTCTTCATGTGACACATGGTGTCACATCACTGCAGACCTGACAATTGCCTCGACATTATTGAGGAATCATATGCTTTTTGTGAGACGACAATTGGGTGGCGTCTGACACAGACGCCCTAGAGCCCGTTAGCGCTAGCGGCTTTGCAACCCCCGACGCTTTGGGGGCGCTGCAAAACTGAAACTAGCTCGCCGATGCAGCTGCGCTGCTCTGTGCTTGCGATTCGAGAACTTGAAACGACAGCTTAGCATCCGCGGCCACAACTTCGACTTTGTCGCCTGGTTTGACGGTGCCGCGGAGCAATTCTTCCGCCAGCGGGTCTTCGAGAAAACGCTCCACCGCACGGCGCATGGGCCGCGCTCCATACTGTGGATCGTATCCTTTCTCGATGAGGAATTCCTTCGCGCTTTGCGTCAACTCAATGTGGACTTCCTTGGCCTTGATTCGCGTGAGCACTTTGTCCACTTCCAGATCGACGATGCGCAACAGCTCAGGTTTGCCGAGCGAATGAAACACGATGGTCTCATCCAGCCGGTTGAGAAACTCCGGTTTAAAGACGCGCTTGGTCTCATCGAGAATTTTGTCTCGCATCGAATCGTAATCATGTCCTTCCATGGGCGCGCCGAAACCCATCACCGTTTGTTTTTTCAACAACTCGGCGCCGACGTTCGAAGTCATGATGATGATTGTGTTCCGGAAATCGATCTTGCGCCCTAGCGAGTCGGTGATCTTGCCGTCTTCGAGAATCTGCAAAAGCAGATGCATCACGTCGGGATGCGCCTTTTCGATCTCGTCAAAAAGCACAACGGAATAGGGCCGGCGTCGCACAGCCTCGGAAAGTTGTCCTCCCTCCTCGTAACCGACGTACCCCGGCGGTGAACCGATCAAACGCGAAGCGGTGAACTTTTCCATGTACTCCGACATGTCGATTTGAATCAACGCGTCGGCATCACCGAACATGAATTCGGCGAGAGTGCGCGCGAGATAGGTTTTGCCGACGCCCGTAGGACCGAGAAAGACAAACGAACCGATCGGGCGCCTTGGATCTTTCAAATCCGCGCGTGAGCGGCGCAAAGCCTTGCTGATGGCAGTGACCGCTTCATCCTGGCCAATGACACGCTGCTTCATCTCGCTCTCCATCATCAGGAGCTTTTGCGTTTCTTCCTGCTCCATGCGCTGGAGAGGAACGCCGGTGACCTTCGAAATGATGTGCATCATGTCGTCCCCGGTCACGACGACCTCTTTTTCTTCCCGCTCCTCACGCCATTTGTTGAGAATGGCATCAAGCTTTTCTTTAGTTTGCTTCTCCTTGTCGCGAAGGGCTGCAGCTTTTTCAAAATCCTGCGCCTTGATTGCGCCTTCTTTTTCCAAGCGGATCTCTTCGATTTCTTTCTCGATGTCCTTCACATCCGGCGGGCGTGTCATGGCGTTGATGCGGGCACGCGCGCCGGCCTCATCCATTACATCGATGGCCTTATCAGGAAGAAATCGTCCTGTAATATAGCGATCGGAAAATCTGACAGCAGTCTCTAGCGCCTCATCGGTGAGTTTTGCTTTGTGGTGCGCCTCGTACTTGGGTCGGAGACCCTTCAAGATTTGAATCGCTTCATCAACCGTCGGCGCATCCACCTTGATCGTCTGGAAACGGCGTTCCAGCGCTGCGTCTTTCTCGATATACTTGCGGTACTCGTTCATCGTGGTCGCGCCGACACATTGCAATTCGCCACGACTCAGCGCTGGTTTAATAATGTTCGACGCGTCCATTGCGCCTTCGGCAGAACCTGCCCCGACGATCGTGTGTAGCTCGTCGATGAAAAGAATGACGTTCTTGGACCGGCGGATTTCGTCCATCACAGCTTTGATTCGCTCTTCGAACTGTCCGCGGTATTTTGTTCCAGCCACCATTAGCGCCAGATCTAGTGTGATGACACGCCTGTCGTGCAACAATTCGGGCACGTTACCGTTTGCAATTTCCTGCGCCAGTCCTTCGGCGATGGCCGTTTTGCCGACGCCGGCTTCGCCGATCAGAACTGGATTGTTCTTTGTCCTCCGGCAAAGCACTTGAATTACCCGCTCAATCTCATTGCGCCGGCCAATGACGGGATCGAGTTCTCCCTTCCTTGCCAACTCCGTGAGGTCACGCCCAAATGCGCGAAGCGCTGGAGTCTTGACGTCTTTTTTCGCCGGTTCGCCGGGTTCCTGCTCTGATTCAGTCGGCGTGAAGTTTGGGTCAAGCTCTTTAAGGATTTCATTGCGAGTGCGTTCGATATCGAGTTCGAGGCTCTTGAGCACTCTGGCAGCAACCCCCTCGCCCTCGCGCAGAAGTCCAAGCAAAATATGTTCGGTGCCAACGTAGGAATGGTTGAGCGCCTTGGCTTCCTTGCCAGCAAGCGCCAACACTTTTTTGACCCTGGGCGTGTAAGGGACGTTACCGACGATCTTGGTCTCCGGTCCTGAGCCGACCTGCTTCTCGACCTCCATGCGCACTGTCTCGAGATCGAGACCCATCTTCTGCAACACGTTCACCGCCACTCCCTGCCCCAGCTTGATGAGTCCCAAAAGCAGATGCTCGGTGCCGACGTAGTTGTGGTTAAACCGGTCCGCTTCCTTGCGAGCAAGCGCCAAAACCTGTTGAGCTCGCGGTGTAAAATTATTCATTGTTCGATGGCGCGTTAGTCGAACCATTGCCCGACTCCTTTGCCATCTTACTAATATCAGGTTTGGGAAAGACTTTCAAACGCTCCCGGATAATCTGAGCGCGCAGATGGTCCCGTTCTTCCGCATTCAGTTTTTGTTGCGAGCTTTTTTGCAAATGCGCCGGCTGCGTCTCGATAAACAATTCATCGATCTGAAGGCGCTGGTCTTCTGGAAACGCGCCCAGGTCCATGCCGAGTTTAATGACCGAGAGCAGGTTCAGCGCTTCTTTCGACGGCATGGCGTGCGCGTAGGTCAAAACTCCATACGCGCGACCGATCTGATCACAAAGCGTGTTCGGCTTTTTCTGTAGCAAAATCTGACGCGCGTCATGTTCCTTTTCGATAATCGTTTCAATTACTTTGCTTAGACGATTGATGATCTCGTCCTCTTTCTCGCCGAGCGTGGTCTGATTTGAAATCTGAAAGAGGTTGCCCATCGCTTCAGTTCCCTCACCGTAAAGTCCACGCACTGCGAGGCCGATCTTACCTACAGCTTGAATCACTTGATTAATCAGCTCGCTCAGAACGAGGCCTGGCAAGTGGAGCATCGCGGAGGCGCGCATCCCGGTGCCAACGTTCGTCGGGCACGCAGTCAGGTATCCGAGCCGAGAATCAAAAGCGAAGTCCAGTTTGCTTTCAAGTGCGCTGTCGATTTTGTCCACCAGCTTAAATGCCTGTTTCAACTGCAGCCCCGAGCGAATCGATTGCATCCGCAGATGATCTTCTTCGTTGATCATGATGCTAACGGTTTGCCGCCGATTCACCACCACCGCGCTGCCCCCGCCTTTGGCCGCATGCTCGCGACTGATCAGATGACGCTCTACCAAAACCTGCCTGTCCAAGGCCGAAAGATCCTGCAAGCTTTCCGAGAATGACTCCTGCATCTCCGGAAGCGCTTCCACCTGCGACCTGATCAGTTCCAGGATTGAATTCCGTTCCGCTTTCTTCGCCCAGCCTGGAAAAGGTCGGTTCCGAAGATTGCGCGCGAGGCGCACACGGCTGCTAATTACAACTTGGTGATGTGGCCCTTCACCGCGCAGCCATTCTCCAGCAGTAGCCAACATATTCGAGAATTTCATGGGGAGTTGGAGAGTTCGCTTTCAAGCTGTTTAATTTGGTCGCGCAACGATGCGGCCGTCTCGTAGTTCTCGTCGGCCACGGCTTTTTGCAGATTTTCCGTCAGCGCGCGCATCCTGTGGTTGAGCGCCACGGCGCGCTGCGCGCGTTCCGGCAATTTCCCCACGTGTTCGGTGCCTTTGTGCATTGCTTTCAAAAGCGAAGTCAGTCCCTCTGCAAACGTGACGTAGCATTCGCTGCATCCCAAGCGTCCAGTTTTTTTGAAATCAGCCTGGCTAAAACCACATACCGGGCATTTTTGCGTGGGCGCTCCTTTTTCGATCTCTTCCGCTGCTCCAATGCCAAGCAGCAGGTCGGCGAGAGCAAAGCTCGTGGGGTCCTGTACACCTTTTTCTTTCGAGCAGGCTTCGCACAGATTCACCTTGTGCATTTTGCCCTCCAGAATCTGTGTCAGGAACACCGTCGCATCATTGCATTTGCAAACGTCGCACAACATCTCTGCTAATTAGACCCTGATATTTTAGAAACATTCAACCCTGAATATTCCCCGGCATTCTCTGCCTCAGAAGCGGCTTTGCTCAATGCTAGGCGAAAATCGCTGTGCCCGTTTCGCGTGTCATTTCCCGGAACCGCGCAATTATGCGCGTAGTGATGGGACCGGGTTTTCCGTTACCGATCAAACGCCCATCGGCTTTGACCACGGGAACGATCTCCGCAGCCGTCCCGGTGAGGAAACATTCGTCTGCAGCGTAAACATCGTGGCGCGTGATGTCTGCCTTTAACGTATTGAAGCCGAGTTCCGCGGCGATCTCAAACGCTACCGACCGGGTAATGCCGCGGAGCGCGCCTGCAGTAACGGGCGGAGTAACGATTTGACCGCGCTTGATCACGAAAATGTTGTCGGCCGTGCATTCGGCAACATTGCCCACATCGTTCAACATCAGCGCCTCGTCCGCGTCAGCCAAATTCGCCTCCAGGCGTGCCATCACGTTGTTCAAGTAATTGAGGGACTTGACTGCGGGATTGAGCGCACCCGGATTGCAGCGGCGCGTTGCACATGTCACGATCGTTAATCCCTTTCGATAAAGGTTCTCATGGTAGAGCGTGATTGCCGCCACAATAATGATCACGCTCGGCCATTTACATTGCGTCGGATTTAAACCCAGATTGCCAATCCCGCGCGTCACTACCAGCCGGACGTAACCGTCCCGCAGATGATTTTGCCGGATCGCCTCCAAGAGCGCTTCCGTCATCGCCTCCTTGGTCATTGGAATTTCCAGGCAGATCGAACGAGCCGAATCCCACAAACGATCAAGATGTTCGCCAAGTCGGAAAACACGACCATTATAAAAACGAATCCCCTCGAAAACTCCGTCGCCGTACAGGAGACCATGGTCGAAGACGGAGATTTTCGCGTCCGCTTCAGAGTAAAATTTTCCGTCGATGTAAATCTTTGCTTCTTTGATGCCCACTGAGGTGGGCCGCAGACGACCTTCAATCGCCGGTTCCACAACTGCATCCGCAGTAGGCTCATGGATTTTGGGTTCGTCTAATACCGCTGCATCAGTGCTTTTCATAATCGCAAAAAAATCTTCGGCGTTTAATTGCGTAATTCAAGCAGCAAAATCTAAACCGTTGAGTCGTGAAAATGTTACGCCTGTGTTGTCGCTTCGCTATGCGAAGCGCGGCACTGGGGGTGTTTGCAACCACCGCGACCTTCGCGTCTCACAGAGACGCGGCTACAGAACGATTTACTTTTACTCACTGCAATACTCCATCTTTGATGTGCAACTGCCGGTCGCCACGTGTTGCCAGACGAGCGTCGTGCGTCACGACAAGCAGCGTCTTGTTCCGATTGCGTGCCAGATTTAACAGCAGATCCATAATGGCGTCGCCCGTTTTGGAATCGAGATTGCCAGTCGGTTCATCGGCAAAAATGATGTCGGGATCGTTCGTCAACGCCCGCGCGATTGCGACGCGCTGCTGTTCGCCGCCGGAAAGCTCTGCTGGCAAATGATGCATCCGATCAGCGAGGCCGACCGCAGTCAGGCTCTCCTCAGCCTGGTGTTTTGTCGCCCGACCGCCAATCATTCCCGGCAGCAGGACGTTTTCGAATGCAGTAAGTTCCGGTAACAGAAAATACCCCTGAAAAACAAAACCCATTTTTTTGTTCCGCAAACGCGCCTCTGCGGAGGAGCCGCCACAATACAATCGCCGGCCTTCGAATTCGACAGTTCCCGACTCGGGACGCTCGAGACCGGCTAATGTGTAAAGAAGCGTCGTTTTGCCCGCGCCGGAAGCGCCCGAGAGAAAGACTGCTTCGTTATGCTGGACCTCCATCGAGATGCCGCGCAGCACTTCGATTCGGCGCGAACCCATTCGAAACGACTGATAGATATCGCGCGCGATTAACTGGGGCGGCTGCACGAGCAACTATCTCTCACTGGGAACGAGATCGCACAAGATCGGTTAAACGGCCAAGCTTAAAATCGGCGAAGCCCCGACCCCATCTGAAATTGTGCCGAACCTGGCACCTTCCGTTACAAACTATGCGCTGCGCGGGAGAATTCTCGTTAAGCTATTCCCAACGATTCGAGGGTCGGGCGATCGATTGCCGAAGTCATATAAAGCCCGTGATCGCGCTGGTAACCCGCAATTGCAGCGCGCGTGAGCGGGCCAAGCAGACCATCCACTTCGCCCCGGTAATAACCCTGCTGTTGCAGCGTCGCCTGGACATTCGCAACTACCTGATCGGGTGGTAAACCGTTATACCCATAGATTGGGCCGTTGTAGGCGTAATACGCATTCGGAGCGTAGCCCCAGGCTGGATACCACCAGCCCCCATTCCAGTAATACCAGCCGCCAGAGACAAAGGCGACGCGGTTGTAGTGATTGCGCCACCACCACCGATCATGCCATTCGGGGTGGTAACTTCTAAAGGCCGCGTACCTCTCGCCCTTCCAGTTTTGGGACCCCTGAATGTAATAGCCCTTGTCGAACTTCACGTTCTGAATCTTCGGATTGGGTTTATAAGAAAGGTTGTACTGTTTCGTTTTTACCTTCGCGTACCCTTGCCCACCAGACCACTTATTGGGGTTATTCGCGTTGCTCCAATTCTTCGCCTTGTTCCCCTTATTGGCTTTGTTTGAATAGTTAACGTTGTTGTTGGGATTGTTCCAATTTTTCTGCTTCTTTCCCTTGTTGGAGTTGTTGGGGTTGTTCCAAGTGCTCGCATGGGTTGACTTGGCCGTCCCTTTTTGCTTGCTCCATTGGGCTGGTTTGCCACCCCCTTGTCGACCGGATTGAGAAGCCTCCCCGGCTTGCGCGGCCTTTTTCTTTTCCTTCTTTTTTGCTCCTTCCACGCCGGGAGCCACAGAGGCGAGCGCAAAACCACAGACTAAAATAAGAAATACCTTCATGAATTTTTCCTTCCTGGGTTGGTAGACACTTAGGGCTTATAATAATTTCAGCGAAGTTTTGGCAAGCATTGTTTTAACCCGCCTGCGCAACCGGGCATGACAAAAAGCCGCCGTCGAAACAAGTCCGCGGCGGCTTCTTAGTAATCGGAATCTCGTTACGACATTCCCAATGATTCCAGCGTTGGTTGATCGACCGAGGCTGTTTCTGGCAGCCCGGTGGCACGTTGGTAATCTGCGATAGCGGCGCGCGTCTGGGGTCCGAGCAGACCATCCACTTCGCCCTGATAATAACCGTGTTGTTGCAATGCGCTCTGGACATTTGCGATCACCTGATCGGGCGGCAAATTATTATAGCCGTAGATAGGGCCGTCATACGCGTAGTACGCATTGGGAGCGTAGCCCCACGCTGGTTTCCAGTAGCCCGCATCCCAGGCATACCATCCGCCATATACGAAAACTACGCGGTTGTTGTAATGGCTCCTCCACCAACCCTGGTCGTGCCACTCAGATTTGTAATTCCGAAAAACCTGATACTTTGAGCCTTGCCAGTTTTGGCTCCTTTGGATGTGTCTGCCTTGCTGAAAGTTTACGGCTGTGATTTTTGTCGGAGTTGTCTTGGTTGGCAGATTGAAGTGCTGCGGCTTGAACGGCTTGCCTGCTCCCGTTACTTTTCCACCCTTCGCTACCTTACCTGTTTGCCCCTGATAAGCTCCCATTTGGGTTTGGCCCTTCTTGCCCTTTTGGCCGTGATAAGCTTCTACTGAGGTCTGGCCCTTTTTGCCTTTCTGTCCCTCATAAGCTCCCATTGAACCTTGGCCCTTCTTGCCTTTCTGCCCCTCATAACGCTCCACTGAGGTTTGGCCCTTCTTGCCTTTCTGCCCCTCATAAGCTCCCATTGAGGTTTGGCCTTTCTTGCCCTTCTGCCCCTCATAAGCTCCCATTTGGGTTTGGCCTTTCTTGCCCTTCTGCCCCTGATAAGCTCCCATTTGGGTTTGGCCCTTCTTGCCCTGATAGGCACCCATTGACGTTTTCTTGGGGCCTGCTCCAGCGCCCGTCGCATGTCCGGCCGTAGGCGGAGGCGCGTGCTGCGCCGTTGGCGGCTGCTTTTTCTTCTGTTGTTTGTTTTTTTCTGGTTGCGCGCCGTACGCGCCACTCGCGAGCGCAAGAGTTGCGCGCCGTACGCGCCACTCGCGAGCGCAAGACTGCAAATTAGAATAACAAATATTTTCATAAGATTTTTCCTTTTGGTGTTGTTAGACTTTGGGAATCTGTATTTATTCAACGTTGGAGCGATCTCTTTCGGATGCCTTCGCTGGCACAAAACGCTGGCTCTTGGACTCAGTCCGCTACTCATCCGTGCTGTTGGCGCACGGCTTCGAACAACACAATTGCAACCGCAGTGGCCAGGTTCAGACTGCGCGTTCCATGCATGGGGATAGTGATACAGTTATCAACGTTGGCAGTCAGTAAATCATCCGGGAGACCTTTCGTTTCGCGCCCAAAAAGAAGGAAATCATCCTTCTGAAATCTTACTTCGTAATAGGGGCGTTTGCTTTTTGTTGTCAGAAAAAAGTAACGCGTCCCGGAAGGCTGTGAGCGCAGCAACGCGTCGAAAGAATCCCACAATTGCAGAGGTACCTCCTCCCAGTAATCGAGGCCTGCTCGGCGCAATTCCCGATTATCCAGCGAAAAGCCAAGCGGTTTGACCAAATGCAGCGTTGAGCCTGTTGCGAGACAAAGCCGACCGATGTTCCCCGTGTTCGGTGGAATCTCCGGTTCAACCAGAACAACGTTAAACACGAATCTCTCAGGAACCCAGGAAAGCAGGAAACGACAAACGAAAACTAAATTCCTGCGTTCTTGCTCTCTTTAGAGATTTACAGTTTGCTTGCGACGAACTTTTCCAGCTTCACCACATCAGCCGCAAACTTGCGAATGCCCTCGCCAGTTTTTTCGTACGCCATCGCATTCTCGTTTAGCAACCAGCGGAATTTCTTTTCGTCCAACTCAAGCTTGTCGATTTTCGCCGACTTCGCTTTTTCGGGATCAAGTTTGCGCTCGAGCGGATCGGTCGACTCGGAAAGTCCCTTCATCAGTTCGGGGCTGATCGTTAGCGCGTCGCAACCGGCCAGCTCGCGGATTTGGCCGATATTCCGGAAGCTCGCACCCATGACCTCGATCCTGTAATCGAATTTCTTATAGTACGTATAAATTTCCTTAACTGACTGCACTCCCGGATCTTCCGGTCCGGTGTAATCGCGCTTAGATTCTTTCTTGTACCAATCGTAGATCCGCCCGACGAACGGCGAAATGAGCTGCACTTTCGCTTCCGCCGCCCGCACGGCCTGCGGCAACGAAAACAGCAGCGTCAGGTTACAGCGAATCCCTTCCTCTTGCAGTTGCTCGGCCGCAAGAAGTCCCTCCCAAGTCGACGCGATTTTAATCAACACGCGCTCACGCGGAATTTTGCGTTCCTCGTAAAGCTGAATCAGTCGCCGCGCTTTATTGATCGAGCCTTCGACATCGAACGACAACCGCGCGTCTGTCTCCGTCGAAACTCGTCCCGGAACAATCTCAAGAATATCGCACCCGAATTGGACAAGCAGATGATCGCAGATGTCTTCAATCTGCGCCTGACCGCTCAAACCTGAGTTCTTCCGGTCAGCGATCACCTCTTCGAGCAGATGCGCGTACTCTGGTTTTTGTGTGGCGGCATAAACCAAACTCGGATTCGTCGTCGCGTCCTCTGGCTTAAAATCCTTGATCGATTCGAAGTCGGCCGTATCGGCAACGACTTTCGTGAACTTCTTTAGTTGCTCGAGCTGATTCAGCTTTGTCTTTTTTTCTTCGGCAATAGCAGTAGTCATAATAAATTCCTCGTTTTGGGCTGAGCCTGAAAGGTACGCCTGCAACGAAAGATCGACAACGAGAAATCTGTAGCGGGGTATGTAACTGCGACGTGACTAGGCGAGCGACGGTCGCATCGGTCGTGC
>WNFO01009145.1_pt1 | contig 10506 bp, 8 predicted proteins | sample 5400251 | NCBI WGS metagenome assembly WNFO01 (sample SAMN13153354, study PRJNA577476) | soil metagenome | isolation source: 100 cm saprolite under Madrone tree | place: USA:California | collected 2016-06-14 | reverse complement strand
AAACAAGCACAGCGAGCTTCTCAATTAAGAGTAGCACGCTGTGCTCGTGTTGGAGTTAAAGAGTTGATTATTGTCCGATAGGAGTGCTGGTGGTCGCGGCTGTCATGACGCCACCGCTTGCGGCAGCAAAGGTGATGACGCCGGTTTCATTAGAGAAGAAATTGCGGGTACCTGTCGCAGTCACACCAGATGCTACTAACGCTGATGCTGTCGTAACATATGAGGATGGCACCGGGGTCGCTCCTGTGGTGGCGGCGGTCGCAGTAGCAACGAAACTATAGCCGCTCTTATTTCCAGCAGCCAACACGCTATCGATCAAGCCCTGGCCGTTTAGCGCGGCAAGATCGCCGAAGTTGCCGGCGCCTGCAGTTGACTGATAGGTGGCCTCGGCACCTGTTAGTGTGCGCATAGTGGCCTGAGCGGAACCTTCATTGGCGGCGCGCTTTGAGGCGAGAAGATTGGGGATGGCGATGGCGGCGATAATGCCGATAATCGCGACAACGATGAGAAGTTCTATTAGCGAGAAGCCTTCCTGGCGTTTGGAATTCATTCTTTTCGTGCTCCTTCAAGAGAGAATTAGGGTTTGCTAAGTTCTCGCGCCAACGGCTTACGTCTCAACGATGTCTTGCCGCGCAGAGCGCGAAGTATCGCTGTTTGCTAAACAACAGCTATGCCAGGAGGACCGGAACGGTAAAAACCTAAGCAAACGCCAGGCTTTTGAGGGCTATAAACTCTCTTTTAGTTTTGGAGAAGACCCACGGATGACAAATTATGGCAAGTTGGAAATGCCGGTTTACGTCAGTTCCAATGGTAGCGGAGTACAAATATCTAATTTATGACTCACCGGCGCCCGCGGCAAATTCGCCTCCGTCTTCATCGCGCCGTCTCGGCACGGGGTCGGTTGCTCGCCGTCGAGGAGTAGAGTCTGCACTACGTCGCTCATCGCGCATTTGTGCCGTGAGGCCTCGTATTCCATGCTTATCCAGCAAGTGACGTAATGAACGAACAGAAAGCCGGAGGAGCTCGGCAGCATTAGTCTGGTTTCCGTTGGTCCGGCCTAACGCCTCTACCACGTATGTCTTTTCGAGTTGGTCCAGGTGAGCTGTGAGATTAATGCCTTCGTCTGGAAACTCCATCGCTTCTGCTACGCGATGTGGGTTGTAATTTGTGATCTTTTCCGGCAACCGTTCCGGCTCAATAGAAGGGGTAGTTTCCAGCGCCACCGCCCGTTCAATTGTGTGCTCCAGTTCCCGTACGTTGCCTGGCCACGAATACCTTTCTAACAGGCGCATGGCAGTTTCGGTTATGGTTAATGTTCGATTAGTCGATCCGCAGAATTTTTGAACGAAGTGCGTCGCCAACTCCGAAATATCGTCGGCTCTCTCTCTAAGAGGAGGAAGCTCGATCGGAATGACGGAGATGCGATAATAGAGGTCTTCACGAAACGTCCCTGCCGCTACCATGCTTGCGAGATCGCGATTAGTAGCGGCAATCACGCGAGTATCCACTGATGTCTCTTCGGTAGCGCCCACAGGTCTCAGTTTTCTTTCCTGTAAAACCCGCAAGAGCTTAACCTGCATCGCCGGAGACATTTCCCCAATCTCATCGAGGAATATCGATATCATGAATCGCGCGTGCTACCAGTTCCTTACCAGTACCTGATTCTCCTGTTACGAGGACCGTCGATTGAACCTGGGCCACAGTTTCTATCATCTGATAGAGAGCCAGCATACTCGAGCTTCGGCCAATGATATTCCCCAGTTTTCCGCGCGTTCGCTGACCGTGAATGAGAGCTTTGTTCTCTACAAGAAGCGCTTCCTTTTCTTTGATTAAAGAAATCTTTCCCAGCGCCCGGGCCACTGTTTCCTTCAGTAGATCGTTGTCAAAAGGCTTCTGAACGAAATCATAAGCACCAAGCAAAAAAGCCTCGCGTGCGGTATCGACATTGGCGAAAGCCGTCATCATGATCACTTCCACATCGGGCATTAACTCCCTGACAGCTCGAAGTAGCTCAATGCCGCTCATGTCGGGCATCCTGATATCCGACAAGACAAGATCCGACGCCTCTTGATGTAGCAGCGCCATCGCCTCGCGACCGTTCTCTGCAACGCGCACAGTATGTCCCTCTCGTTGGAACAAGTGCGTCAGAAACTGCCGCATGCCTAGTTCATCATCAGCAACAAGAATATTGGCCATGATAGGAAGAAGTCAGAAGTTCGAAGTGTGGTCTCCGAATAAAGTATTGCCTTCGCTCACAATGAAGGCTCAATGGGTAACTCTACGGTAATTGTAGTTCCTTGTCCTTCAAGACTGCTCACGTTAATTGTACCACCATGATCACGGATGATTTGATAAACAATCGAAAGTCCCAAGCCTGTTCCCCCTGTGGTTGAAGAAAAAGGCTCAAATAAATGCTCAACCTGGTCGGGAGACATGCCCCGCCCGGTATCAGAAAAGGAAATCCGCAATCTGTTGTGCGAGTTCAGTTCTACCCGGGCCCGCAAAGTCCCACCCTGCGGCATGGCCTGCAATGCGTTGCGAGCGAGGTTCCAGAACACTTGCTTCAATTGGCCGGCGTCGGCTACCGCGATGACCGGCTCGCGCGGTATGTCTTCTTCGATGGATTGCGTTTTCAATATTTCCGGACTGTGTTGAAGAAGAGCAAAAGTCTGATGAAGTAATTCTCCCACGTCTACCTGCGACTGCGTGATTGTGCGCGGCCGGGCGTAACTGAGAAAGTCGGTAATGATTCTGTTCAGGCGATCTGACTCGCGCAGGATAATCTCCATCAATTCCGTCTGTGACGAATCGCCTTCCATCTCCGACCGGAGCATTTGAATGGATCCGCGCATGGCCGCCAGCGGATTTCTTATCTCGTGCGCAATCGAAGCAGCCATCCGGCCTATTGCGGCCAGCCGATCCTGGCGGCGCGAGGTCTCCTCCAACGCTCGCACTTGCGTGAGGTCTTGAAAAGTAATCACCATACCAGTCGTCTTGCCGAACTCCGAGAACAGTGGAGAGATGCTGAAGCCAAGACGCAGGCGCATTCCCTCTGACGTAAAACAATCTGTTTCGAAGCGTGGACTGACCTCTCCGGTGTCCGAAGCGCGCACGGAGTCGGCGATGTGGTCTTTCATTTCGCCAAAAAAGATGGAGGCGTCCTTGCCGCGAACAGATTCGGCCGCATACCCGGTAATCTCCTCGGCCGCCTTATTGAAGGTATAGATCCTACCCTTTAAATCAGTCGTGACCAGTCCTGACCTAATCGATTCCACTATTCTTTCGTGTAGGGCGCGAAGGCTGGCCAACGATTGGGTCGCCGCCAATAACCGTACATCCGAGAGAGATTGTCTGTCAGCGAGGCGAGCGGAGAGTAGACCAACGACAAAAAAAGCGACGTCGAAGAGTCCGACCGACTGAATGGTTTGCGAGATCGAGCTGTCAACCAGGCTTGCCGAGCGGTTCTGGTCAAATCCGAAAATTACGGCGACAGCGCAGGCGGTAAAGGCAACCGCACACCCGACCGAAACAACGACTGCATCGCGGCTACCGAGGAAAAGACTGGACACGGCAATGATGACGATATACAGCGCAATGTATGGTGAGTGGATAACGTCTGAATTCCAAACGAGCCAGGTCACCAAAAAAACGTCGACGACAAATTGCAATCGTGCCTGGAAGATAAGCGTCCTCGAGAATCGCTGGATGAGCGAATAAATGATTGTGAGACCGATGACTATTGAAAGAACGGTAATGATTTTGCTTAGCGACTGCTGCGAATTTGCTCCGCGATTCCAAAGAGTTGCAAGCAAGAACAAGATCAGAGCAGTTATCAGCCTACCGAGGATGAGCCACCATAGTTTACGTCCGACTGCGGCGCTCAATTCCGTTTTTTCTTCGGGGGTTGCCATCGAATCAAAGCCTATCACAAGCGAGCTTGTGGTCGAGATCGTTTTCCTCAGATGTGGAGTACGTTAATGGATAAGTTCAAGGGAAATGGAAAAGCCCGCGGCTGCGGGCTCTTCGCTGCAGACAGGAGGTCTGTCGTCATTGGTGAAATGGAAGGGCTCAGTGCCCGTTAGAGAGCTTGCCGATCAGGGTAAATAGCGGCATGTACATGGCTATAACAATGGAACCGATTGTTACGCCAAGGAAACCAATCAGCAGTGGTTCCATCAGTGTCAGCAGGTTGGCAATAGCCGAATCAACTTCCTCTTCGTAGAAGTCAGCGATCTTGCCAAGCATCGCATCGAGAGCGCCGGTCTGTTCTCCGATACCGATCATCTGCGCCACCATATGAGGAAAAACGTCCGTTGCTTTCAGAGGATCGACGAAGCTCTCACCTCGCTCAACACCGACTCGAACCTTGGTAATCGCTTCTTCGATGATTACGTTGCCCGAAGTGCGCGCTGTGATATCCAGCGATTGAAGAATAGGTACGCCCGAAGAGAGCAGAGTGGAAAGAGTTCGTGAAAACCTGGCAACAGCGATCTTGCGGAAAATGTCGCCGAGGATGGGTACCTTCAGGAGCAGGCGGTCCAGGTTTCTTCTGCCATTCGTGGTTTTGTAATAATACTTAATCGCGACCACGAAGCCTATGATCGCAACTAGAACAGACAAGCCTCCCCAGCTCGCAAGGAAGTTACTGATGCCCACAACAATGCGCGTCGGTAACGGAAGTTGCTCGCCCGGTCCAAGCAAGCCCAGAAAGATATTCTGGAATTGTGGAATCACAACGACCATGATCACAGCCACGGCCACGACGGCGAGTCCAACAACCGCGGCAGGATAAATCATTGCTGAGATTATGTCGCGCTTTAGCTTGACGATCTTCTCAATGAAGGTAGACAACCGCTGCAGGATGATGTCGAGGATACCGCCAGTTTCACCGGCTTCGACCATATTTGAGTATAGCTGATCAAATACTTTGGGTTGGCGGGCCATGGCTGCCGCCAGTGTGGATCCTTCCTCAACATCCTGTCGCACTTGCATCAGGATCTGCTGGAAGTACTTATTGTCCTGCTGTTGTCCCAGAATGTCGAGACATTGGACCAACGGCAAACCCGCATCGATCATCACGGAGAACTGACGAGTGAAGATCGACAGATCTTTCGATTTCACTTTCTTTCTGCCGCCAATCTTCGGGATACCAATCTCGCGACCTTTCTCCTTGACGGAGGTAAGCATAACCTGCTCTTTGCGCAAGATCTGACGCAGGGCCTCGCGATTATCGGCGACGCGTTCACCGACAACGACCTCATTTAGCTTATTGCGGCCTTTGAAAACATATGTGGGCATAGCTGTGAGCTCCAGAGTAGGTTCTATCTATTTACGGTGGGCCGTTCACCAACGGACCGAGGCTGCGCATAGGGGCTTGGATGCTTGCCGCCATTGTTTGCGGTATTCAGTCCTGAACCGCGATCGATTAGTTCGCGTAACTCGTCGGTGTTAGACGAGCGTTGTAGAGCGGTATCTAAAGTGATCTGTCGCTTGTGATAGAGCGTTGCGAGGGCCTGATTGAAAGTCTGCATACCATACTTGTCTTGTCCGGTTTGCATCATCGAGTAGATCTGATGAACCTTGTCTTCGCGGATGAGGTTCCTGATAGCTCCGTTTGGAATTAGGATTTCCAGGGCCATTGCGCGACCGGTGCCCTCAGCACGAGGCAATAATGCCTGGCAGAGAATTCCTTCGAGAACCAATGAAAGCTGAGCGCGAATCTGCGCCTGCTGGTCCGAAGGGAAGACATCGATGATGCGGTTGATTGTCGAAGCTGCCGAATTTGTATGAAGCGTTGCCAGGGTAAGGTGTCCGGTTTCGGCAATACGCAACGCTGATTCAATCGTCTCGAGATCTCGCATTTCGCCGACGAGCACTATATCGGGATCTTGTCGGAGTGCTGTGCGCAGCGCCGCGGCAAATCCATGCGTGTCCGCGTTGACTTCACGCTGATTGACTAGACAGCCTTTGTGATTGTGCAGAAATTCGATCGGATCTTCGATCGTCAGGATATGTTCATGACGATCGCAATTGATCTTGTCGACCATCGCCGCGAGGGTAGTTGACTTACCTGATCCGGTTGGTCCCGTAACCAGAATCAGCCCGCGAGGCTTTTCGCACATTGTTTTCACAACCGCCGGCAGACCCAATGCGTCGAAGGGTTTGATTTCGTAAGGAATTGCACGGAAAACGGCGCCCACGGCTCCCCGCTGGTTGAAGAGATTGGCGCGAAAGCGGGAGAGGCCTTTGACGCCAAATGAGAAGTCGAGCTCCAGATTCTCTTCAAAGCGATGCTTCTGCGCATCGGTCAATACCGAATAAGCAAGCTGCTTCGTGTCGGCCGAGGTGAGGACGCGGTAGTTTTCCAGAGGATGGAGATGTCCATCAACGCGAACTTGCGGGGCCGAACCAGTGGTGATGTGCAGGTCTGAGCCGCCGAGCTCAGAGAGCTTTCTCAGCAGTTCGGATAGTGAGATTTGCGGAACGTTTTCGTTCAATCGCATTTGGTTGGCTTCTCCTGGTAAGTCTCGAATGGTCGAGGTAGTAAAAGTTTATCGGTTGCTCGGCAGCGTGCTGGAGTTCGAGTGAAAAGAGCCGATGAATCGCTCAGCCTCTCCAGTCACCTGATCTGAGTATTCAAGCGGCGCGTTTGTGGTCAGCCCATAAATGCGTCCGCCAACTTCTGTGAAGTAAAAGTTCCAGGCCTTTTCCGGCGAATGTGCATCCCTTGGAGTGCGGGCAGTCACCACGAAAACGCGAGAGCCATTCACGTCCCGGACGAAATCGTTGGTCACCCAGCCACCTGACACGATCATTTTGTCGATCACAATGCGGCGTAGATCGGAAACAGCAACGCCGGCCAGCATTTGCTTCTCCTCACGGGCGGTAAGAAACGCTGGGTTCGGACGACTAAGGGCAACCACTGACAGGTTCATCTGTCCGGGCATGCTTAGGTTGGGATTGTCAGACCGAAGCTTCAGTTGATCGCTATTTGAAATGTTGGCGGAGCCGATTGCGAGGGAAAGAACCGACGCCGCGGATGGATCGTTAAGAGAAATGTTCTGAGGCAGACCAGACAAGAGTGCATTGCGATGCGCTAACACGGCGGCGCGCCTCATACGCATACGAGTGCGGTAACGACGCCACCAAGCGCGAGAATGATGACGATGGCGGTTGTGGTGAAACTGAGCGCTTTGCCGAATTCCATGTGCTGTAGAGCTGGCAAAGGGCAACATAATAACCACGGAAACCAATAGCAGCAGCGATAGTGTGATCGTTCTCTTCATAGTAGTTCTCCTCGTTTATGCGACCGTCTCACGGACGACTTCCTCAATGGTAGTGACGCCGGCGCGAATCTTATATAGTCCCGATTCACGCAGCGTAATCATGCCGTCCTCTATGGCCTTTTTTCTTAATTCGAGTGCGGAAGCTCCGATCAGGATCAATTCACGAACCTCATCGGTTACTTCCATAACTTCGTAAAGTCCAATGCGCCCCTTGTAACCGGTATTGTTGCAAGTCGCACAGCCTTTGCCTTTGTAGGTCTTCAGCGTCTTGGCCTCTTCCGCGGAAAAACCGACTTCCATCAGTGCTTCCGCCGGACTTGTATGCTCAGCTTTGCAGTCTTTGCAAACCCGGCGAATCAATCGCTGGGCCTGTATGAGGTTGACGCTGGTGGCTACAAGGAACGGCTCAATACCCATGTTCATGAGGCGGGAAATCGTCGACGGGGCGTCGTTTGTATGGAGGGTTGAGAGTACGAGGTGGCCTGTGAGGGCGGCCTTGATGGCAATCTCAGCAGTCTCAAAGTCACGAATCTCACCGACCAGAATGATATTAGGGTCCTGACGCAGGAATGAGCGGAGGGCAGCGGCAAAGTTTAACCCTATCTGCTCTTTCATCTGCACCTGATTGATTCCCATGAGGTTAAACTCGACGGGATCCTCTGCGGTCATGATGTTGGTTTGAATCGTGTTTAGAGATTGCAGCGCTGAGTAAAGAGTGTTCGTCTTACCACTTCCAGTGGGCCCCGTTACGAGCACCATCCCGTAAGGTCTTGAGATGTTTCGTTGGAACTTGACAAGCGACTCAGGCTCGAAACCGAGCTTGGTCATGTCAAGCATGAGGTTTTCCTTATCCAGCAAGCGGAGCACAACTTTTTCGCCGAAAAGGGTAGGAAGACTTGAAACCCGAAAGTCGAGCTCACGCGAACGAGCGTCGATCTTCACCTTGATCTTGATACGTCCGTCCTGGGGAAGACGCTTTTCTGAGATATCGAGCTTCGACATGATCTTAATGCGTGAGATTAATGCGTCGCGAAGTTTCAACGGCGGGTGCATGACGTCGTACAACACACCATCGATACGGAAGCGAATTCGCAACTCTTTTTCGTAGGGCTCGATATGTATGTCAGAAGCTCCGCGGCGCAACGCGTCAACCAGGAGCACATTCACGAGGCGCACGACGGGAGCGTCTTCGCTCATCCGGGAGAGAGTGGAAAGGTCTATCTCCTCATTGTCTTCAACTACCTCGATGTCCTCGGCGGCTTCGGGTTCAAAATCGATACTATCGAGGGATACGAGATCCTCGTGAGTGATACCCCCACCATTGGAGCTCTTGCCAGCGCTCTCCAACAGCACCTCGTCAACCGAAACTGCCGCCAGTTCGATTTCTCTCGAGGTGCCATAGTATTTGGCAATCGCTTGTTGAATGCTTGCTTCTGCTACGACGACGGGTTCGACGTTAAGGCCGGTCATGAACTTGATGTCGTCCATGGCAAACACATTCGTCGGATCGACCATAGCGAGTGTGAGGGTGGCGCCGACACGAGAAAGGGGCAGTACGGAGTATTTTTGTGCGACCTCCTGAGGTATAAGCCGAAGCACCGATTCGTCGATATGGAAGAGGTCGAGGTTTACCGACGGAATGCCGTACTGGCGGGAAAGCACGGCTGTAATCATGTCGTCGCTTACCAATCCCAGTTTGACAAGATTGAAGCCCAGCCTGCCGCCATGCTCGCGCTGGTAGTCCAGCGCCTCTCGGAGGTGCTGAGGGCTGATAAGATTTTCACGGACTAGGATTTCGCCTAATTTGGCTGACATTTGGAGTTCAGAGTTTTACCGGAATGCCCACGGAATGGGGTAGAAGTAGCTGGCCGATATAGCGCGAGGCTCTTTAGAAGGCTTTGCAACAGCAGCGCTAAACACTGTTGCGCACACATAGTACAGTTTGAACAACCATACGTCAAGAACGATTTGCGGCGGAAAATAGGCTAAAACCAGTGAGTCTAGGCGTGATCTTAATCGTCGCAGAACACCTTTTCCTGGTTGATCCAGAGTCGTTCCTGGAAGTGATCCGAATTCGTTCCGGGATCTTTAATTTTAGTAGGAAGAAAGAGGCCGCAACCGTTGTTTCCAACCAGGTGCGGCCATGCAGTGCTTTGTGATCTTATTCTCAAGGACGACGACGTCTCGGAGTCGTTTTCTCTGGAACAACCTTCTCCGTATTCTTCAACTCGGTCAAGATTGCCTTTGCGTCAGCCTTGAAACTATTGGAATCGGGTGCAACATCAACGAAGTGTTGCAGGTAGTTGGCGGCGTCTTGGAATTTAGCTTTGTCGCCTGTAGCGAACAGCGAGAGCCCGGCTCCCAGATTAGCCTCCGGGCTATCGGGGTGAGCGGTTACGATAGCTTGGAATTCGGTAAAGGCTTTGTCTGCCGATCCCGCATCGAGAAGCATCTGCGCGGAATCCAGCTGAGCTTTTGCCTTCTTAGCAACGTCAGGTTCCACGGCGATGTAATCTTTAAACGCGGCTAGTCCCGCATCTGCCTGCGTCGGATCAGCCTTGCTGACAAAAAGACGCATCGCTTCAGCGTTGACGGACATCGCCGCAAGCTTATTCGCGTTATAGCGGGTCAACTCAGCTGGGTCAGCGGGCGCAGTTTGAGCTTTTACCAGCGCCACTGCTTTGTTGGCTGCCTCCGCAGCCGCCTTGAAGTCGCCCTTCGCAGTTTCGAGACCCGAAGTTTTCGCAGCGTCATCGGTTGACTTTATCGCCGCGTTATAGCGCTCCACCCCTCGGGCCTTCAATGCCATAGACTTATTAGTTAACAGGGCGGGCTGTTCCGCATCGGCGGCTAAACCTTCATCGTAGGCCGTGATGGCATCCGTATATTTTTTGATCGCCTCATCTCGATTGTTAGCCTTTAGGGCGGCACTCGCAGCCACGAGCGCTTCGTTGCCCGTCTTGAAAGTGCGACCTATGACTTCATTCGCCTCCGATATCTTCTTATTGGCGGTTTCTATCTCGGCATTCTTCTTGATCAACTCTTCACGCTTGGCCTTATCGCTGGCGCTTTCCGATCCGCCTGAAGAAGGTGCTTTGTTGCCGCCGCCGCCGCTGGCATTCGCGGTCTTAATCTCGTCCAAAGTCAGTCTTTTTCCGTCGCCTGGAGTTAACGCAACCTCATAGTCGACGTCTCTTCCGACTTTCACGTTTGGCACGAA
>WNFO01007123.1_pt1 | contig 10506 bp, 11 predicted proteins | sample 5400251 | NCBI WGS metagenome assembly WNFO01 (sample SAMN13153354, study PRJNA577476) | soil metagenome | isolation source: 100 cm saprolite under Madrone tree | place: USA:California | collected 2016-06-14 | reverse complement strand
CGCCAGCGAAATCGCCCGAACAATGCGCGGTCCCCGTAGGCGCGAATCATCCCCGGGAGGTGATGTCCCATCGCGCCAAATGCAGCCACGAAAACGTAGATGTCTTGTGCACTCCAGCGGGCCTGTGCGAGGGCGAACATCGGCACGAGCAAAAGCGGCGTGGCGACGTAAAGAATCAGGTCCCGCCAGCTGTTCAGGATCCAGATGTTAGGTTTCGGCGCACTTGTTGGAACTGCCGGTACGGTCTGAGGACGGGAAAACGCGGTAACGTGCTGCATCGGTTCGAGCGCATAGAATCTCTCAATCGAGAGAAAAAATCAACGTCGCTCTCACTGAGCGTTACGGGCCCGCATGTTCACGGAGGCGTGGCCGTAATTCAGACCAAATTCCGCCGCGCGCTTCGTGCCATCATTGTCTTCCGTCGAAAATTTTTCGACAAATGTCTGTAGAATCCGGGCGTCACGATCATGACCGCGATGTGATTCGCGAATCTTGGCATCTTGTCTGGAGTCCCGCTGTAAGATCGTGCAAACGCTGCGAACACTTCTTGGTTAATTTCTGGTTGCATGAAATTTGTTTTTGTCGCATCGCTGCGGCAATCGGAGCTTTCTTATGCAACCTCGCGTCTTAGCGGCCGCCACACTCGTCGAGCCGCATCCGCTGATACTGCTGCCGTTTGTGACAATGCTGCTCTGCATCGCGTTGCTGCCTTTTATTCTCAAGCGCCATTGGGAGGCGAATTATCATCTGGTTGCGCTCTTTCTCGCCGCCACCACCACCGCGTACTATCTCTTCGGGATTCGGCAGCCGGAACGCATCCTGCGCGAAACCGGCGATTACATTCGTTTCATGGCGCTGGTTGGCTCGCTCTTCGTCGTTGCGGGCGGGATTCGCAGACAAGCCACGCCAATTTTTAATTGCGTGTTTTTGTTTCTCGGAACAATCGCGGGAAACATTCTCGGCACCACGGGCGCGTCGATGCTTTTCATTCGCCCCTGGATTCGCGCGAACAAATATCGGTACACAGATTTGCACACGGCGTTCTTCATCTTCCTCGTGAGCAACCTCGGCGGCGGACTAACGCCGATGGGGCCGCCGCTTTCTCTTGGTTATCTCAAAGGTGTGCCGTTTTGGTGGATGATTCAGCATTGCTGGCTGGCCTGGTCGGTCGCGCTGCTCGGTCTGCTTTTGATATTTTATCTCGTCGATCGACATAATTTTCGCCGCGCGCCGGCTGTCGTTCGTGAAGAAGAAACCGCTCCTCGCAACATCGACATCGAGGGATTGCCGAACATTTTCTTTCTCGCGATCATTCTCGGCGCGGTTTTCATCGAGCGCTCGCCATTTCTCCGCGAAGAAATTATGCTCACGGCTGCCACCGGATCGTATTTCGCGACACCGAAAAGTGTGCATGCGGCCAATGAATTTTCGTTTGCTCCCGCGAAGGAGGTCGGCTGGCTCTTCCTCGGAATTTTTCTCACCATGGTTCCAGTGCTCGATTACATGCAGCTCCACGCACGCGATCTTGCCATTGATACGCCCGCGAAATTTTACTGGATCACCGGCGCTTTGTCCGCGGTGCTCGACAATGCGCCAACTTACCTGACGTTCTTTGCCAACGCTCTTGGCCGAACCGGTCTGAGCATCGAGGATCCTGCCGCCGTGCAAGAATTTCTCGCCAGCGGCAAAGCCGAGATGGCCGCCATTTCCATGGGCGCTGTTTTGTTCGGAGCCGCGACTTACATCGGCAACAGCCCCAATTTCATGATCAAGGCAATCGCCGAGCAACACAAAATGCAGACGCCGAGTTTTGTTGGCTTCGTCACAAGGTTTTCCCTTCCCATCCTGTTGCCGGCACTTTTCCTGGTTTGCTGGCTGACGTTGCGCGGCTAAAAGTTGATCGATGTTCACCGGTCTTATCGAGGAAGTCGGCAGCGTGCTTTGGATTCGCGCCAGCGATCGCGGGACGCAATTGCAAATCGCCGCGCCGCGTATCGCGAAAGAGATTCGAACCGGTGACAGCGTCGCTGTGAATGGCTGTTGTCTGACCGTCAGCGCGCATCGCGGCGAGCAGCTCACTTTCGATCTCCTCGAAGAAACGCTCGATCGCACGAATCTAAAAACATTGCGGCGCGAGAGTCCGGTCAATCTCGAGCGCGCCCTTGCCGCGGATGGTCGCATCGGCGGACATTTTGTGCAGGGCCACATCGACTGCGCGGCGCGGATCCTGGCCTTCGAAGAGAGCGGCGCGGATCATCGCCTGGAAGTTGAATTACCCGCCGAATTTGCCCACTACGTAGCTTACAAAGGATCGATTGCCATCAACGGGATCAGCTTCACCGTCGCCGAAGTCTTGCCGAAAAGTTTCGCTGTCTGGCTCATTCCGACCACGAAACGCTACACAAACCTCGAGCGCGCCCAGGTTGGGGATCCGGTCAACCTCGAGTTCGATCTCCTCGCCAAGTACGCCGAAAGGATGTTGCCGCGCCAGGTGCCGCAGGAATAGAATGGACCGGCGCCCATTTCGCGCCCCTTTCTATTCTATATATGTAATGATGTGCGCGTCATTTCGCGCCTGAGCCTAAAAGCACCGCCGGAATCGTTCGCAGCAAAATCTTGAAATCGAGCCCGAGCGACCAATGATCGATGTAATCAAGATCGAGTTTGACCCAATCGCGAAAATCTCGCACGCGATTGCGCCCGCTGATCTGCCAGAGACAGGTCAAGCCCGGCTTTACGCTCAACCGCCGCCGTTGCGCTGTATTTTCAAATTTTTCTACCTCGTAAAGCGGCAGCGGGCGCGGACCAACCAAGCTCATATCGCCCATCAACACGTTCACCAGTTGCGGTAGCTCATCAAAGCTTGTGCGACGCAGCCAGCGGCCGAGCGTGGTAATGCGCGGATCGGCTTCCACTTTGAACACCGGCCCCTGCATCTGATTGAAAGGCTCCAGCTCCACCCGCCGCATCTCGGCATCGTCCGACATCGAACGAAATTTGTACATGACAAATGGCTTGCCGTGCTTGCCCGCGCGACGTTGTCGAAAAATAGCTGGACCACGTGAAGTGATGCGAATCATCAGTGCTACGATCCCCATCGGAATCGCAAAAAGCAGGAGCGCCACGAAAGCGCTCACCCGGTCGATGATCTCTTTGACGAGCAAAGTCCAGGAAACGTCCGGTGTCGAACGAAACACCAACATTGGGCGTCCCCCGAATGCGTCGAAGTCCGGTTTCGCAATCGAGGTCCGAATAAAATCGGCGACCACCCATGCCGGCACGCCTTCCACTTCGCAGGCGCCGATCGCTTCCTCCACTCGATTGAGCTGGCTGTGACCGGCGGCAAAAATTACGCGCGCGACCGCATGGCGATGCATTGCTTCGATAAGGTTGGAAAGCGGCTGCTTCTCGATGTCGATCCGCGCGACCACGTCCATGAGCAGGTGCTGCTCCGGACTGAAGGAGTGTTCCAGCGCCGCGATGTCCTCTGGAATGCCAGCCAAGAGCACCGGCTCACGCAACTCGCCCCGCAACGCTTTGCCCCGAATCCAATCAACAATGATTCGCTCCTTGATCAAGAGCGCCAGCGTCGCGATCAAAATGAAGAGGAGCGGCACCGACCGGCTCATCAATGGAAAACGCAGGAAAATAACGCAACCGCTCACGATGATGCTGAGATAAATCATGGCACGAAGAATCTGGACGAACGATTTCCATTTCCTTTTGTTGAGCGGCGATTGGTAGAAACCTTGCAAATCCAAAAGGATCGGGCCGAACGGCATGATCACCACCAGCAGCCATTGATAATTCCGGAACGGGTCGATCGGAGTAGTGAGATCGAACCAGGCCGTGCTGTAGTAGCGCAAGCTGTGCGCGGCCAGCAGCGAAAGCGCCAGCAGAACGGAATCAATCAACTGTTGCAGCTGTGTGTTTAGTTCCTGTCGTCGTGCAAGCATGCTAGAAAAAGCAACCTCGGCATCAACTTGATCGCCCCGGAAACAGATAAGATATGGCAGCGCGCACATCGGTCAAAGCACGGCGCCCTCTTCCTCGCCTCGTGGGCGTAATCAGTTCGCGGGACGACTTGCGTTTCGCCATCCGAATGCGGAACCCGCCGGATTTGTTTGAGCTGCGGCTGGATCATCTCGTCGGCATCGTCAACGAACTGGAAAACAAATTATCGATGTTACCCGCGCCGCTCATCATCACCGCGCGACATCCGCGCGAAGGCGGTGCGAATAACTTGTCGATCAAACAGCGCCGCGAATTGCTTTCGCGATTTTTGCCCCACGCCCGCTATATCGATGTCGAGCTGCGCTCGGCTAAAGCTCTCCGATCGTTGCTCGAAATCGCGCGCAGGAAAAATGTGCGACGCATCGTTTCGTTTCATAACTTCAGTTCCACACCAAGTACGCGCAGCTTGCGTGCCAGGGCGCGCGCGACGAAATCATGCGGCGCAGATATTTTCAAGGTTGCCACGCGCACCGATACACCGGCCCAGCTCGCACGATTGCTTGATTTCATTGCAAATAAAGACGTCGATCTTGCTGTGAGCGCGATGGGCATCGGCAAACTGGGCGGCATATCCCGGCTCGAACTTATGCGGCGCGGTTCTGTCTTAAGTTATATCCACCTTGGCCGCGCCCGGATCGCAGGTCAGCCGTCGCTCCGCGACGTTCGACGTTGGACGTTGAGCGTTGGACGTTGAACGTTTGCATTCAATGAAGCTTCCTCATCAAGTGCCGGTCATGCCGCTCCCCGGTGCAGTGCTCTTTCCGCACGCGTTGCTCCCACTTTACATTTTCGAGCCGCGTTATCGCGAGATGCTCGAGCACGCGCTCCATCATCACCGCATGTTTTGCGTGACGCTGATCAAGCCGAGTTGCCCGGAATGGCACGCACCGGAAGATTTTTTTCATCTTGCCACCGCCGGACTCATTCGCGCCTGCGTCGGACGCGGGGACGGTACTTCCAATTTGATTCTGCAAGGTTTGCAGCGCGTCCGTTTTGCCGCCTTCGAACAAGAAACGCCATTCCCGATCGCGACGATCAAACCGCTCGAATCTGAAGTTCAATCCTCGGTGAAAACGGAAGCGCTCGGGGCGAAAGTGCTCGAGCTTTACGACAAATTCAAAGGCAACGGACGTCACTTCCCCAGAAAAGTTGCCCGCTATCTTTCCGATTTGAGCGATCCTGAAATGCTCGCCGATCTCATGGCCTCCACCTTCGTGAGCGATCCGCTGCGTCGCCAACGCATCCTAGAAGAACTCTCCGTCAATCAGCGGCTCCGCCTGGTGATTCAATACCTGCACGAAGAAATGTAGCCCTGTAGCCGCCAGCCCTGTGGCTGGCGCGAGGCGCGTGTGATTTTCACGTCCGCATCCCGCTCGCCGCGGCGAGCGGCTACAGGCCGCGGATCCGCGCATATTCTTCCATCAAGTACCGATCGGTCATTCCGGCGATGTAATCGCAGACCGTGCGATGTAATCCTTCCTTCTCGATCCGTTTCGCCGCCGCTTCGCCCAGCCGCTCCGGATCGACAAGATATGTTTCAAAAACTTTTCTCAACATTTCGCAAGCCCGCTCATTCACTTCCGCCACGCGCGGATGATAATAAACATTCTGATACAAGAATCGCCGCAGCTCGCGATTCGCTTCCAGCAATTCGTCGCTGTAACGAATGAGCGACGCCGGCTGCCGCCTCACTTCATCTGCGCTTTGGACGCCAGCATCGAGAATCGATCGCGCGCTGGTAGTGACGACATCCTGCACCTGCACATCAATGATGTCGCGAATGATCAGCTTGTTCAGCTCGGGCTCGCGCGCATCGGGATAGCGCGCCAGCACCGCGCGATGGCTCCTTTGCCAGACGGCATTTTCCTCCAATTGCGCCGTGCTCAAGATTTCAAAGTCCACCGAGTCGTCGAGATCGTGACTGTAATAAGTGATCTCATCCGCCAGGTTCGCGATCTGCGCTTCGAGAGATGGGCAGCGATATTTCTCTTCGCCCGGTCTGGGCGGATCATAGAATGCCTGATGTTTTCGCAAACCTTCCCGCACTTCGAAGGTCAAATTGAGGCCGGGAAAATTCGGATAAACGTTCTCGAGCAGCTCCACTACACGCAAGCTCTGCCGATTATGATCGAACCCGCCATGTTCCTGCATACATTCCGCCAGCATTTCTTCGCCGGAATGCCCGAAGGGTGAATGCCCGAGATCGTGCCCCAGCGCGATCGCTTCGGCGAGATCTTCATTCAACGACAACGCCCGCGCGATCGTCCGGCTGATCGATCCGACTTCAATCGAATGGGTCAGCCGGGTGCGCAGATGATCGCCGGTCCCATTCAGGAAAACTTGCGTCTTGTATTCCAACCGGCGGAACGCGCGTGAATGAATGATCCGCGCGCGGTCACGCTGAAATTCCGTTCGATAAGCGTGACTCGGCTCCGGATATTTTCGGCCGCGCGAGTCCCCAGATTTCTGCGCAAACGGCGCGAGCGTGGCATGCTCCGTCGCCTCCATTTGCTCGCGCGATTTGTAGCCGCTTCGATCGCCGGTAGTTGCTCGCCGCAGCGAGCGCGACGCAGATGCTCGCTGCTCGATCGCTTCTTTACTCACGCCACGATTATTCGTCGATTGTCGATCCTGGCGAGTCCGGAGTTTTAGTTTGCGAGAACTTTTCATGCAAGCTCCGTTGCGCTTTCCGCGCCTCCAGCCTCACCATCAGCAAATCAAAAACCGCCAGCAAAATCGCGCTCAGGGTCAACCATGCGCAAATGAACCAGAAGAGGATGAACCGGATCGGATGGTCCTGCGGATTGAGCATCGATGCCAAAAATGTCGATCCGGAGAACAAAAGCACGAGCGCGATCACGAGCACTGTAAACATCGTCTTGCGCCGCGTAGTTTGATTGCGAATCACCCCGCGCGTCGCATGCACGACGAACGAAACCGTTCGCAAAGGTTTTGTTTCAGGTGAGTTTTCCGTCACCATTGATTCGATTTGCCAGCGCACGCGCGCTCGCTACTTATCGATCTTACAATCCCGAAATTTCAAATCAAACAGGTCAATGAAAACTGCCAAGAAAAATCAAATTACTCCCGAACGCTTGATGCAATTTGGTTTCGCCTACGCGCCGCCGCTCATCATCACTGCGGCGGTCAGCAACAAAGTTTTCGATTCGCTGGAAAGCGGATCGAAAACGGTCGACCAAATCAGCAAAGAAACCGGCGCCTCCGCGCGCGGTCTGCGCATGCTCATGAATGCGCTAGTCGGCCTGGAACTTTTAAAGAAAGATCGACATCAGAAATATTCGCTCACGCCCGAGAGCGCGGCGTTTCTTGTGAGCAACAAACCCGGCGCGCTCGCTGGTTTCTTCCGCCTGAACGTGACGCAACTTGTATCCAAGTGGTTGCAGCTAGGCGATGTTGTCCGCACGGGCCGGCCGGCGCAGGCCGTGAATCAAGAAGGCGAAGGCACTGAATTTTTCTCCGGCCTGGTGGAAAACATCATCCCGATGAGTTACGCCACTGCGCAGACGCTCGCCGATCATTTAAAGCTCGCGAAAGCGAAAAACGAAGTACGCGTTCTCGATCTTGCCGCCGGCTCGGGAATCTGGGGCATTGTCCTCGCGCAAGCGTCGGCGCGCGTTCGCGTGACCGCAGTCGACTGGGCCGGGATGATTCCAACGACAAAACGCATCACGCAAAAGTTTGGTGTAGGTGCCCGCTTCAAATTCATCGAAGGCGATTTGCTGGAAGCAGATTTCGGCAGCGGTTACGACATCGCGACGCTCGGCCACATCTTGCACAGCGAAGGCGAAGAACGCAGCCGCCAGTTGCTCAAGAAAACTTTCCGCGCGCTCAAATCCGGTGGCACCATCGCCATCGCCGAATGGCTCGTGAACGACGAACGGACCCAGCCGCTGCCGCCGCTAATGTTCGCCGTGCAAATGCTCGTTAACACAGAGAAAGGCGACACCTTCAGCTTCAACGAAATCAAAAGCTGGCTCGAGGAAGCCGGCTTCAAAAAAGTTCGGAAGCTCGAAGCACCCGGACCATCACCGCTCGTGCTGGCAACGAAACCGTAAGTGCGCTCGTTGATCTTACGCAAAACGGCTTCTCATAAAGAAATCGCGGTGTTTTCATAGCACGGGATGAAAAAAGCAAAGACGAAAACGAGTTCCCGCAAAAAAGAGCCGGCCCCCAAAACAAAGGAGAATCGCACTCCTATTCTAAAAGAGCGGCTCGAAGCGGAGTTTGCCCATGCGATGAAAAGCGCGAAGTCCTACGTCGAGGATCCAGAGCGCTTGCGTGCACTCTTCCAGGAGGCGGCGAAGGAGGCCGCGTCGCTGCCGAGAGAGCCGTTTAAAGAGACGTGGCCATACTTTCAGACCATGCTGCGTTTGATCCGCGCCTATTACCAAGGCAATTACCGCGACGTGGCCGAGAGCACGTTGGTCGTGATCATCGCTGCCATCATCTATGTCGTAAATCCGCTCGATCTGATTCCCGATGCGATTCCAGCGCTTGGCTTTCTTGATGACGCTACCGTGTTAGCGTTAGCAGTGCGAAGAACGCGGCAAACTTTGGATGACTTCATGACGTGGGAAACGGCTGCGTCTTAAAATAAGAGCACACGCAAACGCATTTCTGGGGAGCGCAGGCTGCTAGCCTGTTGCCGGCAGCTTGCCGGCAACATTTTCGCGCAGCAAACCTCCAATCAAACAAAAAATGTCTCGGCAAACTGCCGAGACGAACAGGCTGGCAGCCTGTGCTCCCCAATCCAAAAACGATCGCGCCGTCGGCGACTCGTCGATCTAAACCAAGAGCAACGCGGGATTTTCGAGAAGGTGGCGGAGTTCTTTCAGATATTCCGCGCCGAGCGCGCCGTCGATGACGCGGTGGTCGCAGCTCATCGTGACCGACATACGATGACCGGCGACGATTTGGTCGGAGTCATCGATAACTGGGACTTTCGTGATCTTGCCGATGGCGAGGATGAAACCTTGCGGCGGATTGATAACGGCGGAGAAACTGTCGATGCCCATGCCGCCGAGATTTGAGACGGTGAAGGTGCCACCTTGAAATTCCTCCGGCTTCATTCGTTTGTTGCGCGCACGGCTGGCCAGATCTTTTACTAATTCGCTAATTTCGCGGAGCGATTTGTTTTGCGCGGCGCGAATTACCGGCGTCAAAAGTCCGTCTTCGATTGCGACCGCAATGCCAAGATCGACATCGGCGTATTGCACGAACGCGTCACCGTCGAATGAGGCGTTGGCTCTTGGAACTTTGACGGCGGCTTGCACGGCTGCTTTCAACACGAAATCGTTCACAGTAATCTTGGCGGTATCGGCGCCTTCGCCCGCCGATTTCAATTCTTCGCGCGCAGCCATGAGCGGCCCAGCGTTGATGTCGATGGTGAGATAAAAATGCGGAACCGGGCCGAGGCTCTCGACCAGACGTTGCGCGATGATCTTGCGCATGCCTGAGAGCTGAATGCGCGCGCCTTCGCCGGCTTTCACTGACGGCGCAGGTTTCGCGGCAGCGGATGGTTTTTGCGGCGTAGTCGCCTTCGATTTTGCCGTGGCGCGAACGTCGGTTTCGGTCACGCGGCCGTCTGGACCTGTTCCTTTAACACTGGCAAGATCGACACCGATCTCGACGGCAACTCGTCGCGCGACCGGTGAAGCTTTCACGCGCGCTTCTTCGCCTTTCTCGATCTTCGGTGCAGGCTTTTCAGCTTCAGCCTGCTTTTCCGCTCTTGGTGCGGCGCCTTTCTTCTCTTCTTTTTTCCTCTTCCTTTTCTTCAGTGGCCGCTTCTTCACCTTCGCCACCGATAAACGCAATTTTGTCGCCGACGTTTACCTTGCCGCCCTCTTCGACGTAAATTTCGGTGAGCGTTCCGTCTTCCGGCGATTCCCATTCCATCGTTGCCTTGTCGGTCTCGACTTCCGCAATCACTTCGCCCGCCGAAACCTTGTCGCCCTTCTTTTTCTTCCACGAGACGAGCGTGCCCTCCGTCATCGTGTCGCTCAGCTTCGGCATTTGAATTTCAGGCATAAGAAGAAGTGACGGGTGGCGAGTGACGAGTGACAAGATTCATGCGTAGCAGACCTTTTTCACGGCCGCGATTAGTTTGCCGGCGTTTGGCAGCACTGCTTTCTCGAGGCGCTCGTTGTACGGCATCGGCACATCTTCTTGAGAAACGCGGATGATCGGTGCGTCGAGCGCATCGAAAATATTTTTCTGGATGCGATAGCAAACTTCCGCACCTACCCCGCAGAAGGGCCGGTCTTGTTCAACAATCACGACCCGGTGCGTCTTGGCGACCGAATCGAAAATCGTCTTTTCGTCGAGCGGTTTGATCGAGCGAAGATCGACAATCTCCGCGCTGATGTCCTCCTCTTCGAGTTGCTGGGCCGCGGCGAGCGCGAGCGGCACGGTTTGCGCATAGCAAATAATGGAGACATCGCTGCCTTCACGTTTCACTTCCGCTTGCCCGAG
>WNFO01006248.1_pt1 | contig 10506 bp, 7 predicted proteins | sample 5400251 | NCBI WGS metagenome assembly WNFO01 (sample SAMN13153354, study PRJNA577476) | soil metagenome | isolation source: 100 cm saprolite under Madrone tree | place: USA:California | collected 2016-06-14 | reverse complement strand
TTTCGACCAGAGATAATACTTCCCTGCGCTCATTTGTTAGGGTCTCGCCCACCAAGACTTCGCTCATCGGGACTTCTATATCAATCCCGATCATGGGTGGCCGGTTGAACCTTGGGACGTAGCAAGGTGGAACTGATCGAGTAGGAAAATATGGCAAGGTTGGGCTGACTTGTGACCTCACAGGTATCTACCTGACAGAGTTCAGACACTCCTGCCTCACTCGCGCAGCGTCATGGCCACCATACTGTTCGTTAGCCCAATCTACCCGAGTGGACAATGCTAATCAGTGGTCAATCAGCTCTTGAATTAAAGTCTTGTGATCCCACATTACCTGCATTGTTTTTGGTGAGTATTCTCATAAATCCGACAACATGCTCTAAATGCAGAAAGGGGGACTAAAGGTAATTTTGATGATCGCGGGATAACCCTGATAACACAAATTCGACGGCGGTCGCAACGAATGTTGATAGTCTTTGATAATGAGAGAACGCTGTTACGTATAAACAATGGTATATGATACAAGAAGTGTACAGTACCACTAACAGAAGCGAATACACATTGCACTTAAAGCGGCTGACAGGTTGCAGCCTCCCGTGGTGCTGAGGAGTGGTCTGAGGATTGACGTGGTCGACAACAGCGCCCGTCCATGTCCCAGCTTCCACAGTGGAAAATCCTCTCTCCCTGAGGTAGTGGACTGGTAGCGGATGAAAGTCCCAGACGCGGTAGGCCCGGGTTTATATAAAATGGGTAGAAGTTTTGGCCTAAGATGAAGTTTTGGACCCTGGATGATCTCGTGCCAGTTCTCCGCCCCGTGCACGGTAACGATGGCTACTGGACCATAACACTCGGAAGCTCCATGGAACGACTCCCATCCGGACTTTCTAAAACTGTTTGAACATGGTCAGTTAATTGCCTCTGTAGCGCGGATGGAATGCGCGAGTGAGTCCGGGAGGAGAGAGATAAGATAAAAGAAGAGAGAAAATGAAGGGAAGCGTCCTGAGGCGGCTGGCACACACAGAAAGCGAGATTGAAAGAGGGTCTAAAGAAGTCTATCTGTGAGAGATAAGAGTCGGCTTAAATACATCAGAGTCGACTAATTGATAAGAATGAGTGTTGTGGTGTATGCGCCGACATTGTACTGGAAGCACAAGGAATTGTGACTAAGCGTTGATCGCCGTTGTCCAGAGTATATTGAAAAGGATAAAACAAGAGGGATAAGATAAAGGGAGGAGGCAGTGAGGGAAAGAAAAAGGGAAAACGTGTTGAACGCGAGGCTGATGGGCGTTCCGATGTGGCCATTCCGTTCCAAGCACGGATCTAGGACGGCAAAGTAGCTCGTACGAGCGCAGCCACACAGTCGACCTTACACCTCCAAGCAGCGTTAGACGCTTTGCGCCTCCGGAATAGGAGATGGAGAAACAATTGGTAGGGGGTGTGCGGGTACTTGAGTGGGATTCAGCTTCGGTGGGTCACCACTGGCATCGACCTGAAGTATCTATTCACTTGTACTGATGACGGTGGACGAGTCATCATCATTCTTTGACCCTGTCGGATGCAGTTTGGAGGCCCTGTGCATGGATACCTCAACCCGTTCCAGTGCAGTCGGTGCTGTTTCTGTCCGCTTGGTCTGCGAGAATACCAGGCTGTCCATTGGGCGACCCTCACATGTCCTAAAACGATATAGGTCGTACTGAGCGAGAAAACGGAAGAAAGTGAAGAGTATCGTACACTTCGGTGGACCCAGAGGCAAAGTATACTAAAGAGCGGTGCATTCGCGTGGCAGCGATTATCATCACGATCAGACTGGGGACCTGAAACAACTGTAGCGTGGAATGGGGTGAGAAACGAAGAATCTCCCATCCCCGATCACGAAAGAAACTCACGCTGTGCAGTGGATCTAATATTTGGAACGTAATCGAACCCGATGGTCAGCTATCGTAGATAGACGGGCTCGGCAAAATTACCATTCAATTTCAACAAAGTGAACATCTATGACGTAAATGGGAGATAAACAAGAGGGTAAAGAATGGGAGACTAGCCGGGCTTACTAAAGGCAAAATCTCAACAGCGGAGCCAAGTACGAGCCATATGACCCCCTTATGAAAAGAAGAAAATTAACGAATTAAAATAACCGACGATCGCCACCTCACCTGTCTCCAGAGAAGGCGGGTCAGACCAAACGTGCCACCACCTCGACGACGCAGGACGAGCAAGCCAGCGAGAATGATCAGAAGCAATGCCATGTCAGCAACTATCGCGGGAATGAAACTGAGTACGCCTAAATCGGACTTGACAGGGCCACAGGTTTGTTGCACAGAGATCCATGCAAAGTGAACCTAGAGAAGGGATGAGCCCAACGGGTCAAAATAATTGAAACTGGTCATTCACCTGTGTCATATCTATTACCAAACCGCATTTGTATGAGATTCCAGGTCTTCTGCATAAGGAATGAGGAGCCGACACTCACTGTAGAGATGGAATCCAATGCTGGTCCCCCATATAGTCATCGCCATCGCTATAACGACCTTATTCCGATTCCAAATCGCAATGCTAGCGGCATTAATGAGCATCTGATTCCGCCGAAATTTGTCTTTACGCAAAATTGTATGTGAAGACGTACGTGCGAATAACAATCAATAGAGAAGCAGCAGTCGAGGACAGGCATAAAAGTGCCTAAGAGAAAGGCGAAGGCGAGATGGAGTGATGAGCATTCTCTTCTCGGAGACGGGAATGCACAGGAAAATGTGCCCACAATTGAGGAAAGTACCCAGAACTTAAAATTGTGGCTGGTCAGCGCCCGAGCAAGTAGCAGATATAGAACAGGGTACCCACTTGACAATTGATTGGGATCGTAACGTCCATAGTGACAAAGTTAAAGATAACGCTCAGAAGAGCGGTCAAACGCGAGAAGGAGTAAAGCTACCGAATGGACAATCAACACAAGGACACAGCGCGGCCGAAGAAACTAAAGCGAAGTGTCGATCATTACAAACCCATATAGTCCATCGGTAGGGAAGACGGCCTCGAATAACCCTCGATTCGTAATCAAGCACAGTGAAGAATTCCCAGCTAAACAGGTGAGATTAAGTTCTACAGGCATAACATGCAAGATATTATGCAGACTCACATGTAGAGACCGCCCACGGTGTGCCAGAATTTCACGATGGTCACTATAGAATCGGACAATTGAACCTTTTAAAGCTCGGAAATCAGCATAATTGTACGCACGGAAGTTGTTCATGCCAGAGCTCGACATAAAGCGATATGGTGTGTGTGCGGGGAAGAAAAACGCCTTGCTTCATCGTGAATGATATAGAAAGCTCACTGCCGCGTCCGAACAATCATTGATCCGTGCTCACTACTGTGTAGCGCTGAGAATAATTCACCTTGTGCAGTATAGCACGGTATCAAGGTTACTGCGCTGTTACGGTAGCCAGATGTCTGGAATTTCAATGAGAGAAGCACAGGTCGTTTGAGCGGCAAACCCTCTTCCCATGTTTGAGGATGAGACAGATGGAAAGGTCCAACACGGCATCCATCACGACCCCGGCTTCTGCCGTGAGAAATCCTCTCCTTTCGGAGGTAACGCCGTAACGGACTGGAACAAGTGGAGACGTGGCTTGATGTGATCCGATCAAAGTCTCTACCAGGTTTCTACCATTTGGTACTTTTTTCTCATTCTACTCTCCTTCTGCTCAAAATAAAATTCTCGTAGGACATCTGGTGGGAGTGGCGGGCTCTATCGATTTGGAATAACACAAAATACGACGGCCCGTAGGCCCGGACTCTGAGAGGGATGAATTGTGCCCGGATAGCGAACGCATTGACAGGTGCTATTATGAACAGAATGTCAGAGTGCCCAACTTCAGTTGCCGTCGCATGGGCCCCGGATCAGAAAGCCTGCGGAATTGCCTCAAGTTGCCTGAACGCATGTAACGGTTATAATAACGTCATGTACCACGTGGATTGGGCTTCCAAAAGGCACAGAGCACAATTCGTGCTGCGACTGCAGAACAGGACAGACAAGTGACACACATTGATGAAGTGATCACGTTAAAGGACGTGTCCGCTCGACATCGATATGGTCCAAGCTCGAACGTCCATTCTACCCCCATGAGTTTGCAGGGTAGGTGCGTTAGTGGCGCGATTTTCTCGGATAGGTAATCTCTTCACAGCTGTGCCAGAGACCAAAGCTGCCAATCTGACATATGCCATGAGATTTCCGAAGCAGGCTCATCGGTATTTGTCCGTGTTCGTGAGTGAATCGCAGAATAAACGCCGCAATGCAGAAAGGCTACACGTGCATTTACGGGGGTTGGTATCACCCAAGCGGTTAGCATCGATTAGGGTGATCAGGTCGTCCAAGTTTTCACGGGGCCCCAAATGGGTAGTAAATATGTAAGACTAGGGAGGACGGTGCGTTTTTGGTGAAGGCAGACGTCGGCTTTCCTGATCTGGGCAAGATTGACGGGATTGAAAATCGAAGACCGAAACTTTCGAGCCTTGTCAACGTGTGCGAAAGCCTTCAAAATGGCCACCATTTATGGAACCGGATGATTAGGCCTTCCAAACTCTAGAAAACGGCAGCAAAATCCTACGCACAATGAACCTGCTTGGACGTTATGAAAGGGCCTGGGCTCATGGAAGTCGTGTATCCCAGAAGGCTATCTGAAGTAATAGTCAGCCATTACCCTAATGCCACCGAACGTTTCACACCAATCGTCCTGGTAAGACAAACAGAACACGCACCGAAAGCACACTCGGGTCCGAAAAAACGTTGTTGCGTGCCTACTTACTACTATGTGATGTCGGGAACTTGAATTGCCTCGTAAAAGACAGCGTATCCCGCTGTCCGCCTCAAGGCTAGTTGCTGCGCTGTTTGTAAGATAAACTAAATTGAAAGCAGGCATACGGTTGTGCCAGCTGCCCGCTACATGCAGAGACAAATTCTACTCCTTGAACTCAGTTCCATGTGTCTCTCGACAGTTCGTCGCCGAGACGAGAAGGAGAATCACACTGTAAACCTCCATGCGACGATCCCGGCTTGCCAGCATTTAAAGCGGTTGACGAGAAACACTGTGACTCCCATATACACTTTGCTCCGAGTTGAAAGCAGGTACTTCAGTTCACTGTGCCTACATTAGAAAATAGAGAAAAGACTGAAGATCATATGAAAGTTCTGACTCGGCGGAGGAGATGAGTTGACAGGCACCAGTCCAGCTGTTACGTCTTGATGAAAGTATGCGCTGTACAACGCTCTGACAAGTCACAGCCTTCAGTAGCGTTGAGACGATTGACGAGGTCGACACTGTTCACGACCTGTTCAGCAGGTTCTGAAAGTGACTCTAGTCAGTCATCGCGCACATCACAGAGTTTGCCCCGTGGGGAATTTTCCCCGTTTGGAGGTAACGTAGTATTACCTGATCGAATCGGGACGGGCGAAATCCGCGTCGGTGGCGATGCTGGTGTCCAGTTATAGCTGCACTGGGCATGGACAACGGTCTTCTCGTCGAGCAATACCCGAAACGTCATCTCGAAATTTCCATACCAAGCTGCAGAATGGGGAAGATTTATCTGAATATTGCCACGAACATTCGAGTAGCTGTCATTAAGGAGAAACTCTACTATCTGAGGATGTTCTCTCGCCAATGCCGCGACCAAGGGTGACACATAGTAACCGGAGCTGGCGTTCGCATCTTGAGGATACTTTATAACCGCGTAATCTACCAGGTCCTGGGATCCGCAGTCCGCAGTGTCATATAGTATAGCGGAGAAGCGCTCGATTCCGATCCTCCAGGAATGCGTAGTCGAGTACTGGGAAACCGTGTTCATGTCGTGTAATCGGAGCCGAGAAGCAAAATACGGGTTATATTGTATGGGTCGAAACTGTGCGCATGGATGACCAAGTGTCGAGCAACATATTAAATATGCTGCTCGACACTGGGTCACCCAGGCGACAGCTCTTCCCGACGTCGTTCTCTTCAACTCAATCGGCCGACTGAAGCAAAAAGCTCATGCGAGCCTGAGCTAGTATTGTATTGGTATGCTTGAGATCGATATAATAACTCCACTCGAAGTAGTGAGCCATGCCGAGGTCAGAAACTCATTGATCGAGAAAACTGGGAACTTCACAACCCACGAATCGTTCGTCTCAACAACGTGATTATACTGGAGCAGAGGCCGGACGTACCTATTCTTGATGCTCCCACAAACCAGTCGGATCTCGACTTGAGACTTTCTGAATCATTGAAGTCAAATGCGAGGACCTCAGCAAGCACCTCCACTCGAAGGGGCTGAATAACCACGGGCCATTTTTGCAATAGACGACACGCGTGATCTCGGAAAGAGTGCGGAGAGTGCGAGAAGGAAAAGTGACGAGTAAATGTATTACTGTACTCACCTCGAGTACTGGAGACTGGGTTACTAAGTTGAGCCACAGGCACGGTCATCATTGAAAGCTGCGCATCGGAATTTCCCGAAACAACCGACTCGATGCCGAACTTGCGGTCTTAGCCGGGCTGAGCCGATTTCAGCTCCCGCCTTATCACTCGCACTAAGGTATGTCTATCACACCACACCATCACACGCCAATGCTAACTTTTAGCCGGTTGAGAGGGCTCACCTGTACGGAGTGCGAACGGTTCAGGACTCGGCTTTCAGAATATTGTATTGCCCTGAAAATCTGTATCTTCTCGCAAATTTTGACAGACGGCGCTCTCCCCGAAAATAATTCTTTGATAGACGCCAAGAATGCACAGGGTCGGCCAGCTATCAGTGGCCCTTTTGGCCTAGCACGAGTACTGCATTGGCAGCTGTAACTATGGCTGCTATACCATCAGAAGCTCCAGCCGCCTGAACCCCTGTTGGGGCGCGGATGCGTGTAGTTTGGTGGTGCCTCTATAGAGAAGAATGAATGCATGGGAAGCTGGAACAATAAAGCTGATTACCGTAACGTTGATTTGGCTCATGTCCAGCCAACCAGATGTGCTTTTGATCTTATTTCACCTTTAATGCTGTCGCTGACGAGAGCTGACGTTGGTTACTGTATTCGCAACCAGTAGCAATGAGGTCTTTATTATGCCACAGCAACGTAAATGGTGTAGCAAGTACAATAACAGTCAATGGCCTCTAGAGTGTTAGACGGTTTGTGCTTCCAAAACAGGAGATGAAGAAACTGTTGGCAGCGGCTGTGCGGATGCCTGAGTGAAATCCAGCTTTGGTGGGTCGCCGGTGATTTGAATTATCCTTTCACTTGTACTGATAGCGGTGGACGAGTCTCCATCGTTCTTCGAGTCTGTCGAATGCTGTTCGAAGGCCTTGTGCATGGATATCTTAATCCGGTCCAGTGCAGTCGGCGTGGTATCTGTCCGTTTGGTCCTTGAGAATACCAGATTGCTCAGTGGGCGGCTCTCGTGTGACCTAAAATGACATGAGCCGTGGTCAGCGAAAAAAAGAAAGGAAGTGAAGAGTGTCGTACACATCGGTGGACACGGAGGCGTAGTGTACTAGAGTGCGGTGCATGCGCGTGGCAGCGATTATCATTACGATCAAACAGGGTGTGTCGAACAACTGTGGCATAGGAAGAAATAAGAAACATAACAACTTATCGCTGATTACAACGAAACATACGCCGTGTAATGGGTCTAATATTTGGAATAGAGTCAATCTCAATGGTCAGCTATCATTGATAGAGACGAGCGAGGGAAAACTACCATCTAAATGCATCAAAGTGAACACCTTCGACGAAAACGGGATATTAACAAGAGAGAACGAATGAGAGACTATCTGGTCTCACTAAAGGTGGAATCTCAATGGCGCAGCCAAGTACGAGCCAAATTATCCCCTTGGTACAAAATGACGAAAATTAGTAAATTAATCGTAACGGCCTGTGAGAATCGTCACCTCACCTGTCTCCAGAGGAGGCGGGCTAGACCAAACGTGCCACCACCTTGACGACGCAGGACGAGCAAGCCAGCAAGTATGATCAAAAGCAAGGCTATGTCGGCAACTATCGTGGGGATGAAACCAAGTTCGCCGGCATCACTCCTGACAGGCTGGCAGACTTGTTCTGCAGAGGTCCATGCAAAGCGAAGCTACGTATAGAGTATAAGTCTAGCACATCCAAAAATTGAAATTGACCATTTACCGGTACAATATCTATTACCAAACCACATTTGTATCGAATACCAGGTCTTCTGTAGAAGAGGTGAGGGAAAGAGACTTACTGCGGAGGTGAAATCCGATGTTGACTCCCCATAAAGCCACTGCTAGCGCTACAGCAACCTTATCTCGGTTCCAAATCGCAATGCTAGGGACGTTTGTGAGCGCCCGATTCAAGAAAGTTGTTGTGATGTGGAACTGTAGATAAAGACGTACGTGCGAATAACGATCAAAAGGGATGCGGCAGTCGAAGACATGCATAAGAAGAGCTGGGAAAATAATGACAACGATAAGGTGATAAGCTTCTCTTCTCTGAAACGGTAATGCATAGGAAAGTGTGCCCACAATCGCGAAAACCATCCAGAGCTTAAGATTGTGACCAGTCAGCGCCCGAGTGAGTAGCAGGCATGGATCGAGGTACCCACTTGACAATTGATTGGGGACGAGACGTTCAGAATGACAAAGAAAAGAATAATGCTCAAGAGAGCGGTGAAACGCGAGAGGGAGTAAATCTACCGAACGGGCTTTCAGCACAAGGACGCAGCACGGCGAATTTAACGGAAGTGGAAATTCGATCGTTACGGACCCATATCGTCCACCGGTAGGGGAGGCGGCGGCGGATAACCATCCATTCGTAGTCAAGGGTTGTGAAGTACTCCCAGCTAAACAGGGACGTTTGAGATTGCACAACATACAAGAATGTGGAAGGCTGACACGTAGAGACCGCCCATGGCGTGCCAAAATTTCACAGTGTCCACTACAGTATCAATAGAACCAGATTGAGTATCTCAGGCTCTAGAAAACGGCGGTGAAATCCTACGTACAGTGAACCTGCGCAGCCGTTACGATATCGACCTGAGGATGGAAGTTGTCCATCCCTGACGGCATATTGAGGTGACAATATGGATGTTAGGATGTCAGGAAGGAGTACTTGAAGTATGGGCCCCTTGCTACATCTGCCATGATATAGGTACTTAATGCTGCGGAACGTATCATATCAAGCTTGAACCGTATGGCACGATCAGGTCCGACTACCATGTTCCTGATTCATACAATATAGGGCGGCTGCATCAAGGCTGGTCAATGCGCCGGTGGTCAGTTGACTAGAAAAAGGAAATTTTCAATATGAAACGGCACACACGTCGTTGCAATTTGCCCACCACTGCAGTAAGCAGATCCTACTTCCGATGTCCAAGGCAGGTGACGTTACGCCTCTCAAAAGATGGTTAGATGAACCTAACAAGTTTTTCGCTCTTTAGGGCGCCATGACATCTTGGTGTACCCCATCTCACACACGCCGTCAAAAATCGGCCAACTTACGCAAATTTCCCATTACCACCCTCCGATAAACCCGGCTACATCCACAGGTGTTGGTACCTTACTCACATTCTGACTCATTTATATTTCACATAGACGATGGGGATGTCAAGGAGACTGTAAATGCATAGAAAATCTGACTCGCACGACGGAGGACATAAACCCGCTGGCTCAGGTCCCAGTAACTAGAAAGTACTTGCATTGTACAATGCCCTGACAGGTTACAGCTTCCCACCATGCGAGAGAGTTTCAGAATTTGAGGCTATTTGAGGGTTTGACGTGGTCGATGACATTCGAGGTGATCCTTGCATGAGAGTTACGGAAATCACTGTCCTTGTCAGAGAGCGGCGGCAGCGGTCTCACGCGGCATTCATCGCCCGGCTTCTGCCGTGGGAAACCGCCGAGACAACTGACTTTTTTGAATCCACGTTTACTTTTTGTATAACGCACATCACGGTATAAGAGTGAAAGTCCGGGCTGACAATAGAAGGGGGGAGGGAAGCGGAAAATAAAGAGGGGGGTGTGTTACTATCGACAAAAACGAGCGTCCCTCGCAAATCCTTAAATCAACTCAAATTACCCAACTGCAAGAAGGAAGCTGGCCTGCTTCGCGAAGACAGGGCACCTTGGAGGGCGGGAGGTGTGGTCATGAGCCCAATGTGGCAGACAGAGTCGAGCCGGTGACGGTTGGTAAAGGCGATCGTAGAAGGTGGTCGTGGTAGGTGCTGAGCGCTGAGCACCCATTATGAGAATGTTTCGGCCGAGGCCCGGAATTGGCCCACGAGGCCTGCTGCTACGCCAGCCAGTGGGGATGATTGTAGTGCGCCCCTCTCTCGCTGCTAACGGGGTGAGGTTGGAAGGGTGGTGGGTAAGAGGGCCGAAGCCCAAAGTGGAGTTTCGAGGGCTGAGACCCAATTGAGGGTGGTTGTCAACGACGAAGGTTGTGGTGACGACGGCGGTGGTAGTGAGCAGATGCCCTGGGTGCGTCCCCACAGTCCTTGGAGAAGACTGGAACCCTCAAGGGGAGCG
>WNFO01011552.1_pt1 | contig 10507 bp, 8 predicted proteins | sample 5400251 | NCBI WGS metagenome assembly WNFO01 (sample SAMN13153354, study PRJNA577476) | soil metagenome | isolation source: 100 cm saprolite under Madrone tree | place: USA:California | collected 2016-06-14 | reverse complement strand
CGTTCTCGCCCTGGTTCCAGAGATAACTGAGCACGGCGCGCGCGACGTGTGCGCCCGGACGCTCATGCGTCCAGGCGAACGAATGCGTCTCGCATCCGTACATCAGCGACATCAGCTCGTGGTAGGCGGGGTGAAACTCCACGACATCGGCGCGGTGACCAAAGCGGTCGTGCGTGCGCAACTCCGGCAGATGCCGGTTGGCTTGGCGCGCTAGGTATTGGACCTTCTCGCTTCCGACCAAAGTTCCAGCCCGCTTCAGGTGATCTGCCGCCCAGTCAGCGCCGAACACTCGGACCGCCTCGACCAACGGCTTGTCATCGGAGTAGGCGTTGTAATCTTCAAGCGCGCCGGGCTGGTTCAATACCTCATGGGTGGCAAAGCCCGACGCTCGATCGTCCGGAATTGATTGCATGGCCAAGCCGGTCGCCCCAGATGAGGTTCAAGCCCCCCAATCCAGAAATGATAGCATGGTCAGGGTCAGACGGCCCGAACGTCGAACCGGTCTCATGCGAGTTTGAACCGAGTCTCTTCGATCAGAACCCGGATATTGAAGATTCGCGACCAGAGACTGGCGCCCGAAATTGGCCGGACGTCGCCCAAAATGGAGAAAAAATCGCCTCAGAGACTCGCCATCGTCTCCATAACTCGCGGGAATGTTGCGCAAATTTTTGCCAGCGGGACATGGCCCACAGAGACGGGACTGGCTGGCTGAGGATGCAGTCAGATGCGAACTCGTCTCCACACCAAATTCCCTGCTAACAGGGAAATTAACAGGGAATTTTGCAGAATCCGGCCCTCCACCGCGATTTTTCGAGTCTGATCAACGCACACATTCAATAGTTTACAGCCGAATTCCCTGCGCAACGAAACAGGGAATTTCCAAACGCGTATCAGGGAAAATTTTTCAAGGAACAGGGAATCGGCACGCTGATATCAGGCGCCCCAGCGACCGTGCCCTCAAACATGCCCGTCGCGTCGGTCGATGTCTGCTTATGGGGGGCAGTCCGGACATAGGCTTGGTCACCTCGTAGGGGGACTAACCGAGGGGACCGCAGGCGCCGGGTTGGTGACGCCGTAGTGATCAGCCACGAAGTTGCCAGGGTTGCCATAAGTCGCCGGTCGCGGCCGTTCCGGCAGCATAGTATCGTTCCAGGCCTCCCAATCGCTCTTCAGACGATCGAAGACTTCTCTATGCCGATCTTTCAGATTAGCCCGCTCACGCGGGTCCTTGATCACATCGAAGAGAAATTCGTTCCCGGCGATCCGCAGGTATTTCCAATCGCCATCGCGGACGGCGCGTTGCGATCCGGCCTTATAGCGCCAATACAACTTGCGCGGATGTGGTGCCGCGCGGCCCGTCATAACCGGTCCTAGGTCCTCGCCATCGGATGGATAAGCCGCATCCGGCGAGGTGCCGGCTGCGGCCAGCAGCGTCGGCACCCAATCCATCGTGATCATGACCTGTTCGGAGACAGACCGCGCCGCGATACGTCCGGGCCAGCGCACGATCGACGGAATGCGAAGGCCGCCTTCGAGCAGTTCCTGTTTCATGCCGGTGAACGGCCAAGTCTTGGAGAACCGCTCGCCACCGTTGTCGCTTGTGAAGACAACAATAGTGTTATTTGCGACGCCGGTCGCGTCGAGCGCCTGCAGCACCCGGCCGATATTCACGTCCAAGCTCTGCACCATGGTGCCGTAGGTCTTCTGCGTGCCGCCGTCGCGATGAAAGATGTTCCTGATGCGCTTGGACTCGGCTTCGTCGTCTGGCCCCTCCCAGGGCCAATGCGGCGCGGTGAAATGCAGGCTCATCAGGAAAGGCTCCTTCGACTTCGCGTAGCCTTCCACGGTCTGCACCGCCCGATCGCCGAGTAGGTTAGTCATGTACCCGTGCCTTTCGACTGGCACCTCCTGTTCGTGAAGCTGATATGACTCCGCGCCGGTGCGAGCGTGGTCGGCGCCGTGATTGAAATAGTCGGCAGCGCCGCCGAATATGCCGAAGAAATGGTCGTAGCCGCTCTTCAATGGACTGAAGTCCGGAAGAAACCCGAGATGCCATTTGCCAACCAGCGTGGTGCCGTAGCCCGCCTTCTTCAACAGCGATGGCAGCGTCGGATGGCTCGGTGGCAAGCCGATATTCTTCGGCGTCGACGCATTGATCGGCTCTTCGAGGCCGACCTCTAGGCGATACTGATATCGTCCGGTGGCCAGCGCCGTCCGCGTCGCCGAGCAGACGGACGAGTTCGCGTAGCCTTGCGTGAACATCAATCCTTCGATCGCCAAGCGGTCGATGTTTGGCGTCGCGTAGTCTCGCTGGCCGTAGCTGCTCACGTCCGCATAGCCGAGGTCGTCCGCCATGATGAAGACGATGTTCGGTTTGACAGCCTGCGCCAGACCCGGACGACCAAAGCCAATCCCAGCCAACGCCAGTGAACTCGCGGCACTCGATTGGACAAATCGACGACGCGCTCCCTGGGGTAATTCTCCAACCATCCTCGTAGGACGGTGGATCAGGAGGACGATAGCATTCTGCTGAGCTACGCTGAAGCCGAGAGGGCGGTCGCGTCGTTTGTTGCAGTGCAGGAGTCCGGTTTTGGCACTAAGCGGACATCCAAATGGTGCGGAGCAATGTCTGCTTTCGGAGGCAAAGCGGACGTCAGCAACGGAGTCGAGCACAGCCAAATAAGCCGGGTGATGGCGATCCGGCCGCACCCCTTCAGCCGTAGCTGGGCCCGAACCCACACCCGAGCCGGCTCCGCCACCTGACCTGACCAACGTGGTGCCAATCCGAGAGGGCATGAGTTGGTGCTTGCCAAAAGCATTTGGCACCCGCGCCGCACCATTTTGGATCGATTAATGGAGAACGACAAGGAGTACGACATGGACACAACCAGCATCGCCAACTCCGGCCTGGGCGACGACTTCGACGCCCTGGTCGCCGCCGAAATTGCCAAAGGCGCCCCGCCGTCGGTGGCCCCACAGCGGCGACTGATTGGTGTAATAGCCGAAGAATTCCTGTCGGCTCATCGGATGGATGAGATGTTCCAGAGTTGACATGTCGCCACCGAAGAGCATTTAGAGGCTCTCATCGGCACACTTTGTCACACGCGGGACGGCTAGCGCGATTCATTGACGTCCTTTTGGGCCCGCGGCATCACTCTACCCAGGTGAAGGGAATGGGCGAAGACCATCCGAAGTGAATACGCCACAACAGTCCTCGATCTCGAGGTCGTTCAATTCTAGTGAAACTATGTCCTCATTGCGCAAGTTTGTTGGATGAGTATGACACGACGGCATGACGTTCATGAGATCAATTGCCGCTGCCTCGCCGTCTACCCAAACAAGACCATCTTTTGCAATAAGGTCCAAGTGAATGTTACATTGATAGTGAAATCCTGCTGCTGCCTGATTGTGTTGCCCAAATCCAAGATGAACGCTGGGACGACGTTCATTGACGTGAGAATTTACGCGGCCTACGTTCTCTACTCCTATATTAGTGCCAAATCCCAATTCTCCTACATTATGAGCACAGTGTTTGTTAAAGCATTCTCGGAGGAATGACATTGTCTCATTACTATCGCATTTGTAATCAACGGCGCGGCCTTCTTCAATATAGATAGTAATAGGATGTTCGGAAAGGCAGACATCACGCTCGATAATCGCATTAACATGGAAAGCAAAATCCGCAACTAGAACTCCGCTTATCGAGGCAGGAAAGGTTGCCACTTCTCCTGCAGGCAGGATCACAAAGTGCCCCGGCCGCCAAACACCTCGGTTACTAATCCATCGATAACGATCGCTGTCGATGCCTACGTGCAGGGCTGTCCCCCCAGACGTTTCGATCCTCAATGTCTTTGCAACCATAAATCGCTCAAGTAGGGCGGTGTTCCGCATGGACAATTCTTCTGGCGGTATGCGCAATGCGCACGAGAATAGTCTTCTACCGGCGCTAATGGCTCGGAACACCGCGCACCTATTCGGGTCATAGTCCGCAAGCGCAGCTCGGATTATCCGATCATGCGACATGGTATCGCGTTCGAAGGTCATAACGACTAATCGTCGCGCCAGTTCGGCTGGAGCCGGAAGAGCTGATCTGAATCGTTCATGAAACCCTTGATCTTTGAGCGGCGCCATCGACAGGCGCCGAACATCGATGTTACGCACCTCCAGCGCGACTGAGACCCATGCTGCCGACTCATAGCTATCGGGCGCGTACACCAAAACAATGACATCGTCCGGTTGCACTTTAAGGTAGTTGTCGAGAAGCGACTGGACGCCTTCCCAAGTTTCTGCATCAATCATAGACATTCCTCCGATTCGATGTTCAGTTGTTAACGGAAGCGCCATAGCGGAGAGATAGTTCGGCGGGTTCTCATTATTCTATTCTCTTTGACACTTTTTCGGTTATTCGGATGTTTGAACAAGAAGTTTTGAAAGCGGCTCCCAAAGCGCTTTACCGAGCTGGGTTAGCGATGTGGTTTTTTGCAATGCTTCCCCAACTTGGTTTATCTGGCTCGTTATCGATGCGAGTCGGGTTCGACAATACCCTGAATCATCAATTCCGGATGCAATACAATTTCTGAACAAAAGCATCATGTTACCTAAGGCATGAAATGATAGGAGGAGTTTGTCAATTGGTCGCGCGCGGCCGACCAACGGCGAATAATACTGCTGCGCGTCGGAGCCGTCGTCGACAGGACCAAGCAACGTCGCCATAAAGAAGTACTGGTGACTAGCCTCATGCACCAACATTTCCGCAATAGCTGAGGGTCGAGGATCATTGGACATAACGAGCAAGCCAGGAAAACTGGGATGACTGCCGCTGCCCCGTTTTGGGGAATTGGATGATGCTAAACACGACAGCGAACGGTCGACCCAGTTAATATATCTCGGTGAGTGCTTGCTGATTAGATCACGCGCGCAGCGGACGCGCTCTGCGACTTCTGCCAATTCGGGGACCTCCAGAAATCTAGCACCCGGCACCTCTGGCAGCAGGCGCTCAGATACTAGATAGTGGGGCAACAAAACTATTTGTGAATCTGAAAAGGAAATGGACGGCAGTTCGATAAGAGGAGGCGTTGCGGCGCCCACTCTCCAAGAATTACCATCGGTCGTCTGGCAAAAATTGAGATGATGTACCGAACCGTCCTCACTTTTCAGCCTCAAGGATATACCACGGTCCCGCAGGGATTCAATTTGGCCACTAGTCGCGCTCGGAAGTATCCATGGACCGATACGCAATCTCGTTGGAGCAGTAAGCTGAAAAGTCCAACTACCAACCATTCCGTCGAAATGTGCACGCAGTGCACATTCGATCAAAGTCAAGTAACAAGACCCCGGTCGCTGTGTCGCACATACCTCTCGTAATCGACCCAACAATGGATCCCAAAAAGTGCGCTGGCGACAAGCGACCCACGAATTTAGAACTTCGCTAAGACCGGGCGATTGACGAGCAACAATGTCGCCGTGGAGCTGAAGAGCGCGAGACAGAGATAGTGATGCACAGTATAACGTAAGGACCTCAAGAACGGAGTCCTCCGGCCCAGGAAATGGATGTGCAAACGAGGAAACAACGCTATTTAGGCCATCAGATGAGGCCTGCCCAGACATCCCACATAATCCTGACGGCCCGCCCGCGGCCAGAGTTAGCCTCTACACTCTTTCTTCTCATGAGAGATTGCCTACTTCGATTGACATCTGCTTCCAGAAATGCATCGAGCAACTTGAAAGCAGATGTTCCATCAATAGCTCAACAGCCACCCTAAGGCCGGAAAATGGCTAATCTTGCTGTTCGTTCCTTCTCTTGCTCCTTGTTCTTCCAATTCCTTCAATTTCTTTTCAATTGCTTCCTGCACTTCTTTTGTGAGCGCCGTACCTTTTGAAATTTTGATTTCCATGGCCATTTCTCCAGTTAAGAGGCTCGCAGGCACGCATACGCGCGAAGCTTGTCTCAATCGGCAGCTACAAGTCAAGTCCCTCAAATGCGGCAACATTTTCCTTCTGCTCTCTCGAAAATGCCGGTAGTGATGGCGTGGGACGCCCCTGGTCATCTACGCGAAGCCATTTGTGAAGCGGCGGAAGATGACGATGCGGCAGACGCAGAGGCAAGCCGCGAAGCGCCACAGCGACCGACGATCACCCCGTCGTGCCGATCCGATGTCCGCTTTCGGGGGTAAAGCGGACATCGAGGGCGGCCGGAATGGCTGGCCGCCGGACAGCATGTGACCATCTGATACCGTATGTCCGGGCCTGCTTTCGATTTTACGCCGGATGGCGCGCAAATTCGATCGGCAAGCCGTCATCGCGCAGCGGACAAAGCGTTTGGTGTCGATCGGCACCAAGCTCTATTACAATCCAAAGATGAAGTTAACTCAGATGCAAGATGTAGGCGGTTGTCGCTATCTCTCGCAGCCACAGCACTCTCAGCACGGCGCGCTCACAGCGTTTCATGTGGGCGTTGGACCAGTTTGCGGGGTTTCACGGGACGGGCATTCGGCGGTTCTGACCAGGTGTGAGAATTAGGCGTCGGGTGGCGTGTCGAACAGTTCGCGCATTAGGTCGCGCGCCGCATCGTGCCGTTCATCGCGCAGCATTGCCGCGACGTGCGCGCGAAATTCAGGGTCGCGCAGAGAGGTGCGCAAAATGAGCCGCGCCGGATTTCCTCCGACAAGGGTATTCGGGGGAACGTCATGGGTGACTACCGAACCCGCAGCCACAACCGAGTTTTCGCCTACCGTCACCCCGCCGAGGATCGTTACGCCGACTGCGATCCAGACGTTTCTCTCAATCACGATGGGCTTTGCGATCACGACGGAACGCCGCTGGGAAGGTTCGATGGGATGGCGCGACGTGATGATGCTCACGTTCGCCCCGATCATCACGTCATCGGCAATGTCGATCCCACCAAGGTCGTACATGGTGCAATTATGGTCGATGAACACATTGCGCCCAACGCGGATATTCTCGCCGCAGGTAGTGTAGAATGGCGGGATCAGCAAAAAGCTGTCGTCCACCTTGTTGCCGATCAAATCGCTGAACACTGCCCGAATTTCGTCCGCATCGTTGAACGTCAAACGGTTGAGAGCTGGGGTGATCGCCATCGCCCGCTTGAAGCTAGCCACCGCGGCCTCTCCTTCTGGCGTCCTCCTGGAAATTATCTTGGTGCCGTCCTCATTCGACATTCGTTATTGTCCTCGGGCTACAGTTGAGCGTGCGTTTCGGCGCACAGTCTACTCGCGCTTGCCGACGAGGTCATTGAGTAAGTTGAGGCGTGTAATTGCTGCTGCAGCGTGTTTTGCTGCATCTGCTCACGACCGCTATTGGCACTAAGCGGAGGCCCCGAGACGCCTGCTATTTGGCCGCTTTCGGGGCGAAGCGGACGTACATGGCCGTGTGACTCCCACCGCGTCAGTCGCTAATGACCCAAAGCGGACATTGAGGGGACCGAAATCCCGCAGTGCAGCGCTCCAAAGACCTGCGCCGCTCGCCGTTAGGACCGCAAGTGCGCCTCCCAGCGTGCCATTGAACCTTTTCCATTGCCAGCACGACCAATGAATCGAGAGCCTTTCCGGGCCGACCCCGGCAAAGGCGAGTCGGTTGGGCCATCATGAATCCGTCACGCCCGCTGGTGGGTGCTTCGGCCGCGCTCCCGCTCGACCATGTCGCAGCTAGTCGGAGTTACGAACGCAGCTCGAATAAGCGTTCGAAAAGCCGACGATTTCGCGTGCCTGCCTTGGCTAACGGCATATTTGGATTGCTCGTACTCGCTTTATTGTTCGTGTTTCTCTACGGACCAGACAAGCTCGTGGAGACAGTTTCGCCTGGTTATATGTGCAACCAGTCGGCGTCCGAAGCTATCAAGGTGGTGCGCAGGGATGCTGTAGGGCTGCTTAGTTTTGGCGATTTCCTTGCTACGAGAGCAATAAACTTGAATGTGCCAGCACCTCTGCTTCTCAGCATATTCAAGATGGATACTGCAACTACCCGTAAAGTTGGTAGGGTAACCTATTGCACTGGAATCGTGACCATCGGCTTGAGCCCGGAATTTGAAGCAGCAGCAGAGCAGGCAATTATCGATTACGCCAAGAAAGAGGCCAAGGACGAAGCAAGATACAAATTTCTGGCGGAGCCGACACTTGCAGCATTTAGGAAAACAAGAGGGCAGTTGCCACGTCAGGCACTCAAGGTTCAGTATAGCGCGCAAATTCTCGACAATGGAAATTGGTCTATCCAAGACGTATCAGTAAATCCGCTGTCAACAAGGTAACGACTAGGTCGCCACAGTTGGCGGCTTTAACGCACCACCCGGATGCCCTGCCGCAGCGTGATCCGCGTCGTGGGCCAGCGCGTAATTTGATGCTCGCTGAATGTCGGATTTCGGGACAAAGCAGACATGCCGCAAGGGCCGGCAGCGTCTCGATCTGACGAAAATGACCCATAGCGGTCATAGGCCGGATCGAAATCCCGCAGCGCAGCGGCCCTTGCGCCATCGCGCGAAGAGCCCTGGAGCCCTCATGCCTGCTGCGGCGTCGTCAGCAACGTCTGCTGTGACGTGTCGTCCCCAAGAAAGACGCTATTCGAGCCATCGTTCGCGTCCCCGCCAAAACCCGCCATTGCCTGCACGAGCTGATCGTCCGAGATATCGGTGAATGTGCCCGACACTGTCGGAGGATCGACGGCGAAGCCGCCAACTTGGAAATCCAAGCCGACCGTGCCCAAGCTGTTGGCCGTGGTGATCTGATTGTTGACGATGTCGTAGACCTCGAATTCGCCGGTGTTGGCGTTGCGCAATATCATGTCGGAGGCGCCGGGGGCGTGAAATGGCCCGAAGCCGGCGACCTGAAAATCCAACCCGACCGTGCCGATGTTGAAGGCCGACGTGATGGCATTGTTTCGAATGTCGTAGACCTCGAATTGGCCCGTGTTGCTGTTGCGCAGCATCATGTCGGTCGTGCCGTCCTGGTTGAAGTCGGCGAAGCCCGCGACCCCAAAATTGAGCCCCACCGTGCCGATGTTGAAGGCCGACGTGATCTGGTTGTTGACGATGTCGTAGAGCTCGAACTGCCCGCTGGTGGTGTGACGCAGCATCATGTCGGTCGTGCCGTCGGCGTTGAAATCGCCGAAGCCCGCAACCTGGAAATTCAGCCCCACCGTGCCCAGGTTCGACGCCGACGTGATGGCATTGTTGCGAATATTATAAAGCTCGAATTGGCCCGTGTTGCTGTTGCGCAGGATCATGTCGGTTGAGCCGTCGCGATTGAAGTCGCCGAAGCCGGCGAGCTGAAAATCGAGCCCGACCGTGCCCAAGTTGGCCGCATTGGTGATGTTGTTGTTGCTGATGTCGTAGACCTCGAATTGGCCGGTGGTGGCGCTGCGCAACAGCATGTCGGTGGTGTCGCTGCCGAAGAAGCTGCCCAGCCCGGCAAACTGAAAATCTGTTCCCACCTGGCCCAAGAAGTTCGCTGCCAAGATCGCGTTGCCGCCGATGTCGTAGATCTCGTAGAGGCCGTCGGCGCCGTGCCGCAGGATCATGTCCGCCGTGGTGCCGGCAGGCGGCGGCGGGTTCGGTCCGGTAACCATGAGGAAGCCGTGGTCGCCGCCGCCGGCAAAGTATCGTCCTACGATCTGGCCTGCATCGTTGATGCCGAATGGAGAGGTGCTACTGCCCACGGGATCGTCGATGGTGAAGTAGGTGCCGCCGCTCAGGAGAAAGCCGTGGGTGACGAAGCTGGCATCGGTGAACCGCCCGACGATCTGGCCTGCATTGTTGATGCCGAAGGCCTCGGTGCCATGCGTCCCCAAGGGGGCGTCCAGCGTGGTGAAGATGCCGCCGCTGCTACGGAAGAAGCCGTGGAGGCCGCCGGCGTCGCGGTATTCCCCGACAATCTGGCCTGCATCGTTGATGCCAAATGCAATGGTAGCTCCGGTGGCGGAGGCGGAGGGATCATCGAACGTGGTGAAGGTGCCGGCACTGCTACGCAGGAAGCCGTGGGTCTTGACGCTGGCGTCGGTAAAAGACCCGACGATCTGGCCTGCATTGTTGATGCTGTGGGCCACGGTGCCGCCGGGTGAGCCCGGGCCGGCCGACGGATCGTCGATCGGGATGAAAGTGCCGCCGCTCAGGAGGAAGCCGTGGGTCGTGCTCGCATCGCTGAAAAATCCGACGATTTGGCCTGCATCGTTGATGCCGAAAGCTTGAGTGCTTTGGGCCAGGGGAGCATCCAGCGTGGTGAAGCTGCCGCCGCTGAGGACGAAACCGTGAAAGACGCTGTTGGTCCGGAAAGCTCCGACGATCTGGCCCGAGCCGTTGATGCCAAATGGGTCGGTGTCCTGGGTGGCCAGGGGATCGTCGATCGTGGTGAAGATATTGACTGGCATGTTGTCGCCCTCCTAATCGCGGACGGTTGTCATCAGCACGACCAGCTCGCTATCCGAGGTCGTCGCACCATCCGGGCCGACCTTACTCGCGCGGCCGCTGTTTGTGGCCGAGGGAGGAAGCGTGGCATCGGAA
>WNFO01006247.1_pt1 | contig 10507 bp, 9 predicted proteins | sample 5400251 | NCBI WGS metagenome assembly WNFO01 (sample SAMN13153354, study PRJNA577476) | soil metagenome | isolation source: 100 cm saprolite under Madrone tree | place: USA:California | collected 2016-06-14 | reverse complement strand
GGCCGAACTCACTTGGCTTCGACCACGTCGACCTTGACCTTGGCGACGCCCTTGCCGGTGATGCCCAGCGTTTCGGCGGCCGACGCGGACACGTCGACCACGCGGCCCGGAACGAACGGCCCGCGGTCGTTGACGCGAACGGTAACCGAGCGTCCCGTGGCGACATCGGTGACGCGCAGCCGCGTGCCGAACGGCAAGGTGCGGTGGGCGGCGGTCAATTCCTGCGAGTTGAATTTTTCCCCGCTCGCGGTGTGCGGATCGTAGCTGTAGAAGCTCGCAACGCCGTAGGTTGCGCCTTTCGTGCTGGCGGTCTCTCTCTCTCTCGCCGCCGGCGCGCGGTGCCGCGCGACGGTCTTGCGCGCAGGCTCCAGCGCCGCCTGGCGGCTGGGGCTCGTGACCACGGCAGCCTGCTGCGCGCAGGCTGCGAGCAGGCCCGCGGTGAGCGCCATGGCGAGCAGGCGCAGCGTTCCGCGGATCGGGAACCTGGGCCGAGCGCGGGCGCGGATGCCGGCGCGTGAAGACGAGCTGATGGACGACACGTTCGCACTCCCCCAACCGATGTCCCGGCCCTAATGGGAGTGGAAACCATGGCCCGATCACGGCCAAATTCGCCGTCGCGCGCGAATTGGTTTTTGTGTGGTTAATTTGTCACAGCGGCGGCGGGTCAAAGGGATGCAGCCGCCGATTAATCGATTAATCAAGCGTTAACGACTCGGGAGCGACGATCGAGCGACCGCGTCGTTTCCTGGAGAGATTCCGATGCTCACCAGCAGCAGGTATCTCGTCAATGGCAGCCCGCGCTGCTGCATGTTCTGCGGCGCGCCGTTCCGCCCTCGCGACGGCTGCGTTGAATTTTGGCGCACCTCCGCCGGCCAGCACTTCTGCTCGGAGTTTTGCGCCGACGACGCCGAGGAGGCGCAATTCCGCAAGCGTCGCGCCACCGCGCCCGCGGCCGCCGCACTCATCACCGGCTCAACCCACCTCTAAGGCAATTTCCTCCAGAGCGGCCCAAACCGGTTTTCGCCCCCCTCCGGGGTCGGATCTGTCGGATCACTGACTTCGCCACAGTCGACAGGCCTTTACCGCCCGTCTGCGTGGGTCGGTGCGGGCCCGCCAATTGTGGACAAATTTAGGCCAATCCGAATCGCCAAAGCCGGCGGCGGGAGGTTTCCGGGCTTGGGGGCGCCCTTCGCAACGGCGCGATAGCATCGTCGTCGTCCCTAAATCGTGAAATGATGCGCAATGCGTTCCGCTCGCCGATCGGCCGTTCGACTGTTGCAGCTGATGATGGTTGCCTCGGTGGTGCTGCCGCTCATGCTGTTCTCCTTTGCGGGCTGGCAGAACTACCGCCATGAGCAGGCCGTCGCCGACGACCGCATCGAACGCTCGCTCGACATCCTGCACGAGCACACCCTCAAGGTCTTTCAGACGGTCGAGCGCTCGATCGCGGAGGTCGACGAGATCGTCCGCGGCATGCCGGACGAGGAGATCCGCGAACAGCAGCCGCGCCTGCACGAACGGGTAAAGCGGATAGTCGACGCGCTGCCCCAGCTGCGCGCGATCTTTCTCATCGACCGCGACGCCCGGCCGCTCCTCTCTAGCCAGTTCGTGCAGGTTCCGGGCGACTTCGGCTCGCGCGAGCGCAGTTTCTTCAACGTACACATCGCCGGCGACGTCGGCACTTATGTCAGCGAAGTCGTGGAGCCGCGGCTGGAGGCATTCGGCACGCCCTTCTTCGTTCTGTCACGCCGCCGCCTCTCGGCGGACGGCACGTTTAATGGCGTGGTCGCGGTCGCCGCGGTGCCGCAGTATTTCGAGGAATTCTACGCGCTGATCGGGCGCAGCCCTGGCAGCCTTTACGCGCTCATCCGTGCCGATGGCAAGTTTCTCGCCCGTTATCCGGAACAGCCGCAGCGCCTGCGGACGCTGGGCCCGGGGAGCGGTCTGGGGACGGTGATCGCGCAAGGCTGGGAGCACGCGATCTACACCATCCGCTCGCAGGTCGACGGGACCGAACGGCGGATCGGCTACCGCAAGCTCGAGGGCTTCCCCGTTTACGTGATCGCCGGCATCGACACTTCGGCGATCCGGAGCGAATGGATCGCGGCGATGGCGAGTCATCTCATCTTTGGCGTGCCGGCGACTCTGTTCATTCTGCTCATCATCGCCATCGCGGTGCGGCGCACACGGCGGCTCTACGACGAAGCCGAGCGCCGCGAGGCTGCCGAGGGCGCATTGCGGCAAGCCCAGCGCCTGGAAGCCATCGGTCATCTGACCGGCGGCGTCGCGCACGACTTCAACAATCTGCTGATGATCGTGAGCGGCAGCGCGGAGCGCCTGCGCCGCGATCTGACCTCGGAAAAGCACAGGCGGCTCATCGACATGATCATGAACGCGACCAGCCGCGGCGAAAGTCTCACGCGGCAATTGCTCGCCTTCTCGCGCCGGCAGATGCTCGCCCCCGCGGTGATTGATCTCAGCAAGCGGCTTCCCGAGCTCAAGGAGATGCTCAACCGCTCGCTGCGCGACGACGTCACCACCCAGGTCGTAGTTCCTGACGAGGGTTGCGCGGTCAAGGTCGACCCGAGCGAGCTCGAGCTCGCCATGATTAATCTCGCGGTGAACGCCCGCGATGCGATGCCGAGAGGCGGCGCGCTCAGCATCACCGTCGAGCCGGTGGTGCTCGAGGGCAAGGCGACGGAGGAGGGGCTCACCGGCGAGTTCGTCGCCATTCGCGTCGCCGATACTGGCGGCGGCATCGCTTCCGATATTTTGCCGCACGTGTTCGAGCCGTATTTTACGACCAAGGAGGTCGGCAAAGGCACGGGACTCGGTTTGAGCCAAGTCTATGGTTTCGCCAAGCAGTCCGGCGGCACCGCGACCATCGGCAGCACAGTCGGCCGCGGCACCGTGATCACGCTTTATCTGCCGCGTACGCAGGAACTACCCGCACCCTCGATCGCGCGCTTGGCGCCCGAGGCTGCGCCGCGGCGCGTCGGCACGGTGCTCGTGGTCGAAGACAGCCCGGAGGTTGCCGAGGTTGCGATGGCCTACTTCCAGCAGCTCGGCTACATGGTCAAGCAGGTCGCCAGTGCCAACGAAGCGCTGGAGCTCCTCGGTAACGATTCGAAGATCGATCTTGTCTTCTCCGACATCTTGATGCCCGGCGGAATGAACGGCGTGGAGCTCGGTGAGGCCATCCGCCGGCGCTACCCGGCAATCCCGGTGCTTCTTGCTACCGGATACAGCGAGCGCGCGCGGGACGCCGTGCAGCAGGGCTTCGTCGTGCTGCAAAAACCGTTTGATCTTTCGGCGCTCGAGCAGGCGCTGCGTGAGACGCGCAACTGGAAAGTGGCGCCCGTTCCCGGCTTGGCAGGGCAGGACGCCCCTCGGACCGTCGAGTTGTGATCCCAAATTGAACCGAGTGCCACTGGCGCGACGGCTACGGCAGCTCGGAGATCATTTTTAGATATTCCGACTGAGCCTCCTTGATCGAACGGATTCCCTGCTCGGTCCAGTTGAGCAAACACATGAACGTGGCCCCTCATCGCACATTATCTACTTCCCGCTCGTCGCCGCGAAAGCGGGGATCACAGCGTGGATGGCCCCTGGACTCTCCCTTGCGCTGCGGTGAGGCAGTCGCGAACAAGTCACTGCAGCTTTATATCTGTTGCGCGAATGACCTTCGCCCACTTGTCGATTTCCCACCTGATGCGGTCGGCGAACTCGCCGGGCGTGCTGGCGATCGGCTCGAAGCCGAGCGCCAAGAGGCGCTCGCGCGCGTTAGGCAACGCGACGATGGTCACGATCTCGCGATGCAGACGCGCGATAACGTCTCGTGGCGTTCCGCCCGGCACCAGGATGCCGAGGATGATTTCCGACTCTTGATCGGCGGCGCCTGCTTCCGCGAGCGTCGGCACGTCGGGCAGCGCGGGCGAACGCCGCGCGCCGGTGACGGCAAGGGCGCGCACCGTGCCTTGCTTGATATGCCCGGCAGCTGTGGAGATCGACGTGAAGAGGATCGGGGTGTGCCCGCCGACCGTCGACGTGATCGCCGGCCCGCCGCCGTTGAAGGAGACAGCGGTCAGATTGAGCCCGAACGCCTGCTTGAGCATTTCGCCGGCGAGGTAGCCGGGCGTAGCGTAAGCGTGCTCCCCCGGGCTCGCTTTCACCCAGGCGACGAGCTCTTTGACGGTCGTCGCCGGAACGGACGGATGCACCAGCAGCACTTGCGGCGATACGCCGACGAGCGATACCGGCGCCAGATCCGTCGTCGTGTCGAAGCCAAGCTTGGTGAACAGGCTCGGATTGACCACGAGCGTACTGCTGATCACGAGTACCGTGTAGCCGTCGGGCGGCGCCTTCGCGACGAGCGCGGTGCCGATATTGCCGCTGCCGCCGGGATGGTTCTCGACGTAGAATTGCTGGCCGAGGCGCTCGGAGAGCTTCGGCGCGAGCACGCGCGCAACCACGTCGACCGGACCTCCCGGTGCGAACGGGGCGACCATCTTGACCGGCCGACTAGGATAACCCGATGGTTGTGCGAAGCTTGGCCCTGCGAGCACAGCCGCGACGAGGCCAAGCACGCTCGCTTTGCACCGCCGAGTTTGCCGCCCTAAACCGCCGCTCACTCCGCGCGGATGTTCGCGTCGTGGACGACTTTGCTCCATTTGGCGATCTCCGCCCTGATGCGCGCGCCGAACTCCTCGGGCGTATTGGCGACCGGGGAAAACCCGAGCGTCTCCAGCCGCTCCTTGACGTCTGCTGCGGCAACCGCGTTGGCGATGTCGGCGCGCCAGCGCTCGATGATGTCCTTCGCCGTGCCAGCCGGTGCCACGATGCCGGTCAATGTGTCGCTCTCGAGGTCGGGAACGCCCGCTTCGGAGTTGGTCGGCACCTCCGGCAGGGCCGGCGAACGCCTGACGCTGAGCACCGCCAGCGCGCGCAATTTTCCCTCCTTGATGTTGGACATGGCGGGCGGCAGCGCTGTGAAGGCGATGGGGATATGGCCGCCGATCGTGGAATTGATTGCAAGCGCCGCGCTGTTGAACGGCACCGTGACCAGATCGAGGTGGTATTGCTGCTTGAACAATTCGCCCGCCAGGTGCGGCGTCGAGCCGGTCGAAGGCTGTGCGAAACTGTACGTACCGGGGTGAGCTTTGACCAATTCGATGAGCTCCTTAAGCGTCTTCGCCGCAAAGCCTGGATTGACCGAAACGACGTTGGGCGAGGCGGCCACCAGAGTGACCGGCGCAAAGTCCTTGACCGGGTCATACGGGATTTTGGCGTACATGCTTGGATTGACCATGAATCCCGTGCTCACCACGAGCATCGTATAGCCGTCGGCCGCTGCGCGTGCGACCGTGGCCACGCCGGTGTTGCCGCCGGCGCCGGGAATGTTTTCGGTATAGACCTGCTGACCCCAGGCCTCCGACAATTTCTGCGCGACGATGCGCGCGATCACATCGGTTGGGCCGCCGGCGCCGAACGGCACCACCAATCGGACCGGCCGTGCGGGATAGGTCTGCGCCGGTGATTCGCCGCCGGCGGCCGCTATGCAGATCAGCGCGACAACGGACGCGAGAGCGCGCACAACTGCCGTCACGGCGTCCTCCCTTGCTTTTTTGGTTGATGCTATCATCGCCGGTACGCCCGGCGCAGTAAAGCCGGCGCGAGCGCCGTCGCGCTAGAAGCGATCGCTTCGCGCGCTCCCACATAAAGGATATTCCATGCCACCGAAGAAAATCACACGTCAGGACCTTCGCGACGCGGCTGAGAGATACAAGAATTGGGGAAAGTGGGGCCCAAACGACGAGATCGGCACGCTCAACCATACCAGCCCCGAGGACATCATCGCTGCGGCACGGCTCGTGCGTAAAGGCAAGGTCATTTCGCTGGCGCTCAACTTCGACCACACCGGCCCGCAAGGCGCCAAGAGCAATTATCCCGCGATGGGCCGCACCAACCCCATCCACACCATGATTCGCACCGGTACCGACGCTTATTCCGGCGTGCTCGACAAGCGCGGCATCCGCGCCGCCGACGATATGGTGACCATGCCGCTCCAGTGCGGAACGCAGTGGGACGGGCTCGGGCACGTCTTCTATGAAGACCGCATGTGGAACGGCTACGACTGTCGCGAAGTGACCTCGGCCGGCGCGCAGAAGTGCGGCATCGAGAAAACGAAGAACAAGATGGTGGGCCGTGGCGTCTTCCTCGACGTGGCGCGCGCGCTCGGCAAAGTGTCGCTCGAGGACGGCTACGGCATCACCTGCGAGGATCTCAATTCCACCGCCGAGGCGCAGGAGGTGACCGTCAAGCGCGGCGATTACGTCATCGTGCGCACGGGGCAGATGGAGCGCTGCCTCAAGGCCGGGAGCTGGGACGGCTATCCGGGCGGAGACGCGCCGGGCTTTGCCTTCGAGACGCTCGAATGGGTGGCGCGCACCGAGCTCGCGGCGCTTGCCAGCGACACCTGGGGCTGCGAGGTGCGGCCGAACAACACCGAAGGCGGCATCAACCAGCCCTGGCACTGGATCACGATCCCGATCATGGGCATGACCATGGGCGAGATCTTCTATCTCAAGGATCTTGCCGAGGACTGCGCGGCCGACAAGGTCTACGAGTTCATGTTCGTTGCACCGGCGATCCCGATCACCGGTGCGGTCGGCTCGCCGACCAACCCGCTGGCGATCAAGTGAATTGGCAAGTCCGCTCGGGCAAAGCGTGACATCACGAGGCTGCGGGCCGGGTCAGGGCGGCAGCGGACAGCCCCGTAACGACTAATTACAGTTACACGGCCCGGCCCCACAGCCGCCTGCTGGCGATCGCGGCGCCCTCGCTGAGCGCGCGCAGCTTGGCCCAGACAATGCTCTCGGCGACCATCGGCTCCCGGCGCACCGCCGTTCCGAAGCCGCAATCGACACCGGCGATCAGGCGCTCGCGGTCGACGACGGCGGCGTAGCGGCCGATGCGCTGCGCCACCAGCCGCGGATGCTCGACGAAATTCGTCGTGGAGTCGATGACGCCCGGAATGAGAATCTTGTCGTCGGGAATGCCGACCTCCTTCAGATCTTCCCATTCGTGGTCGTGGCGCGGATTGGCAGCTTCGATGCTGATCGCCTGCGGGCGCGCCTTGCAGGCAAGGTCGATGATCTTGGTGACCGGCAGGTCGTGGGTGTGCGGCCCCTCGTAGTTGCCCCAGCAGATGTGCAGCCGCATCCGCTCCGCGGGCAGGCCCTCGGTCGCCGCGTTGAGGGCCGCGATGTTGCGCTCGGCGATCTTGCGGAACTCGTCGTCGCTCAGGTGGCGGTATTGGTTGTTGCGCGCCGAGGCGAGGTCCGGCGCGTCGATCTGCAGCACGAAGCCGGCCTCGACGATCGCCCGGTACTCGCTCTTGATCACGTCCGCGAGTGCCGCCAGATAGGCATCCTCGCTCGGATAGTAGAGGTTGATGATGAAGCGCGTCAGGATGCCGGGCGAGGGCGCGGTCATGAACACCTCGAGCGCCTTGGCCTTGCTCGCCGCAGCCCTGACATTGGCAAGGTCGCGGTCGAGTGCGCTGTGGTCGGCGTATCGCAAGGGGCCGACGCAGCCCGGAAAAGGTATGTCGCTAAAATTTCCCCGCCGATTGGCGAAATCCGGATGCGCCAGGAGATCGCGCCCGATCATGATGTCGCGGCCCTTCTCGGCGGCACGCGGATCCGCCTCGATGCCAGCCACGCGGTGCCGGATGTAGGTGGCATAGGACGGCTTGCTCATCTCGCCGTCGCTGACGACGTCGACACCGGCTGCGACCTGCTGCGTGACGGTCTCGTTCACTGCCCGCGCGACCTCTTCCTCGAACGTGGCCGCATCGACTGCCCGGCCCCGCTCCCGTTCGAGGATGAGCTCGATAAGGGGCTTCGGCCGCGGGAGGCTGCCAGTGTGGGTGGTGAGGATGCGGTCCTTGCTCGTTTTCATGCCGCGATCCCGCGCCAGCCATGTCGTGACCGATCGTGTCTCGAGGCGTTTTCGGATAAGGGAGTGCGCAAAGTCAATGAGGAAAGGACTTCCATGACTCTCGGCATCAACCCGCTGATTGCGCTCGGCGTGCTCGCTTCGACCGCGGCGACCGACGCGGCCTATGTGTTCTTCAACGCTGCGGTGACCAGCAGGCGCCGGATTTGGGCCGCGAACTGGAGCGCGATCTGGTATATGCTGTCCGCCTTCGCGGTAATCAGCTACACCGAGAACGCCGTCTATGTCGCCTTTGCGGCGCTTGGCTCCTGGCTCGGCGCCTTTGCTTCGGTGACCTGGCTGCATCGCGCGGGAAGTCTTGCGTTGCCGCGCCACGACCCACCCTAATACTTGGGCCATAAAGCCGCACGGTTCTTCTCCTCCCGGGAGATTCGCAATGTTGGGCCACAACCGGAAAATGAGCGGGGCGGAATGCCTAGCCGACATGCTCAAGGGGTACGGCGTCACCCACATATTCCACGTGCCGGCAGTGTTGCGCAAAACCATGGCGGCGATGGAAAGCCGCACCGAGATCAAGCGCCTGCACGTGCATGGCGAGAAGGCCGCGGCCTACATGGCCGATGGCTATGCGCGTGCGTCGGGCAAGCCCGGCGTCTGCGCAGCGCAGGTGATCGGCGCTCTCAACCTCGCGGCCGGTCTGCGCGACCCTTGGCTTGCGCACTCCCCCGTCATTGCCATGACCGGCGGGCGCGAGCCGAAGACAAAATTCCGCAAGGTCTATCAGGAGATCGATGACCTGCCGGCGTTCGAGCCGGTGACCAAGTTCAACGCCACCATCGACGACGTTTCGCGTTTTCCCGACATGGTGCGACAGGCGTTTCGCGTGGCGACCTCGGGCACGCCCGGCCCCGTGCATCTGCAATTCCGCGGCAACGAGGGACAGATCGACGCCGATGAAGCCGAGATGGAGCCGTTGTGCGAGCCGCAGTTTGCGCGTGTGCCGCCGTACCGCCCCGCGGCCGAGGACGCGAGCGTGATTGCGGCGCTCAAGCATCTACAAGACGCGCAACGTCCGGTCATCGTTGCCGGCGGCGGCGTGCGCGCCTCGGGCGCCTCGGCCGAACTGGTGGCGCTCGCGCAGGCGCTGCAGATCCCGGTTGCGACCTCGCTCAACGGCAAGGATTCAATTCCCGGGAATCATCCGCTTTCGGTCGGAGTTGTTGGGACCTATTCGCGCGAGAGTGCGAACCGGGTCGTCAACGGCGCCGATCTCGTTTGTTTCATCGGAACCGAGACCGGCGGTATGACCACGCATTTCTGGGCAGTCCCGAAGATCGGTACGCCGGCGATTCAGATCGACATCGATCCGCAGGCGATCGGCCGCAATTATCCGCTGCTTGCCGGCATCAATGGCGATGCCAAGGTCACGCTCGCACGCATGCTCGTGCAAGCCGACCTCGCCAGCGCCGGCAAGCGCAAACCTTGGGTCGAAGAGGCGCAACGGATCTGCAAGGAATGGTCGCAGAAATACCGATCGGTGCTGACTTCCGACGCCGCGCCGATACGCCCCGAACGCATCTGCGCCGAGCTCGCCCGGCATGTGCCGGACGACGGCATCGTCGTGGCCGACACGGGACATGCCGGCATGTGGATGGGCGGGATGTTCGATCTCACGAGTCCGCGGCAAAGCTACATGCGCAGCGCCGGCCATCTCGGCTGGGCTTTCCCGGCAGGGCTCGGGGCGAAGTGCGCGTGTCCGGAGCGGCCGGTCATCACGTTCACGGGCGACGCGGGTCTGTGGTACCACATCGCCGAGATCGAGACCGCCGCACGCTGGGGCATCAATGCGGTCACGGTCGTCAACAACAATTCCAGCGGCAATCAATCCAAACGCGGCTTCGACCGCGCCTATGGGGGAACGCAGAGCGAGCAGGCGCGGGAAATGTGGACTTTCAGCAAAGTCGATTTCGCGCGTATCGCCGAGGAGATGGGCGCGCTCGGAATTCGCGTCGAGAAAGCGGGCGAGATCGGTCTGGCGATCGAGAAAGCGTTGCAGGCGCGCCGTCCGGTGGTCATCGATGTCGTGACCGATATCGACGCGCTCGCGCCGTTGGCGGTGAGCTGATGATTTCTCGATGTGTCATGCGCGGGCTTGACCCGCGCATCCATCTGCTTTGCAAGAAGCGTGTTACGAAGCTGGATGGATTGCCGGGTCAAAGCCCGGCAATGACGGGGGATGACTTGTCTCTCAGTCCTCCGCGCTCAGGCGCCGCCGCACGCCCCAGCCATTCAAGATGGCGGTGATCTCGCCGGCCACAAAGTGTCTGGCACTCTCCTGGTCGTAGCCCTCGCGCAAGAGCTCGTCGTAGTCGGTAAAGGTGTGGCGCACATAGGCGACCAGCGATAGCCACGCTGCTGTTTCAGGCGTGGCCACGGTCAGGCCGGGGCTGTCGACGGCGTGATCCACCACGGCTGCAAACTCATGCCGGGGTATCCGCGGCGCCAGCCGACGCAAGGCAGTCTCGATCTCGCTGCGTTTAGCCACGTC
>WNFO01006246.1_pt1 | contig 10508 bp, 10 predicted proteins | sample 5400251 | NCBI WGS metagenome assembly WNFO01 (sample SAMN13153354, study PRJNA577476) | soil metagenome | isolation source: 100 cm saprolite under Madrone tree | place: USA:California | collected 2016-06-14 | reverse complement strand
AAGAGATTGGATCGATTGACCCAAGAAGAGGCTCGGATAACTGTTGCACAGACGTTGTGTGTGGTCCATGGTCTTGTGGGTAACGTGAAGGTAATCATGGATGGTGCGTAATGCTCGAATGATTGCTCGTAGATGTTATTCTGAGACTCCTTCTGCTAGATCGTGAGGTGTCAATGGACGGTATTCGACAGGATTTGAGTATGTCTCATGCGAAGCAGGTATTTCCCGCGCTCACTTGGGGTTCTAGCCGCTCTTCACCGAGAGTTATTTGAGATAAACAAGACGAGACGTATGTTGGTTTTCTGCGCCTTCGTTGCCGAGGCCAATGGAATCTTGCAGGTGATCAGCTGAAAAGAGATGTTGAAGACTGGCTCTCTCCCCCTGACCCATCGACGAACCATGTTTTCGTTTCGGATGCACGACATGATGGAACGGCTGCTTGGTTCTTCAAGAGCGAAAGGTTGAAAGAATGGAATGCGAGGGGGTCGCTCCTGTGGATTCATGGCAAACGTATGTTCTACGAACAACAGACCGTGCGTTTACACTAATTCCTGTTGTCTTCAAAGCGGGTGCAGGGAAGAGTACGCTCCTGTATGTGATGTCTTCATGGAAAGTTTGAGATTAATCAGAGCGCCCACCAGATCCGCAATCATCGAGGATATCGAAGGCAAGCGTACAATCGGATTGGCCAAGATGGCCTATTATTATTTTGATTTTCGAGAAGACAAGAAGCAAGACTGCTACGGCCTACTCCTCTCCCTCATTTTGCAGCTTTCTGTCGAATCGGATTCCTGTTGCAACGTCCTATCCAAGTTATATTCAGACAGCAATCGCGTACGAAAACCCACAATTATCTCACTCAAAAAATGTATAAAGGACATGCTGAGCCAGCCAGGGCAAGGTCCGATTTATATCATCGTCGACGGTCTCGATGAATGCCCAAACTCGGGGACCCCGTCCGCTCGCGGTAAGATCCTGGAGCTAATCAAAGAACTCGTTGGATTGAACCTTTCGAATGTGTGTCTATGTTTGGCTAGCCGGCCAGAGATGGATATCAGAATGGTGCTCGAGCCGTTGTCGCCTCTCCAGATTTCACTTGATGACGAGATTGGACAAAAGGCCGATATTATTGCGTACATCGAGCATTTGGTCTATTCACACAGCATGCCGGAATGGACAGAGGATGACCAGAGGCTGGTTATTAATACACTCTCCCAAAAGGCGAATGGCATGTAAGCTGAGATCATTATCGTGAATGCCTCTCAGATTAGATGCTCACGTCATGACATAGGTTCAGATGGGTCACTTGTCAGATTGACCATGTGCTTCGCTGTTATCCGGACGATATTCGGAGTACGCTAGCCGACCTACCGGAAGATCTGGATGAAACATACGAGCGAACGTTGCGGAGCATCGATAACGAAAAACGAAAATATGCCCAACGGCTATTTCATTGCTTGCTGGTGTCCTTTCGCCCACTTCGTGTTAAAGAGCTCGCGGAGATATTCGCAGTCCGGTTCGACGTGACAACGCCCGGATCGTTTAACAAAGCTTCCCGACCACGGAATGCAGAATGGGCTGTGTTGTCTGCATGCTCCTGTCTGATCACGACCATCAATCGAGGAGAGAACCAAGTAGTGCAATTCTCGCACTCGTCCGTTAAGGAGTTCTTGACATCGGAGCGACTCGCAAATGCTGAAGAACATCTTTCATTTTATCACATTCTCCCCGAACCTGCGCATACCACCCTCGCACACGCTAGCCTCAGTGTCCTCCTCCAATTCGATGACAAAATTGACAAAGATGCCATGGATCACTTCCCCCTTGCCCCTTACGCCGCTCGATACTGGGTCGGCCATGCCCAGTATAGTAGGAACATTTCATCACACATTCAGGAGATGATGGAGTGTCTGTTTGATCCCGGAAGACCGCATTTTGGGGCATGGGTCTGGCTATGCGACATCGACCGGGATTGGGCTGAGCCCATGTCTACGATACACCCGATGCGACCTGAGGCTGCACCACTTTATTATGCCTCGCTATGCGGTTTCCATGGCCTCGTCGAGCATTTGATCGCTGTCCATTCACCGGACCTCGATAGTAGGGGCGGATTCTATTCAATTGCGTTACACGCGGCGTCAGTCAAGGGACACTCAGAAGTGGCCTCGCTGCTCCTGAAAAGTGGTGCAGATCCTAACTCTCGTGACAATATAAACCGGACTCCGCTTCACCGGGTGTCACAGGGCGGACAGCTCAACATTACGCAGTCATTACTCGAGATTGCGCGACTCCTCCTGGCTTACGGCGTGGACGTGAGTGTCCCTGACGATGGTGACTGGACACCACTACACGTGGCGGCACGATCTGGGTTTCGTGATATGGCGGAACTCTTGATTGGATCTGGCTCAAGTCCCGATGTACGGTCTATGAATCAAGAGACACCATTACACATGGCCTGTTATCATGGAAGGCTCGACGTTTCACGCTTCCTTATCGAATCTGGCGCAAACATCGATGCTCGAGACGTTGGTGGTGTCCATTCATTACACTTGGCGTCACGATATGGATACCTCGACATCGCAGGACTATTACTAGACCGTGGCTCAGATGTGAACGTACGCGAGACAAAAGCCTGGAATTGGACCCCCCTGCATTTTGCGTCACGATATGGACGCCGCGACATTTCACAGCTTTTGATAGACCGTGGCGCCGATGTGAACTCGAACACGAAGGATAGTTATACCGCACTGCATTTGGCGTCGCAGAGCGGGTACCTCGACATCGTAAAATTGCTGGTTGATCATGGTTCAAATATTGACAGCCGGAACGATGAGCAGGGGACGCCCTTGCACTGCGCATCGGCGAATGGGTTCCCAGAGATAGTACGCTTCTTGATCGAGAGTGGCGCGGCCGTATTTGCCAAGAATGAGAAAGATTGGACTCCGCTCCACGAGGCGTCGTACACATACTCAGGACATGTCCAAGCCGTGCAGCTCATTCTAGAGTGTGGCGTCGGTGTCGACATTCGGAATGGAGATAAGGAGACGTCGTTGTTCCTGGCATCTTGTAGCGGGAAGCTCGATGTCGTACGCTTCCTAATCGAGAAAGGTGCGGATATCCACATGACGGACAAGAACGGCTGGAGTGCGGTGCACATTGCATCACAAAATGGATATCGCGACGTCGTCAAACTGTTGATCGATGCTGGGACTCCCGTCGACATTCGGAACGATATACAAATGACCCCTTTGGCCGCGGCGTCAAGCGATGGAAGAGTCGAAGTTGGGCGCCTCCTGATCGATCGAGGGGCCGACATCCATGCGCGGGACAACCAGAGCTGGTCGCCGTTACATTTCGCCTCACGAAATGGACACCTCGACATGGCACGGCTCTTACTAGACCGTGGCGCTGATGCGAACGTTCAGGATCACGAGCTTTGGACCCCGTTACATAAAGCATCAGCCTACGGGCATCTCAAGGTTGCCGAGATCCTGGTCCAGCGAGGCGCAAGTGTGAATATATTCACTGACAAACAAGAGACTCCGCTTGACCGAGCAGCAGGCAATGGGGAAGTCGCAATCGCCCGTCTCCTGATTGACCATGGGGCCAATCTGCATTCCACTAACAGCATTAGCTGGGTTCCCCTACACTCTGCATCACATGGCGGACATTTGAAGGTTATAGAGCTGTTGCTCCGGCGGGGTGCTGATGTCGACGTGCTCAACTCGGCCGGTCAAACTGCAGCCGAACTGGCATCGGAGGATGGCAGGGCCGAGGTTGCAAAGCTCATTGCGAAGTACAAAGGGGATGCAAATATTCGAAACAAGATACGATCTGCTACATTAGACACAGCTCAATATGACGCCGATGAAGATTTGGAGGACAAGGAAATGGCTTCGCTGCATGCTGCCGCGATCGAGGGGAACATTGACTTGGTGAAGTCATTGCTCGCACAGGGCGCAGATATCAACGGCCGCACTGCAAATCACGAGACTGCATTAGACAGAGCAGCGGCTGTTGGGAAACTTGATGTGGTACGCTTGCTCCTCGAGCGGGGCGCGGAGGTGAATTCACGTGAGAAATGGGATTTTACACCGCTACACTTTGCAGCACGAGAAGGATACCTCGAAATTTCGCGGGTGCTCATCGACCATGGCGCAAACGTGAACGCAAGGAACCAGGACCAATGGACTCCATTACACGTCTCATCGCACCGTGGACGCCTCGAGATTGTGAAACTCTTACTCGAATGTGGCGCAGACGTACATGCAAGGAATGACGAGGATCAAATACCATACCAAGTATCTCTGCATAGAGGATATCGAGAGGTTGCAGATTTATTCTGGGAACATGGCAAGAACAGAGAAGGTTCGAATCTGTTCGACTGAATCGTTTTACACTCAAATCGAATGTCTGACTACCACTTTTATTTTAGCCCTTGGGTCTTAGGAAGAGCGAAGCTTGAAGCTCGACTTTGACTTCGCACTCTTTCCTTTCCCTTATAGCCTCACGATGACAGCAAATCCCGCCACCACCCGTTATTTGTTGATACCAGGCGAAACAGGAACGCCTTCCAATCCTCTCCCTTCTCGCCTCACCGCCTCACTTTCTTATCCATCGTTCTCTCTGCTTTTCTCATCTCACATGGACAACAGTGTTTACCATAGCCCTATTCTTCCTTTGTCCTAATTGTTGTGTCCGGCGTAGGATTTCTCGGATGTGCACACACTTTCTCACACCGATTTCACCGTCACCGCCTTCACTCTCATTATAAATTCGGCCTCATTAGTAGCTGTAGCTGGCGGTGATACCGCGAGAATAGAGTTGCCATCTTGATCGGAGAGAGGGAGAGACGAGAGGAGCAAGTGGTAGATAAGCAGACAAAAAGAGTTAGACACAGACAGGAAGGTGTGGATGGCGGTTCCACAGAGTCGAACTGAGGGGCCAAGACTAGCCCTATAATCAACTACAACTGAATGACTACATCAAAGAACTCCTTCGAAAAGCTCAAACTAAAGGCTCAGCCCGCGAATTCTCCCAGCACCATCCTTGAACTTCTTTGGGAACGAGAGAAAAGCTTTTACATACAGCACGAGGTATTTTTGATGGGGGTTTGAGCTCCTTGGAGACTCAGAAAGCCATCTCAGCTGGACGTCTTGGTGACTCGGAGGGAGTCAGCCTGGCGAGCCTCATATTCCCCATCCCTTTTGCTCGTTTTGTTCTGCTTGCCTTAACTGCATCCTCACAAGGTCTTTCCGATTCTTCCGCCAGCGTCGATGTTCTTCTCACTAAAAACCAACCACATCCGCTGTGCATATGGTGTAGCTTAGATAGCTGCTGCGAGAATAGATTGTCGTCCGAGAATAGCAAATGGATATGGGAATTTTCGAGGGAAGGAGAAACTGAGAGCGTGGGCTAGACGAGAAGATGAGGGACGTTGGAGAAAAGCGGCACGTTGTGAACAGCGGTTCCACGAGCGCAAGCGCCGAAGGAGGGAGAAGTCGAAAAACGAACACGATGAGAGGAAAGAGGGAGAAAAAGAATACCCACTGTGATTCACAATACCTTCCCCGACGAGCGAGGAGGCTGCTTAAATACATCTGGGTCCCTACTAAGTAATCGAGTCCAGTGGTAAGAAAAGAGCAGCGTCATCAAGGAGTGGGTGTACGCGTCGTCATTGTGCTGGACGTACAGGGAAAATGTAAGAAAGTGTCAGTAAAAATGAAGAAAAGACACCAAGGATGTGTTGAGGGCGTACTGGTGCGGCGCGGCTGCGGCTAAGCGTTGATTGTCGTTGCCAAAGTACGAAGAACAGAGAGAAAATGTAAGGGAAAAAGGAAAGGCGGGAGGCTGTGAGGGCCGGAAGGAGTGTGATTCGTTCGCAGTCGTCTTGCGCCGGTGGTCGAGAGAGTGGCGAGAGAGTGGCGAGAGGCGAGAGAGGCAGTGAAAACTGAGGAGAAAAAAATGAACACGTCAAGTCGAACGCGTGGCTGACGGGCGCTCCGATAGGAGGTCGATCAGTTGCCAATGCCAGTCCGACACGATCATGGCATTCGCAAATACACGTGGTCGTGTCTTACAGTAAATCGTTAGCACGGCCCGATAGCGCCGTAACGCGCCCATTACAGCAGGCGCAGGCGACTTGCTACGGAGAAGCCCAGGGCAATTACGCCGTGACCCTTCATGGCACCGTGGCGCTGACATGCCAGGCCATATAAATATCGTGGGTCGTCTCAGCCTTGTGCCGACTGACATATGATCAATTCGTACCTGTTCTCCCTCCCTCACTCCATCCCCTCATAGTAAAATATCGCGAACAGTTCATTTTCCTCATGTCCTTGCTTACATCGTCCAGTTTGTCGACGTTGTCGTCCATTCAACAAGAATCATCCTCCGATTTTAATGCCCAATTGACCACCGATGCCTTGGATTATTACTTCAAAGTGACTGGAAGACTCCTCACTGCCAGTGGGGGGCCCTTCCCTCCTCCGTTACCGAAAAACCCGGATCCTCTTGAGACCATCAACCAAATGTTCGAGGAACGGGCAAATGCATTTGCAGAATATCGCAATGGCAATCGGAGGTTGATAAATTTCCTCAAGCCTATTGTGACGACTTTTCACCGGTTCTCGGGTATCTTTGGCGCGGCGGCCAGTCTAGTCAGCTCGTTATGCCATCTTGTGAGTCTTTAACGTGACTTTCGTCAGATCCCATTCCCATTAGCAGGCGCTTTGTTTTCTGCGATCGATATCCTCCTCGGCGTACGTCCCATTGATATTTATTTCAAGAGTTCTCTTATGATGCATGACATGCCAGGCTGCTATCGGAGTTACATCGAGCTATAACGCCCTCTCGGACCTCTTTGAGCGTTCGCAGAGTTTCATTAAGCGCCTGGACATCTATAAAGGTATCCGACTCACTTCGTTGATGACGGAAATTATCATGAAGACGACAGCCCAGTCACTCTCGGTGGTTGCCCTAGCGACCAAGAAAATGATTCAGGGGCGGACCAGTACGTGCGTTGTCAATATATGAACTATGGCTCAATGTGCCACAGAGATGTTTGCGATGAAACTATTAGGGGAAAGCGAGATAGAGGAGGCACTCCAGAGAATGGATCAATTGACTCAGGAGGCGGTTCAGATAGGTGTTGCAGAGACCTTGGCTGCTGTCCATGGTCTTTCGGATAACATGAGGGTAATAATGGGTATGATTTTGCTCGAAACAGGTATCACTTGCGCTGACTTGGGGTCTTGGCTGCGGTCCACGGTCTTTCAGATGACACGAAGGCAACATGGGATTGTGCGCCATACTTGAGCGATTTTTCACAGATATCTTTCTGAGACCCGTTCCATTAGATTGTAGGGCATCAATGGATAGTATTCACAGTATTCAACAGGATCTGGGTATGATTTTTGCTCGAAGCAGGTATCATTCGCGCTGACTTGGGGCCGTAGACATTCACCGAAAGATGAGACGTTTGTTGTTTTTTTCTGCACTTTCGTTGCCGAGGCTAACTGTATCTTGTAGGTGACCAACTGCTGAGGGACGTTCGACACTGGCTGTCTCCCCCTGACCCATCGATGAACTACAACTCCGCTTCAGAGGCACGATGTCGGGGAACAGGAGAATGGGTCTTCACGAATGAAGTGTTTACTAGTTGGAAAGCAAGGGGGTCACTCTTGTGGGTTCGTGGTAAATGTATGTTTTTTGAACCACCGACAAGTGCCTTGCACTAATTACTCGTTGATCTTGAAGCCGGGGCAGGGAAAAGCACAATTCTGTTTGTGATGATTTGGTTTTCTTTTTCGAACTTAATCATAGCGCCCACTAGGTCCGCAATCGTTCAGGACATCGATGGCATGCGTCGATCGGGATTAGCCACGATGGCCTTCTACTATTTTGATTTTCGGGATGACAAAAAACAAGACTGTTCTGGCCTGCTCTCCTCCCTCATTTTGCAGCTTTCTGTTCAGTCGGATTTCTGCTTCGACACTCTATTCAAGCTATATTCCAACGTTAGCCCTGTGTTAAAACCGTCACTTATCGCACTCAAAGAATGTCTGACGGCTATGTTGAGTCATCCAGGGCAAGATGCTCCGATTTATATCATTGCCGACGCCCTCGATGAATGCTCACATTCCTTGGGGATGCCATCCGCCCGTGGAAAGGTCCTGGAGCTAATCAAAGAACTTGTCGCTTTGAAACTTCCCAATGTGCACCTCTGCGTGGCTAGCCGGTCGGAGATGGATATCCGAAAGGTGCTCGGGTCGTTAGAGCCGCTCGAGATTTCTCTTGATGACGAGATTGGACAAAAGGCTGATATAATTGCGTACATCGAGCATACTGTCCGTTCAAACAGTATGTCAGAATGGACAGAGGAGGACCAGAATCTAGTTATCAATACACTCTCCCAAAAGGCGGATGGCAGGTAAGCTGAGATCATTATCTTGATGGTCCCTCACATTAAACACTCGCGTCAACATAGGTTCCGATGGGTTGCCTGCCAGGTTGACAAAGTACTTCGCTGTACTCCGAACAATATTCAGAGTACGCTAGCCGACTCGCCAAAGGATCTGGATGAGACACATAAGTGAACGCAGGACATCGATAATCACAACGAAGCTGGCAGATTTTGTCTATGCCACTTGCTCGTGCACCTGCACACACTGATGAGTTCCACTCTGCATTGTTCTTCTCTCTTCTCTTCTCTGCCTTCGTTCCCCTTTCCAGTACGGTCCTATCTATCGCTCCCGTTTTATGCACATCCCTTTCCGAATGGGTGCATGATTTCTCTTGTACTTGAGCTTTATGATTCCCTCTTCTGTTACCCACAACACCAAATGTGACGTCCATGTGCTATCACGCTCCCTTGTGTTTGTCCCTATCACCCAGTCTCACCTCTTTTCTTAATTGTAACGTTGCTGTGTGTCCTACCATACAAATAGGCCCACTACGATGTATATAGAACATGTAACACAGCGGGCCATAGGTAGTCAATGCAAATACCACACTGTATCAACAGGCGCACGTAATTGAGCGAAGGTTTAACAACACGGCTGTGGATACCTGTCCATCAAGAAGCTCATATTAGTATGAAGAGAGGCGCGCACCCCATGATCCCACTAGTCCTCGCCGAGCGTGGGCAACCGGGCCAGCACGCAGTCCTCCAGCCCAAGAAACACGAACACCCGCAGCCACCAGGCTCATATAACGCTATTGCGTGCGCCTCATCGACGTCCAAATTTACGTTGTCCGCAGGGAAGACTTCGTTCATAGTCTGGAGCTTCACGCGTAGCAGGGCAACGGTCCTATTCACGCTTTACATGCTCCCGACTCGACAGCGACGAAAACGCTGCTCTTTGTCCTCCATAAGAGCGGCACACTCATCCAGGGGTATGCGGAGGGCAGCGTACGAGGCACACATGTCATTGTGCGCGAAGGGCGGCGCGTGCAGCGTGTGATGCGGGAGGCACGGGAACCGTCGTATACCAGGCATTGATGAACGTGTCGTGGAGCAGGGCATCGCCTGACCGCGGCATGCACGCCCGCGTTGGTGTTGAAACCGGAGTTGAAGAGGAGTGTCATGGAGGCGGGAGGTGCGGGCGGGCGGGCTTTTATTGCGGCATGGTTGTATACGGTATGCGAAAAGGTGGGTGCCGCTGAAGGGCGGCGAGGGCGCGTGAGCAAAGGAGAGGAAAGGTCGAGAGGGAGAGGTACAGTAGTTGGAGATTCAGAAGTTGGCTGGAGTTGTGAGCCGGGCGTCATCACCGACGGTGTGGGACTGCTGCGCCGTCGGGGACAGTTTCAGGAGTTGAAAGGGAGAGCGAGAAGGATGGATCGGGGAGATGGCGTCTGATGTTCCCACTGTATCTGCGGGTAAACTTGGACTTTGACTCGGAAAATGCCATGATGTGTTTTCCCCGCTCAAGGCTCGACTCGAAGCCCCCTCTGGATGACGACGGTTATTTTGTCGCCTGGAAATATAACTATCTAGTCTATTCCTCTAGTCAACGACGAATGCGACTACATCAAAGGACCCCGTTGTTGAGAAGCTCAAACCCTGATTCCTCCCAATAACTCTTGAACTTCTTTGCGAACGAGAGAAACGCTCATACATACAGCCTCGGCGATGAGGTCTTTCATACGTGTCGAAGACTCATAAAGCTATCTCAGCCCAGCCCTTCATGCTATATCTTGACCTCCTGGCGAGTCGGAGGTGCCAGTGGTCAGCTGGTGAGCCTCATATGCGTCGTCTCTTTGTTCGTTTCGGTACGCTTGTTATAAACTGCATCCTCGCAATGTCCTTTACTAGCATCGATGTTCCTCCCACCGACTGTCAACCACACCCCCTGTGCGTATTGGTCTATCAGGTTGCCAGCGGACTCGCGTGGACTCCTTGTATGTGACGTTTCATTTCCCATTTCTTCACCTCAATAGTCGCGTGTCCGCCCACGCCAACAGGTCGAGTGTATGCCAACAGCTCTCTCTGCGCAACTACGTTCGTC
>WNFO01006786.1_pt1 | contig 10509 bp, 9 predicted proteins | sample 5400251 | NCBI WGS metagenome assembly WNFO01 (sample SAMN13153354, study PRJNA577476) | soil metagenome | isolation source: 100 cm saprolite under Madrone tree | place: USA:California | collected 2016-06-14 | reverse complement strand
AAATAAACAAACGAGAAGGCAGAAAAGGATCAGGCTGTCCTTGTTTCATTTGTCCAAACAGGTGAGCGTTGCTAATAGCATTCGCGGTGCAGCTGCCCAACTGTCCCTGATCCACTATCGGTGGGCACTTTGGACGAAGATCCGCCTTCGCGGGCAGTGCCGTAACGATCATTAAAGGCGCGGCATACATGTGGTCGCGATGATCTGGAAGGTCAGGAACCCAACCGAATTTTTTGTTTTTCCGTGGCATTTTAGTATCCTCCTTATTCTTTACTTATATTTTCTTCGCTTGAATATTTAAGCGGAGCAACCTCTCACTCAGGATATATCCTGTCCTTATTGAACCGGCACTTCAGTTTTCGTTATCATCGGGTTGAACTTTCTAAGTGAAGGCTCTTGAAGGACAAGGACAAATACTCAAAAGTTAGGGATTGCTTTCCTTGGATGCTTCAAGATCTATCGAGAAGCGCTCTTCAATGGATGATTCTCCCTGCCACGGTCGCCATCGCCTGAGCCGCAGTCTTATGAGCCCACCGGCGGCGACTCGAAAGACAAATACTCGAGTCGATGATCCTCCTACGAGCTTGGGTACTTGTGAACTATAGGTGTCTTGTTGGAGCTCCAGAGCATCTGGGGACTTCTCGATGTCCCACCTATATCCCGTTGTTGGATTCTCCGCTAGGCTTAGACAAATTAAATCACCCAACCTGACAGGCAGAGAACGTCCATCGTCGGTCTGACGAATTGTGATTCTAGCCATTCTTCCTTCCCGTCGCGGTACGTTGACACACCGCGGCACTCGGTACAGGTGAAAAGTTTTTAGATCAGCCGGTCCCTAGCGCACGTTATTAAAAATGAGCCAACATTTGTCTAATCAACACGGAGATTTCGCGCTAGCTCTCCGGCTGAAGGAACCTGCTCCAAGCGAGAAACCAACGCCCACACTTTTTGCCGTTGATTTTTGCTGAGGCACCCGGCCACAGATTTTTGAAATTTTTCGGTTACGGCATCCCAACCTTTTAGGTTTGTGTGCGGCTGAATCGGCTCAGTGATTCTCGTGCCGTCCTTCAAAATCACAGTCAGCACGGGTGAATCGTGAATATGATGGGTTCGGGCTATTAGGCGTTGAACAAGAGGCTCAGACAAGCGTTCATCGGTAAAATCGCCGGGTTCTAAGGAGCGATGGATCATCGTCATCGCAAGGCAAAACGGCATGCTGAATCTGCCCTCAAAGCCCCGTGTTGGTCTTTGGCGGACTAGCGGGTAAGGCTTCGCGTCAGTTTCAATCGATTCAACGTCAGCTGGCACGAAGGAGCTATTGTTCATTATTCTCATCATCGCCTCCAGTCCTGAGTGCGTCGCTGTGCACGAGGCGAAGGGTTTTACGTTGACTCCGGCCGTCTCAAGGTCGAATCTTGTTCCTAAATGCCTTGCTAGTTCTTCTATAATCTCTTCTGGAATCGGCCCCAAGGCTTCAATCAACCCATACCTGCCTTCCAGCGCTGAATCATCGCTGGTAAAACCTTCTTTCGCCAAAAGCGCACACGTTAACCCGGTGGCGGCGGCTTGACCGACCCGAAAAGGTTTCGCCATCGTGCCGCCGTCTCGAGTCAAAGCCCGCAAGAGCCGGCTGCCAGTCCGATCGCTGCCCGTGTCTGCGCAAAATTCAGTTCCAATATTTTGCTGACTGAACAGGCAGCGGCAATAGGTCCGAGAATACCGTTGGAATGCCATCCTCTGGCGCCTGGCCCGATGCCACTGGAGCGTTTGGAAAACAGTCCATCCAAGGCCGAGCGAACTTCTCTACCCGCAATAAACGCTTCCATCATCTTCGCTCCGGATGAATCACGAGTTTCAGCCGCGGCAAGCGAAGCCGCAAGCGTATAGGTGGAGGAATGATTTCTGTCATCGTAGTCGAGGCCATGAGCCAGTGTTCCATTGATAAGCGCGGCATCGCGCGGTGTCGTTTTCAGTGCTGTGCCCCAAATTGTGCAAGGACCTGTGCCAATATTGTTACCCGCGAAATTAAGTAGAATTGTTCCGATCTCCTGCCTAGTTGCCAAAACTGCCACGCCGAGACAATCGAGAATTGCCACCTTCGCGTTTTCCAGGACTTTGGCAGGAGCCGAGTCTAAATGAAACCCAACGGTAAACTCAGTGACTTTTGAAGATAAATCGGTGGCTTTTGTCTCCATCAATCCTGACCTCCGAACGCCTCTTCCACTACCGCTTGCTTCCCGCATAAGTATTATCGATGAAGCCATTTTCATCCAATTTTCGGATAAAGCGACTGTCGATAATTTCTTCGACTTTGACGTTGCCGACTTTTGGATTCAGCAATGCCATGATCCGCTGGACATTACGCAAGGAATCAGAAGAAGGATAGGGCTTTTTCTCAATGGCGAACATCAGATCATGATACCCTTCTTCTGCCAGAGTGGGATCCGTTATCTGCATATGGTGCATCACGGTCTTGATTACGACGGCTTTGTTGTTGGGTGTAGCAATAAAAGCTTGAGCCTCGATGAGCGACCTCAAGACGTTTTCAACAGCGTCGGAATGCTGACGCAAAAATGCGCTATTGACGACAACGCTCGTATTAACGAATGGGATCTCTGCACGATAAAGCTCTATAAGCGTCGGCAACCCCTTCTGCTTCAATCGTCGACTTAGAAACGGATCGAGCAGAGTCGCGTCGATGGTCCCGGCCTCGATCGCCTGGGCGAGAATCGTCTGATTGCCAATGGCATTGATTTTGATCTGATCCCGGCGTTGATCCAGGCCCATATGCTCCAGGGCGAGGAGGGCCGCCATCCACGTGGTGCCGCCGATATTGGTTACCCCGAAGCGCCTGTTTCGGAGATCTTTCGGCTCCTTGATCTCCGGGCGGACCACAACGTCGTAAGCAAGGCGGCTACCTGGAGTTGCTACGATTTTTAGATCTTGTCCTCCCGAGACCGCGGAAAGAACGGGTGCGCCGCCGCTACTGCCAATCTGAACATCTCCAGTGGCCATGGCCGCCATTTGAAGATTGCGGCTGCGTAGGTAAATCGTTTCGACGTCAAGCCCGTTTCTAGCAAAAAACCCTTGACCTTGCGCGATCCAAAGAACCGCGGACCTGGTATTGACGGCAGACTGGCTTATCCGAATCTTGAGGACTGGCTGCGTGCCCCTTTGAACAGCCTGAGCGGCGTACAGCTCTGGCAAAAACCATAGAAAAGGAAAGAAAAGAAAAAGCTTGCTTACCGTTCGTGCCATGGTTCTATTGAGAACAGATGAGGGTTTGGGCTGATTGTCTGAGCCTGTCATTCCCGAATGCTTCTATCCCTCGATTTCCCTCGGGACGGTGAGGTTCTCGAACCGTCGGGAATCCAGGCAAAACGCTCAATGAACCCACGATGAAAACATTTGGGGGCGACAATTCCAGGATAATCTCTCTCAATGTCTAATGAAATTATCCAACGCCATAAAACTTCGCGGCATTGTCCCACGTCAGCTTCCGTTCGATTTGCTCGGAAACTCCTTTGAACTGGCTGGCAATCGCGTCTTTGGAGCGCGGCCAAGTCGATCCGCCGTGGGGGTAGTCGCTCGCCCACATATAGTTATCGATCATGTCGAAGACATCCGCTCCGAGAACGCCGATTCGATCTTCTTGAAACGTAATATAAACCTGCCGTCGAATACACTCGCTGGGTAGCGCGGAAACAGTCGGTGAGTCTGGCGACTCAGAGCGGGCCCTTTGCAGTGTCCCATCCATCTTGCTGAGGAACGGATGCAGCCAGGAAACGTCATATTCTGCCAGGACGAAACGCAGCTGCGGGAAACGTTCAAGCACGCCGCCGAAAACAAGATCAGTGAGGAGATTCAACGGCTCCAGGATGGCGCGCCGAACCGCGTTTCGGCCCTGTTGGAGTTGCGTAATCACCTTGAGCCGCGCAGCCATTCGATCTCTTCCCTGAATGATGTTGATGTGAAAATGAAGTGGGAAATCCATATCCTGTGCAGCCGTCCACAGCGGATCAAAGCCGGGATCGGCATAACTGATGCCGTCCGGCAATTGCGATGGAAGGACGACGCCTTTAAGTCCGAGCTTGGCGCACCGGTTCATCTCCTCTAGTGACCAGTCAACATCTAAAGCGGAGAGTAAGCCTAATCCGATAAGCCGGTCGGGCGCTGCGGCGCAGTAATCGCGCATCCAGTCATTGTAGGCGACCAGGCCGGCTTTCTGGAGCGGAATCTCATCTCCTTTGAGGCTGTAAAAATTCCGCGCCATGCTCGGGTAGAGAACTTCCATCTTGACGCCGTCTAAATCCATATCGCCCAAGCGGGCCGCAGGATCCCAGGGACCGCGCCAGTCTTCCCATTTAAAAGTCTCAATTATTTTCCGAAAGTTTCCGCCGGCTTTATCTTGACCGGCGGTAAAGGTCATACCCACGGGATCGGGTTCGTGGCCTTCAAAAACCATATATAGACCCTTTTTGCCAGGCGGGTCCTGCACAAAATGCGGCCCGTGCTCGCGCAACTGTTTTGGTATTCTCTCCCAAGCTTCCGGTGGCTCGTTTACGTGAGAATCCGCTGAGAACAATCTTGCCTCTTCCATCGTTTTAGCTCCTTGATGCCAGCTCATTCATAGCGTCATAATCGTTAGTCGCCGTCCCTAACCTTTTTCTTATAACCTCGGAGCTTTGACCACCACCGTGGAATCGATATCGGCGACGGTGGGCCGGCCGCACTTGGCCATGGTAATCTCGATCTCTTCACGAAGGATGTCTAACACGCGAACGACGCCTTGCTCGCCGCCCAGCGCGAGGCCCCAAAAAAGAGGCCGGCCGATAAAAACCGCCTTGGCCCCCATAGCGATAGCTTTCACGACGTCGGCGCCGCGCCGAATACCCCCATCGAGGAGAATTTCTGTCCTCCCTTTGGCTGCAGACACTGCTTCGGAGAGCACCTCGATCGTCGCCAGGGTATTATCGAGATGCCGGCCGCCGTGATTGGAAACGATCACCGCGTCAGCCCCGGCGTCCGCGCATAATTCAACGTCCTCGCCGGTCATAATTCCTTTAGCCACTACGGGAAGATCGGTGGCCCCCTTAATCCATTCCAAATCTTTCCACGTGGCCGCGGGGTCTGAGCCCGCTCCCGTTCCTGACCGTCTCGACTTCTCCTCTGTATGTGCGCGATTAGCACCTCGGCCTCTTTGATAGTTGTTCCGAATGTTGCGCTCACGCTTGGGCGGCCACTGGGAATCTAAAGTAACGCAGATGGCCTCATACCCGGATTCCTTCGCGCAGCGCAGCCAGTCTTTCGTCACTTCTCGGTCGCGGAAAGGATACAACTGGAGCCAGAGATGACCGGCGGCGGCCTTGGCTAATTCTTCAAACGGAACATTTGAATTGGCGCTAACGGCAAAGATGGTCCCGCAAGCCGCAGCCGCGCGGTACGTGGCGCTCTCCCCTTCGGGATGAGCTCTCTTATGCCCGCCGCAGGGCGCGATAAGCACCGGCAAGTTCACCTTAGTTCCCACAACGGTCGTGGAAAGATCAAGCGTGCTCACGTTGCGCAGCACCCGCGGCCGCAACGCCCAGGACTCATAGGCGCGGCGGTTGCGATCGACGCTGATCTCGTCGGTCGCTCCTCCGGCGATATAGTCGTATTCTTCTTTGGGCAGGCGTTCCTTCGCCAGGTCTTCAAATTCGAAAAGATTGATGGGGCCCAGGGTCGTACTCATAAAACCTCCGTTGCATTGTAAAGTTTATCGTCGCTGATCAATCTCTAATCAACACTCTTCATATCGTTTCTCAGTAAAACCGTCCAGCGAGAGTCTTTTTCGGTTGTGGCAAGCGCCACGATCATGCCGAACGTCCGACTAAGGAATAGTAATAGCCTGTGAGTCCGTTCAGCACGTATTGCACAGCGAGAGCCGCTAGCACGATTCCCAGCACTCGGGTAATAATGTGCACTTTCCCTTCACCAAAGCGAGTAACAATTCTATCGCTGGCATAGAGCACGCACCAGGCGATCAGATAGACAACGGCAATGATTGCGGTGAGTATGCCCAGGCGGGAAATATCCCCGGCTGCTTGATTCGTCAGCAGCAGGACTGTCGTGATGGTACCCGGACCGGATAGCAATGGGATGGCTAGGGGAAATATCGCGATATCTTCGCCAATGGTTCCTTGTTCGTTCCGCTGGGGCGCTTGCAGACCCGGCCGCTGTCCGAACAACATCGGCCAGGAGACGACGAACAATAGAATTCCACCGCTGATGGCGAAGGCATGGACCGTGACGCCAAGATAAGAAAGCAACCATCCACCACCCACGAGGAAAAACAACGTAACACCGAACGCGACAATCACCGCTCGCCACAGAGTTTGACCCTTTTCGACATTTCCCAACTCGCTGGTCAAAGCGACAAAACTGGGCGCCACCCCGAGCGGATCGACGACTACCATGAGTGTTACAAACGCCTTCAGACCGAATTGCAGGAGATTCTCATCCATGTGTGACGGCTATTGCTCGGGCGAACTGATGCTTCTCAACACGTGCTAACTCTGGACGGCAAATAAAGATACCTGATATCGGTTTGAACCTTTAGAGATCTTTCGCCGGAATTGACGGAGGGCTCCCTGAAGACTAGCAGCTCGTGGAAAAGCAAAATGCGGATGACGCGGACCCAAAACACTCAGCGGATTTGGATCAGTTCATGAGTCGACCGCCGGAGACGTTAAGGGATTCGCCGGTGGTGTGTGAGGAGTCGCTGGATGCCAGGAAAAGAGCGGCTTTAGCCACTTCGTCATGCTTGGCATATTTTCGCAAAGGCGTGAGCTCTAAGATGCTCTTTTCTAAGTCTGAAAATTCCATTCCTAAACCTTTGGCTCTTTCCGCGTACATCGCCCGGAGGTCCGGTTCGTCCATGCCGCCCGGACAAATAACATTGGCTCGTATGCCGTAAGGGCCGGCTTCTTTCGCGATAGTCTGGGTCAACCCCAATAGTCCCCACTTCGCCGCGCATAGAGAACCACGAAGCGCCATGCCTTCTTTCCCTGCAGTACCGGAGATACTGACAATGCTGCCGCTTTTCTGCTTCATCATGACTTTGAGAACGCCCCTGCAGCAAAGAAACACCGCCTTCAAGTTAACTGCGAGGACTGAATCCCATTCCTGCTCGGTTATATCTTGCACGGGCACCAGAGGTCCTCTGAGCCCCGCGCTATTAACCAGAACATCGATTCTTCCCCAGCGGCGCATCGTTTCGTCTACGACCTGGTTAACTTGGATATCATCCGTGCAGTCGGCAACTATGGTAATTGCTTTCGCGCCCATTTGAGTGATTGATTGAACGACTTCATCGAGCTGGGGCTTCATCTTTTCTAAATCCACCAGTACAAGGCTTGCACCTTCCGCGGCGAACGTGTGGGCAATCGCCTCGCCAATTCCGCGAGCGCTGCCAACCACAACGGCGACCTGACCGGCCAATTTCATCGCTCGGACCTCCTTCGCTCCTTGAACGGCGGTTACCCGAGCGGCCGCGAATATTTCTCGCGAAGTTTGGCGAACCGCTGCCCGCTTTCCCGTGCGGCTTGGGCGAAGTTTTCCGGCATGACATTGTAAGGCGGCCGGATCGGACCGGGCTTACAATAACCGGAGGCCCCCATCAAGATTTTTTCAAGCTGAATGTTATAGGAAGCAAAAACTTCCTGTGAGCCAGTGATCGCGTGATGAGGCTCGACAGCCCACGCGATATCATCGGCTACGCTCTTGGCCGATTCCCCGTCCCGTGATGCCAGCGCTTTCATGAGCGCGAGAGCCGGCTGCGGTCCGACAGCGGGAATCCAGCAGGTAGTTGCCGTTTCCGGAGATAATTGAGCGAACTCGTAGGCGAGCCCCACCGGCGGAACGAAGTTTACTCGTCCCTTGGTCACGGCCACTGATTCGCAAAGAATGGCCTTGCTGGAAAACTTCGCGCACATGACTGTGGGTGCTTTTTCGACAATAGACCGCCAGAAGTCGACGTCGAATGCGAAGCGAAAGGCGCGCGGATTGGCATAGACCATGATAGGGAAACCCGGAAACGCCTCGGCGACGGAAGCGTAGAACTGCACCGCCATATCGAGGGTCGCCGGTTGCCACATGGGGATGCCGAGCAGAGTTCCTGTGGCTCCGCGCTCTTTGACGAAGCGGATACGCCGCGCGATTTCATGGCCGCCTAGGGCTGTTGTGCCGACAAATGTGGGGATTCGGCCGCGCACTGTCTGAAGTAAACAGTCCACGTAGCTCTCGTAATCGGCGTGGGACGTGGTCGCACACTCTCCCATGGTACCCAATGCCATGATGCCGGTGGCGCCGTCGCGGACGAGACTCTCCGCCAAGCGGGCGGTCTCATCTAGGTCGACTGTATTCGTGGCATCGAGGCGATCCGCTCCTTCCTTGGCCGGTGTCGGCATGATCGCTAATGCACCCCTGAGATCGTTAGCGGTTAGCATATTTCCCTCCTTGCAATTATGAATAAAAGCCGTTGGCGATTATCCATTACGATGCTTGCTCTCTAACATGTCTGGCCAAGCGCGGCAATCATGAGAAGTTATTCGAATGCGGCCGAGACGTAGAACCGAAAACGCAACCTCAACGATGGATCAATCTCTGACCACGCTCCCGGCAGTGGTCGGGACAAACGCCGCCTTTGGCGCGTCGCGGAAGATCCCCTTGGGATCGTTGCCTTCGCTAATGGCATGGATTGCCGTTCTCAGGATTCTTCGGAACGTGATCACGCCTTTGTCTGAGGTGACAAGATGTTCGAGGCCGTGCAGCGCAATGGGGCCCTGCCCTTCCACCGCTTCTTTGTCGTCGGGGTGCCGCTGGATGTATTCGTAGCTTACATTTTTGCGGCCCGCAGGCGCTAGCTGTTCACGACCGGTGGGTTGGTCCGCTTGGTTTTCCGGCGTCCAGCGAATACTAGCGCCGAGTTGGTGCGCGTCGTCGACGGGGACACAATAGGTGACGGCGCTTACCCGTTCTGTTTTCGGCTCGTCGGTATACACCAGATGGACATTGAGCGGCATAATCATTTCCCAGATCAGCTCCCACCATTTACCGCTGGGTAATTTGCGCGCCAACACGAAGCGCATCCCCATGGTCGTCTCTTCGTATTTCAGCTCGTCAGGGTTCAGCCCGTAAACCAGAGAAGGAAATTGCGCACCGCTGTGAAGCGTGTGGAGCCAGAACGTGTGCAGAGCGTCCATCAAATTCTCTTCGGCTTGAAGCCAATTGCAATTCACCGGGCCACCGACCCGTGGTCCCATCCTTGCCTTTAGTATCCCTCTCTCTTTTTGCCAGATGTCATAGATAGGAAACTCCGGTTGCTTCTCAGGCGGCCCCATATAGGCAAAGACCAGACCGCCAAACTCGCGCACGGGATAGCAGGGGTGTTGAATTTGTTTTAGGAACGGATTGTTAGGCGGCTCCAGGGGCATTTCGAGGATATGGCCTTCCACGTCGTAGAGCCAGCCGTGATAGCAGCACCGGAGTCCCCGCTCCTCAACCCGGCCGTATTCTAGAGATGTGCCGCGATGGCTGCAGCGAAAAAAGAGCAGGCCAGCCCTGCTCTGCCCGTCACGGAAAGCAATTAGATCTTCACCGAGAATACGCACCGGCTTGGGCAAATCTTTGAGATCAGCCGACAGACACACCGGCTGCCAGTAGCGGCGCATCAACTCCCCGCAAGGAGTGCCCGGCCCGACGCGGGTCAGCTCGGGATCGGGCTCGGGTATCTTGAATCCGTAAGCACTCTTCCATCCAGAATCACCGGATCGTAAACTCTCAAGTACTTGCTTATAACGCGTTTGCTAAAACCTTCATCGGTCTTGAAACGCTGGATACCTTCCACATAGCCCATCAGAAAACGGCGCACAAGATCCTGCTGGGTCTGAAGTAAACGATCGGTAACGGCGACGTTGGTACCTGGGAAATCCAGGCCGATCTGGGACATGTCGACCAGTTCTTTGTAACCCTTCTTGATCGCCGCTGCGGTGGTCGGATAGGACATGATACTGGCTTGGATAGTTCCCGCTTGTAGCGCCGCGAAAGTCGAAGGGGGATCACCGAATTGAAGAATGATCACGTCGCGTTCGGCGATGCCATTCTTTTTTAAGATATAGCGCAGGGCGAAATCAGAATTGCTGCCGAAGCGCGTAATCCCGATGCGCTTGCCCCTAAGGTCAGCCAGCGAAAGGATCTCTTTCTGACTCATGAGAGACAGCGCAAGAGTATTGTAGCTCACAGCGACGATCTTCACTTCCGCTCCCCTTAGCCGCGCTGCTATCGGGGCGACGCCGCCCACTTGCGCGATCTTGATATCGCCCGCAAGCAGAGCTTGCGTCATTTTGGAGCCCGCGGGAACGAAAATCAGCTCAACGTCCAGACCCTGCCGCTGAAAGCTTCCGGAATCTTTAGCCAGCCACACAACCGCTTGACTTCCCGACGGGGAGCTGTAGCCGACGAGAATCTTTT
>WNFO01007435.1_pt1 | contig 10511 bp, 6 predicted proteins | sample 5400251 | NCBI WGS metagenome assembly WNFO01 (sample SAMN13153354, study PRJNA577476) | soil metagenome | isolation source: 100 cm saprolite under Madrone tree | place: USA:California | collected 2016-06-14 | reverse complement strand
CATCCAAAGGATATTGGGATCGGGTTGGAGCAGCATGGTCCCAAGGCGGCGCAGGGTCCTCTTCAGGAGTGGCTTTACTTTCCCCTGAGGTTTTCCCTCGGCGCCACCGGAGACGAGAGCCTTGAAAGCATAGCCCGGCTCCCAAGTGCGGGCCCGACAGACAATCGTCCCCTTCGGGATATCCGCGGCGAGACTATGGTCCAGAACCGGAACCGACGGATTGGTCACAGTCAGCACGGAGGCTTGCCAGCCCCAATGGGGCAGATATTTGACAAACTTAGTGACGCGCTGGACCCCCGCGCCCCCCACCGGGGGGAATTGATATGCAATAAAGAGAACGCGACGGCCCATATACAGTGACCCCCAAACGTATTGGCTGGATCCTAAGTAGACAATTATTTAGCCGTCAGCTGAAGTATTGGTCGATAGTAGTGAATCTCAAACCTCGCTCTTTGGCAACCCCGGCCAGATGGGGAATGACCGCGCTGGCATAGGGCAATCGGTCGTGCAGAAGAACTACATCACCGCTAGCTATAGGACGTTTCTGAAACCGGTCCAAAAGTTCCTCGGCCGATTGGCAGGCATAGTCCTTGGCGTCTACATTCCACAGAACGATCTTTCTTTTGGCCAACAACAGGCGCAGCAGCTTCCAGGTCGTCAGCTTGCCGTACGGCGGGCGGTAGAAAAAATCTTTATTGCCGACCATCTCCGCGAGAAGCCTGTCCGTCCGATCAATGCCGTTCAACAGAAATGACGCCGGCACAGAATTTGGATTTGGGTGATAAAAGGAATGATTACCAACCATATGCCCTTCCTCTTGGATTCGGCGAACCAGCTCGGGATATTTCTCTGCGAGCCTGCCGATCACAAAGAACGTTGCTTTGACGTCGTGGGCTTTGAGGATGTCGAGCAGGTACGAAGTATGTTTCGGATGGGGACCATCGTCAAAGGTTAGGTACACGGACCGGCTCGTAGCCGGACCCTGAGCGATGATATGCGAAGGAAGAAATGTCGCCAATGCTTTTCGGGCGAATTGCTTCCAGACGTTTCGGTCGGCGCTCCTTGGCGCCGCGACTGACGAGTTCTCAACGATCCACCAGGGGTGATCGGGGTCTTGGGCCTTTGAAACTAGTGGCTGAACAATTCTAACAAATGAACTAGCAGCTTCTTTCCAAGAGGGCTGCTTTGGAAGGGAGTCCGCTGGGGCGCCCTTGGCGAACAGACGATTGATCGCTTCGGCCAAGGCCGTGGAATCACCCGGGCGGACCAGCATGTCCCTCTGGCCATTAGCGAGCTCCGGAATGCCTCCAACATGGGTAGCCACAAAGGGCGTGCCGCAGGCGATGGACTCTCGGAGCACGTTGGGAATTCCCTCGGAGTAACTCGCCATCACCGTGGCGTCAACGGCCCGGTACCAATCCGCCAGGTGCTCATGGCCAATGGGTCCGGTGAAAGTTATGGAATCGGATAAGCCTTGAGCCGACACCTCGGACTCTAGCCGCTTTCGCAGAGGTCCGTCACCGGCCAAGTATAGGTGAAAATCTCCACGATCGCGGAGGCCAGCGCACGACTGGATCAGAACATCGAGCCCTTTGACTGGCACCATGCGCCCCACCCAAAGAAGCTTGCGGCCGGTTAATGGCATACCGATGCGGCGTCGCGCCTCCTCCCGCGAGCCCGGAAAGAACAAGCGCTCATCTACTCCCTGGTGCCATACATGCACCTTGGCTTCATCAATCCCGAGATCCATGGTTTTGTTCTTCAGATCGCGACTCACAGCCACAACCGCGTGCGCATCCTGAAGCACCTTTTGAATTTGCGCGCGCCGGCGCGGATTCTTCGTGAGCAGCAAAACATCAGATCCCCCGACGATCACGACCGCCGGCACCCCAATCATTTTGGCCAAGCGCGTGGCCACCGCCCCATCCGGGTGAGCCCAGTAGGCGATCACGGCATCGGGGGAAAATGAACTGAGAATACGTCGGATTGGCCGCTTGACCGAGTGCCACAAAAAGAAGCCATAGGCATTCCGGAATATCTTGGGAGTATGATAAAAGGTGGGATACTCCACGTCGATCCCGCCAAGCTGCGCCCCTAAGTCGGATGACAACAGGTTTAGGCGTGCGTGCCTTGAATTGACCACTTCAAGCCAGGTCCGGGGCGCGATGATACGAATCTGGTGCTCTTCGAGCAAGGCCCTCACCAGATGCAAGTTAAAGACGCCCCGCGTTGGATCGGCTGGAGAAGGAAAGTCGCTGGTAATGAAAAGCAAGCGCATACCGCGCCTCACGCCGGTTGGAGGGCCTTGACGATCAATGCAGTTGTCTCCACGCACATCCGATCGACACCGAACAGTCGCCCTACTCGCTCCTGGTTCATCGACCCGTAGCGCCTACGCAGAGCCGCATCCAGTGCAAGTCGCGTGATGTTCGAGGCCAGGGCGTCAAAATCACCGGGAGCCGAGAGAATGCCTTCTGTCTGACTCCCCAAGGCTTCGCGGATGCCCGGAATGTCAGTCGCCACAACCGCCAAATCGGCAGCCATGCACTCCAGCACGGCATTGGGACAACCTTCCAGCCGGGAGCTGAAAACCCCTAAATCCGCGGCGCCAAGCAATGAAGGTATGTCGGATACATGCCCGAGAAACCGCACACTGGGGCCGAGATTTAGGTCGCTTGCCAAAGCCTTGAGTGGCTCGGTCATGTCGTCAAGCCGGCCTGCCAATAGCAGAGTAGCGCCTGCTCCTCTTTGTCCAAGATCTGAAACCACTCGGCTCCATGCTTTAAGCAATGTAGTATGGTCCTTGTACCGGTGCAGGTTTGCAAGCATGCATGCGACAAAATGGTCTGTAGGAATGCCGTGATCTAGGCGCCATTGCTGTCGCGATACCGTCGTCGGTGACAGAGTGATTCCGTTTCTGACAACGAACACGCGGCTGGCATCCGCCAATACCGTATCAACGAGGAAGTCCCTGGCGTGAGTTGAGTTCGAGATGAACATGGGAATTTGACTCACGGCGATTCTTTCAAACAGCCGGCCAACCCGTCGGCGCCCCTCGTCGCGCTGGTTCCAAATACATAGCCGAGCGCCCGAGAGTCGCCATGTTAAAGCGCTAACAATGTTTGGTCCCATGGTATAGGGCATCAGCACGTCCGGGCGAGCCAAACGCAGTTGTCGTACAAAACTCCCCAGACCCCATACTTTGACCGGGAAGCGCCCTTGTAAGGGGTTGGAAATGCAACGATGCGGGATGGCGTTGCGCTCGCATAGGTCTGCCCCCGGCCCCGGGTCTCCATACCCCCATACTTCCACCTCCGCGTTAAGGTCGTGTTGGAGGAATGCGGCGAGATGGATGGCCTGGCGCTCTGCTCCTCCAAGATCAAGGGAACTTAGGAGAAACAGGAACCTGGCGCCGCCGAGGACTTGCCGGCTCGCTTGGATTTCTCCAGCAAAACGCGCTGCATTCTCAACGGGGAGTCTGTACCTGGGAGCGTGGTCCGACTCAGGCCAATTAGATCTAAATATAGAAGCGAACATAAAGATAAAAGCCGAGCAGCACCGCCGCGCTAATGGTCCCCAAGCGAAAAACCAGCCGCCCATTGAGGCGAGGCATCAATAAGCGAGGGTTGGCGCCCGCCAGCCGCAGGTAAACGGTGGATAAACCGAAAAGCATGTAGGTCGGAATATGATAGCTGATTGAAATGGTGCACATGCCGGCCGCATAGGTGGCCATTATCGCCATGAGATAAGGGCGCATACGTTGCAACTCCCGATCCGCGATCCGCGCTTTGGGAAGACCCAGTCGATACATAGACCAAAGAGATAAGTAGACAGCTCCTGTAAATAGCGTGCCCCCGAGAAAGCCCAGTTCCGCGTAACAATGTATGAAGGAATTATGAGCTACCAGGTCAGCCTCCTCTTCATATTTCCCCATGCCGATTCCCAAGAAGGGAGCTCTTTGGAAAAACGAGAACCCCTTGTTCCAGAGTTGGATGCGCTGCTGACCGGTCCCTTCGCTGGGGTCGATGTCAGTTTGTCGCCCCGCAAATAGAAGGAAGAGAAGCGGAAAGGCCATTACGGCCAAGGGTAAGGATTTGCGCCAACCAAAACGGGTCAAAAAAAAGACCAGCATCCCGACCAGGAGGGCAATAAAGCCCCCGCGCGAATGCGTTAACAAAATGGCAAAGCCAAAAATCCCTGACGACACGAATCCCAGCAAGCGCAGGAACACGGTGTGCCAATCAAACAGCCAGTAAAGCGAAATCCCCATCCCCACCAAGAGAATCCGTGAAAGGGAATTCGGATTGTCATAGATTCCAGTGCTACAAAGCCTGTCCAATTCGACGGCCCGCCCAACTGAATCATAGAATTGCCTTTCCCTCATACGCACGAGGGAGGGAATTTCCATGACCTCATAAAAGTGCAACAAAGCTAGCACACAAAGAATCAGGATGAAACAGAGCATCCACCCCAGGAAATGCCGCAGCTGCCTTGTCGAAGTCACGTTACTGATAAAAAGGAGGAAGTATAAAATCACCTTGAAGAAGTCCCATCCTTCGTTGCGAATGCCCCAAATTGAGAAATGAGACAGAAAAGACAGTATGGTAACGGGAAGCAATCCAAGGACGCACACGGCTATGGGTTGAGATGCCAGTGAAGTCAAGCTCAGCTGCCGGAGCATAGAAGGGAGAGAAACTGCCAAGCACGCAAGAATTGTCCATTCATAAATCGGCAGATCTATCAGGCCGGGAACAATCTCGCCCGGGCGAATAAACAGCACACCATTCAGAACAATAAACAAAGAGAAATTGAGGGGATGGTTTTCCTGCGGCGGAACAAGAGGTGAGCGGCGGAAAGAGGCCGGCCGACTTTTGAGAGGCTGCGGCGTGCCAGTTGATTGGGGTTGCGATGGGCACCTAGCAGGCATGGCTAATGATTGCTTCGGCTTGCAGCGGATTCGGGTCAGCGTTGCTTCATCCGCTTCGAATTCTCTAGAGGCGGGGCTTGCATCAATCCCGCGCGTACTCCGTCCCGGTGGGTTGCCGCGTTTGAATGGATGCGAGCTTGATAGGTTGGCACCCCCGGCAGGAGTTCCGAATATCTAGGATCCCGCAATCCGTTTCCGTTGCGCGAGTTTAAGCAAACGATATGCCATCGCTTGACTCCTCGCCTGCGCACAGGAAAACTTGACCTTAAATCTTTAGTGCGAAATGAGTTGGACAAAGACTGGCTCTAAAGGCAATTCCTCAGCCGAATCGGCAGATCGGTTACTTTGATGAGCCAAAGGTCGGCAGCGGCTAACAGCAAAGTGTAAAGTTCGTTAACTTTCGTTTACTTCCCGGATACATCGCGGCGGGGGTGACGCAGTAGCGGTCTTCCGGCGGCAAGTAGCCCAAGGCGCTGTGCAGCCGATCCCTCCCACCCGGGGGATTAGGTAGGCGACAATTAAGACGGGCTTGGTCATCGCTTGATTGGTTTGCTGAGGTGAATCACCGCAAGTCACCCAAGGTGCCAAAGTGGTCCTTTAATCATTCAGTTGGCGACAATAGTCGCGGGGCTTTCGTGGGGCGTTGCCTTCTCATCTTGTTCCTTTCGGGTTCGGGAAGATCGTGGAGCCAAGAAGACAATGTGACGAGCCAAAAGGTAATTGACAACTGCTCCGGCAAAAACGCCCAGGCCCGCGGAAATGACCTCGTTCTTCCGAAACCATTCATTTACCAAGCAAAGGCCAAGGCAGGTGGACCAACTGACCAGGGCGCCTGCCAGGCAACTGCAACAGTATAGAAGGTATTGGCGCACCAATGGGCCTTTTTGGGCATAGGAAAACGTCATGCGGCGGTTCAACCAGAAGTTCCAAGTCATGGCCAACCAAATGGCTAAGGCCCGCGCCAGGCCCAGAGGTATGAATCGCAATAGGAGGGCAAATGACAGTAGGTCGGGAATCATTCCTGACAAACCAACCAGGCCGAACTGAATGGGAGACGCCCAAACGCCGAGTTTTTTGTCCAAGAATCTTTTCCAAGTTCGCAGAATGTTGATGGTGTTTTTCATTTCCGATTGCCAAGAAGGTCTAAAGTATAAATCAAATCAATCCAGTAGTGGGTCAGATCCATCCCTCATGAGGTTTTTCTGGTTATCAGGATTGGAATCCTTGAGGCACTACCTTTAGTTCTCGTAACTTGACGATTGCCGAACCGCAGCCTGGTTTGAGTTTCGAACAAAATGAATGACATCGATTCGGTGAAATTGGCTCTTTCCGGAAACGGAGAAGCCATGTTTGGCAAAAAGGTTTTCGTAATAACCGGCCGGCTGGGTCGGGACGCACAATACCAAGCAAAAGGCGGGCAGGGAAACAATTTGGTCCAGATACTCGCACCTTAATTGGTCGATCCGAGTCCCTTTCTGATATCGAACGCCTAAAATGCTCTCTCCTTGAGCCGATCCAATTCCAATCATGTCCTCGGGCACGGTGCCGAATCTCGGCACATAATACATAAAAGACGCCACTTCAATGCTCGTATCAAAGATGATCGGCGCGCCATGATTCTCAGTTTGGAGAATAAGCGGCGTAGCAGACCTCCAATCATCTTTGAGTGGTTTTGTTGAATAATGATAAAGAGAAACACCGGTAAGAATCAGAATCAGACTAATCGTTGCATATCGAACCACAGGTCGAAATCGCGTCAGGCCAAAAGCGACCAACAAAATAAAGGCCAAGAATCCCACGCTACCGGCCCGAATGTGATAAATAGGAGAGAATAAGAACGCGACAATCAAAGGACAGACGATCGGGAACAATAACCAAGCCCCCAAAAACGTGGCCGTGAATCGTTGTCGGCGGAGCCGGCCAAGAGCGACCAGTGCGGGAATTCCGAATCCTATGAGAGTCCCCATCGCTGCCAATCCAAGCATAACTCGACTTGAGTCACGCCAAGCAAAGGTCCGTCCCAGCGAAAATACCACAGGAGTTGACAGGAATTGATACTTCCAAGTGTCGCCGGAACGACTGAGATTGCCCGGTGTGCGAAGCTGATCGGCAAATGTCGGCAGCCAGGAAATCCATAGCAAGCCAGCCACCACCATGGCGCCAAACCAGGGAAGGATGAGCCGTCGTCTTTGCGGAATCATCCATAGGCAAACGAATTGCCCCAATGGCAAAATCAGCGCATAGTAATGAGCGTATCCCGCAAGAAATGTGGTTAGGGAATACGCTCCCAGGTCCAATAACTGATTTTGATCGATCCAACGAACGAAGAAATAGGTGTTGCTCACAATAAGAAATCCCAACACAGCGTACGTCCTTGTCTCGTTGGATAACTCAATGTGAAACGGTGATATGGCGAGGAGTCCGGCGGCGAACAACCCCGCCTCAGGCCACAACAACTTTCGACCTAGGAGCGCCAGCACGGGAATAGTTAATACGCCAAACAACACCGATAAGCTTCGGAAACCGATTTCTGATCGACCGAAGATACTTGACCACGCTTTTGCCAGAACCCAGTAGAAGGGCGGATTCCCATTGTCCTTGACCTGGCCCCGGATGAGATCAGTGGTCGGCGCCTCGGTTAGCTTCGCGGTGACTGCTTCGTCGTACCAAAAGCTGTGATAATTGATGGCAACGATGCGAAGGAACAATCCCAGTAACATAATGGAGGCCAGACCCAGCATCCATGTCCAACTGGGAAAAGACGGATCCAATCCGAACAGCTCTCGTGTAACCTCTACCCGTGGAGAGGTTGTTCCCAAATCCTGCTGCATCATTGGAGGAAGCGATTCCAAAAGTACGTCCGTCCTCATAAGCGTTCCATCCAGATCCACACATAAGGGAATGGACCTTTGACTGGCAGGCGTCCCTCGAGTGTGCGGCGCGCCTTCGCCTCTTGGGTGTATATCCGACCAAACATTAAGTCTCCAAATCGGTAATCGGCATAAGTATTTCTGTGTGTCTTTACGTTTAGTCCCTTTTCGCGATTCGATTTGGTTCCGGCAACGAGGCAAATGCCAGGCAGGCCACTCTAGCAAGCGCGAACAGTAACTTGGGGCAAAAGGTTCTTTATTGTTCCACAACGTCAGGCAAATGACATGCCACCGCCTTGCTCTCCGAAGGCACGTGAGTAATGGTGAGCGTAACTTAGTAAAGAGAAATGAGTTGTGAGAAGAATTGCCCCAAGGACAGCCCGCACGGAAATTACTACAATCAAACCCTGAAGAGGCCACAGCTCAGCCGCGGCTAACAGCGAAGTGTAAGCTTGTTAACTTTCGTTTACCTCCCGGATTCTTGACTGGTGGACTCCAAACTTATGGGCTATACGGTTTGGTTGGCAACGTGCACATCCACCCAACTAACGCCGGACGACCACGTGGTCCATAGTGCGGTACTGAACGCTGTGCTGCCGTTGGAAAGTCCGGTCCAGATTTGGCCGCTTTGCAATACTCGGGCAGCGATGTCGTCCTTGCCGTCGCCATTGAAGTCTCCGACTTGCACATCCACCCAGGTTACGGCCGGGGACCAAGTGGCCCATAAGCTGGTGGTGAATCCCGATCCGTTGGAAATCCCGCTCCACCATTGACCGCTTTCCAAAACTCGGCCAATGATGTCGTCTTTGCCATCGCCGTTGAAATCGCCCACGCGGACGTCGGTCCAAGTCACCGCCGGATTCCAGCTGGCCCACAAACTCGTGACAAAAGAGGCACCATTGGAAATGCCCGCCCACCAAGAGCCGCCCTGCAGCCAGCGCCCCACGATATCCGCCTTGCGGTCGCCATTTAAATCGCCGACGTTGACGTCCACCCAAGTGACATTCGGATTCCATGTCGCCCACAGGGCCGTACTGAACGAGGAGCCGGTCGAGACGCCCACATACCATTGGCCGGTTTGCAGGTAGCGTCCGACAATATCATCTTTCCCGTTGCCGGTGAAATCGCCGACCTTGACATCCACCCAAGTGACATTCGGATTCCAAGTCGCCCAGAGGGAGTTGGTAAAAGTCGAGCCATTATTGATCGCTACCCACCACTGCCCGTTTTGCAAATCTCGACCCAGGAGATCGGCTTTTCCGTCTCCGTTAAAATCGCCGGTTTGTACGTCCACCCAAGTGACGTTCGGGTTCCAGGTCGTGCCCAAATGGTTGGTGAAGGCGGACGAGCCATTGGAGGTGGCCACCCACCACTGCCCGCTGGAGGAAACGCGGCCAAACAAGCCGGCATAAGTGGCGTTCACCTGAATCGTCGCATGTCCCGTGACGGTGCCGGAGACCGTGTCGGTGGCCGTGACCGTCTGGGTTCCGGGCCCCAAGAGCGTTACGGCATTGGAGAAAACATGCACGCCGGCATCGGCCGCCACAAAGGCGTAATTCGCCGGCAAGGTGGCAGTAGTGTCGGAGCTAGTGAAGTGGATCGTTCCCGCGTAGTTGCTGACGGCGTTCCCAAAAGCATCGAGCGCCCGGACCGTGATCGTCAAGGGGTTGGCCTTGGTGACACTCATGGGACCGGAAACTTTCAACATGGATGCCGCGGCCGGACTGACGGAGATGCCCGTTTCCGTTCCCGTGAGGGTGCTGCTCAATGTGTCCGTGGCGGTAAGGGACTGGGTGCCGGCCGTTCTGGCAAAGGCGTCTTGGGCGGTGACTTTCAAAGTTTGACTGAGCCCGGCGGTGGTGGAAGCGGGGAAATTGCTGACAACCAGCCGGCTGGCGGCCGCCGCGTTCACCGTGATGGCGGTCTGGCTTCCTTTGATCGTGCCGGTCACCGTATCCGTGGCGGTCAGCGATTGGCTGCCGGCGGTCTTGAGAGTGGCGCTGAATGTATGCGTGCCGGCATCGGCACTGACGAACGTGTAATTCGCGGGCAGAACTGATCTCGGATCAGTGCTCGCAAATGTCACCGTGCCGGTATAGCTGGTGGCAGTATTGCCGAAAGTATCTTTGGCAGTCACTGTAAAATTATGAGCTGTGCCGGCGGTGGTCGACGAGAGAAAACCGGCAACGACCAAAGTGCTGGCCGCGGTAGCGGAATTAACCGTAATGGCGCCTTGACTTCCCTTGATCGTGGCCGTGGTGGTGTCAGTGGCCGTGATCGACTGACTTCCGGCGGTCCTCAAGGTCGCGCTAAAAACATGCGCTCCCGCATCGCCGGCGACAAAGGCGTAGTTGGCTGGCAAGCTTGCTTGGCTGTCGCTGCTCGTGATGGTCACAGTTCCGGTGTAGCCGGTGGCCGTGTTGCCGAACGGATCCAGTGCCGTGACCGTGACATTATGAGCGACCCCGGCCGTCGTTGGCGAAGGGAATCCATTTACCAGCAAGCGGCTTGCAGTCGCTGGATTCACGGTTATGCCAGATTGTGTCCCGATAATCGTGGTTGTCACTGTATCTGTGGCCGTAATCGATCGGCTGCCTGCGGCCGCCAAGGTCGCGCTAAATGAATGCACGCCGGCATTAGCTGCGGCGAAGGTGAAATTAGCGGGCAATGTTGCCTGAGCATCGTTGCTTGTAAATTTAACGGTCCCAGTATAG
>WNFO01006244.1_pt1 | contig 10511 bp, 8 predicted proteins | sample 5400251 | NCBI WGS metagenome assembly WNFO01 (sample SAMN13153354, study PRJNA577476) | soil metagenome | isolation source: 100 cm saprolite under Madrone tree | place: USA:California | collected 2016-06-14 | reverse complement strand
CGACCAAGAAAGAAAGGGTGGCCCCACGGACAAGGCGAAGTGGTGGGGCGGACGCCAAGCCTGTCATGGTTCCGGTGAGACGCAGCACGTGGGGGAGCCACAGGCACGCCAGTTTGGGGTTGCTCAGACGGAGTGTCGGAGGATACCCTGAGCATACCCTGAGCATTCAATATTCAATATTCAACGGCCATGAGAGCCCTCTCCCTCGCCCTCGTCGCTGTGCAATTTGTGGCAGTAGTCTTAGCGAATCGCTACTACTCGCCTATCAACCGATGCCAGATCACGCTTGACAGTTACCACTTTGATCTTTGCCCTCTTCTTAACCGACGTAATAACTCCGGCCAGCTCGACCTCCTCCTCCATCATCAGACACCACCAACTATCACCACGATCGTATACAACATAAGTCTCAATGGCCCGCTTCGAAGGTCAGATGTGCTTTTCGACGGCGAGCAGGTTGGTGTGGCTGCTGCAAATTATGGTGTTTATTGCTAATCAGTTTCGTTATGCGTCATCATGCAGTGTATTAGTGGTACCTGGGCTTGCGTGAGCTGTAAGCCGTTGTCTACATCCCCTTGTCCTGCTCCTGTCTTAACAGAACTTTTCAAGATTATACGCGCCAGCCAGGGCCCGAACTTGGGAAGGACGACCGTGAAGCAGAAGACATCCCCGTTGTCATGGGAGTCCCACAAAATGAACGAGATTCCTCTGTAGGGCTTAAGGAGGACTTAGGCACCTATGCTGAGCTGAGGAAATCGGTCGAGGATAACTCTCGTATGTCCTTATCCCACATGGGCACTTTGCACTGTCATTCATAATGTATCACAGCCTCACTTTCCCTTCATATGCATGGCGGGTACTACATGAACGTACCGCAAAAGGTTCAAATCGACTTTGAGTGCGCAGAGTCGGATGACGACGTACGTTCATTCCCAGTCCACAAGATGCCGCTAATGCTATGGGAACAGGTGCCGAGAATTTCTGGCATCTGGAATAACAGGCATGTTCTCACCTGGGCCACAAAACATGCGTGTGCACGACTGTATCAGACGTTCTTGGAAGAAGAGGAGGGAGAATCCAATTCACCACCTGAGGGCGAAGAGACAGATCGCCCACCTGAAGATTCCGAAGAGTCGTCTCCCAACCAGGACTTTTACACACCAATTTCTCCCGATAAAAAGGGTCCCTCTATAATATCGATAATCATATGGTCCGGGTAGGCGTTTCTGTGGAACTGCCTGCGCCTGTGTCACTGATGTTTGGTGAAGTTTAACGCTGCTGGGGTTAGGATACCTCGTAGTCCGTCCGCCTGCCATACTACGGCGACGCGTTCGGGAGATTCGCCGGGCACAATTTATACGGGGCACGAGAAACCCGAAGCTCATACGCTGGGCAGCAGAAGAATTTGAGATGCCGGGTGTTGATGAATACGAGGAGGACGAGATGGTTAATTCGCGTCCTCTCCCCGACGAAGAGATCCCACTGCGCACAAACCGGATACGTCCCACCTTGGTTAATTACGGCTCGGCTCACTGAGCGTGAGCGATCACGCTAGAAAGATACCCTTTTTATGCAGCTACGCAGACTCACGCCGCGGGAACGATATTGTAACGGAATCCGGATACATCTACGAGACACCATCTCCTCAAAGAAGCTGATAATGTACATTTTAGCCCCATGCCGCAGTCGTACTAATAACAGAGATAATATTTAAGAACGTTGACCGGAAATGAATCAGAAAGGACTGTTTACCTATAATTTACTATGAGATGCCCATCCGTCGCGAATGACTTTCTCTGTTTCGTTGGTCTCTGCACGTGGTTACGAATAGACAAAGGACTCACGCGATAGAGATTCGCGATCGTATCATCGGGCGCGGGTGAGAAAGCGAGATTGATATACGTGAACTGTAGTGAAATCGATCAGAGGCGTACAAAGAAAGCATCCAACGCAAACGGGGGTTATGCTCATGCTCACTCACCAACGGATCCCCGGCCTTCCACCCGAGCTCCCTACGCAAAAACTGAATAACGGCCTGAAAGTGGTTCGAAACCGTCACTCTAAAAAAGTTCTGCTTCATTATCGGCGCGTTTCCAACCGCCTTGAAGCGCACGACAACTGCAAATCGACGTGACGGTTATAGTACGTTCCAGTCAGGTTCGAAGATACATGATATGATGGCCATGTCATGCCGAACCTTTTGCGGGATCTTTCTTCTTGTAGGACTCTAGAGCAGCGAGACCCTCTGCGAGGCTGGCATCCGCTGCAGGATCGGGCGCGGACAATGAGGGGGATAAGTGGATGGCGTCTGGTGTCAGAGCCATACCGATGTCACGGTGCGGCACTGCGTACGAACGCGCATTACGGCGCTTCCTCTCCCAACTCCGGCAACTGCCGCCAGCCAATCGGGGGACGCGGCTTTCAACCACTGCCGCGGCCAGGCAGGCATAACTTACTACAGTACACAAGTTGCTAATGCCCTACGCTCTCGGTCTCTCTGCTAGGCCTCGCAATCTTTTGCTCAATAAACTTAACTGAGTCTGTTAGCTGTTATCACTCCTGCTTCCCCTGATTCCTTTTACTGGTCGCTCGCATCCTGACTTCGGATCAGTACCAATCTTGCGCTGGCGCCTCTCGGCGATATGTCTTGCGACAATTCAGTTCTTCCTTGGCTTTCTTAAGTTGTACTGTGTTGGGGTACAACTGTCTTCAAGCTCATTGGACCTCCCTCGAGACTACCCTGCTTCAGTAGAAATCACGACACTCGACATCGGGGATGCGTACATAGCTGGACCTGTTACATCTACCCCTCTAGAGACATGATGTCAATTCACGGTATGGTAATACTGCTACATATACACGGTCGTCTGCATTCGTTCCCATTTTTCAATATCGTCTAATCACGCGGCCCTTGCATTCACGATGTTAACGAATTCGGGCTTCAGAGAAGCACCACCGACTAAGAAACCGTCAACGTCTGGTTGGGCGCCTGCATGGCCGTTCAATTCCTGGAGGAAAACTTAGCACTGAAAGCGGACGCACCGAGCTCTTTGCAATTGGCAGCGGTAACACTGCCGCCATAAATGATGCGGGTGCTGTCCGCTACTGCAGGAGACACAGCAGAAATGAGATACTTGCGTGTATCAGCGTGCACCTCCTGAGCTTGTGCGGAGGTAGCCACTTTCCCTGTGCCGATTGCCCAAACGGGCTCGTACGCAATGACGATGCGGCTGTGTTAAACATCTTAAGTTAACCTCCCCGTCCGGCAGGCATCTAGACTACGGAAAACAGACCTCCAGTCTTCGGGTGAGAGCCGTGCTACGACGGCCTGGAGCTGTTCTTCGACGACCTGTTGCGTGCGCCCCACTTCTCGCTCCGCGAGCGTTTCACCTACACAGAGAATGACACGGAGCCCGGCATCGAGTGCCGCCCGGGTCTTCTCTGCAACAATCGCAGACGTTTCTCCGAAGAGAGTGCGACGTTCGGAGTGTCCTGTCCAAATGTTTCAGAAAGATCAGAGACCGCTAGGATCTGGAGCAGGCGCGACAGACCAAGGATGACGTAGGGAATCCCTGCGTCTACCAGCTGGGTTGGACTAGTTTAATGAACCCTTGTCAGAGGTGGTCTAGACGAGGAAGATCGGGCGAAGCCCACCTGGTCTCGCCAGTGAAGGCACCGGAAGTCTTAGAGTGGCAGTTCTGAGCCGCGACCTTGACGTCTTTGCGCAAAAGGTCGAGAGTAGGGATCAGATACAAGGCCGGGGGTGCAATGACGACCTCTGCGTTTGAATTGTCAGGTCGAGAAGGGTGGCGATGAGGGTTGAGAACAACTCTGCTCACCCGTGTGGGGATCAAGGGTGGCTTCGTTGAGTGTTTTGATCAGCCCCCGCTTCGCGTCGCGGGACGCGGGATTCATTTTGAAGTTGCCTCCGACGAAAAACTGGCGAGTCATTATGGCGGATGGTGGTGAGAGGCAGGGGGGAAGTTTAGAAAGGCGCAGGGATACTCGCAAGTTATCCGATTTCCGTTCGTCGGAATCTCGGATGGATCGGACATCCTTACCCTATACTACTCTCATGTCCGTACTTGCCTGAGTGTTGCCAACACTCGCTAATCCGGGCGTCTGCTTCCGCCGTTTCCCGGTCGTCCCATACATCCTTCCACCCATGCCATTTGTCTCACTTCAAACCGCTAAGAACTTAGGATCTCTGAGTGCAAGACCAAGTGGTCTCACTGGCATGGTTCCCTTCCACAAGGCATACATCATTCTCCATGGCCAGCATTCCCCCCGTACTTTTCCTTCGCGACTCGCATCTCCTCTGGTCGTCGCGTTGCGGCAGCGTGCACTGCGTTGGTCAGCGTTGGTTAACGTTGCTTGGGTCGCACCAAATGGAAGCAGACGTGTTCCCAATGTCTCAGAGGACGAAACCGATGGCACCGAAACTTACAGCCTTCTAGCTTTCGCACGCGACCGTCAGCGGTTGCGGATTCCTTCGGTGTCAATGGATAATTTCGAGGATACATGTACCCAACTGAGCGGTTACACAGAACGTCCCTCAACCTCAACAGGCGTCGTCGATCCAGATGGGTTGCATCTCTATGTCTGTACTCATGGTGCTCGAGATTGCCGCTGTGGGGAATGGGGTAGCAAGGTCGCGGATGCTCTGAGGGAGGAAGTCTTCAAGAGAAGGCAAACTGATCTGACAGGCAAATACTCGCGGATTGTTTTGGGAGAGGTTGGACACGTCGGGGGCCACCAGTCAGCATGTTTTCCCATCGTTTCGCTGTGCTGCTTTACTCAACTGGGAAGTCACTCCTCTACAGGCACGCTGCGAACGTGCTTGTCTTCCCGTACGGTGAATGGTGGGCCTTTCGCGTTATCGCTGCCATGTCGAAAGTTGACTGCCAATTAGGCTAGGTCAATTGCGGCCAAAAGATGTGCCTGGATTCCTTGATACAATTGTAGGGCAACCCTCATATTTAGATCTAACCCGTACCCCACTTATTACCCATTGGAGAGGTCGGATGGGACTCAACAAAGAGGAACAAATGGAGCGATATCTACTCGCTTCGCGGTAGACCCGTGCTAAAGGTCCCGATGGAGTGGGGTCATATACACTTGCTGACCATAGCTAGTACATCGATCCAATATTTGATTTGTTCAGACCCTAATTGAGGAATTGAATCGTTATCAGTCCTCAATTATAGTCCGAACAAATCAAATATTTCACCCCTGTGGCGGTTTCGTCGACTGTACAGTACGTTAAAAGCGAATGGTCTGAAATGGTTACTTCCGCACGGTGAACTTTATGTCTATTACGTCGACCTCCACCAATGAATATCATCCTTTTTTGACACGGCATGTCCTTTTGCGTAATGCGTAATGCGGACCAGCGACGGTCCCATTTCTGCGATTCATCCTCGTCTCCTCTGGTGCCATCCCCGTCCACCAAAATTCAAACAACATGCGCAACGCGTCTATGACCACCTCTCGTACCTCCGGGAATGATACACTCTTTCTCGCTACTTCCCGTGCGCTCGTTGGCTTGCGTCCTCAAGGGATGGGCTTCTAAGCCGCCTTGTCAGAATGTTTCCCGACCGTGTTGTTGGAGTCTTTCCCGAGGGCACGAGTTACACTTAACCGTGTATCATGCAGGTGAAAGAAGGCGCCGCGTGGGTAGCTGTCGAGCACAGCAGGGGGATGCAAGAAAGTGCAGACGGTGATGGTCAGCATATAAAAACAACCCTGGCCTATAGTGACAAAAACGCAGTACCTCAGTCGGGTGAGTATTAGGCAAAACCCATCTCTGCGCGTAGGCATTAAACTGTGGGCTTTGGCAGGTCTAGGGGCAGTAGGTATTCATATAATTGAAATCAGTTTCTTGGCTGATCTACGTAAAGTTATGGCGAACTTGAACCTCTCATTTCAGCCGATCTCGAAGATTGAATGTCACTCTGAAATAGTCGGATGATAGTAAGAGGGCCCGAGCTGTTGTGGCAGAGTTTGCAGCGAGGATAGCAAAAGTGCCGTCGAGACCATCAGTCAATGGTCCAAACTGTGCAAAAAGTGCACTCCGATCTTCATGGATCGTTTTAGAGATGTCTTTCATTCGGCAGAGATTGCTAGACGCAGTATACTGTGGGCAGACAGGGGCCTTCCTCTCAGAGATTTCGCTACCATTCAGTTACCAACCCGTAAGCTACACTGCTTCATTCTGTAATATATCGTTTCACATGTCTCCTCGCAGCCTTACATCTTTTGTTCTCACCGACGGGTTCAACGATTGACTCAGAACTGCATGGATGTACTGTTATCTCGCTCCTAGGGTATTCTGGCCCTCTCCATTACATCAATCTCCGTCACGAAAGCCTTCCTGCCGTCATCCCAAAGTGCATGCGATAGGTTCATTCTCCTCCCATCTCCTTAGGACGATTCCTCATCCACAATTCATTATGTTCATTCCCGCACTTGAATGAGCAGAGAGTAAATCGATACATAGAGTCCAACTGTGCACGGTCATCCCGAGGTCGTATTTATGGTTTCATCGGTACAGCGGTGCTCGCCTATGTTGTAGGCAAGATATTTGCTAGATGGTACAGTGCTCTGATCCGAGGGTAAAATGTCTATTAATAGTCGAAAGTTCAACTCTTGAGTCCACCACCTGTCGACAGTGAATAGCGAACGGTACGTTGAAGGCTCTTTCATATCGCTCTACATTGTATCTAATCTGCCTTACTATATTGCAGAGCCTCGCGCCTTCTCGCAGCGATGAAATTTGCACTTGGACTCATGGGAAGTTCCATCTCTGGAGACAGATTGAAACCTTATCTTCGCCCACCGCGCCACCTCCGAACCCGTTCGTGAAGTATCCGTCACCCCCTGCTGAAGACAGGACGTGTGCGCCTCCCCCGCGACCCGTGTCTGCCGCAAGCTCATACGCCCATTATTTTCTGCTCGCCTGGAAGCCGAACGCGCACTCGCGGAATACATCCGCGCCCGACCTGCTGCAGGATCTTTGTGTTTTGAGATACGGCATAGCACAGAGCTCCTGGCATCGTGGAGCAGCCCATATGTACCCTCAAATAGTCTTCCATTATTGTCACATTCTATTGGTACATCAGGTATGTGATTCAGGTATGTGATTCAGATGATTACGAGAAGAAAAGGAAGAAAGTCACTTTGGATGGCAATTATCAAGAGAACATTAGAAACGCCTGTCTTCGTCTCTGTCGGTGCAGTAGGGGAGGACGGGACATAGCTCGTGGACATGACCTCGCCGCGGTTTCGCCCATGAATGCAATAGGTAAGGAATATGCTCCGCAGTTGGCAGTGTATCCAGAAAATGTCAGAGACAACAAAGCGGTATCAGCGGTATCAGCGATAGCCAGAGTTTGGTGGCTGCGGGGTAGAAGCGCTAGGAAAGAAGGGCTGTGAGGAACTTATGGGGGGACGTGACGATGCATTGACTGGGGGAGGAGCCGAGGGAAACGATGTCATCAAAGTCAAAGGCATCGGGATGGAGTGAGACGAAGGTCGGGTACTAGTAACGGAAGTGGTTGATTGAGATGCAGCGTAAGAGACCGGAAAAGATGGTGGTGGGGGCGGTGGTATGGAAGCATAAGGGAATCCCCGATTCTCGGGAGTGAAAAGCGGCTGTGCCACCGATTGGGAGGCGTCACGGCTAGGAAGCGACGTTTGTGATTGAGAACGCGGGTGCTGTCCGTGACGGGAGTACGAGCGGCTGTCCGTGTCACGGTCTGGGACACCACGGACGACTGGAGGTAAGTAAGCTTGCGGAAGCTGTGGTTGCGGTGTCGCGAGTGGTGCAAATCGACCCTGACAAAAGCGGTGAGCGTAGACAGTGAAAAGGACGGAAACATGGACGCACGACGCCGAGAAGCTGACCGTCTGACCTTGGGAGGAAATCGCTCTGTGGGATACCACTGTCCGCTGGTGGGGATCCCACCGAGCGCAGACCTGCGAAGATGTCACTGTGGGCCGGCGTCGAATCAGCCGTGCCCCATGAAGAAACACTACTAGTATCGCGTGCTGTCGGCGGAACAGAAGCGGACACCGGCCGGCGTGCTTGTGAATTTATGCTACCAACATCTCGTGAAGGCTCAGAGAGGCCCAGACTGTTCGATGAGGAATTCGTGAGACCTGGAGCAGTCCACGACATAAGAACGGAGCCAATCGGCGTAGAAGATGGGCGGGAAATAGAACTATCTCCTCGGTGCGAATATAATGAACCCGCACCGTTACTGTGTGGCGCGTCGTGGTATCCCGGAATGGAGGCGGTTCCAGCGATTGGAGGGGCCATTCCGTGACTAGTTGGCGGACGAGAAGATGGGGCTCCCCCCGCACGTGAAGTGCTCGGATCGGAGGTGACAGGCGGTGGGGCCGACATCGAGGAGGATGGGTATTGGCCAGGACGGAGGGCCGATGGATGGAACCCAAGGGCGTTCGACGCGAGAGGCGGTTCGCTCGGGAGAACCATAGGATCGACAGCACCTTCCAATGTATCTCGTCTGCGGTGATCTCGTCTTCGTCTGGTTTTATCGCTCTCTCCCTCCCGCCGACGGTTTCTTCTTTCTGCGCTGTGATCCCTGTGACCTGACCTACTTCGCGCTCGTTCTCGTTCAGGAGGGGCGTCCCGAGAGGCCATGTCACGAACGGCTGGGGGAACTACGCGTTCGTCATAGCTGGCACCCTCATAAAAAACGGCACCCGCGCCAGTCTTCCAAGGAATTCGAGTCAGTATTGTTCCTCCGGTGGGGTTGAGCGACAGACCTGGTGTACATACGGTTGTGAGGGAACTGGTGGAATGCTTGTGCGCAAATAAGGATCCTGTGAGGAAGGCACAAAGTTTGGGTTATGCACAGTGTAAGGGAACCACTTCGGGTTTGGTGGCGAAGGAAGGGGGTTGCCTTGATTGCTACGGCCGCCATTGGCTCGGTCCTCGGAGGATGGACTACCAGCACGGGCGTTATCCCTAGCTAGATCACGGACGCCCGGATAGTGCCTCCTGTAAAAGTCAAGCTGAGACTGTAATTCCTTAATCTGCAATATGGTTGAGGTGAATCCGAGGATGTGTGTAATTTCCGCTCACCTTCCTGTGATATAGTGAGCGGAAGATCATTATAATCAGAAAGTAAGCACTCACTGATTAAGGGCATGCTCCACAAGGGCATCTCTCCTACCCTCTTCCCTCATTGCCTCTTCGCTGCGCAGTCTGGAAGAAAGCGTTGTTATCATATTATCCTGGTCGCGAAATCGTTCCTGGAGAGCCTTGTACTTGATCAGAGCCGAGAATACAGCGTCGACCTCCGGAAACTAGGTAATAGTCGAAATATATCACAGTAGATCGTTTAATTTAACGAGATTGCTCGTACCAATTCCTTGCGATCGCCGCCTTCCAGCCATTGCTGGGCTTCCTGGATCAGTTCATCGGTCGTCTGTATGTTTACTTCATTCCGCGCACATCTGGCGAGACGCTGTACTAAACTCCAAGCTTCGGTCGTGGCCGCTTCTCGTTCTCCAGGGACGTGTGGGTCGATGTGTAGCTTCTTGATGCGATCCCTTAGGAACGATTTCCGACATAGCGGACAGGACGTTGGATGATTGAGATGAGCGAGACATCTATGGGCGTGTCAGCGTTGGTGGGCGAGTAACCCTTTGCCACCTACTCTAAGCAAAAGACATGGCCGCAGCCTATCGCGTGTGGGGTCTTTGCATTATTTGAGAAGTTGTATGGATCGAGACATACGTCACAGGTCGAGTCCGAATGAACCTGCAACATCCCGTGGTGGTTCGAGGGTGACGAAGAGGGCGCACTCGAGGCGTCACCAATATGAATGTCCGGGTAGACGGGGAAGAAACATCGCCCTATTTGGTGGTGGCGGTACTAGGACACACCCGCCACGAGGCTATTCATCTAATCCAGAGTGCATCGCTTCTGGTCCACACATAACACCGCATCATCGAGCCAAACCACGCGCAAGATGTAGGCAGAGTACGCCAATGATGTGGTTTTAAACAGAGCTTCATAATGGAAAAGACCCTGGGGCCGTACACACATACTACAGTACGTATGAACATTCACATAAAGAACGCCACTGGGCTGTTCGGAGGAGTAAGGGGATATTGGGTGTTCGTTTTCGAACGAGACCCCGATGTCGGTGATGTCCGCTTTGTCCGTGACCGCGAACGCGGCTTCAAAACGGGGTTACTATGAGAACACAAAGGCGCAAATGAGTGAACCCACGAGTATCGCGCGTGCGTGGATGGAAAGGCACCAACCTTGTCACAAATGAATTCGAATTTCCGTCTTTCTCCAGACCCGTTCTAAGTCCCTCGCCGCTGCCTGTGGCACCGGTGAATGACATTGGGAAAAGAGGTCCTCCTGGACGCCAGGTGAAACCTTCATAACCGGGGGCACCCGACAACACGTGGGAAACCTGCACAGTATTCGGGCGCTGTTTTGGCCGCACAGGCGATGCAACAGCATGAGG
>WNFO01006242.1_pt1 | contig 10511 bp, 6 predicted proteins | sample 5400251 | NCBI WGS metagenome assembly WNFO01 (sample SAMN13153354, study PRJNA577476) | soil metagenome | isolation source: 100 cm saprolite under Madrone tree | place: USA:California | collected 2016-06-14 | reverse complement strand
TGGTTCCTGCAGCGCCAGCGTCCCGACGGACTCTTGCAACGGTTGCCGTGGTGGGTATTCGTGGATTGGTCCGAGGACTTCCAAGCCGGCGAACCGCCGCAGGATGGGGATGGCGGCTCATCTATCATTACTTTGCAATTTATCGAAGCCCTTCGCTACGCCGCAGAACTGGAAGGTGCGTATGGCAATCGCGCTCGCGCAGAGATCTATCGGGAAGGAATGGAGCGCGCCCTTGAGGGCATACGCAAATTGTGCTGGAATCAAAAATATGGTCTGCTCGCTGACACGCCCGCGCAAACTCACTTCAGCCAGCACGCCAACATTCTTGGCATCTGGCTCGACGTCATCCCGCAGGCGCAACAGAAGAACGCACTCACCAAGCTTCTTTCTGTCAGCGATGCCCGATTCAAGCGCAATTCGACGCTCCCTCCAATGTCCCAGGCCACTTACTATTTTCGATTCTACCTCGCGCGCGCCATGCAGCATGCTGGCATGGGCAGTAAATATGTCCCTTTATTGCAGCCCTGGCGAGACATGCTGGCTCTTGGACTGACTACATGGGCAGAACAGCCGGAGCCTACGCGTTCTGATTCCCACGCCTGGAGCGCCCATCCTGACTACGATCTGCTCACCATCGTAGCGGGAATTCGTCCCGCCAGCCCCGGATTCCGCACCGTCGTGGTTGAGCCAAATCTGGGCGCCCTAAGGCACGTCGCCGCAACAATGCCACACCCCAACGGCGAGATTAAAGTCGAATACACAAGCAAGAATTCTGCACTTTATGCGGAAGTTAACCTGCCGTCGGGCCTTTCAGGCACGCTGCTTTGGCAAGGGAAAAATTATCCACTTCACGAAGGCGAACAACATATCGAACTGCCAATGTTAACCGCGAATCCATAAGAGCTGCGCTTTTCACCTCTCGCGCCGCAACAGGTCGGGGAGTGGTATTGTAAGCGGATTGATGCAGCTTCAGCTTGTGGAGGCCGCTAAAAATGAAAGCAATACTTTTGGCAGTCATCTTCTTGGCGAGCACAGTAAATGTTGCGCAGGAACAACAGAAGCCCGCGAACGATGCGTGCAACTTTACTGTCTCCCAGGATTCAACCGTTCCTTCGATTACCGGTCCGGAAAATCTGACCCCACTGGTCTACGTGATCCAGCAGCCCGATTCTCCAATCGAAGTCGTATCCGTCGATCTGCAAGGCCTGTGGCTCGGAGTCGCTAACAATCGCTTCACCTCCAATCATTGCGCCAAATATCAGGTTCGCAAACCGCAGCAATCAAGTCGTTCGATTTGCTGAGGTAACGCTCTTGGTCAACGGTAGAGGTGGTTTCGGCGCGACAAACTCGACACCGATTTCATCGGGTCAGACGATCGAAGTTGGGATGTGCAACGGAGGGGGTAATGGTGACGCGCCAGAGAACAATGTCAAACTGCTCGTGTCCGTACAGTCGGTAGGTTTCGCAGATTGCATGTACCGGCCTTCCTTGCGAATCCCGCGCAACTTGGGTGTACAACCTGTGTGGTGACGCAGACGGTAGACCGCCGAGACCGGCGCTAACTAATCCGTGAACACCACGCCCACCGACGTCTGACCCTTCTCTGCCTCCCCATCAATGCGCACCACGTACCCGCGCAGTTGCATCCGCTCCATTCCGTTCACGCCCGGCGTTTCCATGGTCACCTGCAGCTCGGACTGCAATCGCGGGCTGTGCTTCAACGAAATCAGCGCGCCCTGCAGGGACAAATCCCTCACCACCGTATCCTCTTCAAACGCGTGCCCGCCTTCCGTTACGCCGCACACCCGCGCCCGGAAATGCGCTTCCCGCCGCAGCGCTGTCCGGCTCCCCGGCATGTGTGCTTCCACGCGCTCCCCAGGCGCGCCCAGCGTAATCACCATGCCTTCGCTCGCCGCAAACACGGAATCAAACGCCTCGCGCGCATGTTTCAAAATCGTATCCACCATGCGGTCCGTGGAATCCGGATCGTGATGAAACAGCACCAGCGTCTTCGCGCCTACCTCTTTCGCCACGCGCACCCCGTCGAGCCAGCTCGAGTGCCCCCAACCCTTTCGCGTGCTCGCCAGTTGCTCCGGCGTGTACTGCGCATCGTTGATGAAAATGTCCGCACCCGCCGCTAATTCCCGCAAGCTCTGGTCCAGCTTCGCGTCACCCGGCTCGTTGTCCGTCGCGTACACCACCGATCCCGCGGACGTCTCGATGCGAAATCCCAGGCACCCCTGCGGATGATTCAGCCACGCGGTTGTAATTTCATTCTCCCCAATTCGAAACGTGTCGCCGCCGCCCACCTCTTTGAACCTGCGCTTCGCGTTCATCGCCGACATGTCCACCGGAAAATACGGTACGGCCATCTGCGCCTCGAACACCTGCTTCAAACTATCGCGCCCCAAGAATTTCGAGCGAAAGCTGTAAAAGTGAAATTCATTGTTCTCCGCATACAGCGGCGCGAAAAACGGAATGCCCTGGATGTGGTCCCAGTGGTAGTGCGTAACAAGAATATGCGTCTCTGCGGAGGTCCCCGAGCTCGGCGAGACTCCGCGGTTCCCCAGCATGCGCAAACCAGTGCCACAATCCAAAATAAACTGCGTGCCGTCCGGCGCAATCAGCTCCAGGCAAGGCGTGTTTCCGCCATAGCGCCAGGTCGACGGATCCACCGTCGGCGTGGAGCCTCGCACACCCCAGAAGCTCAGCTTTGCAACGGGAGCAGTCATCTTTTTCCGCGTACCGGCCTCGCGCAGCGGGACCTCTGCGCGTACGCGTGCGCTCAGGAAGCTTGTTCGATGTTGGCAGCGAAGCCGGGGGAGCGTCAACGAATTCAGGATGGGGAAGTGTCAAACTGCGTAATATGATTGCGACTCGGCTGCGCGGCGTCGTTCGAACGCGTAGAATATTTCTGGATGTTCCAGCACTCTCACGGACCGGCGATCCAGCCCTGCGATTCTCCCGAATCCGCGCACCAGCACAGCCGCGAGCACTTCGGTCATTCTCATCACGGCCACAATCACGCGCACGTGCATCCTACGCTGAGACCCTCCGTACTCGGTTGGGCCATGGTCGCCACTCTCGGCCTCGTTATCGCTGAAATTGTCGGCGGCTTTCTCGGGCGTTCCGTTGCGCTCCTCAATGACGCCGTTCACAATCTTTCTGATGTTCCCGCCCTCGGCATTTCCTGGCTCGCCATGCGCTGGGCGGAGCGTCCCGCCGACACCGAAAAAACCTACGGTTATCACCGCGCCGGCACGCTCGCCGCTTTCACGAACGCACTGGTCTTGGTTTTTCTTTCTCTGTGGCTCGGCTACGAAGCGTTCGAACGCTTGCAGTCTCCCGTAAACGTCGTCGAAAGCTGGATGATCTGGACCTCGCTCGCCGCCCTCGCCGTGAACGGCGGCATCACCCTCGCCCTCGTGCGCGGTCGCAACGACCTCAATCTGCGTAGCATTCTGATTCACAATTTTGGCGACGCCCTCTCCAACATCGCCATCATCGCCGGTGCCATCGCCATTCGAATGACCGGCGCGCAGTGGCTCGACCCCGTCCTCGGCCTCGCCATCGGCCTTCTGGTCCTATGCTCCAGCATCGGAATTCTGCGCGAGTCCTCCCACATTCTGCTGGAAGGCCGCCCGCGCGAAATGCGCGTGGAGGAAGTCGCGCGCGCCATGCTTACCATTGAAGGCGTGCAGGAAGTTCACGACGTGCACATCTGGTCGCTGGGCGGCGGGCACAACGCGCTCAGCTTGCATGCGCGCGTTCCGGACATGCATATGGACGAATGCGAGCGCATCCTGATTTCGATTCAGGAAACCGCGGCGAAGAATTTTCGGATTAATCACACTACCGTGCAGTTGGAACGCGCCGGCCTTCCCGCCACTTCCGGCTACGTAATGCCCGAACCCGCAAAAAAATAGTTGAGGCTCAGGCCGGGACGCGGAAATTCAGGCCGCGCTGTTCGTTGAATTGTTGCGTGGCGTTGAGGTCCAGTGCGTCGCGGCCCATGCTGCGGCGCAGTCCTTCGGGCGTCACGTAGCGGAGCGTGCCGTTCTCCCACGTATATCCAACCGCGAACACGAGGCCGCCATCGCGGCGCACAAAAACATATTGTTCGGGGTCGGGCTCCGGTGCGGGGGTGAGAGTGTTTTCTGGTTGCGGGTCGCTAACCGCGCGGGAGGTTCGCGCGCGCCTCTGCGGGCGCTGCACTTCGGGCTCATCGTCGGCAACTTCTTCTTCGACCACTACGGGCTGTGATTCTGCCGTTGGCACTTGTTCTACGATGACCGACGGGCCAAACAGGAAACCGTCGAAGCCGAAGGGATCTCCACCGAAAAATCTGCGCCCGTGCTGGCGGCGGTTGCCGCTGATCGCCGCCAGGTGCGGATAATCAAATCCCAAACCGGGCACATCCTGGAAATCCGTGCCGTTAAATCCGAACGGGTTGCTGTTTTTGCGATGGATTATGCGCACTCCGTTGGTCTGCGTGCGCATAACGGGTGAGCCAATGCGAGCGGCGCTTTGTGTTCCCGATTGCACGCGCATAGTGGAGCGCGCGGGAGCCGAAGCTGCGCGCGAAATCACCCCACCACCGTGGAATGACGCCGCCATTGCGGGGGCGCCTGCGCCACCGCGATGTTGCGCCGCGGCAAACGCCGGAATCGCCAAAACAACCATCGCCGCTGCTGAAAGTTTACCCATGGCCGAACCTCTTGGCACCGCTACAAACCCTGTCTTGCTCTGACTACCTCAATCTCGCTCTACTAGTAAGGATGCGCCGCGTGAGGTAATGGTTTCAAGTCCCCCGTTGAAACGATCTGTACAGCGTATGTCGGCCTGAGCTTGCCCGGCCGCGCGCAGGCTAAAGCGTGCTGCCGGAGCTTTTCCCTTGCAGGGGGATGTGCTATAACCGTCCCCGCCGTGGAACATGCCGTGAAGCCAGGGACGGCGCCATTCGCGCCGGAGCCTGCGGGGAACGCATCTTCCGAGTTCGCCCCGCAGCAGAGGGCGGTTGCCCCACAAGAAGATGCTTCGCGATATTGTCCCGTCTGCTCCCAGCGGCTGGAATCGCGGCGCTGCAAACTGGTTTGCGCGGTGTGCGGCTATTACATGTCTTGCGCGGATTATTACTGATATGCTTTGCGGGTCCGGCCCGGTTGCCGCTGGAACCGCGATCGACGAGGAGATGAGAACATGGCACTCAAGATGACGAACCGCGAAGTGGATGGCGTGTCCGTGGTGGCGCTGGATGGACGCATCGTGCTCGGCGAAGAGAGCAACGCGCTTCGCGAAAAAGTGAAAAGCCTGATCGCCGGCGGCAAGAAGAAGATCGTGCTGAACATGAACAACGTGACGTTCATCGACAGCGCCGGGCTCGGTACGCTGGTGGCCTCGCATCACAGCGCCAAGACGCAGGGCGCGGCGCTGAAGCTCTGCCATTTGGGCAGCAAGTTCCAGGAAGTTCTGCAAATCACCAAGCTCCTGACCGTTTTCGACGTCTACAACACGGAAGCCGAAGCGGTAGGCAGCTTCTCGAAGGGCGCCGGCGCGTAGTTGCCACGCAGTTGACCGGAATGGTGAAAAGGGCACGCCCCTGCGTGCCCTCTTGTTGTTTTTCCAAATGTAGCGCCGTCCCTTTAGGGCGGCATCTTTGGCTTTCAGCTTTTTCCCGTTGTCATCACCGAACCCGCTCGCGCCCCCAAAACTAACGTGGTAGCCCCGGGCTTCAGCCCGGGGTGAGCGTAGCGAAAAAAGGGACCTGCTTTTCGCCTTCGCCTACGTAGCGGCGGCCTTCAGGCTGGCGCTCTTCGCTTTCGCGGGCGCCTTTTCTGAAGCGGTCATCCCGACCGAACCGGCCAGCATTGTCCTGCGCTCGTTTTTTGAGCGCCAATGGAACTTAACTGACGGTCATCACCTCAGCCGCCTTTCCCGGCATCCGTTAGTATTCGCCAAGTGAGAAATTACAAGCTGTGAATTGAATGGCTTGCGGGCGGGCGCGGGAAGTGAAGCAAAAAATACCGATTGCCCTACCTTTTTCCCCAGTCTAAAGGGGGTGCCCGCCGTTAGAATAATGTTCTGTGTCATTCCCGTGTTTGTGATCCGATCGAGCGAATACAACATGAAATTGGTTTCTGAACTGATTCGACTGTCGGCGACCGATTTGAGCAATCACTTGGCTTGTCGGCATCTGACATCGTTGGATTTGCAGGTGGCGCGGGGCGAGAAGCGGCCTCCGGAGTGGGCGGCGTCGGATCAGGTGGTCATTCGGGAACGGGGTGAGCGACACGAAGCGGCCTACCTTGCCTATTTGGCCGAGGAGAAAAAGCTGGAAGTGGTGAATCTTGCGGAGATCAAGGATGAGGAGAAGCTTCTGGCGGAAACGCTAAGGTTGATGGGGCAGGGTGCGGAGGTGATTGCGCAGGGTGCGCTGGCGGAAGGGCGGTGGTTTGGGCGGCCGGATGTGTTGCGGCGGGTGGAGAAGCGCGACGGGAACTGGGATTGGTCGTATGAAGTGGCGGATACAAAGCTGGCGCGAGAAACCAAGGCGGCTACGATTTTGCAGATTTCGTTGTACTCGGAACTGCTGGCACAGGTTCAGGGATGCGAGCCGGAATGGATGTGGGTGATTCCTCCCTCCCACGATTTTGAGGGCGAAGCGTATCGCGTGGCGGAGTATGCCGCATACTTTCGCTACGTTAAAGGCCGGTTGGCGCGGGCGGTGCAGAGTGGCGGTGGAAGCGGGACGTACCCGCAACCGGTGCCGCACTGCGACGTCTGCCGGTGGTTTCGCTAGTGCGATGCGCAGAGACGTGGGGACGATCATTTGTCGCTGGTGGCTGGAATCCGGCGGCAGCATCGGGAGCACCTCGTTGCGTGGGACACGGAGACGATGGCGAAACTGGCGGTGCTGCCGATACCACTGAAGGAGAGGCCGAAGCACGGTTCGCGAGAGGCCATAGAGCGAGTGCGCGAGCAAGCGCGTGTGCAGGTAACCGGGCGCACAGAGAAGCGGCTGGTACATGAGCCGCTTTTGCCGGTGGCGGAAGGAATGGGTTTTTGCAGATTGCCAGAGCCGGCGGCGGACGATGTGTTTGTGGACCTGGAAGGCGATCCATTCGTTGGCGAATCGGGACTGCAATATTTGTTCGGGTTTGCGTTCAGGAACGAAGACGGAAAACTGCGCTACGAAAAGCGATGGGCGTTGAATCGAGAGGAGGAGAAGAAAGGCTTCGAGTGGCTGGTGGACGAAATCATGCGGAGGCGCGGGGCAAATCCGCGAATGCATGTGTATCACTTCGGAGCGTATGAACCGAGCGCGCTGAAGCGGTTGATGGGAATGTACGCAACGCGGGAAGACGAGATCGACCGGATGCTGCGCGCGGGTGCGCTGGTGGATTTGCACCAGGCGTTCAAGCAGAGCACGCTGGCGGGCGTGGAAGAGTATTCGCTGAAAAAGATCGAGGCGTTTTACGGGTTCGACCGAGAAACGCCGCTCGATGAATCGCGTGCGGCGATGCGTTTTGTGGAGCACGGGTTGGAGCTGGAGCGAAACCTGGAAGATGTGCCGACCGAAATTCGGACGGCGATGGAGGGATACAACCGCGAAGACTGCTTTTCAACAGCGGGGTTGCGGGACTGGCTGGAGGCGGAGCGGAGCAAGTTGGTGGAAGGCGGAACGGATGTGCCGCGATTTGTGGATAGAGATGAAGAGGGGTCCGAAGACACAGACGAACAGCAGACACGCGTTGCGGAATTAATGGAACAGCTCACGAAAGGTGCGCCGGTAGATCCCGGAGTCCGCACAGAGGAGCAGCAAGGATGCTGGCTCCTTGCTCAGCTCCTCGATTGGCATAGGCGTGATGCCAAACCAAAAGCTTGGCGATATTTTAGTCTTCGCGAGACGGATGACGTGGGCTTGATGGAAGAAAAGGACGCCCTGGCTGGCCTCGAGTGGGTCGGCAGCGTCAGTTTCGGTGATGGCTTAATCGCTGATCGGTATTCCTTTCCGAATCAGGAAACAGATATTCGGGCGGACACTAAAAAGGAGGTTCACCACAAAGATCGACGAATCGGGACGGTCGTGGCCATCGATGCTGTTAGGCGAACTATCGACATAAAGAAGACCACGGAAGCTATGGGTTTCCATCCGACTTCGGTTTTTGTCAAAGAGCCATACCGGAAAGCCAAGGCACAACAGGATTCATTGTATCGTTTGGGGTGTTGGGTCAGAGACAACCGTATCAGCGCAGCCGGGCCGTGGCGCGGAGTACGGAATTTCTTACTCCGCAAACCTCCTGAACTCTTAAATTCACACAGCCTAAAAATCAGGGACACTGAAGATTTCGCGGATGAGCTAACGAGGATCGTTTCGGCACTGAATTTCTCTGTCCTCGCCGTTCAGGGACCTCCAGGCTCCGGCAAGACAACCAATGCAGCGCAAACAATCGAAGCCTTAGTTACCAATCGAAAGATGCAAATTGGCGTAACAGCGTTAAGCCACAGTGTGATTCGCCATCTGCTCAAAACAATCGTGATCGAAAAGGCCGGCTCGATCCGTTGTATGCATAAATCAGATGGAAAGGAAGATGACAGCATAGAAGGAATACTAGTCACGACGAAGAACGAGGTTGCGTTGAGGGGATTGAAGCAAGGGTCTGTGGACGTCTTGGGAGGAACGAGTTTTCTCTGGGCTCGCGAAGAGTTTGCGAATTCGGTAGATGTTCTCTTTGTGGACGAAGCGAGCCAAATATCGCTTGCAGACTTGCTGGCAATTTCGCAGGCCGCCAAAAATGTTGTGCTTATTGGCGACCCGCAACAGCTAGCTCGTCCAGGAGAAGCCTTTCATCCGCCTGGTGCGGAGTTATCTAGCCTGGAGCATATCCTGACGGATTCGAAATTCGGCAGACTGCGAACCATGCCATCCTCGCTAGGTCTGTTCATCGACGAAACAAAGAGGCTGCACCCAAATATCTGCCGCTTTACGTCAGAGGCTTTTTATGAAGGACGACTCCACTCTCGCGCCTTTACGCAAAACCGTGTTCTGCAGGGGCATCCTTGGCTCAAAGATGCCGGTTTATATTTCGTTCCAGTGGAACACGACGGAAACCGAAACTCGTCGGTCGAAGAAGTCGAAGTCGTGCAGCGAATTGTGGAAGGCTTGCTGAAACCCAGCGTGGAATGGTTCCGTGGCGCCGGAAACAAGGGGCCGCTTAACAGAAGAGATATTTTAATTGTGGCACCGTATAACGCTCAGGTTTCGGACCTGTGCGTGCGGCTACCCGGTATGGCTATCGGCACCGTCGACAAATTCCAAGGAAAGGAGGCGCCGGTGGTGATTTACTCGATGACGACGTCATCGCCGGAGGAGGCGCCGCGAGGGATGGAGTTTCTGCACAGCTTGAACCGGCTGAATGTGGCCACATCGCGAGCTATGTCCAACGTGATCGTGGTGGGAAGCCCGAAACTGCTGGAACCGGATTGCCGGACTCCTCGCCAAATGCAGCTGGCAAATGCCTTCTGCCGATACGTTGAAATGGCGAAAAAAGTGGGGCTGTCCAAAGTGTAGGTTGTAGAATTCGCTCCAGCTGCCATGACTTACATTTCACGCCGCGCGGTACGTGCCGGGCGCCGCATCCCTTCGCGCTTTTGGCGAAGGGGTGCGGGGTTTGACCTTGCTCTCCCCGTGAGCCCTAATCGCCCAACCGAGGGCCATCTCCAGAAATGAGCTGCACCCAGAAACCGCCGTCCGCCCGCAATTCACTCAGAATGCGGAACTTATAAGTTTACTATTGACAAATGTTCAGGCGTGCGGTAGAATGTTGTGTGTTGTCTCGAAGAAACCTGGCTGACGCTTCCCGCCCCTCCACCCTTAACCCTTGCCTTTTCAATCGCCTGCGGCCTCTTTTCCCTTGTTCTGTAGCTCCCGTCCTTTGTTTTCAACAGCTTGCAGCCTCTTTTCCCAAAACACCCGGGTGTGGGGTATCCAAGCAGGTCTCGCTTCCGACTCACCAACCCGCACGCTCTTCTCGGCGTCAGCTCAGCGCCCTCTGTGTCTCCGCGTTATCCTTCGCCGTCGCTTTTGTTCGCTCCTCTCGACGATTCTCGTGCCCTCCTCTATCTACCTTTAGAATGAACACTTGTAAAAGTGTATCAAAACAAAGGACTTTAACTACCTTTAAAATGAACACTTATGCAAAAAGGGGGGAGGGGGGTGGGGTAGATTCTGCGAACACAGCGAAGCTCCCTTCGGTCCGGAAGCACGCAAGTGCCTGATTCCGATTACCCTCCGTCAACCGGCGCAGGAGGCGCACCATCACCGTGCAAGGTAAGTTCTACTGCAACATCAAGGCCCTGAGTCCGGCGGAGCGCGCGAGTCACAAGAAGTTGACCGACAGGCTGATGGCTGTGCGCAGAGAAACAGTGGAGTCAGAGAACGGTTACGCGTTCCAGTACAGCCCGAGGGAGGTCTCGCTTTCCGAGTTGGCGGAGTGGGTGGTTGCGGAAGG
>WNFO01013788.1_pt1 | contig 10512 bp, 9 predicted proteins | sample 5400251 | NCBI WGS metagenome assembly WNFO01 (sample SAMN13153354, study PRJNA577476) | soil metagenome | isolation source: 100 cm saprolite under Madrone tree | place: USA:California | collected 2016-06-14 | reverse complement strand
CGAAGGCTTGGACCCCGAAGTCGAAGCGAGCGTCCGTGCTGCCTTCACGGTGTATCAGTCGTTAGGCGCGACGATCAAGGAAATCTCGCTGCCGCACAGCCCTTACGCGGTGGCCGTGTATTATCTGGTCGCCAACGCCGAGGCGAGCAGCAACCTGGCCCGTTACGACGGCGTCCATTACGGCCACCGTGCCAAGAGTTTTGCCAACTTGATCGACATGTATGCCCAAACGCGCGGCGAAGGTTTCGGGCCAGAAGTTAAGCGGCGCATAATGTTGGGCACCTACGCGCTTTCGAGCGGCTACAAGGACGCCTATTATCTGAAAGCGCTCAAGGTTCGCCGGCTTATCAAAGAGGATTTCGACAAGGCGTTTGCCCAGTGCGATGTGATCATGGGGCCGACTTCCCCAACCCCCGCGTTCAAGATTGGCGAGAAGATCGACAACCCCTTGGCCATGTACTTGTCCGATATTTACACGATCAGCGGCAACCTGGCCGGCATCCCCGGCATGAGCATCCCCTGCGGATTCACGAAGACAAATTTGCCCATCGGTCTGCAAATCTTGGCGCCGGCCTTTGAAGAGGAGAGACTGCTGCGCGTGGCGCGGATGCACGAGAAGGCGACGGAGTGGCACAACCAAAGGCCAAAATTGTAGGACCGCGATGCTTCAAGCTCAGATAATCGCTGCGCGTGCGCAAATCAAAACGCAGTATAATGAATTCAGCAGGGAGAGGCATCTTTCATATACATTGACGGAAAAGGTGACATCATGAGGGCCAAGACTTTGTCTGAGCCGATCACGAAAGTCTCGCCGACACGCCGGTCACGAAATAAGCGTAAGAACAATGTTTATTCCGATGCCGAACGAGGTCATGGAACGGTCGGGCCAAAGGCCGCATTATGCGGATTCTTTCCAAGGCTCCTCACCGCTGCCGACCTTGCCGTCCTTCCTTCAGACTTGCCATCCGGGCCTGTTGTCTATGAGTTGGATAACGGTAGGCTTATTGTCATGCCTCCACCCGGCGATATTCACGGGGCGATCGAGTCCAACATAGGAACAGAATTGAAGATCCAGGGGGAGCGGCGCGGACTGGGAAAAGCCCGATCCGGCGGCGTGGGAGTGATCCTTCGAAAGGACCCTGACCGCGTGGTCGGACCGGATGCTGTTTTCGTTTGCCAGAGCTCTTTGCCCATTCAGACATCGAAGGAAGGTTATCTGGAAACGATTCCAGACCTAGTGGTGGAAGTACGCAGTAAGAACGACACCGGCCCGGAGATAGCAAGAAAAGTTCAAGACTACCTAAAGGCCGGCGTTCGCGCCGTTTGGGTTTCCGATCCCGGCAAACGGACGGTGACTATCCATCGGCCCGGGCAAAAAGCAAAAGTCCTCCACGAGAACGATGTGGTAACGATTCCAGATATCATCCCTGGTTTTGAACTGCCGGTGCGAGACGTGTTTCGAGTCTAGGGCACGGATTCGAAGAATAAGAACCAGAATGGCAGATCTTCCCTACCGCACCGTCATCGGCCTGGAAGTCCACGTGCAATTGCTGACGCGGACGAAGTTGTTCTGCGGGTGCAGCACGCAGTTCGGACTGCCGCCCAACTCGGCCACCTGTCCCATTTGCATCGGCATGCCCGGCGTATTGCCGGTCATGAATCGGCACGCCTTCGAGCTGGCATTGAAAGCGGCGCTGGCCCTCAATTGCCGGATCGCGGATTTCACCAAATGGGACCGAAAAAATTATTACTACCCGGACTTGCCCAAGAACTATCAGATCAGCCAATATGATCTGCCGTTCAGCCAGGACGGCTGGCTGGAGATCGAGACGGCCGCCGGGAACAAACGCATCGGCATCATTCGCGTCCACCTGGAAGAGGACGCCGGCAAGATGCTGCACGACGAACAAGGCGAGCGGGGTCGCGTCAGCGCCCCGAGCCGAAGCGAGAGCCTCGTGGATCTGAACCGAGCCGGCACTCCGCTCCTCGAGATCGTCAGCAAGCCGGAACTGTCCAGTCCCGAAGAAGCGAAAGCTTTCCTAGAGGAGATTCGACTACTGCTTCGTGAGCTGGGAGTGTCGGATTGCGAGATGCAGGAAGGCAGTCTACGTTGCGACGCCAATGTCAATATTCACGTTCCCTCGACGGCGAGCGGGGGCAGTAATGCCCCCGGTTTCATCGCCACGCCGATTGTTGAGGTGAAAAATCTCAACAGCTTCCGAGCGGTAGAACGGTCCATGCGCTACGAGGCGCAAAGGCAGTTCGAAGAATTCCAAAGAACCGGCAAGAAACTTGGCGAAGTCGCGAAAGCGACGGCTGGGTGGGACGAGAATCGTGGCGTTACGATCGTTCAACGCCGCAAGGAAGAAGCTTCCGATTATCGTTATTTCCCGGAGCCGGACCTCGTGCCCATCGAAGTGGACAAGGATTGGCTCGAGCGCGTCCGCAAGAGCCTTGGCGAATTGCCGGCCGCGCAGCGCCGTCGTCTTCAAGAACAATATCACGTATCCGCATATGATGCTGGGGTGACAACGCATCAAGGGCGCGCCTTCGTTTACTATGCCGAAGGAGTCATAAAGGCATCAGGTGATGCTAAAGCATCGGTTAATTTGATGACGAACGAGGTGTTACAGACACTTAATGAACAGAGAATCGGAATTGAGGAATTCGCGAAAAAGCTCAAGCCCGAAAACCTCGCCGAGTTAATCGAGATAGAAAAAACCGGCCTTAACAAGCAACGCACCCGGGAAGTCTATGCTGAAATGTTTGCCAACGGAGTTTCCGCTAAACAAGCAGTGAACAAGCTTGGCTTCAAGGTGGTCGCCGACGAAAGCCAATTGCTGGACATCATCCGCCGGGCGATCGCCGCCCATCCGAAGGCGGTGGCCGATTTTAAGAAGGGCAAAACCAAAGCCGCCGACGCCATCAAAGGCGCCGTCATGCGCGAAACCAAAGGCATGGCGAAGATGGAGACGGTGCAGCAACTCGTCATGGCGGAGCTAGAAACGGTAGAATAAACAAACCACGAATCACACGAATGACAAGAATAAGAAGGGGGCGATTACGACTTTTCTCTTATTCGTGTCTGGAGATCGTGGCTGTGTGCAATCGCCGGCCGGGATCCACTACTGCGGTGGCCCATGAGTTCGGCATCGCCAAAACATTTGAGCATTGGCAAGACTTGGTCGCTGATCCGGCCATCGATGCGGTCGTGATCGGCACCTGGCCTTACCTTCATTGCCCGATCACGTTGGCTGCCCTGGAAGCCGGGAAACACGTGCTTACGGAGGCGCGACTCAGCCTGAACGCCGCCGAGGCTCATCAAATGTTGGCGGCCTCGCGCAAGCACTCCAAGCAGGTGACGCAAGTGGTTCCAAGCCCTTACGGTCTCAAGGGGCATGACGTGATGGCCGAGTTGCTGGCCGGCGGCTACTTGGGTGAACTTCGTGAGGTGCAGGTCTATGCCCGCAACAACGCGCTGGCCGATCCGGCCGCGCCCTTGTCGTGGCGGCAAGACGTCGCCTTATCCGGATTCAACATGCTGAGTCTGGGCATTGTTCATGAGACGCTCTTGCGCTGGGCGCCGCCGCCCGTTCGCGTGCTCTCTCAGGTCCACGCCTTTATTCCCACGCGGATCGATCCCGAGAGCGGCGTCCGCCGTCCGGTTGGCACGCCGGATAGTGTGCAAATTTTGGCCATTCTTGAAAACGGCGCACGGGCTGTCTACCAATTGAGCGGTGTCACGAGTTTCGGACAGGGCATAGGCATTTGGCTTTACGGCTCTGAAGGTGTGTTGCACTACGACCTTGTCCAAGACCGCATTGAAGGCGCCAGTGGGAAAACGAAACCCGGGCCGAGGCAAACGCTCGAAGAGATTCCCATTCCTGCTTCCAAGGCGCGGAGCTGGCGCGTGGAGGCGGATTTTGTGGACGCCATTCGCCATCAGTCGCCCATTCAGTTCACGGATTTCGCGACTGGCGTGGCTTATATGGAATTCACCGAGGCGGTTGCCCGCAGCGCGCAGCGCGAAAAGCCGATCGATCTGCCCTTGACGGAATTCCGTGACGCGGATTCGGAAGGATAATGCGAGCTTATCCATTCAGCGGGCGCGAAACGTAAACAAGAGATTCGTCCTATTCGCCGGTAACGATTCTTTTCCTGACGATGAATTGTCCCACAGCAATTACGCAGATGCCACCGATAAGGACCACGATCAGCAACAGCAAGCACAGGGCGGCTAACTCATTGCCGACGCCGTAGTGCATGCGATCGAAAATGACGTGAACGAGCGTGTCCCAGCCAGGCGTCTCGACCAACTTGCTGGCGCTGATTTCTCCCAGCGACAAGACTGTCACCGCCAAGGCTGCTAGGAGACAGGGCCGCCAGCAGAGTGGAAAAATGACGTGGCGGAATTCTTGACTTGGTCGAGCTCCGTCCAGCCGAGCCGATTCCATGAACTCCCGAGGCATGAGCCGAACCACTGGCCAGACCATTGCCAAGGCAAAAGGAAAAAATCGGATTACATAAATCCACAGGATCGGCAATGGAGAAGGTCCATACCATAAAGCCCGGGCGGTGATATCTCCGAGCAAGGAGGAGGTATCCATGCGATCGAGCAGCCATTGAATCGTATCCTTGAGGCCAAAGCCCACTACCGGACCCGGTAAAGCCCAGGCGGCCGCCAAAATGACCAGGCAGATGAATTGAAATCGCGGCGATTCCACCGCCAGCCAGCAAGCTAATAACGCCAGCAAGGCGGTCATGCCGCCCGCGGCGATGGCGGACGCCAGGCTTCTCAGAATGATCCAGCCATTGGATTGAACGGCTCGGAGAACGTATCTCTCGAAAGTTGGCAGCGACCATTCCGCGGGCGCGCCGGTAAGACCGGTCTTCCAGATGAGACTCGCCACCGGCACGCCGACAATCAGGATAACAGCCAGAGCGAGGCCAATGAAACAAGGCCAACGGCTCATTCCCATCTGAAATTGAAGAGGCGGCTTGTTGAGGTTTCCCAGGGGAGGCAATTGCCTACCCAAGCGCCCCGCCGCAGCGGCTACGGTCAGGCCGCAAACGATCAAGGACGGAACGGCGACGGCCAGGCTCGCGGCCACCGCCGACGGCCCGCCTCCCACCAATTGCGTGTATACCTCTTCGGCGAAAGTTCGGACTTGCATCATGTCGGTGGCGCTAATCTCAGTGGCCGTCTGAATCGCCACCCACAGTCCCGCCGCCCCAATCGCCGTCCGGCACCGGGGAAGCGTCACATGCCAGAGAACCCGCCAGGGGCCGACCGACAAGAGCGCCTCTTCTTCCAGCTCTCTTTCCACCCATCGAAGACCGATTCCGACGATCAAAATGACCCAGGGCAGCCCTGCCAGAAAGTGAATCCAGATAGCAGCCAGGCGACCTTGAACCCAAGGTTTCCACAGGGTTCCCATGGGAGAAACATCCGGATCACTTGAAGCTGCTGGAATCCAGATGTCAATGGAAAGCCAGCCACCGGCGCCCAACGCGGATTGCCAGGCGCTCACGAGTATCGGCATGGGCACGAAGAGAGCCACGATGGTGAGGAATTGAAAAAAGCCGCGACGGGGCAAGTTTGTTCGATAAATGAGGATGCTCGCGATCGTTCCGGCCGGAACGGACAAAGCCACGGCGCCCAGAATCAAGTACGCCGTGTTCGCCGCCAAGGAGGCTAAGCGACTCGTTTCTTGCCACGCCTGCCAGCCTTCGGGATGACGCCACAAATCAAGAAACGGCATGACCAGAGGTATGCCGATTGCCGTCAACAACAAAAAGGCCAGCCCCAATCGCCAGCGAGTCAAGATTACCTCGTCGTCTAATCAAGAGAAAAGCCCCCAGGATGATCCTAGGGGCTTGCTGCGAACTGACAAAGGAATGCGTTGAGCGCGAAAGGAAAATTGCTCCCTTTCACCACTCACCAATCACCAATCTACTTCTCCTTCGGAGTCACGGTGGGTTTGACGACCTTGGGTTTTCCGGAGGCCGTTTCTTCCTTCTCATGTTTCATCACCAAGGGCTTCACATATTCTTTGTCGTGCAGGCACACCAATAAGCCGTTGTTGGCGGCCAGGTACATGCGATCGGTCAATTCGTTGGCGATCGGAACGACGAAATCGCGGGCGTCGTAAGTCGAGAGCACGGTCCCATACTTCTTGTCAAGAATGAGCAGTCGTCCATTGGGATCGGCCGCGTAGACAAACTTCTTGTTGGCGGCAAGGAAGCGGTCGGCTTTCTGGTTGGTCCAAATTTTTTCGCCCGTGTCACGGTTGACTCGGGCCAAATTGGGTCGTTGCGGAGCGATGAAGACATCCTCGTCGTTCACCTGGGGCTTGCGGATAATCGGCGTGCCGCTCACGTAATGCCAGGTGACCTTGCCGATGAGCATTTGCAGGGCGTAGACGTCGTATTCAGTGGAGGCGACGTAAGCCGTATCACGGTATTGGCCGAGCGGCGCAGCCAAGGGCGCATGGGCGGTGAACTTGTAAAGCATCTGACGCAAGTCTTTGGAGGTGCAGAAAAACGTGCCGTCAAACCCGGCCAGGAGAATCGCATCTTCGGTCATGAGGGGCGCCTGTTCCAGACGAGTATCGGCCCGATATTCCCACAGTAATTCAGGCTGGGGTCCGCGGCTCGACCAGGTTTCGCCCGAAATGGGAGGCTCGGAAAAACCCATGGAACCGCCGAGGAAGTCGATCACCGACTGGCGGACTTCCTCCTTGGTCTGTCGGGCAACAATTCCCTTGAAACGCGGGGGCGCCTTGGGAGTCTCCGGCAATTTGAACACCAGGAATTTGCCTCCGCTGACACTCAAGTAGAGGCGATCTTTCTCGGCCACCGGGGGCGCCGAAGGCGAATCGCTCAAGTTGAACGTCCATTGCAGCGATCCGTCCTTCCGATTGAGCGCATTCAGGTGGGTGCCATTGAAGGCGAAAACGGAGTCGGCATTGCGGCCCAATTCATGTGTGACCCGGTAAGCCACTCCCACGGGCACGCTCCACTGAATGGTGCCGTCGTCCACCCGGACGGCCGTCACGGTTCCGCTCCGCGACTGGACGAGAATCTGATCGTCGAAGACCTGAACGCTGAAGATGCGGTCGCGCAGCCCCTCGTCCGGCACATAAGTGCTCCAAGCCATTTTCAAATTCAAGCGATCCAAGGCCTCCGTCGCGGGTGGCGAGGCGCGTGTATGGAGCTGATTCCAGCGCTGTCCCCAAACGGGAGATGCCGTGAGTAGAAATGCCAATGCAAGAGACGACAGCTTTTTCATGTTCCGCTTTCCTTCGGTGAGGTGAGTGGTGAGTAAGTGAGTGGTGAGTGGTCGACAGGGACGCCTGCTCTGACCACTCATCACGCACCATTTCCAATGTATCACTCCAAGGCCTTGCAAGCTATTGATGCAAGGAAGCTTCAGCCACAATACAGCTGGACCGCAAAATAACAGTCGGATGGGGTAATTTTACCGGGACGTAGCTGAATTCGCGGGAATTCAGATGAATCCGAATTCTCACGAATTCGGCTGCCGGCGCTTTTGGGCGAAAAAGTCGCTTAGCACGGCCGCGCAGCGATCGGCCAGAACGCCTCCGACCACCTGGGCTCGGTGATTCAGCCGCGAATCTGATGGAATCTGGTAAAGCGTGTGGCAGGCGCCGGCTTTAGGATCGGCGGCGCCGTAAACCAGCAACGGCAGTCGAGCCAAGACCACCGCCCCCGCACACATCGGACAAGGCTCCAAAGTGACATAAAGCGCACAGTTTTCCAACCGCCAGGAATGGATCGCCTGAGCCGCCTGAGTGATGGCGATCATCTCCGCGTGGGCCGTCGGATCGACCAACTGCTCCCGCTGATTATGCGCTCGGGCGATCACCCCTTGCTCGAATGAAACGATCACCGCGCCGATGGGAACTTCATCTTCTTCCAGGGCGGTCCGGGCTTCGTCCAGCGCCATTTCCATGTGCTCGACATGAAACGGATGCCGCGGATCGGAATGCAACAGGTCAAAACGCGTCAGTTTCAAGCAGCCTCCGACGGAGGAAATACGAAATTCGAAGCACGAAATTCGAAACAAAAAGCAAAAACTAAAATAAGGAAGGCAGGAACACAGGAACGGGCTGAGTCGTTTGTGTTCCTGCCTTCCTGCTTTCCTTATTTTATTGAATCATGGTGTTTCGAATTTAGGATTTGCTGTTTCGGATTTTGTAGTTTCTGATTCTCGTTCCAACACTAACAACGAAAACGCTGACGGCAAGGAGCCGGTCCCGCCCATCGCCGATTCCCGAACCGGACGCCATCCCGAGGCCAACAGCCGCTGAAGGTTTTCTTTCTCCCAATTCGATTCCATGTTCGCCTCGCTGCCGCCAATGATCCGCGTCCAGTGCTTGGTGCCGTTGGTGGAGAGGATGACGTAGCAGTATTGTTTCATGATTAGCCTATGGCCAGGTGAAGACTCTAGCGATTCGATTTTTGACTTCGCCCCAATCTCGATCGCTTAGTTGACCGACATGCAATAGGATTCGTGCTTCAGCAACCGTTGCCAGCAACATACGCACTGTAGAGGACGTTTTCAGTCCGGCTCTGGCCCAATCTAAAAGGGCATAATCTGTATCGAAGCGTGCGGGATGGGAAGTGATGGCTGCGACGATCATATCGCCTTTGGCATTGTAGTCCTTGCCCGAAATTACGACCGCTGGCCGCGTACGCTCTGCAAGACGATCTCGGTAAGGAAATGGAACCAGAACAACGTCGGCCGCATTAAACGCCATAGAGCTTCTTCCAGTCATCATAAATGGCGTCTTGGGGATTGGACCATTCCTCCTCCAATCGACTCATTCCCAGCTCCATCCAATCTTCTCTCTCATCGGCCGGATGAATTTCGACATCCACCTCGGTGCCGTCAACGAGATTTAGAGGCTGGTCCAACTCGACGGTTTGATTGCGATATCGGCCTTTGGTTCGGATCATAATAGGTCCTTTTTCAATTCAACTAGGGACTGCATCTTATTCTACACTTCGATCCACAGTTGCCAAACGGACATCAAGAAGTGCTTCGGCAGAAGTGGTTATGGCGTTTTCCTTTTCGGCTTAGATCCTGGAGCACTTTTTTCTTCTTGGCGAGACGCTGACCCAGCGGGCGTCAAGTGAATGCCGCGGAGGTCCAGTAGGGCGCCTTTGAGGGAACCGGCGTCGGCGCGGAAAATAAGGCGCTGCGTGCCGGCGGCAAGCGATAAAATGCCGATCTTCTGCTGGCGATATTTGTCCCAGCCGCCGCTGCCGGCGACTTGACCGCGAAGCGAAGGTTGGCCGCCTTCCAAAATGAATCGATTGCCGGCCGAGGCGTCGTCGCAGGCATAATCCAGCACAACTTCAAATCGGCCTGCTTTTTCCAATTGAACCGTCCAGACGGCGTGATCTTGCACGTCGTGCCAGCAACCGATGTTTTGAAACATGGGTTCCAAGGTAATGTCGCCGCCATGAATCTCGGCATTAGTCGGGAGCAAGTGAAGAGCATCTTTTTCGGTTTTTACCAGCGCGGGCATGTTACCGGGAAGATTCTTGGGAGGCGTTCCGGCTTGGGCCACATACGCCATCACGTCGGCCAGGTCCTGTTTCGAAAGATCCTTTTCCAGCCCCTCCGGCATGAGCGATTTTCCCGTGCTTTGCAGATCTTCCAAGTCGGCACGGAGCAGCACCGACTCTTTGCCTTCTTGACCTTTGAGGGTGACGCTGGTGGCCGTCTCGCTCGCCAAGATACCGGTGAACGTGCGGCCGGCTTTGGTCGTCGCCAAGTACTCGATGTAGCGCGAATCGACTTCTTTGCTCGGATCGAGAATGGAAGTAAGCAGATATTCGGGAGATTTGTTGGCCAAAGCGGCCAGGTCCGGACCGACGACGAAGCCGACCTCTTGCAAACGATGGCAGACGGAACAGCGCTTGGCAAACGTCTCTTTGCCTCGCTGAGAGTCGCCGGTCATCGTGATCACGTCGTGGAAATTTTGCAAAACTTTTTGGCGATCCGTGCTGGTGACTCCTTCCAACAGCTTGGCCGCCGCGGCTCGAATGGCCTGGTCGCGGTTTTCCAAGAGGCGGAGGCGGCGCGCGGCATCGATCTGGGCGCTCGGGATTTGGCCACGTTCCAGCGCCGTAATGAGCTTGCGCTGCCAATCTTTGCGCGATAAGAGCAAGTCCAGCAGTTGCGATTTGAGAGTTGGACTTTGACTGCTCCATCCGGATATAAGCACGTCCGCGACACGGTCGCCGCTCATTCGACCCAGTCCTGCCAAGGCCGCCGATTGAATGGCCGCGGAGTTTTGCGGCGAGAGCAACTCGGCGAGACGAGTTAGGTCAGCGTCTCGTTGATTCGGCTGTCGCCCCAGAACGCCGATGGCCGCGATCCGTTGGCGTTCCTCGTGTTTCGGATTGGCCGCCACCCAGCGGCACAGTCTCATCGCATCCTCGACCTGATTGCTGCCATCTACTTTTTCGAGAGACTTG
>WNFO01010572.1_pt1 | contig 10512 bp, 8 predicted proteins | sample 5400251 | NCBI WGS metagenome assembly WNFO01 (sample SAMN13153354, study PRJNA577476) | soil metagenome | isolation source: 100 cm saprolite under Madrone tree | place: USA:California | collected 2016-06-14 | reverse complement strand
AGCGGCAGCGGCATCGCGGTTCTGCGCGAGCAGATCATCGAGCGCGGCAACGATTTCGTACGCGTAACGCTGAACACCGGTCATGCGCTGGGTGAGAAAGCGGCCATTGATGGCCCAGCTCGGTCCGCCCACGTTTTGGTCGATACTTTTCATCGCAAACAGCAGCGACGTCAGCCGGCCAAGGGGGCGAGAACGCGCTCGGCCTCGGCGATGGCACAGACGATGTGATAGAAGGAGGATGCCGGGATGGTGTCAACCAGCGATCGGTTGTCGCGATCGAATTGGTCGTACCAGCCCCCCACCACCGGGTGGCTCAGATAGTGCCGATGCAGCCGGGCCAGCGCCTCGAATGCTTTGTCTGCGGCACCCTGCTCTCCCGCTTCGGCCTGCGCGATCCAGGCTTTGGCGATCTCCGTCTGGGGCCAGAGGCGCCGCGTCGACTTTCGGACATTGCCCTCGGCATCGCCTTCGTCGATCAGGCAGCCCGTCACATCGTCGCAATAGCGAAGCGCCGAGGACAACAGCTGCGCGCGATACCGTCCGGTCGGGCAGCCCGTGATCCGCTCAAAGCCTTTGAGGAGCCAGATCCATTCCGCCTGATGTCCGGGCTCGACAACAAGAGGTTCTATCTTCGACCAGTCTTCCTCGAAATACTCGCCAAGCACCTCGCGCCGCGCATCGTACAGACTAGCGACGAACAATCCGAACAGATCGCCCGCGCGATTCTGATAGGCCGGATCATGCGTCGCATCGAACGCCGCGATCATCGCCTCGAACAAATGCATCTGCGGATTTTGCCGGCGCGGCAATGTCGCAGGAATCCCCTCGATAAAGCCGCCGTGCGGCGAACGCAGGCCGCTGTCCAAAAACGCAACCAGCGAATCTATCTCTTCGCGAACCCGGGCATCTCCGCTGAGTTCATAGGCGGCCGCCAGCGCCAACAGCACGAATGCGTGGTCATAGGCATCGCGCAACGGGTTGAGGACATTTCCATCGCAATCAAGCAGATGAACGAAACCGGGCCGGCCATCGGGACTCTTGGCTTTGGCCAAGAGATGCTCCAGACCTTTCATCGCGATGTCCCGGCCTGGCGGATACCAGCCGACGCGCGCGGCCGTGGCGAAACTATAGATTTGCCGCGCTTGAACGCGAACGCGGCGGGGCGCGAGGTGATCGGCCCTGCCCTGCGGGTCAAGCCGCTCGATGAAACCGCCCTTCGACGAATCCCAGCCTTCGCGCGCCCATAGCGGCAGCGCCTGGCTTGTCATCAGCGTCCGCAGCGTTTCGAGAAGTTCGTGCCGTTCAATCATTTCAGTTTTTCCAAAAAGAGCAATTCGCCGTCCAGGGTTTCGTCTACCCCATTGCCGATGTCTGGTATTCCCTCTCGCATGCTGGTTTCATGCGCACTAAGCGAAGCCGCATTCAAACACTCGGGTCTTGGAACGAGCCGGTGCCATCCATGCCCGCGCCTGCGAGGTGATCTCCGGCTTGGCCGCCTTGGTCACGACCGCATGCGCTCCACGATCTTGGTGGAGGAGCGCCCTTCCACCAATGGAAACAGCGCCACGCGGCCGCCGCGTGCCTTGACCAGATCACCGCCGACGACCTGATCCTCGGTATAGTCGGCACCCTTGACGAGGACGTCGGGGCTGATCGCGTCGATCAACGACAACGGCGTCGGTTCGTCGAACAGGACGACGAGGTCCACCGCCCTCAAGGCGCCTATAATGCGCGCCCGATCCTGCTCGGTCTGAATGGGACGCGTGGCGCCCTTGAGCCTCTTGACCGATGCATCCGTATTAAGCCCCACAATCAATCGATCTCCCTCATGCGCGGCGAAAGCGAGGAGTTCGATGTGACCGGCGTGGATCAGGTCAAAACAGCCATTGGTGAAGACCACGCTCTCGCCCATGCGGCGCCACGCCGCCGCCATCTCGGTCGCGGTCGATTTGGTCGCAAGCGATCCCGGGTGATGTTTTGGACTGGAAGCCCGCGCGAGCGCCGCGTCGAGCTCGGCTCTGCCGACGATCGCTGTTCCGAGCTTGCTGACAGCAACGCCCGCGGCCACGTTCGATATCGTCACCGCATCCTCGATGGTGCGGCCCTCGACCATCGACACCGCAAGCGCGGCCAATGCCGTATCGCCGGCACCGGACATCGAACTGATTTGCGATGGCCGCCGCGGCGGCCTCGACCTCGGCATCGGTCGAACACGGCATTCCGCTGGCGGCAGACAATTCCCCGCTGTTCGGCTTGATGAGATCGGCGCCGCGATAAGCCTCGAACATCCGGCGCTTGGGGTCGACGAGCACGGGCGTTCCGAGCAACTTGGCAGCCTCGATCACCTGCTGGAGCACCTGATCGCTGAACACGCCCTTGGCGTAGTCCGAGATGACCACGAGATCGGCATGCGCCATCGCGGCACGGGCCTGTTCGACGACGGCTCCTTCAACCCTGTCCGATAACCGCCCGGCAATCTCCCGGTCGATCCTGAAAAATTGCTGCCGGCCGCTCACAACGCGCGTCTTGCAGATCGTTGGTCTCGCCGCGTCCGCAACAAGATGCGCGCTTGAAATCCCGGTCCGCGCCAGAATTTCCTTGAGATCTTCTGCGTTCTGGTCGCTTCCGACAGCGCCGACGAGCCTCACATCACATCCAAGCGCAACGATATTGACGGCGACATTGGCAGCGCCGCCGGCAACCGCCCAATCATGGCTATGCAACAGGACTGGAACCGGCGCCTCGGGCGAAATGCGCTCGACCTTTCCCGTTACGTAGCGATCGATCATGACATCGCCTACGACCACGATCGTTCCGCCACTGCTCCTGTCCGACAGCATTTTCGATCTTTCGTGATTCTTCAATTACGAAAAACTCGTGCGAGGTATTTCAAGCTGGACGACAGCTCACAATACCCCGGAACGAGCCAAACCGCACTGCGAATTCCCGCATCGAACATCACGCTTGATGATCATGCCTAAGAACCTTGCGGGAATAGTTAACCAGAAATCCCATGACGCTCGACTCAAAGCCGTCCGGGCAACCGGCCAAGCGCCATAGCATGAGCACCGAGCCAGCATAAACGACGGCCCCGACACATGCGACCCACAACAGCGCCAGTATGAGGTGGAAGTGATCGTTGACATTCGTCAACAGCCCGTCCATCGACATCACCGCGAGCGCCATGACGATGGCACTCAGCGTGGGCCGCCAGGGAGCAAGCAGTTGCGCCCATATCGGCTGCCGGATCAGCTCCCGCACGGCCAGCATCGAGCAACCCGAGACAAAAAATCCCGTAGCCACCCGCACCACAAGAGCGCCGGCAATTCCATAGAACCACGTCCCGATCAGCATCAGCGGAAGCTTGAAGAGAAACTCGATCAGAGCGAGTCTGAAAAATATGCTTGTTCTATTCAATGTCATTGCGAGCGGGTTGACGGGGGCAACAAACAGATATGGCATCGCGGCCACCGCAAGCCAGCGCAGGAATGGGGTGGCTTCCGACCATTGATCCCCCAAGATAATCCGTATCAAAGGTTCCGCGGTGAGCCACATTCCCACCAGTACCGGAAGTCCGACCGTCACGATCGTGGCTGCACTCTTGCGATAGGCCGCGGCCAGTCTGTCGGCATCTTCCCGGACCAGCGAGAAAGCAACCAACAGCGGATTCATGATCTGAACCACAAAGACTTGCCAGGGCATGCTGGACAGATTGGAGGCCATGGAGAAGCGGCCCAGTTCGACGCGGCTCACAAAGCGGCCAAGCAGCAACTGATCCATTTGCCAGTTGGTCGCCGTCATGACCTGCGTTGCCGTCGTCCAACGGAGATACACCGAAAAGTCGCGCCATTCTTTCAGCGTGATCCTCGGCCGAAAGGGAGCGTACAGAAATGAGACTGCGGCCATTGTGAACGGGGCGGCAATCGTTCCCAGCGCGAGCGACCAATAGCTGCGAGTCCACCACGCCAAGCCGATCGAAACCGCCAAGGCGACCAACTTTCCAGCGATTTCCATGACAAAGTTGGGTCGGAAATCCAGATCAATCGCATACTCAGTCAGGCGCGGGCTGACCACGCCACGGGAAGCCGGTGCGATGCCTAGAACACAGATGAGGCCGACCAGCCGGTCATCATTATAGATCTGTGCGAGCGGCCAGGCAGCAATGATCAAAACAGATGCCAGCACAACTCCCCTTAGCAGCTGGAGCGTAAACGCAGTGTCGAAATGCGCCTCTGAGCGCGCCGGCAGCGCGACAAGCGCAAGTCCGACCGGCAATTCGGTGATCGCCTCAACGATCATCATGACCGACATTGCGATGGCAACGAGTCCGAAGTCCGCCGGCGACAACAGACGCCCGAGAACAGCCAGAGCCGCAAGATCAATACACCGCGCGGCCAATCTCGACGCGATCATGATCGTCGCCCCCACGGTGGTGCGACGTCTAATTTTCTGCTGAACGCGGTCGCTTGACCCGGGTTTCATTGCTCAGTGAACCGTCGCGTTATTGCGCATCGAGACTATCTGTCCTTCTCCAACCTATCTGCAAAACGCAAGGTTGGCTGCTGGAATAAGCTGGTACCGGGGCGCCGGGAGCCCGCCCGCCCGTTCTGCAAATGGTCGTCGACCAAACGACGGATTTTGTCAAACTCCCGTAGCCCCCTCGTCCCAAGATGGCCGCGAGCTGCCGTATCTCTCCTCTCAGGACTCTTGTCCCAAGATTTACCCTTCCGAGCAATTAACCACGCGGATTTCCAGCGTGGCGATATAATCCGACGAAACTCGCGCTTGTCTCGTTGGCAAGCGGCGTTCTGGAATCCACGCGACAGAGCTGCCCGATTTCATCAATGTCAAGATCGCCGATCGCAACAGACCGACCGGTATCGTCACCTGGAAGAGCCGCTCTATCGCGCTCGGGAAATCGATCGTGATCGGCGGCGCCCCTGCGAGGAACACGCTGGCTAATCAGCATCATTCGAAAGAGCTCGCTGCGACAGAACTGACCGCGAGGAAGATCCCCATGAAACGCCGATTTGTAGTGCTCGACGCGCTGAGAGGGACCGCAGCCATGGCGGTCGTTGCATATCACGCCGGTATAGCACTCAATTTGCGCGGACTTCTAACGGTCAAGGCAAACCCTGCGGTTGATCTTTTCTTTTCAATCAGCGGTTTCGTGCTCGCCTTCGCCCATGACGCCGACATCGTCGATGGCAAGCTCACGGCGATACCGTTTCTGGTGGCCCGCTGGCTTCGTTTCTCGCCGATTCTACTGCTGGGCAGCGCATTGGGGCTGGCGGCCATCCTGTTCGATCCGGCGGATTATCCAACCATCTATGATAATGTTGAAAACATATCGTCGTTTTCATCTCTTCTGGCGCTTCTGTCGGTCTTCCTAATACCGATCGCCCTGAAGTCTCAGCTCCTCTTCGTCAACAATGTCTATTGGTCCCTATGCGCTGAACTCGTTGTCAACTTCGCGTACGCGCTACAGGCGAAGTTCCTCAAGCGAGACTATCTCTATCTCATCTGGCTGTCGTCAGCTGTCTTGCTTGCCTTCTTCTTCGTACTGTTTCGTTCCATCCAAATTGTCCCCGAGACGCCGCTCGGCTCCGTTGGAAGTCTCCTGCGGGCTTTTGCCTCATTTTTTGCCGGAGTTTGCGTATTCAGGCTCTGGCAAGCTGGCTTTCGCGCCCCACCGGTCAATCCCTGGATTCTGATCGCGACGGCTTCTTTGCCCTTTATGTTTCCCTATAGTGCGACGTGGTTCAAAGTCCCGTTCGACGCAGTCTTCATCTTGCTGATCTACCCGGCGGTGGTGTGGTTTGCCGCATCCTCGACGGCCCCCCGGTTCGAAAACTGGTTTTCGATCATCGGCCAAGGTTCGTTCGCGCTATATGCAACGCACCTTCCTCTGCTGTATTTCGCGAAGCAGCCGTTTGTTGATGCGCCGACCACGATAAAGTTGCTGTTCGTCGCGGCATTCATCGTCGCCATGGCCGCGCTTTCGATCGCGACAGCTATCTTCTTCGAGAGGCCGGCGCGCGCAACCATCAGAAGACTCTTCAAAAGGCGTCAAGGAGAATTTGCGAAATAGACCTTGTCAGATTCTCGATCGATGGCCGCGACGCAGGGCCCGTAAAGCCTCACCGAGAAAGAACGTCGTGGAAAATTTCTGCAATCCGTCCCACGACCCGCTCGTCCACCTTTCCGGACGTCGGCAGATTGATTCCCCTCATCGAGAGGCTATGACTGACCGGACAAACCGTTGCGTACCGGGCGTAGGCCGGCATCGCCGACAGGCCGCTAAAGAACGGTCTCAAATCGATGTTGACGTCTCGGCCCGCGCTCAACAATTCGGCCCGCTTATCGGCCGGAACGAGTACGCACGAAAACCAGACGACGGGCGAGCATCTGCTATCCTGCACGCCAGGAAATTCCACGCCCGGAATGCCGCCTAGCGCCTGCAAATACATCGCATCGATTGCTCGTCGGGCGCGCAAGAACTCGTCCATTCGGTCGAGCTGGGCGCAACCGATCGACGCCTGAAGATTCGTCATGCGAAAATTGAAGCCGACCTCTTCATGCCAATAGCGTCGCTCGGGGTTCATTCCGTGATCGCGCAACGTCTGCATACGCCGGGCAAGCTTGGCATCATTCGTCAAGCAGATCCCGCCTTCCCCTGTGGTCACGATCTTGTTGGCAAAGAAGGAGAAACTTGCGACGTCCGAAAATGATCCGACCGGCTTTCCGTCGTAGCAGGCGCCGTGCGCTTCGGCGCAATCTTCGATGACGAAGATTCCACGGGCGTGACAGAATTCGCGGATCTCGGTCATAGGCGCTACGCGCCCGAATACATGCACCGGCATGACCGCGCGCGTGCGCGGGGTGACGGCGCTCTTGATCGCCTCCAACGAAATGCACCATGTGTTGGTGTCGACATCGACAAGGATCGGCCGCGCGCCAGCATGTATGACGGTATTGGCACAGGCCGCAAAAGTGAAGTCAGGGACGATCACCTCGTCGTTCTCGCCGATCCCGAGCGCAGCCAGCGCAAGCTGGAGGGAAACCGTTCCGTTCGACGTGGCTACCCCATGCGCCACGCCAGTCTTCTGCGCAAATCGTCGCTCGAAGCTTCTGATGTAGTCACCGGTCGAGGATATCCAGGTTGAAAGGAAGGCGTCGAGTACGTTGCGCAATTCGGCATGTGAGAGGCTCGGCTCGGCCACCGGAAGAAAGATCGCTTCGGTTCCGATACGAACTCCTACCAGCCGACCAACGTCGTCGATCGACGGCAGGACGGCTTGGGGCTGATCGAAATGCGAGAGTGGCACACATACATCGCCCATCACCGCCGCGCCCAGATGCACGCCGCCGCGGATCGCCGAACGCAGGACATCCAGCGTGGCCTGACCACGCACGGATCCGCCCTGATCGAGAACGAAGACAGTTCCATACCCGTTGTCTAAGGCGCGCTCGATTCCGGTCCACAGACCATCGGTTGCTTTGCAGGTGAACCGGTCGAGTTCGGCGCCATCGAGGCGAGTGTACGGGTCGTTCTTGTTAAGCATTGCGAATTCCAAACCTATTCGACCCGGGCCTTGGCCGTGAGGTAGTTGGAGGCAAGATCGGGATCATACAGCACGACGGAGGAGCCCTGACGCTCGAAACGGAATGGAACAAAGGGAAGCTTCGCCATCGCCGCCTTCACGGCCTCCTGCTTTGACGGACGAGCAAACATGAGCAGGAATCCTCCTCCGCCTGCGCCAAGGAGTTTTCCGCCCAGCGCGCCAGCTGCGAGGCCAGCCTCATAGCTCTCGTCGATGAAGGAATTTGACACAGAATCGTCCAGCTGCCTTTTCTCGGTCCATGCATGACGAAGCAGCTCTCCAAACTCCGCGATGGGTCGCCGGTCATCGAGCAGAATTTTTTCACCTTCCTCCACCATGCCGTAGATGGACCGCAATTGCTGCGTCTTGTCGGAATAGCGCGTGACTTTTTTCTTCTCTATCTCATTTGCAGAACGCGTAAACCCGGTGAAGAACAGCATCAACGAGTCTTCGAGCTCCTCGCGACGCGACGTTGAGATGCGGATCTGGTTCACGGAGAACTGTCCGTCATTCTGGAATTCGATCCGATTGAGACCGCCATGGGCCGCTGCGATCTGGTCCTGGCATCCCACCGTTTCCCGAAGAATGTTCTGCTCGAGATGAATAGCTTCGCGCGCAAGGAACGATTTTGAGCAAAGCTTCTCGCGATTGCCAAAATACGCATTCAATAAGGACACGGTGAAGGCCGAACTCGAGCCGAGCCCGGTTTTCGACGGAAGATCGGCGTTGTAGATGACCTCGTAGCCGCTGGCGTGATCAACATCCTCAGCATAGTTTCGCAGCATCTCGCGAACCACCGGATGCTGGATCTCGTTGATGGTCTTCACCTCTTCCAGCATGCCCCATGCAACCCGATAGTTGAACTCAAACAGCGCGGGCAGCCGACGCAGCTGGACATAAATATACTTGTCGATCGTGGTTGACAACACGGCACCCGGTTCGCGGGAGAACCAGGCAGGATGATCCGTCCCGCCTCCGAAGAACGAAACGCGCAGCGGCGTTCGAACAACGATCATGACTCCACCTTTCCGACCCGGTGCGGATCAAACATTGGCGTAGCGCGAGTTACGAAGCATTCGATAGCCGCGGATCAACTCGCTTATGCTTGCGTCCAACGAATAGTCGGGACGCCAGCCTGTAGCTTCCAGCTTCGCATTTGAAACGACATAGTCACGCTTGTCCGGATCCTCTCCGATCGGCGCTTCCAGATACGTGAACGACGACACCTGCTTCTTGATCGCAGCGCAGAGCTCCAGTTTCGACAAATTCGCGCTCGAAAGCCCAAGATTGTAGGCCTGTCCCTTCATCAAGCTGAAGTTCGCGATCGCATGCTCGAAGCCCTTCACCACATCACGAACGTGGATGTAGTTGCGCTTGAAATGCCCCTCGAAGATGACCACCGCGCGATCCGTTACGGCCCGCCAGGTGAAATCATTCACGAGCAGATCGATCCGCATGCGGGGCGACAATCCCATCACCGTGGCCAAGCGCAGGGAGATGCCGTTGCCTGCGTCAAGAACGCCGTTTTCCGCGTCGCATTTTGTCGCACCATAAAGGGAGATGGGCTTCAGCGGCGTCTCTTCGGTGCAATACTTACCTGTCTCGCCGACACCATATCCGGAGTTGGTCGTGGGATAGACAATCATCTGCGAACGGGATGTGCGCTTCACCAACGCAAGCACCGCGTCGCGATTGAGCGACTTGGCTGTGATCGGGTCCTGCTTGCATAGCGGCGCGCCGACCAAAGCGGCCAGCGGCATCAAAACGTCGACACGCGGAACGATTTCATCCAGGATCGTCTCGTCACGCGCATCGCCCCTGATCGGGTCGAAGCCGGGATATCGGCAGCAGGCCGCGAGCTCGGTCGTTCCGCGTTCGAAAGTGTCCAGCACAGTCACCTCGTGGCCGTGCTCAAGCAGGGTAGGAACCAGAACGGATCCAATATAGCCCGCGCCGCCCGTCACGAGAAATCTCATCGTCAACTCCACAAGACGCAACAGAACCAAAGCAATTCAAAATTATGCTGCAAGCTATCGTAGCTCAATATGTTTGGGCCGCAGCCGGCACAATTGCCACATTAAGCTTAAGCCGTCCGAGCAGCCGCTCCGGTTTCCTGGTAAGGCGCCAGCAGCCGGACACGGTTGGCAATGACTCCGGGGCTGCGACACATTTACTGGCCATCCGCTTGCGGTCGAGGCGATCGATCGGGCAGCCTCGATACAACAAGCATCTGAAAAACCAGACGCTTTCGCACGCGGCGCAGAACATGACGCGCTGCAGCAGGTCCACTCGCAGTCAGCCGGAGATTGACGGGTCAATCCTTCGAAGTCATTCCGGCCATTTCGCCGATTGCCCGGTTGACGAGCGGCAGCAGACTGCCGCCTTCGAAGCGAAACGCCGGCACGTCTGCTCGAGCCGCAGCTTGCAGGTCATGGATGCTGTCGCCGATCAAGAAGCTTCCGTGGCGCTTGATTGGCCAGTCCGCAAGAGCACGCAGGATCATGCCTGGGTTGGGCTTTCGGTCCGGGTGCGACGGCGCGCTATACGCCGCGACGGTCGCGTCGGCGTGGAAAGGACAATGATAAAATGCATCCACGTGCGCGCCCGATTGCGCAAGCTCATGCTGCATGTGCGCGTGAAACTCAGCGACATGGCGCTCCTCATAGAAGCCTCGGGCCACTCCTGCTTGATTGGTCACCACGATCACAAGATAGCCGCTGTCGTTCAATCGCCTGATGGCGGCCGGCGCATCTTCAATCCACTCAAGATCCTCGGGCCGATGGGTGTAGCCGCGATCCTTATTGAGGACGCCGTCGCGATCGAAGAATGCCGCAGGCCTTTGTCGCCGCGCGGGAATCTCGCTGCAAGCGCGCGCGAAAGTGTCCGGCAAGCCGATGTCCAGGAAATA
>WNFO01006237.1_pt1 | contig 10513 bp, 12 predicted proteins | sample 5400251 | NCBI WGS metagenome assembly WNFO01 (sample SAMN13153354, study PRJNA577476) | soil metagenome | isolation source: 100 cm saprolite under Madrone tree | place: USA:California | collected 2016-06-14 | reverse complement strand
GAAAAGAAAGCCTTCGACACCTTCCTCAAGAGTCGCTCGAGCGGTAAGCCACGCCACGGTCTGGCTCCGCTCTGCTCGTCCTAATTTGGATGAGCCGAGCCGAGCCGAGTCGCGGCAGCATTAACACCTGTTATGACCAAAATCGGGTTTTGCTGATGCATCATGGGTGGATAGCGCCCATCCGGAGATATTTTCTTCCATTCAGGTTCTATCACATCCCGAAACCTTCCCACGTAGATCCGTCAATCACACTCTTTCCGATGCAGAACATGAGTATGGTCGGCTTATTTCTCACCGCCGTGACATTTTCGATGCCACCGTGCCAGTGGCTGTGGATACTGTTACTGTCTTTTCATGATTTTTCACCTTCGTAACCACGTCTCAACGGAGGACACATGGTCAGGCTGCCATGATGCAAATTGCGACTTCCGACTTCCGACAGACGATATCCCGTTTCGCTTCGAATCATACTGGTTGACCTTGAGATTCGTGACAATACGCCACTCGGGCGCAATAGTGCGTCAGCGTTATGTTGTCCACCGCCCTTTTGGACTATGTTTCCTGTCAATGAACCTGATTAATATACCCAATGGCACCGGAATCTCACACGACTCGGCACACTAGGATTCCAGTGATGGCCTGATACAGTCTGCGGTCAATGGTATTTAAAGGTGTATCACCTTTTGCAGGATGGACAATTAACCCAAACCTACTCACCTTTTTACTGTACCCCGTCTTTCATTTTCTGTCGCATGACCCGTTTCAGCGACCCCGCCGTGGTTAAGCATGATCTCAGTGCGTACCCTCTTGCCCTTGGATCCTGGCTCTGGATCCTGGCAGGCCTAACGAACCTTCCTCTGAAGCGGTGCTTAAATACTTCTGGCACTCCATAAATGGCCTCTACATGTGGGTGTAATCCGCTGTGTCGTCCCCCCTTTCCCCCTCCCGGCCCTAATTCCCACTCCCACTGGCAGATGGGAGTACTTGACAACTCTTGACTTCGAGTTCGATGTCATCCGAAGGCGTCGCCCCTACCGGTGGACGATATGGGTCGGTAGCGTCAGGCGCATGTTCTCGCTTGCCAGCATCCACCTTACTAAGGACTCGGGCTTAATTTTTCGTAGATCTACTCCCTTACACGTGTATGGACACTCCTGAACGTGATTCTCAACCTCGTTGCTCTTAACACCACCCCAATCAACTGCCAAGTGGGTAATATGTCTGTCTCATCGCATATAAACACTGAGGAGCCACGATTTCAGGCCTCGATTACATGTCAACTCGTAGGTTTTCTCTGATGTGCTCCAATATCTGAGGAGAGAACTGCTGACTACATTTTCTAGACCTTTAGCTACTTGGGCCTCGTCACTGCTTCTCTCTTAATTGTTTTTCGCATGTACGTTTTCTTCTGTCTTTCCGATTCGGGGGGCGTGTTTCCCAAACGGATCTCACCGAAGCTTCTAGCATTGCCATTTGGAACAAAAATAAGCTTGTTGTGGGGACCGCAATCCTTGTATGGACGACCAATGTTTTTTTCATCATCTTAGGTAAGTTAGTCCCCCTCCCTCTTCTTACACACGTCCCGGAATCCCATACTATGATTTGTATTAGGTACCGTGCGGGTGAATATCCAATCTCGACAACTTAGGGCCATCCAGGCTGACCCATCTGGCAGATGCGCTCCGCATTGAACCCTCTTCTGCAAGAATGTGTCGTGTTGAACACTGAAGAGAACAAACCTAATATCATTGTCACTCTCGTCACTGACATCGTTTTACTCCTTATTGTGCTCATCGGACTGCTACGCCTCCTCCGTAACAGCGGTGGCTCATTTTCTCTTGGACGCCTCCTGTGGAAGCAGGTAAGGGCGGTTCATTTCTACTGTGATGCACTCAATTTACTGGGTTGTTCTCGCTTCGCAAGGGTGTTATTTGGCTCCTGATTGCCACAGTCGCAGAGGTCCCACCAACGGTACGTAGGGCATCATTATCGTCTGTCTCTTCTTACTAATCAACACTTAAATGTCGCAGGTATTCATCATATTGAATCTGAACGGTATTGTTGCTTGTTCCAGTGTATCTGTGAAGGATAATGAACTGAACGCGATGATTCATAACAGCTTCGCTCAACCTCGTGCGTTTTTATTGTTACGACGTACGGGAGGCTCTCACAATATACCCTTACTTGACACAGATGTTTCAGCTCCCCTCAGTGGTTACGATGTCAATTGCTGCGACACGGATGTATCGCAATCTAGCGGACTTTGTCTGCGGGTCCACAGACATGTGCTTATTTCTTCAATTCCTCTATCTCCTGCGCTCACTGTCGTCGATGACTTGTAGATCATTTGACAGTCTTCAAATATGTGATGGCAAATCCTCGAAGATAAAGTGCAAACCCTCCGCGTCGACCCCACTCAGCCAGGTTGAGATAGCCGTGGAAACACGCTACGAGCGGCATTCGACGGCGCAGTCTATAATCAGCGTGGATGGGCAGCTGGGTGACGAACCGCACGGATCGAGCCTCGACGGTGACTTTGAAAGGGCTACGGAGAATCCAGACCCGAGGAAGAGATCGCTGTTGTAATACTTCTAGCCTGTACACCTCGTCACTTCAAAAAAAATGTTGGACATTTACAATGAGTGAAATATAAACCTACAGTGCTACCATTGTAGATAAAGTAGCGGCTGCGAGATGGGGTGTCGTCCAAGAATAAGAAAGGGAGGGAATGCGAGGGGTGAGAAAACGAGAAAGGGAAGGTGAGTCTACTAAGATAAAAGAGTGAGGGATCGGCCGGAATCGTGTGGACAAGTGGTTCCACCGGACGATTTCCGAGAGGGGAGAAAGGTCGCACGGAAAGATGGGGGAAAAGAACTGGTGATTCGAAGAAAACCGATCCCTCGATGCCCCCTTCAACGAGCATAAAGGCTGTCTTATACTGTACATGCGTGCTAATTTTCGATTATGTCTAAGTTTTGTATAGTAGCGGCTACCTCGGAGGTGCGGTGATGAATAGAAGGATGTAAGTGTATAAAGGGAGAGCTAAAATGAGATAAGCGATGAGCGTACGGCTGCCGGTGTCTTTGTGTCGGTGGATGTTGTTGTTGTTGTTCGAGAGCATAGGAAGAGAGTAAGAAAAGGAAGGAATGTGATTGGGACGCGTAGCTCGTGGTCGTTTTCGTCTTGTGTCGCAGCTTGAAGAGTTGTCGTCGTCGAACACGAAGAGGACGAGATAAGAAAAGGAAAAGTCAACACGAGCACGTGAGAACAGGTGCTCCGACGCGGAAGTCCATCCCGTTCCGAGCGTAAGGGATCCTATCAATGGATATGGTGTAAGGATCCGATCTTTACACCATAGCCATTGATAAGTGATAACAGCGAAGTTGCGGTGCGCGATGTACTGGGGCCCGGCCTGGACGGCTTCCTACAACCGCCATTAATATGGCCTGACACCCATTCAGGTGCGCAACCAGGCTCAAACACCATCTGCAATGGCGGCTGCCCCGCCAGCAGGGCAAGTAGCCGGTAACGAGGCAAAGAATCAGCCAGCGGCCCGGGGTGCGAACAACCGATGCCTCGGGCGAATCCTCTTCAATCTCAGAAGAGGGAGACGCCGCCACCAACACATGAAACTACGCCTGTACTCGAGTCCGGACACGACAAAGACCCTGCTTCCGATCCTCCTCCAACAGACGTTACCGCACCGCCACCTGTCCCTGAAAAGGATAGTATCACTACCAACCTGCCTGCCCCTGCCTCCGAGGAGACATCCGCTTCTCCCTCGCAGACCGCCGAGCTAGCGCCCACGAAAGCTGAAGACGCAAACGAAGCTCTCACAACAGAAAACGCTGATAGTTCGAAGCCGTCGAGGAAGTCCCTAAACCACAATCTGGTGCTGATAGCGATAGCCGTGCCGGCAGCCGTCGACAAGAGACCTGCCGTTACGCAGGATGGTGATAGGAAGGCGGATGATGTGACCAACCTTACGCTGCGCATGGGTCATGTACGCGGCTTGCCACCTTCTCTAGAAGCTCACCTTCATCCTCGCTACTAGGAATAGTAGTAGTAGCAACAACGAGTTCAGGTTTACGGTCCTATATAGTCAACTTAGTATCCGCATTGCCCACAGTCTCCCCAGATAGAGGGCGTGGACTGTTCTTCTCACCCTTCTTCTTTCATTTTTTCTCTTTGTTCTTTGAAGTACCGGCCGGCTCAGGTGCACCGCCTTCGTCTTCGCCAACCGCAGACGATACGGCCTCCTTGGCTGGTGTTCCGGGTGCGAACGAGGAGGAGGCGGACGTCACAGAAGCAATGCAGACCCTCATCATATGTTATCGGTGAAGTAACGAGTATCACCACGATCCTACCGAATGATCCTTGCATAATCCTTGACTACGAGAATAAAGAACACATGGGTCCGATACTGTGAGGTCATCTGCAAGAAGAAATAAGCCGTGATCTGGCCACAAGAACTGAATAGCCTTTGTAGAATTTTCATGAGCGGATTTTCGAGTTCAGATTTAGGTGGTGGTTTGTTGGGTGGAATGAGGGATGCGCAGATGAAAGGGTCTTTATAATGTTGACTTTTGTACTCGATAAAGGACTCAGCGAATAAAGAACTGGTGGCGTTGAGAGTCTCCGGAGAGCATCCAATGGCGTTTACTGTACTATACAATCAAACAATCAGGTTGTATTTGGTAGGGCAACTCAGTATGTGATGTTTGATCTCTCGAGGTTGCGGTGATGCAGATGATATCAAGGGTCGATGGGTATTCTTGAATGCTGGCTCTCTAAATAGAAAGATTAACATAAGAGAAAAAACACTCCTTATAGACTGACTGAGATACTTCCATTACTGTAAGAGGTTGTACAATACTTGAGAACATCTTGAGAACATTCCCGGCTTGAATGGTGGTGTGTTTTGGGGTATGGAGATGGAGAGCAGGGGGAGAAATTCTTCCAGGAAGTCTTCAGGAGATAAGACCGGCGACATTTCACATGCTAGCATTCTATAAAAAAATCGACATGGTAGGTACGGATTGGGGTGCATGTTAGGATAGGTCGGTCACGGGTCTCCAACAGGTGGATTGCCAGCAGTTGAGGTCACCAGCAGGCAATACTGCTGTTTGAGGCCTACGAACAGAAGTCAAGGGGTCGAATGGGCGAGCTGTACATTAGCGCTTATGCCAGTGACGGAATAGAGTCCCTGATTGTTGCCATACTGTACTAACGCCCTTCTTCGCCCACAAACACTGCGGCTCTCTTTCTCTCGTCTTTACATGCCACCAAGGCCAGAATCTCCCCCTCCTGAACCATCATCCCAGGATTCCAGCTCCCCTCAGCTGGCATCTCTACCGCCCGCGGCGCCATCCCAGCCGAAAAAGAGTTTTCTCGATCGCTTTCCTCCATGGGTGGCTACGAACATACGGTCAAGGCAGAGCCAGAAGATATTCTTTCGGTGCTGGTTGGGGTCTTGGGCCGCCTTTATTCTTATGCTACCTGATAAGACGTTGAGCAGAATGGGGAATGCGTGCGTGTCATACTCTATCTGGAGAGACTGTCGGACGGTCCTAGTGATCTAATGGGAACGATGGCGTCCCCCACATCACTCCCCTTACACTATCGTTATAAACGATCACTGTCTTGAGGGTTTCCTATAGGTGATGGCAGAGTTCGACACCGTCCTATGCTACGGACGTTCCTTCGCGCTCATCACTTTCCAACATTTAAAACGATTATTGATTTACTCAACTCTTGCAGTGCATTTTTTGCTTTCCTTGTATCCCTCTTCCTACCGCCTTCGCTTCCCGTGCAGATCTTCCTTTATGTAAGTTATACCATCGTCCTCGACAACTACTTCAACCGCATTTGAACTAGATCATATCGACATTAATAGTCGGCGTATTGCTCGGGTGGGCTATTGGCGCAGCAGGCATGAAAGCTGCTACAGCAGCTCGTGAGAAGGTCCTCCTCAGGGCATCCCTCCAGAAGGCACAGGAGACGTATATTTGTTCATTCTTGTTGTTATGCCTCAAAAGTTAATTATGCCGAGCGAAGTGCCGCTGGTTCTGCAAACCCGGATCAAGTATTCAAGTTAGAGATATTTCAAGGGGCATTCCTCGACACCCGGTCAGTTATCAGCCTGAGAGTCAAGTATTCACACTCACATATCCCAGGTCGTCAGCCGTCTTTGGTGTCTTCCTCGGAATCGGCACCCTACTATTTGCTGTTATCCGCGCTTACTATAAATCACTTCTGTTCATGAGCATCTTTGGGACCATCGCCATCGATATATTCTGTGTATGTCAGTCTAACATCCATCTACTTTTTCTAATAGTTCCGCAGAGCATTGGCCCTCTTTTTCCCTTTACCCAATACAATATTCTAAACAGTTTGCTCATCCCTGTTTCGATGTACATGGCGATCGCGATCGTGGTCACGATATTTGTTTTCCCACGAACAGCCCATTGTGCATTCTTGGGGATAATCACTCTCCTCCTCGGCCAGATAAAGGTTCTTCTTGACGCGCAAGAGGATTTGCTTACGTCGCTCCCAGGGTCAATTGCTCCTGGAAGTCCGAAGGCCTTGAAGTGGCGCGCAACGAGAGTCTCCATGTTCACGACCCATCAAGGACGTACGTTCATGTCGTTATGTGTCATTAATACAGCGTAACCAGAGTCCATCCCTAAGTGACGCAGCTGGGAAAGTTTCTTAATGCAGAGTTTAGTTGGGGTCGCTGGAATGGTGACGATGCAAGGAAACTTGAAGAACCGTTGCTTATGGTTATATCTCGCTTGAGTGGGTGATATATCTCCCCTTTTTCATAGATTCTCACTTTTTTTCAGATGGTCTTATGAATTTCGTGAAGTACCTCAGTCGCAACCCATTCACCCGCACGACGGTTGACCCTGGGTCAACCGAGCAGACCTCGCAGAGTGTAGGGTTGACAGATACATTCCTTCTACAACAGATGTATCAACTCAACGAGGCGGGTGAACTCGAGAACTCTCTCCGCCTCGTGGATCTCCTACCACTTCTTCGCAAGGCGACTTTCGAGCTTCGTTCTGCCGCATCTGATGCACTCACCGTAGTCAGCGGTACTGTTAACTTTGTGAACACTACTCGCTGGCGCTGGCGCAGCACTGCGGATGCACAGGTTGAGCAGGAGCGCAGGTTGGACTCCGCGGCCGAGCGCCTCCGAGACGCGCTGGCCGAATTTAAGGTTACTGGACGTCTGGGTCTCCTGGAGCCGTTCGAGCCACACCTGGGTACTGAGGGCGCCCCACTGCGAGGTCTTTATGTGTGCTACGTCTTCAGCACATCAATCATTGTTGTCTCGGAGGCGATTCTAACAGTCGTGGAGACTGTGCAGAAAATCAGCAGCAAACACAGGAAGAATAGGCTATGGGTTCCGAAGGGCCTGCGTCAGCTCGCACATGCATTTTTCGTAGAAAAGAGTACCGAGGGCGATTTGCGTGTTTATGGGGAAGCACAAGAACTGAAGGAGATCGATCCTGAGGGAGATGAACGTAATTACAGTCAGTTTCAGTGAAGGCCGTTCGCAGACATCCAATTAATTCATTTCTCCCCAGGGCGTGATCCCGACAGCCGACCTCCAACGAATGTCCCACAAAAGATTATGAACGGCTTACACGTTATTTACCATTGGACAAAAACACCGGAAGCACTGGTATACTCATGTTTGCGAATCTAGTAACCACGAACTCATCTGGCTGTTTAGTTTATTTTCAGATATGTATTCATTTCTATTGCTCTCTGGGTGCCGGCAGTAGTCAGGAGAACGGCGCGTAAGTAACCTTCGGCGCCTACTCCCGTATTAGTTTTTGACTTGCTTATGGCAGATTTTTATTATGTACAAAAGGGTATTTGGTAAGACAGGGTAACGATCGTAATCACCGCGTCACCTAGAATGATGTTGCAGGGCACTGGTCATGGCTCAGACTACGTTGACGATATTTGCTGGCGACCAGTTGTATAAGTCCGTGGTTTCCCGCACCTCTCTATCTTCCTCGATTATAAAATTGGAATAGCTACTTCGTCCGGTTAACTGGGACATTTGTCGTTCTTATCCTTGGGTTGCTAGTTTGGTATATCGGTGAGTGTCATTACCGCATCTCAGCCTTCCCTCAACGTGTTGCCATATAGGGAATGCCCACGGGCGTGGAAATGCGTACGGGATGGCGGCAAGCGTCGGTGTCTTCCTCGTGCCTCTCATGTTCATCCGGCTATTCGCCCCTCCGCAGCACCTCACGGGTATCATACTTTTGATGGTATGAGGTGATCTTTGCTTCATAAGGCTTTATTGAATCTCTGGATCCCAACTCCCCTCTAGGCCACATTTGCCCTCATCGGAGGATACTCCTGGATTGACAACCACCTCCCTGTCATTTCTAATGTTGGGACTGGCTGGCAGGTCGCTTGGAAGCGTTGGGTCTTAATCATGATCGGTGTGTCATCAACCACATTTTTGCATTATTCCAACCAACGAAATGACAGGCGTCGCTGCGACTTTTATTTTGATGCTTTTCCCCGCTAAATCTGCCCGAAAAGCAGTGCGGCTCGGCTGCGCGAAGACCCTTACCTCGCTGTCCCACATATATGCGTCGCTTATGGCCGCCTGGATCACAGATACCCCCACCTCGAAGGAGTTGAAGTCTGGTCCGTCAGCATGGGCCAGTTCATTCCGCAAGGAGTTATTCGTAGTTGCTCTACAACTTAAAGACTTGAAAGAGACAGCAGAGTCGGCGAGATGGGAGGGGAATGTGCGCGGCCATTGGCCGTACGGGGAATACAGCAGGCTGATTGAGGTACAACAAGAGATGATCGCAAGTTTGGCGCAGGTTGGTCGAATCTCCATCTGAACCCGCGTACCTTTGATGATTCCGATAAGCTCGCAAGTGCCCTCGCAGACCTCGACGATGAATGGCGATCGGGTTTCCTACGTCACACCAAAGTGGTCAACCCAAACTTTGTTCGTGCCTATTCCTCATTCCGTGCTCTATTGGGGGGTTGATTTTCCCCCAGATTTCGGACGTTCTCTCTGTCTTCTCGCTTGTGGCCCAGTCGCTTCGTACTGGAGAGCCAATGCACACCGTGCTTCCGCAAAGCTTGCTTGATCGCTTGCTTTACCACGATCTAGTAGTTCAGGCCACTCCGCAGACCAGGGGCATTGATCACCTGCATGAAATGCGCTCGCTGAATTACCTGTTCTACGCGACGGCGGTGATCGGTGTACTTCAACTTATCGAGGTACGTGTTAATTTGGCCAGAAGTGAGGATGACTGCTGATTCCAATTGATCAAATTTTCAGCTTCTGGATGAATTACACAGCATTACGCGCAACTTGTGTGGTGAGGTACCGTTCAGGGGATTTGAGCAGTGGAGAGATATCCACCAACGTACGCATGTCTCAGCCCCATAACCTGATTTTGTTTTGGTCCGCCAAAAGCACCATGTTCGGCGGAATGACGACAATAAGTTAGACAAGCACATTGAAATCAAAAGGAGATAGGGATTGTCATGTCAGTCTGTTCAAATGGGAGCGACGGAGCGCTTAGATCTAGGCATACCAGTGAGGCCGGTGCGAATGGGACACGAAACGAACGAGTGGCACAAAGCGTCAACGTAGCGACTGGGACGAGACGGAAAAACACACACGACGGACTTTAGACGATCCCGAAACCGGGCTTTTTAAGATTTCACGTTCATCAACGCTACGAGCCTGACTATGGTTCGCCCCGATGCTCCGCTCAGGTGATGGTTGAAACCATTCGAGGTGGTCGAGAGGAACCCAGAAATGTACTAACCTACACATCAGGCTGGTACACGTACTCGCCGCCTTAAGAGGTCTGTCCTGAGTAGGTCGATCCGTTCTTCAAGGTCGCAGTTGGAATAAGCATCGAGTGTCGAGTGTGTACTGTAGTTGCGTTGCCAATTAGCCAGTCACTGTTACGGAAAGGCGTACTTATAATGTCGTGACCCAATTGAGCGCAGCGGTGTCTGACGAGGGAAAGAACTGAGACCAGCCGTACACCTGCAGATCAGGACAAGGCATCTAGCTGTCTAGCGTCCAGCTCTGTCGAGAAAAGCTGGTCCGGGTCTAAGAACTTGTCCATCTCATTATTGTTAGAGTCACACAGCCACATGCCAGCCTGAGTGCGCATGTCGAACGTCGAGTGGCCACTTGTCAACGGGGCATCTCGGACTTCTGATGTACCGAAGAGAGGATACTTTAGTACCCTATTCTGCTAGTTCTTGACATTTTTCGCAATGCTATCTCACCCTTGTCCTTCTGATCGTTAGCTCCTGTACTTACAGTAAATGCCATCGTTTTCGCTTTGAGAACCTTAGTCTACCCTCCGAATGCCAAAGGGCAGATTAATGCAGACAGGCAAAAGGCGATCGCACAACGGGCCCAAACGGGGTATATAGGCTTGGAGTTGAGCAGGGCATCGAGGCTGTCGGTGGCTCGCTTCGCGCTTATCTCGTCATG
>WNFO01025523.1_pt1 | contig 10514 bp, 8 predicted proteins | sample 5400251 | NCBI WGS metagenome assembly WNFO01 (sample SAMN13153354, study PRJNA577476) | soil metagenome | isolation source: 100 cm saprolite under Madrone tree | place: USA:California | collected 2016-06-14 | reverse complement strand
GGCTGGACTGTCCCAGGAATTCGAGGTGCACGGCTGCCCATGCCAACCACGCGACAAGGCCGCTCACGTGCACCTTTCCGCTTTGCAGGACGGCAAACCCCTTCCCGACGACGGCCATGTTGCCCTTGTCGAAGTAGTGGAAGGGACGGGGAGCGGATTGTCCAGTTACCCGTCGGTGAATGAGCCTCCCCGCATAGCGTCCTTGCTGCATCGCCACCTGGGCCACGCCCGGCAGCGGATGGCCATCCTGGTCGAGCGAGGCCGTGTCCCCGATGACGAAGATCTCCGGGTGGCCCGGCACGGTGAGATCCTGCCGCACGCGGACCCGGCCGGCGTGATCCGTCTCCACCTTCAGCCACTTGCCGACCGGTGACGGAGCTACTCCCGCGGTCCAGATCACCGTCTTGCTCGCGATACGCTCACCCGCGACGACAACTCCCTCGGCATCGATCTGATCGACCCCGTGTCCCAGCCGTACCTCCACACCCAGCCGCTCCAGCCGCTCCTGCGCCGCCTGCGACAGGTCGTCCGCAAAGGCCCCGAGCACCCGCTTCCCGGCATCGACCAGGACGATTCGTGCTGTGGAGGGATCGATCCGTCGAAACTCCGACCGCAGCGTGCTCCGAATCAACACGGCGAGCGCGCCGGCCATCTCGACACCGGTGGCCCCAGCGCCGACCAGCACGAAGGTCAGGAGGTCACGATGACGACCGGGATCCTCCTCGGCCTCCGCCTGCTCGAATGCGTGCAGGATCTTGTTCCGGGCCGCGACGGCATCCGCCAGGTTCTTCAGCCCTGGCGCGAACCGCTCGTATTCGTCGTGGCCAAAGTAGTTGTGTCGCGCGCCCGGTGCGAGAACGAGGTAATCGTATGGGATCGGCACATCTTTCCGGTCGGCAGAGCTGACCGAGACCGACCGTCGATCCCCGTCCACACCTGTCACCTCGCCGAGGACCACCACGGCATTCCGCTGCTTTCTCAGGATCTGGCGGATCGGAGAGGCAATCTGCCCGGCGGCTAGGACGGACGTCGCCACCTGGTACAGCAGCGGCTGAAACAAGTGATGATTCGTGCGATCGATGAGAAGGACGCGCGCCGGCGTCTTTCTCAGAGCCTTGGCGGCCGCGAGACCGCCAAAGCCTCCGCCCACGATGACGACACGGGGAGCGCGATCATCCATGGGCTTGATCCGGCTGGGGGTTGGTCTCGGCCTGCACACCCAGAGTGCCGATGGCCGTGCCGAGCATCAGGAGACCTGTCCCCGCAGCGATGACCTTCCAGCCTTTCCTCATGCGCCTCCACCCTCTCCACACGGGCCCGCTTCGGTCGCGGGTCATCTCTTCGTTAGATGGGGGCTCGGGCGGATCGGTTGCGCCCAAGAGAGTCAGTTGGGATGGCGACATGTTTCAGCAAGAACGCGACACACGCTTCCGAGACCATGTGCGATGACCGGGACTTCTGTCGCATGCTTGCTGAAAATCGGGGAGCGGGCCGCCCGGAATCCATCACCGGCGTCATATGCGTGCGTCGTTCATCCTCCTCTGGCCACGCAGACCGCCTGCGGCCGGACGAGGTGGTCGCGACGATCGCGGGTAATGTGCGAAACATCCGAGAACCGAGACCAGAAACCGAGGAGGGTACGCCATGGTGCACGCTTTCAAGCTTTATACGGGACCGGACGGAGGGTCACACGTCATCGAGGGCACAGTCGATGAACACGCCCGCACCGACGTCCTCGCCATCCATTTCAAGGAATCGCCGGCGCACGCGTCGCTCGACTGGCACGACGCGCCCGAGGCCCAGTACGTGATCACGCTGTCGGGAACCCTCGAGTTCACGACCCGCGACGGCGAGACGTTCGTCGTGCGGCCCGGCGACGTACTGGTCGCGGCCGACGATACCGGCAGCGGCCACGAGTGGCGGCTGATCGACGATCAGCCGTGGCGGCGGGCCTACGTCGTCAAGAAGCCCGGCGCCCGTGACGCCTTCGTGCCGAAGGTCCCTTGACTCCTGAAGGGATTCGTTTTGATCCCTCGCCCCCCGGGGGAAGACGGGAGGGTGGGGCGGTACGCCCTCTCGCGAGTAGTGCGAGCGAGCGGATCGAGTCCTAGACGTTGCCTTTGGATCCGAGGGGATCACTCTTGCGTTCGGGCCAGAGGGTAATGACCGCCAGGCCGACGGCAATTCCGATCGAGACCTCGAAGAACCTGTGGACCGCTATGACCCACTGGCTGTTTGGACGGGGAACGAGCAATACGATCGCCAACGTGGTGCTGGCGTACCGATATGCGCTGCGCTCGATGCGGAGCGCGGCACACAACAGTCCAATCACGAACACGGCCAGGCCGAAGAAGAGGACATTCCCCGGAAAATAGGCGCCGACGAAGGCTCCGGCCGCCGCGCCCAGCGCCGTTCCGGCGAGCTGCTGCGCCGAGGTGGGCAGGGATGCTCCCAGGGTCGATTGCATGACGACGAGGGCCGTGATCGCGGCCCAGTAGCCCTCCGGGAGACGGAACAGGTAGGCGACCAGCAATGAAGCGACCGCGGCGACTGCAGTCCGGGCGGAATGCGTGACGGATGCCGGGTTCTCCTTCGCGACGATCAGCGTTCGGAATCGGTCGATCGCGGAGTGATCCATCGGCTAGGAACACCCACGGCATCGGCGGACGCCGGGACCCGCGCGCTCAGACATTCTGCAGGTGCAGCGCCGCTGCGGTCTCGGCGCGGACCCGGTTGCACAGCAGGGGGTCGTCGATCAGGGACTCCCCGTAGGACGGGATCATCTCCTTGAGCTTGGCCTTCCAGCCGGCCGCGTTCAGCTCGCTGTCAAAGCACCGCTCGATGACGCGGAGCATGATCCAGACCGCCGTCGATGCGCCGGGCGAGGCTCCGAGCAGCGCGACCAGGGACTTGTCCGCCGCCCCGATCAGCTCCGTTCCGAATTCCAGGATTCCACCGTGACGAGCGTCCCTCTTGATGACCTGCACTCGCTGCCCCGCCACTTGCAGCCGCCAGTCCTCCGGGCGGGCGAGCGGATAGAACTCCTGGAGCGTGGCGAAGCGGTGCGCCTCGGACTGGAGCACCTGACCGATCAGATATTTGGTCAGATCGAAGTTGTCGCGGGCCACCGCCAGCAAGGGCCGGATATTGTCCCACTTGACGGAGCGGAAGAGATCGAGCAGCGAGCCGTGCTTGAGGAACTTCGTGGAAAACCCCGCATAGGGTCCGAACAGGACGGAGTGCTGTCCGTCGATGACCCGCGTGTCGAGGTGGGGAACCGACATCGGCGGCGAGCCGACCGACGCCTTGCCGTAGACCTTGGCGTGATGCCGCTTGCTTATCTGCGCGTCGTCGCAGCGCAGCCAGATACCGCTGACGGGAAAGCCGGCGTAGCCGCGTCCTTCCGGGATGCCGGATTTCTGCAGGAGGGGCAGGGCCCCGCCCCCGGCTCCGAGGAACACGAACTTGGCCGTCGTCGATCGGCGCCCGCCGCCGTCGCCGACCTTCGCCTCCACGCGCCAGCGCCCGCCCGGCTCACGGCGGATGTCACGCACGCGATGAGAGTAGTGGACCGCCACGCCCCCGAGGGTCTGCAGATAGCCCAATAGGTTGCGGGTGAGTGCGCCGTAGTCCACATCCGCCCCCGTCACCATGCGGGTCGCGGCCACCGGCTCGCTCGCCGCGCGACCCTCCATCACGAGGGGGACCCACTCGCCCAGCTCCTGCCTGTCCTCGGTATATTCCATCCCCCGATAGCAGTGATGCGCGGTGAGCGCCGCGTGACGCTTCTTGAGAAACGCCACGTTCTCGGCGCCGCGGACAAAGCTCATGTGCGGAACCGGATGGATGAACGACTGCGGCGCCAGGACTCCTTTCTTGACCAGGTGAGACCACAGCTGCCGCGACAGGTCGAATTCCACGTTGACGTCGAGCGCCTTGGAGATGTCGATGCTCCCGTCCGCGCGCTCCGGCGTGTAGTTCAGCTCGCACAGTGCGGCATGGCCGGTTCCGGCATTGTTCCAGGCATCTGAGCTCTCCCCGGCGGGGTCGGGGAGGCTCTCGAAGACCTCGAGGTTGAGAGCAGGGTCGAGCTCTTTCAGAAGCACCGCGAGGGTGGCGCTCATGATGCCGGCCCCGACGAGGACGACGTCCGGATCCGTGGCGGCGTGCGGCGGCCGCGTCTCCCTCGGCTTGTCGCCCGGGACGGAGACGGGAGCGAGGCTGGCGGTTTCGACTCGAGTATTGCTCATGAGCGCGCCCCCTCGATTCTTGTTGAGTTCCCAGAGACCAGCGTTTCTCGGTGCAGCCGTCCCGTGCCCGTGATCGAGCTTAGTCGCCCTCATGTGCCGGGTGCCGCGGCGCGCCGACCACGACCAGTGGCTCCCGGTGGCGATGGAACGCCGCCCGGATCACGTCGCGGTTGAGCCCGGCGATGAACTCCAGCGGGATCCCCTTGGGGCAGACCGCCTCGCATTCCCCATGGTTGGTGCAGCTGCCAAAGACCTCGCGGGCCATCGCCGCGACCATGTCCAGGCTTCGCGCGTCGCGCTCGGGCTGACCCTGCGGAAGCGCATTCAGGTGCGTGACCTTTGCCGCGGTGAACAGCATGGCCGCTGCATTGGGGCAGGCCGCCACGCAGGCGCCGCAGCCGATGCACGCGGCGGCGTCGAACGCCTTGTCTGCCTCCTCCTTCGGCACCAGGATGGCGTCGGCCTCGGGCGCGCCGCCCGTGGGGGCGGTGATGTAGCCGCCCGCCTGGATGATGCGGTCGAACGCCGACCGATCGACCACGAGGTCCTTGACGACCGGAAAGGCCCGGGCACGCCACGGCTCCAGGGTCAAGGCATCGCCGTCCTCGAAGAACCGCATGTGGAGCTGGCACACCGTGGTGTGGCGGCGCGGCCCGTGGGGCACGCCGTTGATCAGGAAGCCGCACGACCCGCAGATGCCCTCACGGCAGTCGTGCTCGAAGGCCACCGGGGCCTCGCCGCCCTCGGTCAGGCTCTCGTTCAGGACGTCCAGCATCTCGAGAAACGACATTTCGGGCGTCACCTTGTCGACTTCGTAGGTGACGAACCGTCCCGTCGCCTTCGCATCTTGCTGCCGCCAGACTCGCAATGTGAGCTTCATGGCTACTTGTAACTCCGTTGCGCGAGGTGAATGTGCTCGAAGGTCAGCGGTTCCTTGTGCAGCGTGGGGGCCTTGCCCGCGCCGTTCCACTCCCACGCGGCGACGTAGGCAAAGTTCGTGTCGTCGCGTTTGGCCTCGCCCTCGGCGGTCTGGCTTTCCACGCGGAAGTGGCCGCCGCAGGACTCCGTCCGATCCAGCGCGTCGGTGCACATCAAGTCGCCTAGCTCCAGGAAGTCGGCCACGCGGCCGGCCTTCTCGAGCGACTGGTTCAGCTCCTCCTCGGTGCCCAGCACGCGGACGTTGTGGTGAAACTCCTGGCGCAGCTCGGGAATCCTGGCGAGCGCCTTCCGCAGGCCGGCATCCGCGCGCGCCATCCCGCAGTTGACCGTTGACCTCGAGGAGGGCTTGCGTGCGCCGCCGGACCTCCTCCTCCGCCTCCCGGAACGCCCGGTGCGAGGTATCGACGTGCTCCAGCTTCGCCGTGGCCAGGTAGTTCGGCACCGTGGCGGGCAGGATGAAGTACCCGTCCGAGAGCCCTTGCATGAGGGCGCTGGCCCCGAGGCGGTTGGCGCCCTGATCGGAGAAGTTGGCCTCGCCCCCGACGAAGAGTCCGGGGACCGTGGACATCAGGTGGTAATCGACCCAGAGCCCGCCCATCGTGTAGTGCGGGGCCGGATAGATGCGCATCGGGACGTCATAGGCATTGTCGCCCGTGATCCGCTCGTAGATCTCGAACAGGTTGCCGTACTTGTCCTTCACGTCGTCGAGCCCCAACCGGGTAATGGCTTCGCGGAAGTCGAGATAGACGCCATGCCCACCCGGCCCGACGCCCCTTCCCTCGTCGCAGGCCTCCTTGGCGGCGCGCGAGGCGACGTCGCGCGGCACGAGGTTGCCGAAGCTCGGGTACCGGCGCTCCAGGTAGTAGTCGCGCTCGCTCTCCGGGATGTCGTTCGGCCGCCGGGTCTCCCCTTGCTTCTTCGGCACCCAGATCCGCCCGTCGTTGCGGAGCGACTCCGACATGAGCGTCAGCTTCGACTGGTACTCGCCCGACTGCGGGATACACGTCGGATGGATCTGCGTGAAACAGGGATTGCCGAACAGCGCGCCGCGGCGATGCGCGCGCCAGATGGCGGTGCAGTTCGAGGCCTTCGCGTTCGTCGAGAGATAGAAGACGTTGCTGTAGCCGCCTGTCGCGAGCACCACCACGTCACCCACGTGCGACTGGATCGCGCCGGTTTGGAGATTTCGCGTGACGATGCCGCGCGCGGTTCCGTCGATGACGACGAGGTCGAGCATCTCCGTCCGCGGATGCATGGTCACGGTGCCGGCGCCAATCTGCTGCTCCAGCGCCTGGTAGGCGCCGAGCAAGAGCTGCTGGCCCGTCTGGCCGCGCGCGTAGAACGTCCGCTGGACCTGCACGCCGCCGAACGAGCGCGTCTCGAGCAGGCCGCCGTAGTCGCGGGCGAACGGCACCCCCTGGGCGACGCACTGGTCGATGATGTTGACGCTGACCTGGGCCAGCCGGTAGGAGTTGGCCTCGCGGCCGCGGAAATCGCCGCCCTTCACCGTGTCCTGGAAGAGGCGAAAGATGCTGTCGCCGTCGTTGCGGTAGTTCTTGGCGGCGTTGATGCCGCCCTGGGCGGCGATGGAGTGCGCGCGGCGCGGGGTGTCGTGAAAGGAGAAGCAGTGGACGTGATAACCCTGCTGGCCGAGCGTGGCGGCCGCGGCGGCCCCGGCGAGGCCCGAGCCGACGATCAGGATGGTGTGCTTTCGCCGGTTGGCAGGGTTCACCAGCTTCATCTCGAAGCGGCAGAGGTCCCACTTCTGCTCGATCGGTCCCGACGGGATCTTGGCGTCGAGCACGATTTGCTCTGGCCGCGCGCCGTCCTGATCCCCTGATCGACCGGCCGGTGTTTCGACGTTTGCGTTAGCCATGGCACCCTCCTCAGCGCACCCAGGCAGCCAGCACGGCAACGGGCACGGAGATGAACCCCGCGAACACGACCAGAGCCACCCCGCGCGCCAGCGCCCGCAGCGCCCGTGTGGCCTTCGCGTCGCTCCATCCGAGCGTCTGGAGCATGCTCCAGATCCCGTGGTCCAGGTGCAGGCACAGGCACGCCATCGCCAGGACGTAGAACAGCGACACGTACCAGACCGAGAACCCGGCCACGACGTTGTGGTAAACCGACAGGGGCACGTACGTCCCGGGCTGAAAGCCCACCGTCCCCGCCGTCAGATGCAGCAGGTGGTAGACCACGAACAGCGCAAGGATCACGCCGCTCCAGCGCATGGTCCTGGCCGCATAGGTCGTGGCGATCGAGTGCTTGGTGTCGTAGCCGTGCGGACGCGCGGCCTCGCTCATCCAGGTGAGCTGGACGGCGGCGGTGACGTGGAGCGTGACGCTGACCAGGAGGACGATCCGGACGACCCACAGGAGCAGGCCGTAGGGGAACAGGGGCTCGCCCATCGTGCGCAAAAACAGCGCGTAGCTGTCGATGGCCGCCGGGCCGAGAAAGATCTTGAGGTTACCGACCATGTGGGCGATGACGAAGCCGACGAACACGAAGCCGGTGACCGCCATCACCACCTTCTTGCCGACCATCGTGCCCCAGAGCACCACGGCCGGATTGCTCGACCACACGCGCCGGGCCTCCCTGACAGGGGCCGGCCTCGGCCGCCCTTCGACCTTCCCGTCGAGTGCCTGCGTGCTCATTCGTTCCTCCGCTCCTGGAATCGCGTTCCCGAGTGATCGCCGCGGTTGGCTCTCACCGTCTCTCGCTGTGCCGTTATGAGAGTGGGCCGCCGCAACCGGGTAGCGATCTCGAACATTTGAGCAAAAAACGACAAGGCCACTGGCTCGCCGGATGATCCTTCCAACGACGTGAAGAGACGCTCAGCGCATTCCCGGATGGCTGCCGGCGAGGTGTTCGCCCTCGACCAGCGGCGCCGGGAGCGTCGCCCGGCCCGGAGGCGCGAGGATTTCCACCGCGATCCAGACAGCCGCGACGAGGAACACGAGCGAGCCCGGCACCCACATGATCACGCCCGCCACCGACTGATCCTCGAGCGCGGCGATGGTCCCCAGCCGCGCGGCGTAGGCGGGGTAGATCACGCGATCCGACAGCGTCAGGATCGCCGCCAGCACCGTGTTCTGGAGGTCAGCCAGGAGGAGGTACGGGATCATCGTCCACCGTGGCCACGGCGACCGCGCGGGCCAGGTGAGGATCACGGGCCGCCAGAACATCATCGCGGTCGTGAACAGGCACGCGTGCTCGACGTGATGCCACGCATCCGAGCGCAGTGCCAGCTCGTAGAGCCAAGGCGTGTGCCAGACCCAGAATGCCACGGCGAAGGACGTCCAGCCGACGGCGGGATGCGCGATCAGCGTCGTGATCCTCCGCAGGGAGGGGGCCGCGCGTCCCGCGGCCACCGCGCGCCGGATCTGGCGTGGAACCCCCAGCAGCATCGGGACGACGGGCGCCCCCAGCCAGAGGAGGGGCGGGGCCACCATCATCAGCAGCATGTGCTGCGTCATGTGGGCCTGCAGGAGCCGGCCGGCGAGGGCGTCGAGCGGTGAGCCCACGGCGAGCACGATCGCCCCCAGGCCGCCCAGGAACGCCGCGAGACGGCGCGGGCCGAGTCGCGGGGGCGTCCGTCGCGACAGCGCCCGCCAGCCCGCCACGTAGATCACCCCGGCGCCGAGCACCGCGCCGAGCACGGGCGCGACGTGCCCGCCCACTTCCGCGCCGTGCGCCATCGAACTATGCAGGCTAGCGCGTCGCCGGGCGCGGGGTGACCGACGCGCGTGCGGGGGATTGATTCGCCGGCCGGAGGGTCTCCAGGAACGCGACGAGCGCGTTCACTTCCGCGGGAGTGAGGTTCTTGGCATAGGCAGGCATGTTGCCTCCCCCCTGGAGCACCTGGCGGATCAGCTGGTCGCGCGTGAGCCGCGTGGCCACACCGTCCAGCGCGGGCCCGCGGCTGCCGCCTTCGCCGCCGAGGCTGTGACAGTTGCGGCATTGCTTGTTCTGGACCACGAGGGCGCCCTGCAGCTGGAGCGGTGTCCGCCCCTGCACGTACGCCACCGGCGTGGCGAGCGCGGTGCCCGCGTCCATGATGGGGGACCACGGAGAACGCACCCCGAGGGTTGCGAGCGTGGTCACGACGAGGACGATCAGGATCACGCTCAGGACCGCAACCGGCCGCCGCCGCCAGCTCTTCTCGCCGGCGGGGGAGATCAACGGCACCGCGAGGAGCAGCACGATCGCCAGCGGCATGCCCACGAGCAGGATTGCCGTTTCGGTCCACGGCGGGAGCAGGGCCAGCAGGGCGAAGAGGGAAAGGAAGTAAAAGTCGGGCCTCGGGGAAGCATCGGTGATCGTCGGGTCCGGCGCTCCGCTGGGCCCGTTGGGGCCGAACAACGCCGCGCACGCGAGCACGGCGAGGATGACCACGCTCATCCCCACCATGTCCTTCCGCGCGGCGACGGGGAAGAACGGCACGCCGTCCTTGTGGACCTCTTCCTCGTACCGCTTCCGGTAGGTCTCCCGATCGACCACCCGACCCGGCATGGGCCACTCGTTGACGCCCAGCCTCAGAACCAGCCAGAGGTGGAGGCCGATGAGCCCGATCAGGATGCCGGGAACCAGGAAGACGTGGACCGCGAAGAACCGCGACAAGGTGCGGCCGGCGATGATCGGGCCGCCCAGGAGCGCGTGAACGATCGCCGATCCGATGACGGGGGCGCGCGCGGCGATCGACGCGCCGATCCCGAGCCCCCAGTAGGCGTCCTGATCCCACCGGAGGATCTGGCCGGTGAAGGCCATCCCGAGCGTGCAGAGAAACAGGAAGACCCCGACGATCCACGTCAGCTCGCGCGGGTACTTGTACGCGCCCCAGAGGAAGACCTGGATCATGTGGAGTGTCATGACGAGCACCATCGCGTTGGAGCCCCAGAAGTGGACGGCGCGGAGAAACCAGCCCAGGGCCGCCTGATCGTTCAGGTAGCGAAGGCTCTGGTAAGCCTGGTCCGCCGATGGGACGTACACGAGGGCGAGGCAAATCCCGGTCGCGATCTGGAGCACGAAGAGGGCGAGCGTCGCGCTGCCGAAGACGTACCACCAGCTGGCGGTCCTCCGCGGAACGGGATGGTCCATCACGGGCGCCAGCGCCTGGGTGACCCCCGTGCGCTCGTCGAACCACCTGGCGATCGACTCGAGCGCTCGCGTTCCGCGCGGCATTACACCGGCCCCGCCAGCGTCGGGAGCTGGCCGCCGCGTACCCAGAGCTGCCCGTCACGCACCTGGTACTCGTACTCGAACAGTCCGCGAGGCGGCGGCCCCGAGGCCCGCGAGCCGTCCTCGTAGTAGGCGCCGCCGTGGCAG
>WNFO01006235.1_pt1 | contig 10514 bp, 10 predicted proteins | sample 5400251 | NCBI WGS metagenome assembly WNFO01 (sample SAMN13153354, study PRJNA577476) | soil metagenome | isolation source: 100 cm saprolite under Madrone tree | place: USA:California | collected 2016-06-14 | reverse complement strand
CGATTGGCGAGCGCGGCCAGTTCGCCGTAGCTTAGTTCGCGTGGTTCGCCAGCAATGGCGGGGCGCTCGGAGTGCAGCGCGGCCGGTGCGTCCAGAAAATGCGACGCCACATTGAAATGTTCAGGCAATTCCACGTGCATGAATTTTCTGATAGCCGCTATAAATTCTCAGTCCACACCGATGTCTTCGTTCCAAATCTCAGGATGATCGGCAATGTACCTCCCGAGCATTTGGACGCATTCGCTCGAATGGGCGTCGAAGACTTCGACCCTGTTCTCGCGGAGCCAGTCGATGCTGCCGCGAAAATTTACGGATTCGCCGACGACCACGGTGCTGATGCCAAACTGGCGGATTAGGCCGCTGCAATACCAGCAGGGAGCCAGGGTGGTCACCATGATTTTATCGCGGTAGGTGCGCTGGCGGCCGGCTTTGCGAAACGCATCCGTTTCACCATGGGCGGAAGGATCGCCTTCCTGCACGCGGCGGTTGTGGCCGCGTCCCAAAAGCTTCCCGTTGCGATCGAATAAAGCAGCACCGATGGGGATGCCTCCTTCGGCGAGACCAAGGCGAGCTTCCTCCACGGCGGTCTTCAGCATGGCGAGGTACTTCTCTCGATTTTTTTCTGCGTCCGTGCTCATTTGCACCCGACCAGAGTTCCCTGCCTCATTACTTCACTTGGTGGCGCCAACCGCCGGAAACATCCAGCTCAAGAGCAAGTGGGTCGGCCAATAGACAAACGCGACGGCTCCAACAAAAATCACGGCAAGGTGCGCAGGAGCAGGTCCCCAGGAGCGATGAAATAGAGGATCTTGATAAACATAGTTCATATTGTACCCAGCAGGCAAAAAGCGCGAGGCGACGAAAAGTCCCGCCGCGATTGCCGCTTGCAATGCCAGGGCGCGACGGTCGTACCCTGTTTTGCGCATGGCCCAAAGCAGTGCCAAGGGGAGACCGATGTGAAAACTGGAAAGCAGCCGCGCCCAAAGGGGTACTCGGGTATCCCACATGTAGTCCGTTCCGCCGACGAGAAATCGCCCGGTGACGAGCCGCCAGCCAATGTCAGTGGCCCAAAAGATCCCCGCAGCCAGCGAGCTGACGGCTTGGCTGGAAATCAACAAGGAGCTTCCCCACCACAAACCTGCGCAGGCAAGGAGCACCGCGACATCGCACAAGTGCAGCAGATTGGCCCAGCCCCAAAACCGGATGTAAGCAGGAAGCCACACCAACGTCCACAGTAGCCCAATCCATCGCAACACGGGGAACGCGTTCGTGCCAGTGGTCATCTGTTACCCCGAGAACTCCCATGAATGGGCACAGACTACCATTGTTCGCGGCTCCGGACGTAGCGCCGTGCGGACTTCGTATGAAGGAAATCAGGCTTGAACGAATATTGCCGGATCGGCTGGAAATTTCAGCTCGCATTTGCGAGCGCGCGGTTGCCAACCGATCCCCGGCTTTTTTCATTTATAGCTTCTTGCAGGTTTAGGCGGTGCTCAGCAAGCCGACACGCACTCTCGAGACAGACTCCTTGTCCTTCTCGGCCCAAGTCAGCAAGATTCCGTCCGTTGCGCGGGCGGCGTGCGGATAGCCAATGTTTCCTCCCTGCGACAATTCGAATGGTTCATCGCGAAGAGCGTGATTGCGGATATGGCGGGTCATGAGCCTTGCCGTCCCTGATTTATTTTCCAGCCAGAAAACAACGACAGATTGGTTGGGCAGGAGCACGACCTGGGCTCTGCCAAGAGCATTTCCCGTATCAATGCGAAGAGGCGGAGCAAACGTGGCGCCGCCGTCTTCGGAAAATGCAAGCTTCACGGCGGGCTGATCTTGCGGAGCACTGAACCAGATCAACGAGGTTCGCGCGCCGTCGGTGTCAAGATGTGGACCGTTCACAGGGCACGCCTCGATGTGCCAAAAGTCTGGATGGACGACGCGAGGCTGGGACCAAGCGCCCGCCCGATTTTGAATCAGAGAGATGTCGCGGATATTTTCCGGCGTATGGCCGCGATAAGCAGCGAGTAGGCCGGAGCCGGTTCGGACGAGCGCGGTTGAGCAACATGTGCACGTGTCGGGATCGAGCAGGCTGACTCCGCTCATGGTGCCGTCGGCCCGCACGGTTCGCGACATCAACTGGACGCGCTTGTTTTTCTCCCAGTTTCTGCCATCGAGCCAAATGAACGCGGCGTCGGTATCGTTCAGCGCCGCAGCTGAGGCGTAGCCATTGTCCTCGCCGGGTTGAGCGACGGAACGATTGACGAGTGCAGGAGATGACCAGTGGCCTCCGCCGTCGGTCGAAACCGCCATGAAAAGCTCAATGGCGTTCGCGGATCGTACCTTGCTTGTCGGCTTTTGGGACCAGTAGGCAATGAGATTGCGGCTGGAGAGAGCGATGACTCCGGGTGCGGACGCACGGTCCCGACTGAACAAGAGTCGCCCCGCGATGGTTACGGGTTGAGACCACGCGCCATCCCGCCGGAGCGAGAATTGCAACGCGGCAGTGCCATCTTCGTTCGGTTCGAGCCAGCTCAGAATTACGCTGCCATCCGCCATGGCAGTAACTCGGGGCGTGATGCTTCCCCGAGGAGGGGGCGCAGCGATTTCCCGCCAGCTTTCGGTAGTGATCCGCGAACCTGATCTGGAATTACAACCCGCAAGACCAAGGATCGACGGAAAAGCGGCAGAGAAACCTAACGCGGACGAGCCTTCAATCAATTGTCTGCGTGTCATTTTAATTCTTTTCATACTATTACCTTCTCCTTTAAAAGAGGGCGCGAAGTCCGAGGTACGGAGTTATGGCGCAGCAGTGGCGTTTGATCTGCGGCACCGTGAGTTGCGGAACTACTTTTGCCAAGCGAGGCACTTCGCGACACTCAGCGACGAGCGCGAGGCGATGTGTGAATCGGAACCAGGTGGAGAGGATTAGCTTCGCGGTGGCTCGAAAGGCGTGGGGAGAAACCCGGAGAGCATAAATTCTTTTTTCACAAGCGAGGCCAGGCTTGAAAACTGCGGTCCGGCGAAGCCGGGATGATCAGGGAGCGTGGCCGGGCGCTGCGGCGCGACAATCTCGTAAACGACCTTTTGTTTGGACTTGCCCACGCAGATTGCGAAGTGGCCGGCGATGCCTCGCGGACAGGATGTTCGCTCCTCATTGGAAGCCCATGCCCGATGCAATTCCGCCGCAGAGTGTGCGCTGCGCCCAGGGCAGCACATGCCATGGCACTGGTCTTTCGCCTGCGCAGAAACGCGGGTCACCAGCTCGGGGGGAGTCCCTACAATGGCGATTAGCAGGAGTACGGTTTGAATGCGTGCCAGCATGGGTTCGCAGGTGGCGGCTCTAGCTAGAGAGTTAGACGCGCGGCGACCCGTTTTTATTCCTGGTTGAAGACAATTCTATTCCTTCGGGGCATTCACCATCCTAGCCCGCCCAATGACATGAAATCGCCCAAGCCCGGACTCCAATATGGAGCTTTGCTCGATTCGCGCGATTCCCTAGCATCTTCGATCATGACAAAGAAGACGGGTAAAGGCAGCAGTCAGGCGAAAGTACTGCTTGCCTGGCTGCAACAACGCGAGGACGAGATGGCCGCCCTGTTGGCCGAACTGGTGGCCATACCGACGGAGAACCCTCCGGGGAAAAACTATCGCGCCTGCGCCGATCTTCTTGAAAATCGGCTGAAGCAGACGGGACTGGAATGCGAGCGGCTGGAGGTCAGCGGTACGAAAGAAGGGTCCCTTGACGTCCCCGCCTGTCTAGTGGCCGGTTACGGACGGGGAGAACGCGTTCTCTACTTCCATGGTCACTACGATGTTGTGCCAGCGCAGTTTCCGGAACAGTTCCAGCCGGTTCTCAAGGAACATTTCTTGTTTGGCCGGGGCTCTTGTGACATGAAGGGCGGGATTGTCACCATGCTCTACGCCATTCTGGCGCTGAAAGAATGCGGCGCCGAGGGGGACGGAAGGATTGCTTTGATGCTGGTCCCTGATGAAGAGACCGGAGGCGAACGCGGCTCGACGCGGCTGGTGGCTCAGGGGAGACTTGGCCGCGGAGCAGTTGGCATGCTCTTGGCGGAGCCGACGAGCGGAGTTGTGTGGAACGCAAACCGCGGCGCCATTTCGCTGCGGGTTCGTGTGCTGGGGAAATCCGCACACGTTGGTTTACAGCACCAGGGGAAAAACGCGTTCGAGCGCATGCACGAGGTCGTTCGGCGGCTGCAGGAGTTGAAGCAGGAAGTGGAGCAAAGAGCCACCACCTTTAACATCGGAGCGGATCAAGCGCGCCAATCTATTCTGATGCTGGGCGGACAGAGCGGCGGCGGGACGAACTTCAATGTGGTGCCGGAGGAGTGCTGGTTCACGATCGACAGGCGCATCAATCCCGAGGAGAACCTCGAGGAGGAGAAGGGCAGGTTGACCGGGGTGCTGGAGGGTTGCAAGCGCGAAGGCATTCCACTCGAATGGGAGACATTGCAGGAGGGTCAGTCGTCCGCATGCCGCGAGGAGGAAGCGCTCGGCGCAGCGCTTACGCGCAGCGTTCGAGCGGTCACGGGCGACGCACCACGATTTGAGATGTGTCCCGGCCTGCTGGAGATACGCTTCTACGCTGCTCAGGGAGTCCCGGCGTATGCTTACGGTCCGGGTGTGCTCTCCGTGGCCCATGGACCAAACGAATACATCGACCTGCGAAAAATAATCGATTGCGCCGCGATCTATGCGCTCACTGCCTTGGACCTGCTTCATTCTTGAGTTTTGGGGGATGACGGCGGGGTATTTTGTTTCGGGAAGTGTTCTCTTTAGTTACTTCGTAGTGGTCTTGAAGAAACGGGAATGACGTGTAAGTCATTGAAATATTGCCAGTTAAAGGGAATTATGTGTTTTCGAGCGTCATTCGCCAATATTTCCGCCACTGGTCCTATCGTACTATTTAAGATTTACTGTGAATTGTCGATGATAGCGTGGTATGCCGACGCTTTATTTTTGCCAACCCCACGCAAAGAATCAAGGTATGCTCCGCGCAGTGCTCTCCGTCAATGAATGCGAGCGCGTCGTCAGCCAGCACGCCGCCACTTATGTTGGGGATCAGTTCCCGAAACTGGCAAATGAGCAAGGGTCGGCAAACGACTTCGCGGTGCTTAATTTCCCACCGAGTGAGACTCCCGCGGGGTGGCGCTCCGGCTATTACCGGCTGGACTCCGACCTGACCAAGCTCAACGAATCGCTTCTGGCACTTTCGCGCTAACTTCCCAGTGGTTTCCAGGAATACGGTAGGGCAAGCGAACGGGCTTCGTTCGCGAGCTATTTCCATTCTCCGGCAGAGGCTAACAAATGGAGTCCGATGGCGAAGGAATGATGTCCGAGGGGTTCGCAATAGACGACTCGCGCCCGAGCCCGGAAATCTCCCGGCAGCGACCACAAATTCAGCCGCGCATTCCGCTTCAAGGGATTGCTCGAAACAACGCGCACGCCGTGGCCGCTAACGTTTTCCGTGACGCCCTCCTGCGCAGGTTGGCGGACATCCAGACTGCAGAGATCCACCCTTACTGACAAGGGAATGCGTTGTTCCAACCGGCGCGCGATGGCTTGCATCGGACACTCCGCTGTCTTATGGAAAATTGGCTGGATGGGTGTCGAGGGTGGGAACGACGACAAGACCATTATACGCCTGTCAGCAACGGATTAAGCAGGTGTTCCAAAACGGCACTAGGCATTGGTTCACAAGGATCCCGAGCCTCCGCGGGTGTTGGCGAACCGGATACACGATAGTACTCAAGACCTATCGACGCGTAGGGGAGCCCGCGAGAACATCGGTTCAATTCAGAGAAGTCTAATCTGCGTTCCCTCTCTGGAGTGGTTATCCTCAAGTTTCTGGCAAAGAGATAAAGTGGAGGTCGCCCGTGAAACTGTTTAGTTTGGTGAAGATACCGGCCGTCGTATTGGGCTTCGCGGCCTTGGTGGTCTTCGCACCCACGGGCAAGGCGCAATCGGAAGTTAGCCCTGATCACTTCGACGGAACAGACCTTTGGGAGATCGCTGCCCGGAAACCTGTGGCTGCGAAAGCTAAGGCGACACCGGCAATTGGTTCATACCAAGCCCGGAACAAGAAGACTGGCTCTGAGGCGACCATGCAACTTGCTTCGACGCGCGAGCTCTCGAAGTCCATGCCACACGATGCAGTGGCTGTTCAGGACAAGCGCAAGGTGGCGGTTCGTAAATCAGATAAGGAATAACTTCCAGAGCCTTTTTTCGCTGCCAAGTGTGAATAGACGACCGTCGCGTGCGTTTCGGAAACGTGTGCGTCACCGGCGGCCTGCGCTTGCTGCGGTTGTTGAGCGCCAGAAAACAGGGTTTTGAATAGTCAGTGACTTCCCCCGAGAAATCCAAGTAACATCTTGCAGTTCCTGGACAACCTCAGCGTGAGGTAGGAATGCCTCCAGAAGGCATGCGTCGCAGCAGCCGAATTCCTCGAGAAATTGCAATCCTGTTGGTGGGCAGCGACATGGAAGGCAAAATGTTTTCTGAGCAGACCAAGACGGTCCTGCTCAGCCGCCATGGCGCAGGCATTGTTTCGCAATATGCACTTTCCGCAGAGCAAGAACTAATCCTTCGCAGGCTGGATACCGACAAAGAAGCTGAAGTTCGCGTCGTCGGCAACCTCGGCGCTCATGGCAAGAGCTACACCTACGGCGTGGCCTTCGTGAACCCGGAGACAGACCTCTGGGACATCAAGTTTCCCAGCATGACGGAGTCTGAAAGAGAAGCCAGCCGCGTGCTGCTTCAATGCAGCAGCTGCAAGGCCCGCGAAACAGTTGAGCAAAGCGACCTGGAATCGGACGTATACCTCGTCAACGAAGGAATTGTACGCACCTGCAAGAGCTGCGGGTCATCAACGTATTGGAGGAGGGCTGTTGACGATGCCAGCGGCGAACCTGTTCCGGCGGAAATCGCGCCTCCGGAAGCTCAGGAAACAGCGGAACCTGTTGAGGCGCTCCCGGCCGTGCCGCCAGAGACGGCCCCGGTGCAGCCCGCAGCGCGGATCGAAAACAAACGCAAACACATACGCACCAAAGTCAATTTCAAAGCATGCATCCGCAGCTCCGCCTATGGCGAAGATATCGTGACATGCGAGGACATGTCCCGAGGCGGCCTACGATTCAAAAGCCGGAAAGAATACATTGTGAAAACCGAAGTTGAAGTGGCCGTGCCCTACTCACCGGGTACACAGTCCATTTTTGTCCGAGCGCAGATCATTCACGTCACGGAACTGAAGCAAGAGAGACGATTCCGCTGTGGGATCAGCTACGCCAAGTCCTGACGGCGTGCCGTTTTCGAAGTTTCTGATGTGCGTTCGCGGGTTCTCTGAGTCTAGTTCTTCTTGGCTTACTTTAGCGAGGCCTCGACCTTACCTTTGAATTCCTTGGCCTTTGCGATCACCGACGGTTCATCCACCGTCAGAAGTTTTCTGTCGCGCATCACCACGCGGCCGCCGATGATTACCGTCTCCACGTCGCTTCCCTTCAAGGCATACGCCAACTGCGCATAAACGTCGTACATCGGCACGGCATTCGGCGCGTCCAGCCCGATGAGAATCAAGTCTGCTTTCTTTCCTGTTTCCACGGAACCAATTTCCTTCTCCATGTGCAGCGCACGCGCGCCTTCGATGGTGGCCATTTCAACGACAGCTTTCGCCCCCAGCGCTCGCGGGTCTATTTTAGTGATTTTCTGGAGCTTTGCCGCCAGATCCATTTCTTCCATCAAGTTCAAATCATTGTTGCTGCCGGCGGGGCTGTCTGTGCCGAGGCCGACGGCAATGCCTGCAGCGCGCTCTTCGATCACCGGAGCGACGCCGCTCGCCAGCATCATATTGCTCGAAGGATTGTGCACGCAGCCCACTTGCCGCTGCGCCAGGATCTTGCGGTCGGTCTCGTCGACCCAGACGCAATGCGCCGCGAGCACGTCGGGCCCAAGTATTCCGAGCTTATCGAGATACTGCACTGGCGTGGTGCCATTTTTCTCGCGGCTATCGTTCAACTCTTTCTTCGTCTCTCCGACATGAATCAGTATGGGAGCGTTGTGCTTCCTGGCGAGCGCAGCAGAGTCCTTCAATGTCTTCTCGGAATCGGTGTAGATCGAGTGGGGCGCCACGGCGGCGTGAATCAACGGGTCGCCTTGCCAGCGCTTCAGGAATTTTTCCGTGTATTCGAGCATTGCGTCGTTGGTTTTATTGTCTGGAGCGGGAAAGTCGAGGATTGTTTCGCCTAGAACGCCGCGCATGCCGGCGGCCTTTGTTTCCTCGGCGATGGCGTCCTCGAAATAATACATGTCCGCGAAAGTCGTCACACCCCCGCGAATCTGCTCCGCTGCGGCCAGCCGTGTGCCCCAACGCACAAACTCCTCGGTCACATTCTTCGCTTCGGCCGGGAAAATGAATTTCGTCAGCCATTCTTCCAGAGTTACGTCATCCCTTAGCCCGCGCAATAACGTCATGGGCACATGGGTGTGGCCGTTGATGAACCCAGGAAGAATCAGTTTGCCTCGCGCATCGATCTTTAGCTTGGCGTCTACCCCCTTTGGCGCAAAGCGGAGACTGGCGCTGGCGCCGGATCCGACGGCGACAATTTCATCTCCGCGCACGGCGATAAATCCGTCCTCGAGGATACGGCGACTCGGGTCCATGGTGACGATCGTGCCGCCCGTGATCAGTAAATCTACAGATACCCCTTGCTTGGATGGCGCCTGCGCATGAGCGGAGGAAATGAGGAAGAGTTCAATCGCGCCACAAAGCACGCGAGTTGAAATCGACTTGAACTTCGCGCCGGGATTTATCATTTCGGCTTTTCCCTCTTATAGGTTGGAGGAGTCGAATGGTTTGGGGAAGAGATCTTTCATCTGAATGGTCTCGGTCTTGCCCTTGAGGTTCGCCATGATTACGGGAACATCGCCGCAGAATTCCCAGATCAACTGGCGGCAGGCACCACAGGGAGGAGTAAGAGTATCTCTATCCGTCACCACGGAAATGGCATCGAAGCCGCGCTCGCCTTCGCTAATGGCTTTAAGTATAGCGACGCGTTCGGCGCAAACGGTGAGGCCGTAGGTAGCGTTCTCAACGTTGCATCCGCCAAAAATTCGTCCGGAAGTGGCGCGAAGCGCGGCGCCCACGCGAAAATTCGAGTACGGCGCATGCGCGTTTTCCCTCGCCTGCCTAGCAGCAGAAATCAGGGTATCGTATTCGCTCATGCGATCGCCTCCGCAATTCTCGGAATGACCGCTTTCAGCAAGCCGATGAATTGTCCCTTTACGCGCTCGGCGGTCTCCAGCACTTCAAGGTGGTTGAGCGGCTGATCCAGAATTCCCGCCGCCGCGTTCGTCACACAGGAAATGCCTAGCACCCGAATGCCGCTGTGCCGCGCGGCAATCACTTCCGGAACCGTGGACATTCCCACCAGATCGGCGCCGATTGCGCGTAAGTAGCGTATCTCCGCGGGCGTTTCGTAGCTTGGACCGAGGAGTCCCGCGTATACGCCCTCATACATCCCAATGCCGAGGCGGTTTGCCTCGCCGACGGTCATTTCGCGAAAGCGTTTGTCGTAAGCCGAGGTCATGTCGTGAAATCGCAGGCCGAATCTCTCGTCGTTTGGCCCGGTCAGCGGATTGACTCCCTGCAGATTGATGTGATCGCTGATCACTACTAGGCGACCCTGCGAGAATTCGCGTTTAATGCCGCCCGCGGCGTTGGTGAGGATCACGGCTTTTACTCCCATCCGGGCGAAGACGCGGATGGGAAAGGCTACTTCCTTCGCGGAATAGCCTTCGTATAGATGGACACGGCCCTGCATCCCGGCAACGGGTATCGCCCCCACTTTCCCGGTGACGAGCTTTCCCGCATGGCCAATGGCTGTCGATTGAGGAAAGTGCGGAACTTTCGCGTAGGGAATCTTGGCGGCGCTGGTAAATTCGTCGCCGAAAGCGCCAAGTCCAGAACCAAGAACCAGAGCGATCTTGGGCCGCAGAACTGTCTGAGCAAGAATGAAATCGGCAGCTTCGCCTGCACGCTCGTACTCACCGAGAGCCGATCTGGTTTTCGTCACGGCGGAGACTGACTCATTGGGGATAAGGTCTTTCTTTGGTTTTTTCTTGCCCGTTTTTTGAGGGCTCATGTCAGCATCCCGACAATGGCGGCGGACATCAAATTGGCCATGGTTCCAGCGAGCATGGCGCGAATACCGAATCTGGCAAGTTGGCCGCGCTGTTCGGGGGCGAGTGCCCCGATGCCGCCGATCTGAATGCCGATAGAACTGAAATTGGCGAAGCCGCAAAGAGCGAAGGTGGCAATTGTAAACGAACGCGGGTCAAGCACGCCCTTCATTGTCCCTAGTTGGGCGAAGGCCACAAATTCGTTGAGCACCATGCGCGTGCCCAATAAATTGCCGATTTGTGCGGCATCGCGCCAGGGAACTCCGATCAGCCAAGCCACTGGTGCAAGGACCCAGCCAAAAATTTGCTGAAGGCTGTAGGGAAAC
>WNFO01025779.1_pt1 | contig 10518 bp, 6 predicted proteins | sample 5400251 | NCBI WGS metagenome assembly WNFO01 (sample SAMN13153354, study PRJNA577476) | soil metagenome | isolation source: 100 cm saprolite under Madrone tree | place: USA:California | collected 2016-06-14 | reverse complement strand
GAGGCGTCGCTATTGCAAAGGCGTTCTGTGGTCGCCGTCGTATTTTGCCGCCAGTTGTGGTGGTGCTCCGATGGGCATCCTCAAGGCCTACATCGAGCAGCAAAAGACGCCGCTTTAACAGTTAACGGGGCTTATATCCTGAAGGCGAGGTTTTAGGGATAAACTGAAACGCACTACTCATTGCACTGGCGGGAGTTGTTCTTGAAATCAATAACTCCCGCCATTTCTATTTGTGCTCCTATGTGGTCGCTTCCTTCTTTTTGTAACGGCGGGTTTATCCCGCCGTTCTTTCTTTGCTCTTTCGGTAGCAGCCCGCCCTTGCGGGGCTGCTGGTAGTCTTGGTCTCGCTTTACTCGCAACTCGCGACTAATGCTCCTCTAACTGCTTCTCAAACTTGCGCGACCGGCGCCGTCGTCGGCACATTCGCCAACCAGCGCCGCCAAACCAATCGTGCCGGCAGATACAAAATTGCCATCCACAAGAGCGCCATCGGTCCGCGTCCAATGAAGAAGAGCAAGATCGCGGACAAACTGGCCGCTGCTTCCCCAAATCCCGTAGACGCAGCAGTATGTAATTGTGCGCCCAGCGATTCCTGTGGCGCACTTATCATTTCGCGCAGTGAAAACTGCACATTGGCAAAAATCACTTTGTGTGCGGAGGCGTCCCGCTCCGCCTGCAACCGGTTTACTTCCGCGCTGGCGTTGGCGATCTGCCGCTGCAACTCCCGCACGTTACCGTCGGGATAGGTCTGCTTCTTTAGCAATTCTTGCAAGCGCCGTAGTGTGCCCTGCGCATTGCTCAAGCGCGCTTCCAGGTCCGCTCGTTGCTGTGTAATTTCGTCCGCGGCTTGCTCTTCCTGCTCCACATCGCCCAGGGACTTCAGCTCGCTCACCGTTGCCCCCAATTCCGTGGCGGGTACACGCAATGTGGCCGAAAGTAGGCTGCCACTTCGCCGGCCCGCCATGCGCAGCCGCGCGGCGTATCCACGATGGCGCTCAAGTATTTCCTCCAGCGACGCCCGCGACTTGGCAAATTCATGCGTCGCGACAGCAAGTTCCGCCGTATGCGCTATCAATGGAGTCGCATAGGGCATCGCCACTGCACCGATCCTGCTTCCCAAGTCCACCCGGGATGCCGCAAATTCCTTTAGCGGTTCGGACAGTTCTTTCTGATTTTTGTCGTCCACCACGGAACCCGTACTGGCTGGCGGAGCGGTCGGCCAATCCACGTCTGGTTGAAATTTAGTCTCGGAAAGTCTTTCAGGCGTCGCCATCGGCCGATTGAATCGGCCGACCAACACCATGCCAAGCAGTGCAGCCAGCGCCAGCAACAATCCGCGCCGCATTTTCGACATCGCACGATACTTCGTAACCAACACAATCAATATATTTCTCATGGGGATACCCTCCACCGGCATCCCCATTAGAACGACCCCACCAGAATTTCTTGCAGGCAGCCGCCGCGTATGCGGCGGTGCGCCAGCTGTTATTCGGCTAGGAATAGTTCCGGAAATCGGCTCGTGTGAAAAGAAAGGCAGGTGGATGATTTGGCTTACCCTGATCGCTGATCGCTGATCTCTGGTCGCTCGTCGGTGGTCTATCACTGCCTTTTCGTCAACTCCACGCGCGCGGCGGCAAATGGCAGTACCGCCTCCAGCAGCACCGGCGTTCGCGCCGCGTCTTTGGCCAGATATACAGTAAAGTGCGCGTCTTTCATTTCCTCGCCATTGTCAAAAACTCTGATCTCGACCGTTGCGGTCGAAAACTTTCCTGCCGGCACTTCCACTTCCGCCGAACCGATCTTTTGCGCGCGCACTTCATAGAGCTTGTGGCCGTCGTACACCGGGCCATGCACCACGGGAGTCTTCGACCAGTCCACCGACCTGAGATACTGCATCATCCCCAACGGGTCGCGCGTTCCCGGCAGTACGCGTGCCGCGGACGCTCCAGCCGGCGCGGGCTCGCGGCCCGTCGGCGTCATACGCTGCACCGATTGCACTTTCTGCCCGCGTTCGCTCAGGCGCATTTCATACTGCACGCTGGCAAAATTTCCCGGAGCGCTATACGAATCAAATTGGTCGTCCAGTTCAAACACCATGCGCAAAGGATTCTGCGTGTGCGCAAACGCCTGCAAATGCCAGGCATCGGTGCCAGCTACTTGTTTGCGCCCGTCCACCACCAGCCGCAAGCTCGCTACGTTGTTGACCTTCGCTACACTGCTGGTAAACTCCAGCACTTCTCCGGACATCGGCGTGAATCCTGATGCCGGCGCCGCGTTCAATGCCGGCTTTGACGAGCTGGCGTTGGCTGGCTGATTCGGAGGAACAGCAGCCGCGGCGGGCGCTGCTTCATGGGTGGCGCCAGAAGTGGCCGCGGGCGGATCGGCAGTGAACTGCACGACCGTCTTGCTTTGCCCGCCGGCATGCAGCCACACAAACGCCGCAGCGCCGCACACCACGGCAAGGATCACGGCAAGCACGGAAACAACTCTGCGGCTCATAACTTTCCTGCGACGTGGCCTTTATTGGAAATCCTGCAAAACGGGCTTTCGTCGTAAACTGACAGTGTCACGCGAACCAACTTCCCAGGCTGCTTCAGGTTACCAGAAGGATTTTCGCGCGTCTTGGGGAAGCTCTCTGCATGTTCACCAACTGGCTCGGACGGCGGGATCGCGAACGACGCACGGAGGACAGCTCGAATGCGATACGTCGTTACCGGTGGCGCGGGATTTATCGGATCCAGCACCGTCGATGAACTGGTTCGCCGCGGAGAAAGCGTGGTGGTCCTGGACGATCTCTCCGCCGGCAAGGAAGACAACCTTGCGGAAGTCCGCAACAAAATTTCTTTCATCAAGGGCAGCATCAACGATCTCGAAGCTGTTCGCCGCGCCATGCACGAAGCCGATTACGTGCTGCATCTGGCCGCGCGCACTTCTGTTCCCCGCTCGGTAAAAGATCCGCTCGAAACCAACAAGGTGAACATCGAGGGCACTCTAAATGTTCTTGTCGCGGCGCGCGACGCCAAAGTAAAACGTGTGGTCCTCGCTGCCTCTTCTTCCGCTTACGGCGAAACGCCCACGCTCCCCAAAGTTGAAACCATGCAGCCGGAACCGATTTCTCCCTATGGCGTTACAAAATACGTTTGCGAACTTTACGCGCAAATGTTTGGAAAAGTGTATGGCCTGCAAAGCGTCAGCTTGCGCTACTTCAATGTTTTTGGACCACGCCAAGATCCCAGTTCGCCATATTCCGGCGTCCTTTCGAAATTCTGCACTGCCTTCCTGGAAAGCACCGAACCGGTTGTTTTTGGCGACGGCGAACAGACTCGCGATTTCACTTACATTGATAATGTCGTGCAGGCGAATTTGCTGGCCTGCGAGGCTCCGGCCGCCAGCGGAAAAGTGATCAATATCGGCACCGGCGCACGCACCTCGCTGAATCAAACGCTTGAGCTGCTTCGCGAAATCAGCGGCAACGAACTGCAGGCGAAATACGAGGCGCCGCGCGATGGCGATATTCGCGACTCGCAAGCCGACCTCACGTTGAGCCGCGAACTTCTGAAGTATGAACCCACGGTAGATTTCGCCGCAGGCATGCGCCGCACCTTTGATTGGTACAAAGAATCAGAAGCCAAAGCCGCGGCAAAACAAAAAAGCGCGGAGTAACTCTCTCGGCTTCGTGCGCCAAATCGTTTTTCGCGATTCGGGGTTCTCAATTTCCGGCGTCAAGGTCATCGTCTTGAGCATTCCCACCACCGTCCCGGGGAGCAGGCGGCGCAGGCACGATATGAGGAATTCCCGCGTCATTCATCTTTTTATTGAGAGCCGCCAGATCCTCGTCGACAATTTTCCGTACCAGCGCGCTGGCATCAGCCACCAGCGGTATAAGTTCGGCCAGCTTTTCCTTCTGCTGTGCGCCCGGCGCGGCAGCAAAGTTGTCCAGGTCTTCCATCAAATTCTGCACCTGACTGGGAAGAGGATCGGGCTTCCATTCAAACGGGGGGCCGGCATTGCCCAGGCCTTGCGGTTCGCGCTGGAACTTCACGGTAAGCAGATCGACCTTTTTCTGCAGTTCGTCGGCACTCTTCACAATGGTTTCCGGCACTTTCCTGCCGTTCGCCTTTGCAGCCTCGGTTTTCCAATTTTCGCGAGCCGTTTTCAAGGCGCTCTGAATACCGAGAACCGTTTTGCGGTCCTTGTCGCTGGATTCTGCCATCGCGTAAAGTTGCTCGATGACGGCACGCCGCGCGGCGCGATCTTCAGCGCTTAATTGCAGCCGCGGATCATCCTCTACCGTAAGCTTCTGGGTAGCTACTTTGTCGCCAGCGGTGATCTTGATAGAGTATTCGCCCGGCTCCACGTACGGCCCGCGTGGGCCGAAACCGTAGCCTGCCGCCATCGCTTCCAACTGTTCCGGCGTGGGTTCGGCGGGTGGGTTATAGCGCAAGTCCCAATTGGTGCGATTCACTCCCGCCCCGCCCGGCCCATCGAGTTCGCGAACAATTTTCCCGTCCTTGTCCGCAACGACGATTTTCACTTTTCCTTCCTTTTTAGGTTCCTGCTTTTCTTCTTGCTTTTCGGGAGATTTCTCGGCAGTTTGTGCGGCCGGGGTTTCGACGGGTTTTTCCGAAAGCTTTGCCGCCGGCTTGGCTTCAGGCTCATCGGTTTTGGGCTTCTGCGATTCCGCGGGTGCTTCTTTCTTTTCCGCAGAATCTGGCTTGGGCTCCGAAGGCGGCAACGCGGATTTCAGGTAGTAGTTAATGACCGCGCCGGCCGGCGGATTCTTTGCGGCAAAAGCTTTTTGTCCGGCGCTCCAGCGCCGCGTGTAGATGTGCCAAGCATTCGCGGTGCGCGGCGGGAAAAGTGTCAGTTCGCTCGCCGCAACCGTTGCGTCCATTTTCTCCAGCGGGGTGAGGTCGTCGAAAATCCAGATGGAACGCCCGTGCGTTGCAAGAACAAGATCATTTTCGCGCGCTTGCAGTTCGATGTCGTCCACAGGAACGGTGGGAAAATTGTTCTTGAAAGCGGCCCAGTTCGAGCCGCGGTCCCATGAAATCCAAAGCCCAACTTCAGTGCCGGCGAAAAGCAGATTGGCGTTGCGCGGATGTTCGCGCACCACGTGAACCGATCCTGCAGTATCGGGAATGCCGTGACGAATCGCCTGCCACGTTTCGCCGTAATCGGAAGTGGCAAACATATAAACGGCGTAATCGTCGGTGCGGTGGCCGTCAAACGTCACATACGCGCTGCCTTCCGCGTATCTGGAAGCGACCACGCGACTGACGTAGGTTACGCGCGGAACGCCAGGCACCTGTGGCGCCACGTTTTTCCAGCTCTTACCGCCATCGCGTGTAACTTGCACGTTGCCGTCGTCCGTGCCCGCCCATAGCACATCGGCGGAGAGCGGCGATTCACTGACGGTGGTGATGGTCGGATATTCTTCGACGCCGTCGTGATCTGCAACCTGTTGCGATCGGAGCCGCTGGTTAGATCATTGCCCAGCCGCGTCCAGGAATCGCCGCGATCGGCGGACTTGAAGAAATAATTCCCACCGTAATAAATGGTGTTGTGATCGTGCGTGGAAACTGCCACCGGCGAATTCCACTGGAAACGATAATGCGGTTCACCGACTTTTGCTTCGGGCTTGATGGAGCGTTCCTGCGCGGTTCGTAAATTGCGCCGCGCCAGATAGCCGTCCTGCGATTCGGTGTAAACAATCCACGGCTCGACGTTGTCAATCTGAGCGTAGAAGCCATCGCCACCATGAATCAGCGTCCAATCCTGGTTGGCGATGCCGTCGCGTCCCAGCGTTGCGCTGGGGCCGCACCAACTGCCGTTGTCCTGCAGACCACCACAAATGTGATAGGGCTTTTCGTTGTCCAGGCCGATTTCGTAAAACTGGCCGATGGCGATGTTGTTCAGAAAATCCCAGGTCTTGCCATCGTCGTAGCTCCAGTGAATGCCACCGTCGCTGCCCGCGATGACATGATTCGAATTGGAAGGATCGATCCACAGCGCGTGGAAATCTCCGTGGATTTTCTGCACCCGCCGCGTGGTGAAAGTTTTGCCGCCATCCTCGGAGAAAAACATCGCGGCGCCCAAAACCCAAATCCGCAGATCATTATTCGGATCAACGCGCACCTGGCTGTAATAGGAAGGCCGGGGATCGGTGTCGCTCATCTTCTTCCACGTTTCGCCCTTATCTTCGCTGCGGAAGATGCCGCCTTTTTCATGCTGTACAAGTGCGTACACAATGTTGGGATCTTTCCGGTAGATATCGAGCCCGATGCGCCCGGTTTGGCCGCCGTTCTCGTAAGGCAAGCCCTTAACGAGTTTTTTCCAGGTTGCTCCGCCGTCAGTAGTTTTGTAGATGACGCTTTCCGTACCGCCGCCATTGAAACCGAACGGAGTGCGCCGCCGGGTGTACGCCGCAGCGTAAAGCGTGTCCGGGCTTTCTGGGTCCATGGCCATATCGCTGACGCCAGTATCGTTGCTGATTTTCAGCACTTGGCTCCAGGTCTTCCCTGCATCGGAAGTCTTGTACACACCACGATCCGGATTCGGCCCCCAGAGATGGCCAAGCGCTGCAGCGTAAACGACCTCAGGATTTTTTGGATGGATGACCACCCGTCCGATGTGGTGCGTCTCCGTCAGTCCCATGTTCTTCCAGGTTTTGCCGGCGTCGGTGGATTTATAAATTCCGTCGCCCCAAGAAGAACTTTGCCGGTTATTCGGTTCGCCGCTGCCGACCCAGATTACCGACGGGTCAGAAGGCGCGATCGCAATGTCTCCGATGGTGGACACGCCTTCCTTCTCAAAAACCGGCTCCCAAGTAGTGCCGTTGTTGGTCGTTTTCCACACGCCGCCGGAAGCAACGCCCGCGTAAACAATGTTTGGATTGCTTTCAACGGCTGCGAAATCATCAATGCGGCCGCCCATGACGGCGGGCCCGATTTCGCGGAACTCCAGCGATTTGAATTTGTCCATCGAGGCCGGTTCGGTGTTCGACGTCGGCTTTACGTCTGCGGAGCTGGGTTTCGCTTTGGTCTTTGGCTTTTCTTTTTGGCTTGTGGCCGGGCCTGCTACCAGAAAAAGAAATCCGCAGAAGGCCAGAGCTATCCGAACAAACGTCTTCGACATGGTTCCCCCAGGAGTAAGTTTCAACTCAACGCACAGCGAGCGGCGCATCATACCGCTCTGAGGACGACGATGCAGCAAATGAATTTGCGACAAAAGAAATCGGACCAGGAGAATGTCCGCGCAGTAAATCAAATGCGTTTAATTGGCCTATGCTTTCTTTATCAGGGTTTGTAACGACAGAAAACCCATAAAGCGCACGATCAGAATTCGTTACTTCGTGGTCCGCTGAGCCGTCGAGAGTTCTCAGAAGCAGATTCGCTTCATAACAATCACCAATGAACGGCGGTGATTGACGACACCAGAGAGCGAGGGCCGTTGCAAGCTGTTGCTTTGCTTCCGGCTTTTTGTTCGCAGCCGCAAACGCCGCAGCAAGTGCGTGACGGATGCGAACGTCATCGGAACCGGAGATTAACGGCAATCTCCGATTCTTCCACCGCGTGCAGAGGGGTACCGGCAATCTCGTAGAATTCCGCGCGATCAACGTGGCTCAGCGGGATCCTTGGCCGCAGTATGAATTCCGACACTTGTGTTCCCCTAATCCATGGTGGCGCACGCAACCCAAAGCGCGTGATAAGCTATCGAATTGTTTTTATTCTATCGCATGCTGCGCACTCATCCGACTCTGAAGAGCACGCCAGTGGTTTTGCGCGGCATGCTGTTTGCGCTATGCCCGGTAATATTGGCTTTGCTGGCGGCGCCAGGCGAAGCACAACAGGTGCGGCTTCCCTCGGGAAAGGGACAGTACGCGGAACTTTCTTCCGATGGGCCGCAAACCCATAAGGGAGAAATCTTCATCGCCGACAAAAATGTGGATTTGCAGTACGCCGGGATGCGGCTGCGCGCGGACCACGTGGAATACAACGACAGCACGCATGACTCGCTGGCGCAGGGCCACGTGCAATTCGATTTCGAAAACGAGCATCTGGAGGCTGCCGAAGCGCACTACAACTTTACGACCGGCGCGGGCACCTTCAGTAACGTGCGCGGCAACATAAAAATTCTGCGCAGGCCGAACCCCTTGGTGCTGGTATCGGCCAATCCGTTGTATTTCGAGGCACGCCAGGTCGAACGACACGGCGACAATGTGTTCGTGGTGCACCAGGCATGGATCACGGTTTGCGATCAGGAGCGGCCGACGTGGCAGATGTATGCGCCGAGCGCCAAGATCCGCTTGAACAAATCGGTAGCGCTGGTGAATGCCAATTTCCGCCTACTCAAAGTTCCACTGATCTGGTTGCCGTACGCCACCGCACCGGCTGGACAGAAAATTCGTCAATCGGGATTCCTGCTTCCCGATGTTGGCAACAGCTCCACCAAGGGCTACGTATTCGGTGACGCGTATTATTGGGCGCCCACCACCTGGGCCGATGCAACCATCGGCGCACAGGACCTGACCAAGCGCGGTTCGTCGCAGCACGCCGATATTCGCTTGCGGCCGTTGGAAAATACAACCTTCAGTTACACCTATTATGGCGTAGTCGACCGCGGACTGCCGGACGCTAACGGCGTACTGGAATCGCAAGGCGGCCATCAGCAGCGGCTCGAATTGCAGTCGCTGTTGCCGCAGGGCTGGCGATTGGTGGCGGATGTCAACCAGTTATCGTCGCTTACGTTTCGATTGGCGTTCGCCGATACCTATGGAGACGCGATTAATTCCGAAGTGAACAGCGCGATTTTTCTAAGCAACAATTTTCGCGGATTCAGCCTGAATTTCGCGGGCGTGAATGACAAAAGCTTTCTGACCATCAGTCCGGAAACCAGCGTATCGCTCCGCAATATACCTGAAGCCCGGTTCGGCTCGGTGGAACAAGCGCCGTGGCGTAACCTGCCGATTTATTTCAGCTTTGATTCATCCATCGGTGCGCTGCATCGCCAAGACGACAATTTGACCACGCCTGCCACGGTGCAACGTACGGAGTTTGCGCCTAAGGTAACCGTACCGCTGCATTTCGGCCCGTGGTTCGGCGTCACCGCCACCGCTGCGGTCCGCAGCACGCGCTACGGAGCATCGCTCGACGCTGCGGGCAACTTGATCACGCAATCCATTACCCGCAACGACGGCGAATTTACGCTGGAGCTGCGCCCGCCCGCTTTGGAGAAATATTTCGACCGCCCGAAGTCCAAACGAAAGTACAAGCACACCATCGAGCCGGAAGTGACCTACCGCTATGTTTCGGGGATCAACGATTTCGAACGCTTCATCCGATTCGATTCCGACGCCACTCTTTCGAATACCAATGAGGTCGAGTACGGATTCACGCAGCGCCTTTACGTTAAAAGCGGCGAAGATCAGCCGCTGGAATTTTTGAGCTGGAGCGTGGTGCAGAAACATTATTTCGATGCAACGTTTGGCGGCGCAATCGTGGATGGTGCGCGCAACGTTTTGCAATCATTGAACTCCATTACTCCGTTTGCGTTTGCCACCGGGCCGCGCAACTCTTCGCCAATCGTCAGTGACTTCAAAATAACCCCCGGCGGAAAATATGACGCCGAGCAGATAATCGAGTACGACCCGCAATTGAACAAGATCGTGGCCGAAGGAACGCTGTTGAAGGTAAAGCCGTACAGCGAATTTTTCGCCACCCTGGCTCACTTCCACATTCAGGATGATCCGGTCCTGCAACCGCTCTCAAACCAGATTCGCGCGCTCGTCGGTTATGGAAGTTTTAATCGCAAAGGATTTAATTTTACAGGCGGCGTGAGCTATGACATTCAGAACAGCGCATTGCAAAGCCAGATCGCGCAAGTTTCCTACAACGGGAATTGTTGCGGGTTGTCGTTCGAATACCGCCGCCTGGCCCTCGGACAGGTACGCACCGAAAATCAGTTCCGCATAGCCTTAAACATCGCTAATATCGGCACCTTCGGCAACCTCCGCCGCCAGGAAAAAATCTTCTAAGATGCGCATAACCGTTCTGGCATTCGTAGAAATTTGTGCCAGCGCAATCGCGCACCAGACGGCGCCGCCCGCCGTTTCGCTGCTATCCCCGATTCAGAATGCAGATGGCTTGCGGCTGATGGTGGCGGCGGAAAACACGCAACCCAGTCTCGGAATCGTGTTGCCAAATCATCCCGATAACGATGCGGCCATCGAGGTCATTTTCCCCGAGCAGGTTACGGCCAAAAAGCAGGGCAGCACCGAGCGGCCCACGTTGAGAAAGGTTGGGCAGTCCCTCCAATATGAAACAGATCTCACGGACGGAATTCACATGCTGGCGTGAGCAACGGTCGAGAACGATGCAGTTCTCTTCCTGCAAAAAACAATTTCGCAACGCAGTACATTGAAATAGGCCACGGTAGCGGCATCACCAGTCAGGTACTCTCTTATTGTCCAGGATGATTTCCGATGCGCATTCCAGAAGCGTTGATCCTTTCCTGCTT
>WNFO01007293.1_pt1 | contig 10519 bp, 9 predicted proteins | sample 5400251 | NCBI WGS metagenome assembly WNFO01 (sample SAMN13153354, study PRJNA577476) | soil metagenome | isolation source: 100 cm saprolite under Madrone tree | place: USA:California | collected 2016-06-14 | reverse complement strand
GATACTTGCTCGATGCACGTCCATTCCCACATAATACGTTTTCATAGGGCTCTCCTTCGGTGTCAAACTTGAAGTCGTAGAACAACTCCAAGCTATCACCCCTGGGGCGCCCTTTCATATATAGAGTAGCGACCGGGTCAAGAGAACTACAGGCGTAGAAAGGACAATCCTTATGAAACATTCCGCAGGCTTTCTAAAATTAGTCGACGAAGCGAAGCGAAGGACCAAAGAAGTGACCGTCGCCGACACGCGCGATCGAATTGGGTTAAACCGCGATGCGCGTCTGATTGACGTGCGCGAGGATGACGAGTGGCGCGCCGGCCACGCAGCCGCAGCCGAACACCTGGGCAAGGGAATCATCGAACGCGACATCGAAGCAACCGTGCCCGATAAAGCAACTGAACTAATCTTGTATTGTGGGGGCGGTTACCGATCAGCTCTGGCGGCTGACGTCTTGCAGCAGATGGGTTACACGAATGTCTGGTCGATGGCCGGCGGGTGGAAGGCCTGGAAGGAATCAGGTGCGCCCGTGGAAAGCTGAATTTCGCACTTACTGCTTCAGCACAAAATTCCCCGGCACAAATTCAATCGCACTGGCTTCGCCGTCGGCTTTACTGCCCGTCGTGGCCGCGGCGTAAGTCATGACGACCGCGTTTTCAGGTCTGCGCGGACCACATACGATCTCACGCGGCACCTCGTTGGTGAAAGCGATAATTGCCAGGCGTTCAAAATTATCGCTGTGAAACTGAAGGAGGCGATCGCCGGCGCGCACCTTGAAAGTCATTCCTTTGGCATTGCATTCGATAGCGGTAAGAATTCCTCTTACTCGCATCTCCCCTTCATGTGGTTTTCGCAACGATTGAGACAGCAGCACGTCCCAATCAGGCTGAACTGAATCAGGCAGAGCGACTGAATTTCCGTCACTTCGCGGTGGCTGGCCTGATGAATTCTCGAGGCGCGGCGCCAATTGCTTCTCCAATGCCCTGTCCTGGGCCAGTAGCGCCTCGCTGCGGGTGATGCCTTCCATCAGGGACTGCGCTTGTTGCCGCAATTCCGGATCGGGACTGTTGCGAGTCATTGGTCCCAGCAGGCGGCGCGCTTCGGCAAAGTCTTGCTTGCGCATATAGAGCTGGGCCAGCATGAAGACCACACGCTCATTAGAACGAGACATCGTCGCTACGCGCTTTAGCAGCTCGATCGTTTCGTCGACCTCTTCATTGCGGACGACGTTGATGAAACCGAGCAGCGCATAGCTTTCAGGAAAGTCTGGTTTGAGTGCGATTGCCTTTCTTAGTTCGGCCCGCATGGTCGTTGCGTCTTCAGGAGCATAACTGTTGACGATCTGTGAACCTTCAAACGTCAGGCCGCTGAGGGCGTACGCATAATAAAAATGAGTCAGGTAGTTCTGTGAATTCCCGGCCACGGCTTTTTCTAAATACTGGCGAGCATCTGCCAGCCGGCCTTGTCGCACGCGCAGCATTCCGAACGAGGCTTCGGCCATGGGCAGTTCCGGACTCAGCGTCAGCGCCTGCTGCAGGTGAGACTCGGCGTCGTTCAAGCGACGCGTGTGCAGCAGCAGATCGCCAAGATAGGCCTCGGCCTCACCTTCCGTAACCGGCGCGCTCTGCATCTGGCTATCAAAATCAAGTTTCTTTTCAAAGGTCACCGCCGTGGCCATGTATTTCGCACCCTGAACATAAGATCTAAAATCCTTTTCGAAAGCATCAATGCCGATTTGAAATGCCTGCTGAAAAGCTTCGTCGACGGTGAGATTGGAACGGACCAAATCGACAAAGCGAGCAAGCTGGGGCCGTCGCTGCTGTCCTTCGCCCTGTAGCAGGTAATGCATCAGCATCCACGCCTCGGCATAAAAGATATTCATCTTGTTGCCTTCGTTGTAATACGGTGACTTGTAATCGACCGCGAACAACGTGCGCAGCGGCAGGAGCTTTTGTTCTCTGAGGTACAGGACGTGGTTTCTCACCACATCGCCCAGAATTACTCTGCGATTTTCATCGGAGATATTGAACGTGCTGTAGTATTCGGCCAGCCCCTCGTTGAACCACAGCGGCACCGTGCCGCCCATCGTATTCTCGACCAGCAGGTGAACGTATTCGTGAAAGATTGTTCGGTATGGCTGGTCGTCTGAAAGCTTCTCGCTGGTGAGCGTGATGTAATTCACGTCTTTACCGGGTTGAAAGTAACCGGCCACATTCGGATTGACCTTGAATGGCTTGTATGAACTGTCGCTCTTGAAAACGATCACCGTCGTCGGCACCGGCGAATTAAGCTTCAGCGACGGGAAGAGCAGAGCAAAAACCTTCCGGAACTGTTCCAGACGATTAGCAACCAGGCGAATATCTTTTTCGCTGGCGTTGCCGACGAGTTGGAAGTTTTGCGAGTGAACGCTGGTCCAGTTGTCTTTGGCCTGAACCGCCGGGTGGTCAATCAGTGCGAGAGCCAGAAAGGCAAGGGCAAATACGATGGGGCCGGCTCTTACGCGGGGGTAATTCATTTTGTGAAATCTCTGAGCTGAAAATCACGCGGCCGAGTTTCCATTTTTCGGAGAAGAATCAAGTCCGCGGCCGGGGCGATGGTACTATAGGAAGCGGCATGTTTGCATGTTAATTAATCCAGCTTTGGAGTGCGCTGACCTGGTCACCGCTTTGGATCGCATAGCAAAAAGCGGCGACGACCCACCGCACTCCAAATCAATACTACTGAGAGTCATTAAACGGAGAGATAAGTCTTTTCTGCCGATAGACAAAGTGCTAATCTCCCGTCTTGATGGATCCTTGGTTTTTTTGAGGTGCGAATGGATCGCGATGCGGCTACAACCGATCGTTTGCGGAATTTGATTGCGAAGCTTCAATCGCTGACCACGAGCGGCGGTTTGCGTTGGGAGAAGCAGGTGGGATCGGCGCACCGTTATGCTCGCTGGAATAACAATCTTCTGATTCTTGGCCCGTCGACTCCACTGAGCGATGCCAGTGTCCCGCGCTACTTGTTTGTCACTCCCTTCGACTCTCCCGATTGCATCGAAATCAATTCAAAAGACGCCAAGCTCGGGTCGGCGGTGATTGGATTGGCTCAGGAAGTCGAAGAGGCCAGCAAGGACGAGCCCCCGACCGATCCGTTTGCAGTGACGGACCAACTGCTCGAACGCCTCGAGAGCTTGTAGATCTCGCAAGCCAACTCAGAAGGAAAACCACCTATGTCAGCAGAGCTAAATAAATTGAGCGAAGAGGCGCAGAGCCTGGCGCGGGTGCCCCTCTTCAAACGCCTGGAACCACACGAGCTGGAACATCTCGCCGAAGACGTCGATCAGGTTAACTACGCCGCGGGCCAGACCATCTTTAACGAACATGATCTGGGCGACGGACTCTATGTCGTCGAAACCGGCTCGGTTCGCATCTGGGTCATGGACGAAGATGTGACCGAGGTGACCCTGGCCGAACTAAAGCCGGGTGATTTCTTTGGCGAGCTGGCGGTGTTGGATCGCGGCGAGCGTTCGAGCAGCGCCACCGCCACCGTGGATACCCACCTGCATAAACTAAGCAGCGACGCCTTTCAACAGTTTCTGACCGAGCACCCCGACGCCGCCATCGATGTAATCTGCGAGATCGCCCAACGCATGCGCCAGACAAATCTGCTGGTGTCAAAGCGCACGGCGCGCAACATCAATGTCGAGATGGAACAGAAATCGACCTTCGGTCAACGCATAGCCGATCGGGTGGCGTCTTTTGGCGGTTCGTGGACCTTCATCATCATCTATCTGAGTTTTCTGATTGCCTGGATGGCGTTCAATACTTTTATCCTGGTCCGCTACGGCCGCGGTGACGAGGGCGCCCAGTTCGATCCTTATCCGTACATCCTGCTCAACCTGATGCTCTCAATGACGGCCGCGCTCCAGGCGCCGATCATCATGATGTCGCAGAACCGCGCCGCGGAAAAAGATCGGCTGGCCGCCGAACAGGACTTCAAAGTGAATCTAAAGAGCGAACTGATGCTGGAAGAATTGATGCGTAAGCAGAAGATGCGCGACGCGCAAATGGATCAACTCAATCGAACCCTCGCGGCATTGAAACCTGAACCAAATCAGTAGCGGGTGTCAGAAACCCGCGCGTCAGCAAGGGCAACGCTCGTGTTGGCCGGCCATCAGGACCCGAGACAACTCCAGTCCTTCAAGATAAGTCGAACATGGCCCTCCCTCACGGTCTTGCTGCTAACACAAATTAGCATGGGGCTTTATTCACGCCTGCCGTTTTTCCAGCTTCTCGAACCGCGCCATCATGTTTTCATAGAGTCGATCGGTCTTCTCATGCAGGTGCGCGACCTCGAGTTCGGCTTTGATATTTACCTCGTACTCAATATCAGCACGTACCTTGTCTTTTTCCGCCTGCCGGTTCTGGCTGATCAGGACGAAGCACGCCAGGAAAATAGCTTCCAAAGAAACGATCATCGTCAACAGTCCGAAGGGGAATGGATCGAAGGCCTTGTCTCCGAGGATCATGGTATTGAGCGAGACCCAAATAATGAACCAGAAAGTATGCGAAATAAGAAAGGGCATGCTGCCGCTAAACCATGCGAGCCAGTCGGCGATCCTCTGCAGGATCGTCGAGTGCACCTCCATCTCTTCGTTGACGTTGCGCGAGACGCGCGTGCGCAGCAGTTCATCAGCCTTGCGCGTCAATCCACTCAGGGCCGCCAGCATGTGCAGCGCCGCTTCTGGTTTTCTTTGAAACAGCAGGACCAGATCACCACGATCCAGCACCAGGACGTCACTCTCGTCCAGGGCCAGGGCGGTGGCCGTGCGCGGCCCGGTATCGAGCATCGCTAATTCGCCGAACATATCACCTGGGTCGGCGGTGGTGAGAACGATTTTTTGCCCGGCAGTGTCTTTGATAAAAAGTTCGATCTGACCAGACTGCACAATGAACAGCGAATCGCCGGGGTCACCCGCCTGGAACAGCGTGTGGCCAGCGGGCACCTTCAACTCATCGACTACCCTAGCGAGGGCGACTCGATCGTCTTCGTTAAGAAGTTCGAACATCTTGATGTTGGCAAGAAAGCTGGGATCACAGGGCATTGGGTTTTTCTCTCCAGAAAGGAAACGGAGCATCAAAGAGCGGCGGCATTATAGTCTATGTAGTTTGAAAAAAAGCGCTGGTATCGAACAATCCAGCCAAGCAAAACGATCCACGAAATCAGACGAAGCGGACTCCTGGTTCGTGTTTCGGGGCTCGTTCTTGTCCAGGGGAACGAAAGCACGAAATCAAGCTGGTCACCACTGAAAAGGCGAATGGATCGAAGATCGATTTAAGTGAACCTCGATTATGGAGACTTGCGATTATTTGTTGGTTGGCGCGCGTTGTTGTTGGGCGGCGTGACCACGGCCCTTGGCGCCGGCTTGGCCACGGACTGACCCGCCGTACGACCCGAGCGAGTGAGCGCGATGCGTTTGCCCTGACTGGGAGCATCGGCGATCGATACCTTGATCGAACGATACGTGCCGTCGTGTGCCTTATTCGTGGGATCGTAACTGACCACGTACTGAGTGCGCAGGTCGCGTACGATCTCGTTGGCAATTTCAGGCAGTTCGGAGACTGAATTCGGAAAGAAGGCCCGGCCGCCGGTTTCGCTCGCGAGCCGGTTAAGCAGAGCCACGGCCTTGTCGCGCGGGCTCTTTCGAATCAAACCCTTGTCGGCTTCGAGTTCGCTAACGAATCCAATCACAAAGATCTGCACGTCTTCCTCGCGCAGACGCTGAAACAGTTGTGTCTCAGCGTAATAGCTGGAGCGGTCCTCTCCGTCAGTCACAACGATCAGAGCGCGGCGACGGCGATCATCGTCACCACCCTTCTTATATTCAGCGACATGCTCGGCGGCCAGATACACGCCATCGATTACCGCAGTTTGTCCGCCTTCGATATACAAAGTGTCGAGGCCGTCCATTAGCGCGTCTTTGTTGGCGGTGAAATCCTGGATCGTCTCGATCTTGTCACTGCTGATAAAGCGCTCGAGAAAAGTTTCGTCGCCGCGCTTGTTGCTGTTGATGATCGCTTTCGAGGCGTTGATGACCTGTTCAAAGGCAGGCCGCAGAGAGCCGGAAGTGTCCACGGCCAGTCCGTACATGACCGGAACTTCTTCGCGCGTGAACGAAAAAATCGGCTGAGGCACGCCGTCTTCCACGATCCTGAAGTCTTCCTTCGGCACGTTATTAATTGGGTGGTTGTTGCGATCGATAACACGCACGTGGAGAGTCACGAGTTCAGTGTTGATGGTAAGTCTTTCGCCTTCGGTGATTTCCGCGGTCGTCGGATCGGGTGTCGGCGTCGGCTTTGGTTTAAGTAAAGGTGGCGGTGGCGGCGCGCCGAGTTGTGGCGCAATCCGCCGGCCTGGGCCTGTCTGCGGAACGGGCGTCGGCTGGGAGGTCGGCGTGGCCTTGGGGCTTGCGGTCTGACGGGGGCGCGAATCAACTGGTTGCTGGGCGCTCCCGGCGCGGGCAATCAGGAACGAAAGAGCTCCAGTAATGCCGATCAGAAGCACGAGCATGGTCCGCCGTGCGGGTAATAAATTAGAAATACGAAGTTTCATTACAGCTAAACCTTCTCTGAGTAAAAGCCCAATGTCAAACGATTTTCGCCGATTCGGGAGAGTATGCGCGGGCCAAATCAATTGCAGAACCGACTTTAGCGCATCCTAAAGATGCGCGGAAGCTCACGCCGCGTTGCCGGAGATGCCAGTTCAGAGTTCAACCTTCAGGTTGGGTTCTGGGAACGAACAACCCGAAACTTGAACTCTAAACGAAGCTCACTTGGGATTGGCAATCGCGAAGTAGCCCTCTTTGCTGCGGACGAACAGGCGCGGCAAGCCACGCGGCGGGGCGACCTTGACCTTAATCCGGTGCCACTTGCCGTCGCTGACAAAGTTCGGAGGCCGGTAGCCGATCGAGTATTGGTGACGAAGTTCGAGGGCGATCTGCTCGAAGATGTCGTCCATCTCGGCTGCGGAACGCGGATAAAAAGCTTTGCCGCCTGACACGCTGGCCAGTTCATCCATGATGCCCTGACCTTCCATGCCCAGTGAACTGCCCGCGTCGCTGCCGCCGAGAATGCCGATGGCGTAAAGGACGACGTCAGATTCTTTCAGGACGCGCCGCAGCTCGCTGAAAGTGTAACGCGAGTTGTTGTCCTGCCCGTCACTAATCAGCAGCAGCGCGCGCTTGGGATGCGTGCCGCGCTGGACCCTCTCCACGCCGAGATAGCAGGCGTCGTAAAGAGCTGTGTTGTTCTTGGTTTGCACAAAGGTCAGTTTGTCGAGCACGGCGTTTCCGTCGCGCGTCCGATCCATCAGCAGCTGGGCCCTGGAATTGAATCCAATCAGAAAATACTCGTCCCGGTCGTGACTGGTTTGCACAAAGTGAGACAGCGCGTCGCGCGCCCGTCTCACCTTATCACCGCTCATCGAACCGGAAACATCAAAGAGTATGCCGACTGAAACCGGCGAATCTTCATCGCTGAAGAACGAAATGTCCTGCGCAGTCTTGTCTTCAAAGATACTGAAGGCATTCTTTGCCAGCCCCGAAACAAACCGTCCGTAGATATCGGTCACGGTCACTGTGAAAGTGATCAAGTCGGTGTTGGTGATTACCGGAACCTTGTCGTCGACTTCACCGCCGGGCAATAGGATCTTGGTGGGTGATTTCCCCGGCTTTTTCTGCGTGGTAGCGTCAGGCGGCGTTGGTTGCGCAGCGGGCTCGACCGTGATCAGGTCTTTCTTTTCTGCCGGCTGAGCAGTTTTGTCTTCGGGTTTTTGTTGGGCAGTTGAGAGCCGCGATCCGATGAAGGCGGCGGCCAGGATCATGCAGGTGATCAGCACGGCTGAAGCTGCATGGCGACGCGATTTCATGAAACCCCCCTGTCTGTGGCGAGACGCCGGGCTTGAGACTTGCGGACTCGGGCGGCAGAGGATCTGTCTGCATGGTAAGGCGAGCCTCGGATAGATCTCGTTCCGAAAAGGATTCACCTTCACTGGTTCACACGAGTCTGCGCCTTACTTAAGAAGAGCAGCCGAGCGCAGTTTTCACTTTCAAAAAAAGAACGCTTTAAAAAGGGGAGACGCCGCGCAATGCCAGGCAGTCTGTGCTGATGTCGGCATTGTAGGCCCTGGTGCGCCCCGCGCGCAAGGAATAAACCAGAGGGAAAGACATCTCTGGATCAAAACAACCTCCACGCTCGCTTTGCTCAATGAGCGCGTGGCAGTCTGATTCGCTGCTCTTCCGATCTTGATTCACCGAGAATAAGCACACAGTGCTCTCAAGGCATTGATGTCATCCGGCGCCAGGTCGAATCGCCTGGGCCCAAGCTTGATCCGCACGTTTCGTGAATCGGCAATTCTTCTGAAGGTTTTAAAGGAGGTCTGGACCGTGAGGAATTGAGCCACATTGCCCCCATCACCGGCATCATTTGCCGAGAGCAGATGGGCATATCCCTTTAGCGCCAGCCGGTCATCGCAGTAGATTTCCAGGTTTGGATTGTCCGTGAAGATAGGTTTATCCGCGTAAGATGCGAAGTCCAGCACGGCCGACTCGGGCGCGATTGTAGCCGCGCCTGGCTGCCGCGCATCGCCCGGCACTACGAAGTGAGGCACCAGAGCGATTCCGTGGTTCATATCACCCTCGAGTTGCAGCCGGGTGACGCTCACGTCAGTTTCGTCCCTTGCGGAACTGAACCTGACGACCGGTGCGCGCGGGTCTGTTACCTCCGGCTCCAATGACATCTGCTGACGACCCGCGAACGGTTTTCCGTTTCGATCAAATGCGAACGCCGCGATGCCTCTGCTGTAGTGGAACACGATTAAGCGGGTCTCTGACGCGATGAAACGGATCCAGATTGTTTGGATTTGATTAATGTCTCGGTAATTCAACGCGACGAATTGAGCAGTTTCCTGCGCCCGGCTTTGACGACTGGCCGGGTCTTTATCGTTTAAGGATGAATTGTTAAAGACAATGATGAGGAAACGGGAGTTCTGCAGTTGGACGCCGACGTCTTCGTGATATTTGTTGACTAACCGTTGTTGCAACGCATTCAGTCCGGCGAGTGATTTGAGGCCACCGAGGCAGGCATTGCCAAGCAGGGCGCCGGTAATCGTCAAAATGATTCCGGCTTTGTGCCAACGTGAGGACCTTAGCTTCAACGATTCAAACCCTTCTTGATCCTTTCGGCCGTCTTCGGACCAATGCCATCGACAGTTTCCAAGCCACCTCCGTCGATGAACTTTCGTAAATCAGCCAGCGAAGCAATTTTGAATTTTTGGTGCAGCATGGCGGCGGTCTTCGGACCCACGCCGGGGAGTTCCAGCAAGTCGAGCACGGTTTCCGGTGTCTCAGCAATCAACCTCTCCCACGCGTCAAAGGTGCCGCGATTAACCAGGTCGACGATCTTGCCCGCTAAGGCTTTACCAACACCCGGAATCTCCTGCAGACCGGCGATGCCCTCCTGCGCAGCAATCTCCTCTACCGGCGTGGGCCACGTCTCGATCGCTTCGGCTGCCATGCGATAAGAGCGCAGGCGGAAGGGGGGTCTTCGCCGCGAATTTCCATTAGCGCAGCCATGCGATTGAAGCGCCGGGCGATCTGTTCGTTGTCCATTGATGGACAGGATTAACAAGATTTACAGGAAAAGCAAGAGAGAGCGGGCTTGCCTGGCTTGTAAACCATGTCAATCGTGTCAAAGCCTCCAGCGTACGACCTTGACACGATGCGTCTCGAGCGATTACTAATCTCAGGCATCCAAAAGGACAGCAAAATGCTCTAAGACCTTCTCCCGGTAGACCGGATTCTCGAGGCAAGAAAACAAATGAAATTCAGAAAAGTTTTGTGCGCCGTGATATTGGCGCTCTTCAGCCTACAGACACTCAATTTCACCGCGTTGGCGGACGAAGGCATGTGGACTTTCAACAACGTGCCCCGCGCCGAGATCAAAAAGAAATACGGCTTTGACATTACCGATGAATGGCTGAAGAAGGTACAGCTGGCTTCGGTCCGCTTCAATAATGGCGGTTCGGGCTCGTTTGTTTCACCCAACGGGCTGGTGCTGACCAATTATCACATCGTGGAAGACATCGTTAACGAAGTGAGCACACCGCAGAAGGATCTGGCGAAGGAAGGCTTTGTCGCCCGCACGCGCGCTGAAGAAATTAAGGCGCCCAGTCTCGAACTGAACGTGCTCGTGAGCATTGAAGACGTAACCACTCGCGTCAACGGCGCGATCAAAGCGGGCACCTCGGATGCCCAGGCCTTCGCCGCCCGGCGCGCTGAGATTTCCGCGATCGAAGGCGAGTCAACCAAGGCCACCGGGCTTCGTTCTGATGTCATCACGCTTTACCAGGGCGGGCAATACAATCTTTATCGCTATAAGAAATACACCGACGTGCGTCTGGTTTTCGTGCCTGAGTTTCAGGCCGCCTTCTTTGGCGGCGATCCCGATAACTTTAATTTCCCGCGCTTCAATATCGA
>WNFO01006231.1_pt1 | contig 10520 bp, 10 predicted proteins | sample 5400251 | NCBI WGS metagenome assembly WNFO01 (sample SAMN13153354, study PRJNA577476) | soil metagenome | isolation source: 100 cm saprolite under Madrone tree | place: USA:California | collected 2016-06-14 | reverse complement strand
TGCGATACTCGCGGACGTTCAGGGCGTCGGCCATGCTGGTGAAGGAAATGTCCTGGACAATCATTTCGGCGAGGAATTTGAGAGTTTGCATTTCCAAGGGGTCGTCTTCGAGATGGCGGCAATCCGAGGCGATGCGCAGTCCGAAGGGGATCTCTTCCGAGGCGGCCGGAACCGGGGGCTCTTCAGGGAGGCCAGAAACTTCCACTTCGCGCTCCCACTCCAGGGCCACCAGGCTCCAACCCGCATCATGCATCTTGGACAGGTAAACGGAGGTCGGCAAGATGGTGACCTTCTCGCGCATGCGATCGATCTTTTTCACGGAAGCCTCCCTGGCGGCGTTTCTTGGTGCGGAAGACGAGATTTCCCTACGGAAGTCAGGGCAATCTTCATGCCGTCCGCTTGAAGGGCAGAAACTACAGAATCAAAAAGACTTGTCGCAAGAGGGAGAGGGTGGGCCGTGTTGCGAGCGTCCGCTAGAGGGATGAAAGTGTTGCGTTGCCGGACACTTCGGGAGGCGCGGGAATGCGCGGGTTGTTGGTAAAAAACCGGGAACGAAAGTGTGCGTACAGAAGGTAGAATCACAAAGCAGATATTTCTGAGAGGGGACGATGCCGAAGAAACCGACGATAGATGATGCCAGGCTCATACTCGAACTCTATGCCTTAAGGCGGGAAGCGGAAATGCGCAAGGCGCGGCATTGGTGGGTGGCAACGTTTTGGCCCAAGAGCGCGGAAGATTTCATAAAAGTGGCCTCGGCCATGGGGTCGGAAGAGAACAATTGGCTCAGGCAGGTCGGCGGCTACTGGGGAATTGCCGTTTCCTTTGTTCTGAACGGCGTCATGAGCGAGAAGCTTTTCTTCCAGGTGTCGTTTTGCGGAGAACTTTATTTCATATTTGCAAAAGTGCGGCCTTTCCTGGCGGAGATTCGCGAGAGAATGAACAATCCCGAGTTGTTTCTAAATATTGAAAAAGCCATCATGGGATCGAAAATAGCCCGAGCGCAATTTGAAAAAGTCGAGGCGCGCGTGTCGGCGATGCGGCAGCAGAAATGAATTCGCAATTCAGTGCGGCAGCGTGGAAGCCCGGCGTGCGATTTGCCGTTGTGTGTCTCGCAGCTAGTGCCGCATTCCCAATCGCGGCGTTTGCCAAGAATGCCGCCGTTTGCACTGCTGGGACAACGTTGCGGTTGAGCGCACCCCAAGCAAGCCAGGGAAGTTTGCTTTTGATCGAAGTGAGAAGCACCAAACCGCTGGCGGAAGTGCAGGGCGAGTGGGGCGGACGGAGTGTCCCCATTTGGCAGGAAGCGGCACGCGAAAGGCAGCGAAAAGGTTTGCTGGCCGTTGACCTCGAAAAGGCGCCCGGCGAGTACGAATTGAAGCTGACAGGCCAGACTGCAACTGGCGAAAAGATTAGTTGCAGTGCGATGGTGGCGGTGAGGAAAGGCATGTTTGCGACGGAGAAATTGCAAGTGGGGAAGGAGTTCGTCGAACCCGACCCGGAACAAGTGAAGCGTGCCAATGAAGAGCGCCAGAAATTGCGCGATATTTTTGATCACGTAACGCCGGAGCGCCTGTGGGACGGCAACTTTAGAATTCCACTGGACGGCGTGACGGCGGGCTCAAATTTTGGGAAGCGGCGGATTCTGAATGGCAATCCCGGATCACCGCACGGCGGGATGGACTTGCCGGGCACCACTGGGACACCAGTGCATGCCGCGCAACGCGGGCGCGTGGCGTTGGCGGAAGAGTTGTTCTTCTCCGGGAATACAGCCGTAGTCGATCACGGTTTAGGGATTTACACCTTCTATGGGCACCTCTCGGAAATCGATGTAAAGGCGGGAGATGCCGTGGAAACGGGCACGATGCTGGGAAAAGTCGGAGCCACGGGGCGCGTTACGGGGCCGCACCTGCATTGGGGGCTAACGGTGGAGCGCGCGCGGGTGAATCCGCTGCTCCTGGTGAAGCTTTTGAGCAACCCGCCCAGCGAGGAACCCCGGAAAAAGCCATCCAGGCCCGGAACCAATTGAAACGAACGCGCCGGTCAGGACACTAGATTGGGACAGGCCGGCGCTACGAGTGAGCAGGGAAGTACGAGGGTACTGTTACAGAATGGGCAATTGTGGTACTGTTCCGCCATTGCTTTGGAATAAGCAGGCAGGCAGTATGGGGCTGTGTGGGCAAGGTTCGTGCTAGTCATTTCCGCTCTGTTGTTCTGTCGGTTTAGCACTCTGCTGACACGACTTGTTAAGCGCACATCCGTCGATCGAATTTAGCCGTAATGGCTGTGGATTTAATAGATCAGAGCTTGAGGTCGTAGCCGAAATGTCCCTGCTTCACTTTCGCTGCAAAGAGCGCAGACGAACCCTTCGGGTGGCACTGACGGTGCCGCTGACGATTCACGGGAAAACGGATTCAGGCGAGAAGTTCTCGGCACAGACGCATTCGCAGTCGGTGAACAGGCACGGGGCCTTATTTAAGCTTGAAGAGATCGTTCTAGTGGGGCAAACACTGATCTTGATGAACGATCACACGGCGCAGTCGATGGAAAGCCGCGTTGTCTCCGTCCACCGGGCGCGCGACGGCAAGCAGTATATCGGAGTGGAGTTCATCTCACCCGAGACGAATTTCTGGCACATGCAGTTCCCGATTCCGGGCGCAAAACCGTTGCGCCGGATCGTCCCCAACAAAGTTTCCGCGTAAAGCAGAGAGCGGCTTTATTGCTGCTGCCCGTTTCAAACTTCTCCGTAGATTACAGCTCAAAAAAGAATTCAGCACCCCACCCCCACCCCCCCATATGTTTTTCATAAGTGTTCATTCTAAAGGGAGTTAAAGTCATTTGTTTTGATACACTTTTGCAAGTGTTGAATCTAAAGGGATTTACGTTGCACCAAAATTGTGCAACTCTCTACGGCCAGTGGACGGAAGGAAAGAAACCTCACTCCTCCCGACAGGGTCGGGATAAATGCCGGGGTGAGCCACAGGTGGATGACGGCCGGACGGAAACGGAATTAACGACAGGTATACCTAACATTCAGGCTATCAGAAAAGTGGCGGCCTGTCAAGAGAAAGAACAGCGGGGAACAAGTCAAAACCTGCAGCCTTAAGAGCGGAGGCCGCGGCGCCGGCTGTGGATTTGGGTCCAGTCCATACTCACAGTTTCATGCTCCCGAGTGTTACGCCACGTCATCTCCCAATTTCGCTGATATCGTGCTTACTCGTTTCTCAGCGCGGCCATCGGATCGAGACGCGCCGCGCGACGGGCAGGCAGAAAACTTGCGAAGGCTGCGACCGCCGACAGACTAAGCGCCGCCAAAAGGTAGGTAAGCACATCGGTGGGCTTCAAATCGAAGAGCATGGAAGCAGCGGCCTTCGCAGTGGTCAGGGCCAGAGCCACTCCGGTTACAAGGCCGATTACAAGCAGGAGGCCTGTTTCGCGCAATACGAGGCGAATGATGCTTTGCTGGCCGGCGCCCAGGGCCATGCGAATGCCGATTTCGTTGCGCCGCCGCTCGACCATGTAAGAAATCACGCCATAGAGGCCGATGGCGGCGAGCAGCGCGGCGAGAACACCAAAGAATCCTGAGAGCTTGGCCATCAAGCGATCCCGCAACAATCCGTCATCAATCATTTGATGAAAATTGGAGAAGGTGATATCAGCGTCGGGATCAGCCTGGCTGGCCATGGTTTTTATTGCTGACAGGAGGCTTGCCAGTGGGGCATGGGAGCGGATCAGGATCTGCGCATCCGTCGCCGGATTCTCATTCTGCGCTCTTGGAGTGTAAACGATGGGTCCAAGTTCCTCGCGAAGGTCGGTATATTTTGTGTCTTTGACCACGCCGACGACCTGGTACGGAGCCGAAGTCCGATTCATGCGGCGAACCCGAAAAGTCATCGCCAGCGGATTTTTTCCGAAGGCGAGTTTCTTGACGAATGCCTCGCTGACGATGGCGACGTTGGGCGCGCCGGTGCGGTCGTGCTCGTCAAAGTCGTGACCGGCCAGAAAGGGCGTTTGCAGGGTCTCGAAAAAACCGGGGCTCACATAGTTGAACGCCGCCACGGGAGCTTCGCCCTCCGGCTCGCCCGTATCGCCGATCAGGACATCATGGCCAATGCCGTCGCCGCTCAACGGCACGATGGCCGCAGTGGCGGCGGCTTCCACGCCCGCGACGGTCCGCACACGGCGCAAGAGTTCGTCAGAAAACACCACGCGCCCCTCCTTCGGAAGATGCCGCGCAGTGAAGTCAATGTCCACTACGAAAATGCCGTCCCGCCGGAAGCCGGGGTCGAGCTTCGCCAGATTATTCAGGCTTCTGGCAAACAGGAGAGCTCCCACCAGCAGCGTCAGGGAAAGTGCAATCTGCGACACAACCAGGATGCGGCGCAAACCGAAACGGGAGCGGCCCTGGGTCCCACCGCTGCCGCTCCCCTTCAGAACCGCGCTGGGAGCGACGCTGGTGGCGCGCAGCGCCGGGGCCACGCCGAAGAGAATACAAGTTAGCACAGCCAGTGCTGTTGTGAAGCCAAGCACACGCCAATCCATCCCAATATCGACAAAAAGAGGATCGTGCTGGGTACTCAGCGAAACCACCAGCACCTCGCTAGCATTTCGCGCCAGCAAAGCGCCGAAGGCGGCGCCAATCGCCGCCAGCAGCAGGCTCTCCGCCAATAATTGCCGCATCAGCCTGGCCCGGCTCGCGCCCATTGCCATGCGCATGCCCATTTCCTTTTCACGCGCGCTGGCCCGTGCCAGCAGCAGGTTAGCGAGGTTTGCCGAAGCAATGAGCAAAACGAGTCCGGCCAGTCCCAGGAGCAGCCACAGCGGATCTTCAAACTGCTGTCGCAAATCGGATATACCCGACCCGGCGGGAGAAGCTCCCAACTTGTATTCCAGGAAGTGCTTGGCATTCGAGGCATTGAACTCGGTCGGCAGGGCCGCCTGGAAGATGCCTGGAGAAATGGCCCTCAACTGTGCTGCAGCGCGCTCGACACTCCAGCCCGGTTTCAGACGGCCCATCGCTGCCAGCCACCAGCCTATACGGCTCTTCAATTGACTGTCGTCGCCTTGGATTACCGGTTCGGCGCACAACGGGACGGCCACATCGAACGACCGGCCCACCTCGACACCGTAGAAATCAGGCGCCGCGACACCAGTGACGGGAAAGGGATGCCGGCTGATCGTGAGCTTTCGGCCGATCACATCCCGCTGGCCACCGTATTCCCGCTGCCAATATGAATAGCTGAGGATCACTCCGGCTGAAGGGCATTCCTGCTGATCGTCCGAGGGAAGGAGCAAGCTGCCAAGTGCGGGCTCGACGCCCAAGGTCTGGAAGAACCCCCCGCTGACCCAGAGTCCTTGCACAATGCGAACTTCACCGGCAGGCGAAATATTGAACTGAGTGGGCCCCCAGGCAAAACTGTTGGAAAAGCCCTGTTGTTCCGAGTGAATCTGCTGCCACATGGCGTAGGTCAGGTCAGAGTAGCGGCTGGTGAAGTGGCCGCTCGCACCCTTACGGTGGTCGATCGCAACGCTCGCAAGTTCTTGGGGATTTTTGACCGGCAGAGTGCGCAACCGGACCGCGTCGAGAAGCTGAAAAATTGCAGTGTTTGCCCCAATGCCCAGCGCCAAAGACAAAATCGCCGCAGCTGCAAAACCTGTGTTGAAACGAAGGAGCCGAAAGCCGAATTTCAAGTCCTGCCACACGGTTTGGATCAAAGATTCCCAGCTTACGGCGCGGATCTGTTCCTTCACACTTTCTGCGCCGCCCATCTCGATGCGCGCGGCCCGCAACGCTTCATCGCGGGTCATCCCACGGCGCATCTTATCGTTCACAGCGGTGTCCAGGTAGCCGCGCAGTTCCTCATCCATTTCGCGCTCCACCTGCGCCTTGCGGAATAATCCGCGCAAACCGCCTGCAAGATTTCGCAACAAAGACATCGCAGCCTCCTACGACTCCGCCTCCAGAATTCGCGCGATGGCCGCGGCCTGCTTGGCCCATTCGCGCTTTTCGCCCCTGAGTTGTTTTCGCCCCTGCGTTGTCAGCAGGTAATATTTCGCCCGCCGGTTATTTTCCGTGTTCCGCCACTCGCTCTTGAGCCAGCCGGCCCGCTCCAGCCTGCGGAATGCCGGAAACAGCGAGCCTGGATTCACCTGGAAGACGCTTTTGCTGATCTGCTCGATGCGCATGGCTATCCCATAGCCGTGCATAGCTTCCAAGTCCAGTGTTTTCAGGATCAGCATGTCTAGCGTGCCTTGGACCAAACCGCTCGGTTTGTCCGTCATGAATCACGCTCCTCTCGACTGTCAAGAGGAAGATGGCATCGTTACCCTAGATTGTCAAGAGGAGAGCTTCGTGTCGAGAGGTAGCACGCGGTTGCGTTCGTTCCGCGGTACGATTCGGTGATGGCAAACGGAGTGAACAAAATCGGTCTGATTTCCGATACGCACGGCTTGCTGCGTAAGGAAGCACTAGAAGCCCTGCGCGGGTCGGAGCTGATTATTCATGCCGGGGATGTGGGCAAGCCGGAGATTTTGGAGGAGCTTAGAAAGATCGCGCCAGTGGTGGCGGTGCGGGGAAATGTTGATAATGAGCCGTGGGCGGAGGCCTTACCGGAGACGGCTGAAGTAGGCGCGACGCTAATCTACGTCCTGCACGACGTGAATGCGCTTGACTTGAATCCTGCTACATCCGGTTTTCACATCGTAGTCAGCGGGCATTCCCACAAGCCGGGAAAGACGGAGCGCGATAGAGTGCTGTACATCAATCCAGGAAGCGCCGGACCGCGGAGATTCCAATTGCCAGTGACGGTGGCACGGTTGAATTTGGGGCAGGTGCCCTACGAGGTGGAATTCGTGGACCTCGGAGCCCTTGGTACCAATTAGTTTTGCCCAGGACACGCCAATCGGGAGATTGGCGTTCCCTTTAGTGTCGCTCAGCGACGTGCGCCAAGGGTGAGATTCGTCCCGCTGAAACCGCAGGATAGAGCAGAAATCGCGCCATATTTAATGCGCAGCGCTGACCCACGCCAAGCCGTCAACGCCTGGAGTGAGGTCGATCGGCGGCTGCATTTTCCAAGAGCGCAGGTCGAGCACGGCGACTTTCCCGGCCCCCGTCGCGCTTACGTAAGCGATGTCTCCGCCGGGACGAATCAAGATTTCCGACGATCTTTCGGGAATCTCCAGCGAACGGACCACTTTCAGGGATTGCAGATCAACGACATGGAGACGATTGGCGCTCATACTGAGCGCAAGCAACCAGCGCCCATCGAGAGTCGGCGCAGACGCATACGCCACGTCCGGCAACGCAATCCAGCTCGAGATCTTGTTCGTGGCCGCATCGATAACGGCGATGCGTGGAGCATCCTGATCATGAGTAAAAATGCGGCGGCCATCCGGTGAAATGGAAATGCGCTGAACGGTCTTGGCAACGGGAATCGTGGTGATTAGAGTGCGTTTCGCGAGATCCAGCACGCTCACGCTACCGGCGCTGACGTTGGCGGTGTAACCGCGCAGGCCGTCGGGCGACAGAACCAGCATGTGAGATTGAGGCTCGCCCGTGGGAATCTCCGCGAGGACCTTGCGCGTTGAGGGATCAACGACGTCGACAGCGTTCGCGAGCTCGGCAGTGACGTACAGCAGACCGTCAGACCCGATTTCGGCGCGGTGCGGGCGGAGCGGTTTCCCCAGATCGATCGTGGCCGCGAGTTTGCGTTCTTGCAGATCGATGACATCAATCGTGCTGCCGTCCGTTCCTGGCCTGCCAACGCCGGAGTTTCCGTAGATGGGAACATAAGCGAAGCGGCCGTCGTTCGAGACGATAACTTCATGGCCGTTCACTCCCACGGAAATCTTTGCCAGTTCGCGGCGATTGTCTGGGTCGACGACCAGAACGGTGTGCTCCTTCTGGTTCGCCACGACCAGCAGACCACCAGCCGGTGCTGGCTTGGCGACCCGGAGCAGCGCTGAAGTGAGAACCATCATGAAAACAAAGACAAACGATAAGCGTACGAACATGGGCCACCTCGACGAAACAGCATTCTCGCTCGAATTTCGCGAAAGCTCAGCGGAGTATATCTTTTCTCGAAGTCAGCGCCTACGCTTGGATTTCTTTTTCACAGATTTCTTGCGTCGAGCATTGCGCGCGGAAGGCTTTGCGCTCGAAAGCGCGTCGCGCATTTTCTTCGGAAGCTTCGCGAGAACCAGGTCATAAGAGTCGCGCAGCAAGCGCGCCAGTTCCTCAGCCGGTAGAGCGTCCCTCGTTTGCAGCGCGACCCATTGGGCGCGCGCCAGGTACGGCGCAGGAATGATATTGGGCCGCTCCGTCAGCTCAGCGAAATTTTCTGGCGACGCTTTGAACGAGAGACACACCGGAGCCGGCTCCAGCGGCGTGACGGCGAACATCTTCCCGCCCACTTTGAATACCAAATCGTTGCCCCACTGGATTTGTTCCGTGGCGCCTGGAAAGGAAAGGCAAATCTCGCGCAACTGATCGACGTTCATGAGCAAGATTCTAGAATGAAGGCAGTGCTGGCCTCAATGGATGAGACAGAGAAGGTGTATTGGAAGGTGGAAGCCCGGAAGGCGTGAAGGGAGTTCCAGGGAAGGGAGACAAGGCGAAAGGCTCCGCCTTGGAAGGCGGAGCCTTGCCTGAGCCTGAAGTTATCGGCCGCCGAAACGGTAGACGATGCCGGCCTGGAGCCGGAAGTTGTTCTGATGTGTAAATCCTGGGCCAAAGTTAAACTTCGTGTAGAGGTAGTCAGCCTGGACGAACCGGATGGCCACGTTTCGTTTCCACTTGTAGTCGACTCCGCCGCCAAGGGCCATCGCGAAGGCGTTATCGGAGCCGGAACCGATGCCGGTGCCGGAGCCACCGACGTGCATCCCGCCAAACAAAGCCTCACCAAAAGGCTCGAGGCGACCATATCCGCGATACGTCAATCGCGGCCCGAAGAGGTACGTAAGGCTATGGGCGCTCAGGCCGGATGGAAGTCCGGTCCACTTGCACCCGCTAAATTCACCAACGACGCCCAGGTAATTATTCAGGCTGTAGGCGCCGGATCCGCCGCCCCCCTGACAGTCGATATGGGACGCCCCACCGCCCGGATTGATACGTATGTACGTATAGTTTCCGGCTACTTCGCCCTTAGGATAGTCCTGGGCCATTGCTGAACCAGCAACGGCAAAAAACAAAACCCCCACCATGAGTAAGCTTCGCATACGCCTCCTTAGTTCTATAGGTACTACTACCTGGTACCATGATTTGGGGCTATCCCCTCGATTTCAAATGTATTTAGCTGGTTGTGCCCTATCGAGTACCAAAGCGTTCTGTTTACAAATCTTCAACAGGTCGAGGGGAAGAAAGGCTCCTGAATTGGAAAGGTGGACGATAGACGAAAGAAAGCTGGACGGAGCGCCAGTGGCGGTACCAAGGCAAGCCTTTGTTCGAGCTAGGCTTACCCAAGCGCCCTGTCCCCTACTGACGCTCCCGTCCTAATAGAAAGGGAATTCGAGCATTAGAATAGTATATGGCGCGGCCCCGGGGACGCTTATGGCCAGACCGTCAGGATAGTGCCCATAACCAGGTAGCAGACCAGCTGGTACCCCGTATTGATAGCAAACAGTTTCATGCTCTGCTTCGTGAAAAGCGCGCCGGTGAATTGCACGGTGGCCACAAATCCGAGCCAGATATGGAATGAAGCCATCAAGCCGAAATGGAGGTCTACTGCCCGAAGGCCGTGGAGGATCAAGGCCAGGGTGAATGCGGAGATCAGGCTGGCAACAAAGGAGCCGGCGTAGGCCGGGCCAGCGTTTTTTTTCATTTCCTCCGTCTTGGCTTTGTCGTTGGGGTCGTAGCCCATTTCCTTCATCCATGGTTTCGCGAAGAGCAGGGGCGAGTACCACAAAAAACCGACTACCATGGTGGATATCGCGGCCACCAGGATCGCGAGCCAATTCAAGCTATGCATGTGCATGAAAGATTTCCTCCGGTTCAGTGGTGAGGGAAACTGTGGGCGCTATCCTATGACGCGCTTTGCTGGGATGCAAAGGAAAATAGGCATGGGAAATCGTTCAAAGCTTGCCGCGGCCCTTGGCTCCGCTTCTCTCCTCCTCGATCATTTCGGTCCAGAGCTTTAGAGTTAGGTCCTCGCGTTCGGGATTTCCGAGCTGCCAGCGAAGCTCTTTTTCATAGCGATCCTTGAGGATTTTCAAGTCCAGCGAAACGGATTGCGCCAGGTGCTTTACGTCGTCGCGATCGCGCTGGATGTTTCGTTCGAGTTTCGACAGCGCGAGGTCATAAGGATCGAGGGCGCAGATTCGGAGATGTTTGTAAACTCCCGGGAACATTTCGGTGAGCCGCTCTTCGTAGTCCTCCGGCACCCTGGCCACACCCACGTAATCCAGGAACACCTTGTACTTTTTGTGAAGCGCGCCGCCCCGGATGCCAAGTTCCAGCAGCGCTGCGCGTTGCTCTCCCGGAGCGATGAGCAGCACGTCGAGGTCGGAGGTCGCCCGCGGTAATCCGT
>WNFO01006230.1_pt1 | contig 10520 bp, 13 predicted proteins | sample 5400251 | NCBI WGS metagenome assembly WNFO01 (sample SAMN13153354, study PRJNA577476) | soil metagenome | isolation source: 100 cm saprolite under Madrone tree | place: USA:California | collected 2016-06-14 | reverse complement strand
AGATGGTGACACTGATAGGTACGATTCGAGATATTTTCCTATGAACCCCGTAAACCGTGATAGAACTTTCAGGTCTTCCCCATTCGTCGATACGGGTAATGTGTATAAAGGGTTTTTCATTCCGAAAGGTCGGATTCCTTTCTTTTGTCCATTTTGCCCCTCTATACGTTTATCATTTGGTCTTAAAGGATCTACGGTGGTGGCCAACGCATGGTACGTCAATTGTCTATCCAATTGAAGGTCTATCTGAGATGTTTCAAGGCGGTCCTGCGCGACCTAGAGATATGTGTCGGATCTCGGCCTACTCCGATCCTCATTTCTGTACCATTCTTCCGGGAAGCCTCGGCGATACTGCGAACAACCAGGACATTTCGGCGTCCGGACCCATTCAACGAGCCCTTGAGTACAATGGACGCCAAAAAGGGGAGTGTGTTATGCGCCAAATACGAACAGCTAATTTCCGATGAGCGACCAATGCACTAGCGTCCGAGTCGGTTCTAGTGTTTTAAAAGGTGATCTAGATGGTAAATTACTTGTCTGTGTCCGGGAACTCTGTTCACCCACGTGTTCGGTGCACCTCCATTTCAACATGAATATGACGAGGTCGTCTAAGACATCACTGATTCCACTGTCCTCGAAGCACGGACCCAAATTGCGGAAGATCGCGAATCCAAAAGCAGGTGGCGTGTCTGCGCGAGTTACATTACGCGTAAACCGAGGATCAAAACACACTCATTGTCTATTACCTTTTCACTTTTGCCTCCGCCAAAGGCACTGATGCGCTTTGGTCCAAAAGAATTGCAGGGAATTGAAGGTCTCATGTAATGGTGCCGAATTAGGTGTGATGACCGATGACTCGGCCTTCTCCAACATCACATGGACATGACAGCACCGCACCGATCACGTCTACCGCATCGCGCATTACAAGCGCAAGATAGAACGTAAGGCGGGCTCAGGGCGTGTCTGACTTTCTCCAAAACGCCGAGCGGAGTGTTGAAATGAGACGCTATGGTTTGGTATTATCAGACGAGGCCACGGCGCTTGGGCCACCAGGGCCAGATCTGCTACGGCTCACTCTTACGCATAGGACTGCCGCTCGCGAGCTGCAGAACGAGGTGGCAACGTTTTCGCGAAATGACCGAGGGGATCGATGAAGTGTGGCCTACACCAACCGAAGACGCGGAGATCGCGGCGGAAGCTGTGGCAGAGCGAACGAAAGAACGTGCCAGTGGGTACCATAAAGCGATTACCAAGTCAGATTCGGAACTGCGGGCAGACGATTCTGGGTATCATGAGGTTTCTCGACACAGTTGGCAGAAAATCGGCTGCAGAATGTTGTTCTGTAACAGTCACATGACGTTTTTGACATTGAATAAATGACACGCGGGGACTCGGAAGCGAACACTAACGCCACTTTTACATCAACTCCACGACTCCACTGGCATCAGGCATCTGGATACATCAGGTGTTACCTCATATTTTTTCAATCTTCGCCGTGGGTAACCGTCATTGTCATGACTCTTGCGAATAAGATGCGTATTCTGCGCCCCCGTCACGGTGCAGTGGCAATAGACGCACGCGAGCGAAGGCATATAAGTTCACTGGGATGGGGTTATAGCCTCATAGAGTCCCCTGGGCCCGAAAGTAGACACTCCGGTCATGCAGTTCCTTCTCATCAATGCATTTGACGCCCTTGCATTCTCCTTTCTCTTTTACCTCATTGTTGCCTTCCGTGACCATAGAAGACGAAGAGGGCTCCCTTATCCACCTGGGCCCCCACCTCAGCCAATAATTGGGAACTTACTTGATGTCCCGAAGAATGCGCCTTGGATCGGGTACTCTGACATGTCCAAGAAATACGGTGGGTGTAGCATTCTCGGGACACTGGCTCGCCCCGGCTGAAACACGTGTCCCAAGGCGATGTTATTTGTCTACGCGTTTTTTCTCAGGTCGTCGTCGTCTTGTGTTCGGTGTCGGCTGTTAAGGATCTCCTTGAGAAGCGCGGGGAAATATACTCAGATAGGCCTTACTTGCCGATCGCAGAAATGTTCGTATTAAAGCGTTTTTATTCTCAAAGAACCGTCATATTGACAACCTCGGCCCTTTAGTACGGATTTCGATTGGCCGCTATTCATGATCGGAGTAAATGAGACTTGGCTTAACGGACGAAAGTTATTAAATCGCAGTCTTCGACCTGATGCAATGGTGTCGTATCGGCAAATGATGCTGGAAAAGACCTATGAATTTCTTGCACAACTTCGTACGAACCCAAAAAACTTCCGAGACCATGTCGGACGGTCAGTTACCCGTCTTCCTCATATCGCATGACTATTAAAGGCCACGTAGCCTTCAGGGGAAACTCATCATGTCACTCACGTATGGCTACGATCTAAAAGACGGTGACAAAATTTTAGAAGCGCCGACCGGGGCAGCTGAAATACTGTCACCACTCTTCCTACCCGGAGGAACACTGGTAAATCACCTCCCATTTCGTGCGATTTCCAACTTCATCTTTCCCATAATAGTGGTGTCTGACAACTAGTTTTAGTGCGGCACATTCCTTCATGGGTCCCATTCCTCAGCTATGAACCATTGGCCCGGATAGTTAGGAAACTCAGTGAGAGGATAAGGAATGAACCTATCGATTTTGTGAAGAATGCTCTGGTGTGGTGATCGTCCCCCTGGTAGTCACCTTAGCTGACACTGCTCACCGTAGCATAATGGCACAGCAGTGCATTCATTGGCGGGCGAGCATCTGCAGGAGTTAGACAGCTTTGTTGGCTCTAAACGTCAAAAGCAGGAGGAGATCATTAAGGAGGTCATGGGATCAATGTATCAAGGTGGCCTTGAAACGTAATATTCACGGATCGAGTAATTGCACTTACAACATCTCTCTTTAGCCGGGTTTGAGACTGTGTGTTTCTCCATAATCCCGCATCTTCTTGCTGACGTCTATGATTGAGACTGCGTCCTCGATGATCTCACTCTTTCTGGCCCTGGTCCTTTTTCCGCAGGTGCAAAGTCGAGCGCAGGCAGAGCTCGATCTTGTAATCGGAAGAGACCGGTTACCTACGTTCAATGATAGGCCACGTCTTCCGTACATTGAAGCCTTGTGTAAAGAGTTGATGAGATGGCATTTGGTTTTGCCCATGGGTAAGATTCCAAAGAGTCGCGTCAATATATTGTGGTAATGAAATTAATGATGCCTTTCAGCTCTTCCCCATTCATTAACCAGGGACGATGTTTACAGAGGCTTTTTCATTCCGAAAGGTCAGATTGCACTTTTTTTTTCGGTCATCGTCGCTAATTATTTTGGTCTAAAGGTACTACCGTATTAGCCGACGCATGGTACGTTGATTATCCAGGCATCCGATTGTCTATTTGATGTACTCCAGGGCGATCTTGCACGACCCTGAGGCCTACCCGGATCCAGAGGAATTCAAGCCTGAGCGTTTTCTCAATAAAGATGGGAGCCTCCGAGACGATCCAACGCTCTCATTCGTGTTCGGCTATGGCAAGAGGATCTGTCCTGGACGTCACTTCGTCGATGCCACAATCTTCATTGTCATCTCGTCGGTCCTCTCCGTATTCAAAGTGACGAAAGCAAAAGATGAGAATGGCCACGAAATTCCTGTCAAGGCCGCAGTCACTGTTGATCGCGGGATCGTCATGTAAGTCCAGGTGGTCACGCATAACCACTTCTTGAAGTTAAAGGTGTGATTTTAAAGACATCCCGAGGAGTTTGAGTGCTCCATTTTTCCGAGGGATAAAGTTGCGGAGGATTTGATTTCGGCGGCTACACTGTCTTGAGGTATCTGGATGGAAAATGGATGATGAAATTCTGACCGGTTTCAGATTTTGACTGACTCAGTTTTACGCTGACACCTTAAATAGGATGTATTGGAGTGTGAGTGTAAGTGTCCAGCTCGACCATGCATTCCATTTGCAATCCTCGAACCTTCCCGTGTGCTTGAGAGGTTGTTACCTGGCTCGTACTTATCTTGTCCTGCTCCTATCCTCGTTTCCGCTCCACCTCCGAGCCCCAGCGTCAACTCCCGCTGAGAAATACCGAAGCACATTGAAATCAAGTCATTGGTATATCTACTAGTAGTTGGAATCAGCCGCTACCACTGCCACGACAGTTACATGCTGACAACAAGACAATGAAACCGGGGCCAGGGCGACTTGCTGGGCAAGGCTTGAGCCAGAATCGTGATTCAGGGAGACGTCTTGAATTCAATCCATCGCTATGTCCATAAAAGTCCCTCCCTCTACCCAGCAAGTTGCTGGAACTTCAAGTCTGTGCTAGTTGCTTCCCTGAATGTTAAACTCTATTTTCCTTTATGCTACATTTACAATATATTTCTTGCCTGGACACGAAATAAGAAACAAAAGATAGGTGCTGCCTCACGTCTCAAGACATAATATTCACCGAAATCAAATCCTGAGCAACTTTATCTCTTGGCAGAATAGAACATTCGAACTTCTCCGGGCGTCTTGAAAATCAGTTCATTTAGTTTCAACTTGGGAGCGGTATGGGCGATAATCCGGACTTACATGACAACCTCACGATCAATAACCACTGCGGGCCTGACGGGGATTTCGTAGCCATTCTCATCTTTTGCTTTTGTTACGTTGAACACGGAGAGGACTGACGAGGTAACAATGAAAATTGTAGCATCGACAACGTGACGTCCAGGACAGCCCCTCTTGCCAGCCCCAAATGCAAGTGAGAGTGTCGGGTCGTCTCTGACGGTCCCATCTGGATTGAGAAAACGCTCGGGCTTGAATTCCTCTGGGTCCGGGTATATCTCTGGGTCGTGTAGGATCGCCCTGAGATATCTCAAATTGACGTTCATATGGATAGATAACCGACAATCGACATACCATGCGTTTGCTTCTATTATAGATCCTTTGGACCAAATTATTATTAAAGACAAAGTCAAATGTTCAATTAAAGGTATCCTGACCTTTCGGAATGAAAAACCCTTTGTACACGTCATCCCTATTTGACGAATGGGGAGCACCTGAAGGTTTCAAGTTATCGTTCCGTCATTGATTTAAGAGCAATATGGAAACTCCAAATCGTACCTATGGGTAATGGCATTTGCCACCTCATCAACTCTTTACAAAAGGCTTCAATGTAAGGAAGACACGGCCTGTCATTGAACGTGGGTAACCGGTCTCTTCCGATTACAACATCAAGTTCTGCTTGCGCTCGCCTTTGTGCCTGCGGGAATAGAACTAGGGCCAGAAAGAGGGAGTACATCGAGGAAACAGTCTCGAGTCAGTGTCAGTAAGGCGCATGCGGAAGTATATATAACTACGCACGGTGTCTAAACCGGCTGAAATGAGGTCATGTAAGTGCCACATACCCAACCCATGGACAGGAAATTTCACCTAAATACATTGACCCCGTGGCGACTTTAATAACCTCCTCCTGCTTTTGACGTTCAGAGCCAACCAGGCTCTCTAATTCCTGCAGACGCTCGCTCGCCAGTGACTGCACTGCGGTGCCATTATGCTGTGACATGCAGTGTCGGTCAACACGAATACTAGGAGCATAATCACCCACACACCAGAGCATTCTTCACCAAATCGATGGGTTCATTCCTTATCTTCTCACTCAGTTTTCTGACTATTCGTGCCAATGGTTTGTAGCTGAGGTATGGGACCCACGAAGGAATGTACCGCACTGAAAACAACTGAGACATGGCCAGTCTACATGGATGAAATCAGAAACCGTACGGAATGGGAGATGATTCACTAGTGCTGCTCCGGGTAGGAGGAGCGGTGACAGTATTTCAGCTACCTGATCTTGCGTCTCTAAGATTCTGTCACCATCCTTCAGGTCGTAGCCATATGCGACTGACATGATAAATTTTCCCTGAAGGCTGGCTGGCAGTGAATGGTCATACGTCATGAAGGAGACAGCTGACTGACAGTTTGATATGGGAATGGAAGTCTTTTGGGGTTGCAAAAAGTTGCGCAAGGAGCTCACGAGTGTTTTCCTGCATCATTTGTCGATATGTTATTATCGCACCAGGTCGAAGGCTGCGATCTAATAGCCTCCGTCCCGTGCGCCAAGTATCACTCATTCTGGTTGTGAATATGGGCCAATCGAAATCCGTCCTAGAGATTCAGGAATCAGGACTGTCAATGTGACAGCAAATTGGGGATTAAAATATACATTTCCAGGATTGGCAAGGAAGGCCTTTCTGAATAGGTTTCCGCGCGCTTTTCAAGAAGATCCCTTATGGCTGTTACCGAACACAAAACGACGACGACCTCGGAAAAAACGCGAAGACAGATAACATCGCCTTGAAAAGCGGGCTTCAGCTGGGGCAAACTAGTGTCCCGAGATGTTACGCCTACCGTATTTCTTAGACATATCTGTGTATGCAATCCAAGGCGTGTCTTTTGGGACATCGAGTAAATTCCCAATTACGGGCAGTGATGGCGGTCCAGGCGGATAAGGGAGCCCTCGTCGTTTTGTATGGTCGCGGAAGACCACAAGGAGGTAAAGGAAAAGGGAGATGACAAGGCAGTCAACGGCATTGATGAGAAGGAACTGCATGATACTGGCGGGACTGGCTGCTCGCGGGGGCCCGGGAACTATATGAAGAGGGCTTATATACCTGGAATGTCACTCAATCCGGATCCACCCAAGAACGAATCGATAATAACTGTCGCCGGTGTGCGGCCCATTGCCACGGGTGTCAAGAATCTTCCCATTCACGAACTGATGGCAATTACCCCGACGAAAATGAAGCGGGAACCGATGTGGTGGGATCATGTGAAATGACATTAGAATTTACCAAATAATTCGGTGTCAATCGTTCTTCTTTGATCGCTGATAAATAAAGGTATGGCGTCATACTACGAGCACAATTCTTGACGGATGTATTAGGGAGACGAAGCTGTGAGGGTGGGCGAGAAAACGCATTCGCACGCTCCCTGAAGCGACCACACCATGTTGGGTGGGGTAAGAGTTACTACGTGGTTGGGCTACTGGACAATTTCGGTCGAATTCAGGACTGGATGACCCGGGGTGCTTGCTGGAACAAATGGCCAGTTGGGGAAAGGCTCCGGATTCTATGGGCGAGAAAGTGTGGAGTAAGGAAGTATGTTCGAGGTGTTCGAGGTGTTTGCGAGAGTTCTGAGGGTGTAGAGGGTGGGGAAGACAAGAAACAAGAAAGGCGATGGCCACCACGCCGTTGATTGTTGCACGCGTTGGAGGAGTGAGGCCGGGCTGGGCAGGTAATATTCACCGGAAAAGAGAGTTCATCGAAAGTTTCTCCCTTGTACATGTACGTAGCACTATGCATGTGTTTCGGGCTATACAATACAAGGCGGCCACGAAGCAAAGAAAAGAAAAAAAATAGGTAGCGTAACTAAATAGTTCATAGATAGACGCGCTCCCCTCCTCGCCAGGCAACGGCCCAGAATGGTCGTCACGCTCGAATAGGCTCGACAATGGGCGTGCTCGCAAGGTCCACGTCATCGTAGTCCCAGACACGACCATCGTACCAAAATGCGACCAGCTCATCACTGTTAGGGAACAGTGGCGATCTGGTCCCCGAAAACACCAACCTCGCAAGTTCGTCACCTGGGGGACCGGGGAGGAATAGGTGGCAACCAAATGGAAGGCCCCCTTTGCCTTGGAGCCGATTAGTAGGGGCCAGGTACAGCGAAGACGACCTTTGAATTTTGGTACGTTCGTCGAGAACCGAGGGTCTGTTTTTCACATTCCGATAACGTGAGCCCCAATCACCAACACGGAATTTTCTTTTAGAAAAAGAGCAAGTATGAATTTGAACGGAGACGCTTACCGTGAGATAAGGCGGAGCACTTCTGGCGCATGCGCTGCATCGACGAAGAATGTGGCCCCCTCGCGCAGCGCGTCGAGACGTGCCCACCGTTCGGCATCGTCGTGGTACCGGTCCGGCCATATTCCGTCGAGGTACATCTGCCACCGGCGCGACCAGAGCGCACTCCACTCCTCCGGATCAACGTCAACAATGGTGCGCATCATGTCTCCATCGTCTGCTGCGCCCCAGCCTCCGTTGCCGAGACGTGCGACGCAGGGCGATCCCGTGTCGCCCCGACGTGCGCAAAAGAGGACCGAAGTAGGGTCGACGTCGGCGTGATGTAGGAGGAAGCCTGTAAGTTGTGAATAGGAGAACGGTGCCGGTGCAGCGTTCACGCGGGTTATCTGGATAAAGTGGACGTTGTCAAGTTGTCATTGTCAGCGTTCAGGGTGACATAACAAATGGACAGTAGCGCACGTGCCATATCCCGGGCCTTGCCGCAGCTCGGAAGTGGCATGGCGACGGCGACGAAGGACGGGAACTAGCCAAGTTGTCCTTATCTCGCATGTTTGATTTCATGCCCGACACGAAAGCCGCTAGTTGGCCCCAAACGACCTCACCTGTTTTCTCCGGCCATCCATCAGATTGTTTCCAAGAGGACAGGGGCGCGACACGGGGATTACACGACAGTAGACGGCGATGACGTACCACTCGTAATTTCAAACGATCTTGTCAGCTTTTCTGCCTGAGCTGGTCTCGCGGATCGCCAGCGAGGATCAAAGTCGTAGGCGTATTCCCTCAGACGCACCTCTTCATTGCTGGGCTGCATCCTCAGACCCGCCTCGAAGTCCGGCCGGCGTAGATGGCCGTCTGCGAGAGCGCGGCTGCGAACGTCCGCGACGCGTTTGTCGAGTAGATTCCAGGACGGATGCTTTGCGAGGATGCGCGCGCACAATCCGCGTGGGTCCATCGTGCTAAACGAGTTCCAGTGGATGCACCACACGAATGCGATTGCCGCGATAATCTCCTCGTCCGTGGGGATATGTGATCGCGGGGACGGGATTGCACCAGGAGGAAGTGGACGCCAGAGGGCATGTATGTCCGGTCTTGGTGGCGCTGGGAGCGAAGTGGGATGTGCTACTTTTGAAGAGGATGGGGTATTCTTCGTTGAAGTCTGTGACCCAGTGGTGGAATCCTTGGGGAGCGACATGGCCGAAGGATGGTAAGGAGAGGAGTAGGCTGCGTCTTAAAGACTCACACGGAACCAATTGCCGAGAACTCTTTGTATTTTTGATACCGTTTCGAGACAGGCTTGCAATTCCGCATCCGCGTTTCATACTCAGCACGTTGGACATTGCAAAGTGTATGTGTAGGCTGTAATCGCGAAAACTGACGTCGGGGCTACTCGGGGAATAAGGTAATCTGGACCCAAATCCTACTCCTCACCAACAGTACCATTCTCTACAAGCGCATTCAGCTCTTCTGCCGACAAACCCAATTCCCCGCACAATATCTCCTTGTTGTGAGCCCCGAGATCTGGGCCTGCCCACCGTGTGCAGGCGTGCACACCCTCCAACCTAGGCGCAACGCCTGGCATCTTTACAGTCCACCCTACATCTTCTCCATTTTCATCTCCATGGGCGGTCGCTGACGGCACCCGACCAGGGACCCAGACGTCCTCCACCGCCGCACGTTCCTGTACCTGCTCGCTGGCAACGATGTCACGTACGGTCGCGACGCGGCCTGCAGGCACGCCAACTTGGTCCAGCACGCGCAAGACCTCGTCTCGCGTTCGTTGTCTTGTCCAGGCCACTATCGCGTCCTCGATCTCGACACGCCGCTTGACGCGATGTTGATTATTTTCGAATCCAGGACCCGTCAGGTCGGCGCGATCCATCGCCAGCATCAGCCGTTCGTACATCGAGTCGGCATTCGCCCCAATGATTACATACTCTGGCTGTGCGTCCGCGTCCGCTGAGGCGGTCGGTGCAGCAGGAGTGCATGGGTACGCGCCTGTTGGGACTATCCCCGTCACGGACGAGCCGGAGGGGCTACGCACGACACCTTTGCGATCGAATTCTGGGATAATACCTTCCATCAAGTTGAGCATGCTGTTTTGTTATTGCCGGGCTATATACGGGGATAAGTTTCGCTTGCTCTACCTTTCCATAATGCTCACGTCCACGGTTAGCCCTTCCGTGTGACCCTTATCTTGTTTAGCGCGTCTTGCGAGAAGAGCCAGCACTGTCCCGAATGCAGCTGTCAATCCAGCCACAGAGTCGCCGAGGCTGATGTTTGGTCGAACGGGTGGCCCACTGAGCTCTCCCGTCTTTTCGTCGGGGAAACCGTTGATGAATCGGAATCCTGCCTCGCCCTCACACACGCTCGCGTATCCAGGCCGAGAGGACCAGGGACCCGTTTGTCCATACCCAGAAATACGCGTAAAGATCAGCCCGGGATTGGTCGTGCGCAGTGCGTCGGGACTGAGGCCCCATTTCTCCAGTGCTACCACGAGGGGGGAGGAAATTGAGATGTTATATTTGGCGTGAATATTTGAGAGATGAGCTGTGATGCGCACTTCCAGGCTTGAAATTTTCGATCACGACGTCCGATCGCTCCGCAAGCCGTCGCACGAGTCTGAATTACAAAAGTTATTCATTTTCATTCCAGTATTCTTGTTAGTAAGAGGCGAAAAGAATTACAGTGAAG
>WNFO01006229.1_pt1 | contig 10521 bp, 7 predicted proteins | sample 5400251 | NCBI WGS metagenome assembly WNFO01 (sample SAMN13153354, study PRJNA577476) | soil metagenome | isolation source: 100 cm saprolite under Madrone tree | place: USA:California | collected 2016-06-14 | reverse complement strand
TAGCCCGGCGCGATTCTCGAAAAATGTACTGGTACCAAGATTCTTTTTCACTTTTTCTCTTCTGGAAGCCTCTGAGTAGATAGAGGGAATTAGTCGCCGAACTCCCCCCAGGTCTTGCCTAATCCGAATGCTAGACCGGGTCAAGAGGCATTGCGGGGAGCGGGGAGTCTGCGTGGCGCCTGTGGAAGTGCAAACCTCCTAGATGGAGCGCCTCCTCCGGCGGTCCTTGAGATTGAACCCAAAGGCGTTGAGTTTTTCCCTTTTAAAGGCCTCTTAGTATATAGAGGGGAGTTTCCGATTTTTCCCGTCCGCTGGGTGGAGCCGTCCCACTTCGGTCAGCCGCCTAGCTTGATTGCGCGCCGTTCGTTGGCCCCGGGCCGGACGCGAACGTAGAAACCTTGTCATTCGAGCGCATGCTCCACGTGTACCTTGAGGCGGATCAAGGGCGATCACTTATTTCCAGGAAGACGAAGCTTTCAAATGACAGCACCACTTCAAACTCAAACCGAAGAGCTAGCAGGTAGTCGCTTGGCATCGGTGCAAGCTCCGAGCGCCACGCTGGTCGTTCCCTCAAATTCCGTTTCTATTAACATCAAACCGTCGTGCCTCGAAGCATTGCAAGCCCTGGGGTACACCGAATCCGAAGCGCGCTTTCTCTATGTTGTGGCCACGTACTCCGTCTACTTTGTGGCGCGTCAATTCCTCGCCTTCACCTCGGGCCATTGGGGCAAGCGCACGACCACCTTCTGGGGTAAACTTCACACCAAGAAACACGCATGCACTGAATACTTCCCCAAGAGCGGGAAGGTCTATCACGTCTTCTCGCGCAGGCTATACGGCCAGATTGGCAAGGAGAACCTTCGCAATCGCCGGGAGCACGAGATTGAATACGTCCAGCGGCGCATAGAAATCCTCGATTTTGTCTTCTCCCACCCGGAGTGGGAATACTTTGAAACCGAGCCAGAAAAGGTGAGCTATTTCTGCGATCAATTGAAGGTCCCGATTCACTTTCTTCCCGCGAAGATCTACCACAGACAGAGAACCTCCCAACCTACCGTTCGCTACTTCGTCGACAAGTTCCCGATGTTCTTCGGTACTGACGCTTCTTCTCCCTTGCCTGTGGTGACGTTTACCTACTTCCAAGGGGTGGAGGCAAGCCTCACCGAATTTGTCCGCCATCTCGAAGTCTACCTCCCACTCTTTCGCCAGCTCTCCGAGTTCCGATTTGTCTATCTGGCAAGAATCGATTCTCACTTCGAAAAGGCCAAAGAACTATTCAATTCCGTAGTGGCTATCCCACTTGGGTCTGACGTATCAGCGGAGCTCTGCCGATACTTCCAAATCCGCAAGGCTTGGGACCTCAAGCGGTACGCATCTGTGACCGATGGCGACCTTATCTTCCGTAATCAAGCCAAGACCCGATTTGTCGGGGAACGGTTCGAACATCTCTATCGCGGATGGAAAGCAGGCCGAGTGGCCGAGGCCGACATACGCCAGGAGTTCGGCGGGGCCAACCACGCTGTCACCGTGCATTTCGGGACGGAATTGCTCCGTCGAGTTGGTGCTCATGAACGAGAGGCTGAGAAAAAAGGGTGAAGAAGGTAAGGATTACACCCTCCACCTTCTTCTTCTCCTGTTTCATCACCCTGTGGCGCGAGCAATTGGTCGGAAACAGAGGAGATACAAAAGGGATTGCCACGAAAAGTCAGCGTGGAAAAAAGACTGAAACGGGCGGGAGCGACCCTATATAAAAAGGGGCGCTCCAGCCCAACACGGTGTTTTGCCCGCGTCCAAATTGATCGTCGCGCCATGCGCAAGCTCTTGTTCGTTGGGCACTTGCTCGATCGCCAAGGTGACCGCGAGGGTGACGGATATGGTGATCTGTGTCTTTCATGCACCCGTCACCCTCCCACGTTGCAAATAGCGATCGAGGCTCTTTGAAATAGTCATGTCCCACACCATTAAGAGGCCTCGAAAATGAAAAAGCTCAATAACAATGTTAGCCGCCTAAGCTACAAGAAACCGTAGCGACCCGCTTCATCGTAAAAAGTTCACCGGCCCTCTACTTACTAGGGAACATCCAGTCGGAAAAAAGTAAGAAAAAACCTTAATCCCTCGGAGGGGTCCCGGGTTGCCAGAGAAATCCCGGCCACAGCCTCCTACTTATTTAAGGAACATCGAAACGGGAAAAAGTAAGAAAGAATTTTGAACTTTCTTGAGCGGCCCGAGCCGGGTAGGTATTTCGGCCGCAATCTCCCTACTTATATAAGGAACATCGAGAAGGGAAAAAGGGAGAAAAAATCTTAGTACCAGTACATTTTTCTGGGAGTCGCCCGGAGGAGCGCGACCACAGAGCGATTACAAGGATAGGAGCTAGAGCCCCCCTTACCGGTTCGGTGACGCGTGTGTCGGGGCATACATAGATCGCATCCAAAGTTAGAATGAAGGCGAGGGCGGAGGCTTAGCCAACTTTTTGGCGGCCTGCGAAAACTAATTGCGATTAAGAGAAATTAATACTGATTTCAGGTATCCAGCTTAGTCGAAGCATAACCTCAGTTCTCGCACTTTCGATGCTGCACCGGTCCCCATGGACCGGCCGCCAAGCTCTTGCGGAACAGGATAGGAACGCGCCAATCGGAGGAAAATGTCCGCGAAATTAGAGACTCCAAGATGGTGACCCGGCGCTGCTTGATCAGGCTCAGCGGTGTGTCCACGTTTCTCGCGGCGCTTCCGCCCGGTCTCGCGAAGGCTCTCATCAGCAAATTGCTCGCTCTGGAGACACTGCGCGATGTCCGCGAGCTCGGCCCGTGCTTCAAAGGAGCTAGCCCAAGCGATGCTGGTCCCGGCCGCCACCCCGCCTGAAACAATTTCACCTCCGCGCGAAAGGCCTTTTTATATGGGCCTCTCGTTCCAAGTGCTGGTCGGCGTTGCCATTGCCATAATCCTCGGCTATGTCAGCCCCACTAGAGCGGTCGCCATGAAGCCGCTTGGCGACATCTTTATCCGTTTGATCACCATGATCATCACCTTGGTCATCTTCTGTACCTTGGTCACCGGAATCGCCGGCATGGAGGACATGAAGAAAGTCGGCCGTGTCGGCGGCAAGGCCCTGCTGTATTTCGAAGTCGTCTCTACACTCGCGCTGCTTATCGGACTCGTCGTGGGTAATGTGGTGCATCCAGGTAGCGGTCTGAATGTCGATCCCGCCACGCTGGATCCCAAAGCCGTCGCCGAATATGCCGGCCAGGCCAAAGCGCAGAGTGTTACGGAGTTTCTCGTCCACATCATTCCGAACACCGTTGTAGATGCGTTCACGCGGGGAGACATCTTGCAAGTGTTGTTTGTCAGTCTTCTGTTCGGCTTCGCTTTATCGCTCGCCGGCCCGCGCTGCAAACCGCTCCTCGACCTCTTGGAAGCCCTGAGCCGCGTCGTCTTCGGCGTGGTCGCCATCTTGATGCGCTTTGCCCCCATCGGAGCTTTTGGCGCCATGGCCTTCACCATCGGCAAATACGGTCTGGCTTCCTTGGGTCCTCTCGTCAAACTGATGGCCACGCTCTACATTACATCGATACTCTTCGTCATCCTCGTGCTGGGGGGCATCGCTCGCGTCGCAGGCTTCAGAATCCTGCGTTTCCTCTGGTTTCTACGCGAAGAAATTCTCCTCGTCCTGGCCACGAGTTCCTCGGAGCCCGCGTTGCCCTCGCTCATGGCCAAGCTCGAAAAGCTCGGCTGCTCCAAAGCCCTCGTTGGCCTGGTTGTACCCACGGGTTACACCTTCAATGCCGACGGCACAAGCCTCTACATGACTCTTGCCGCCTTATTCGTGGCTCAGGCAACCCACACGCATCTAACAGTAACCCAGCAGTTCACGATCCTGGGCGTTGCGCTACTCACCTCCAAAGGCGCGAGCGGTGTGCAAGGAGCCGCCTTTATCGCGCTCGTCGCCACTATGATGGTGATCCCAACCATACCCGTTGCCGGAATGGCGTTGATTCTCGGCATCGATCGTTTCCTCAGCATGTGCCGTGCTGCGGTCAACATGACCGGCAATGCTGTTGCCACCCTCGTCGTGGCTCGGTGGGAAAACGAGCTAGACAGCGACACTCTGCAAAAGAAACTGGCGGGGGAAGAAAGTGAAGCGCGCTAAGCACCACCCGGTGAGCGGTGACGATCCACTACGGGGATCTGGGAAACTGGCCATCGTTCTGACAGAGATTCCCGAACGCCAGTGCACCGGCACTTAGCTCTCAACTCCAACAGGTGAATTGTGATAAAAGTGCGTTCTTGAGAAAAAAAGTGCAGACTTACTCTTTCTATGAAAAAACCTTCGTGAAAGCGAAACGGGAGTTGTTACTCACGAGGTGTTGTCTTCCCTTGGCGATCTTCGCGCAGATACCGACCGTTATTCCGCTGGCTTCCGAGCCTCATCATCATCTTGCACTGCACAACGAATACGTGAACGTGTACGAGGTCGAAGTGGCACCGCATGATTCCGTACAATTGCACCGGCATGAATTTGACGCGATTAGCATCATGATGAGCAATTCGGAAGTCGTCGTCCGGGCTCCCGGAAAACCGGACGCACGACAGAAACTCTCCGAGGGTCAAGTGCGGCTTCAGTCCAGCGGCTATGTGCATTCTACGTCGATCGAGGGCGACACCCTCTACCGGAACGTCACCGTAGAGCTTCTTTTCCGTCAGCAAGGAGGACACAATCTCTGCGCTAAGGTGATCGCCACTCAGGGGCTGAACTGTGCCAGTGAACAGGCATCACCTCCGAGCTCGACGCACACAGAACAACCCCAATATGAAACCGACCAGACGTCTGTGACTCTTATTGGGGTGCTGCCCCACCAGAACGTCAGTTTAGGCAACACTAGCGGTTCGGAATTGATCGTGTCGCTCGACGATGCGTTATTCGCGACTGCAGGCGAAACGGGCCCGGCTAAGCCAATGCGTCCCGGCGATTTTAAGTGGATTGCGATTGGCCAGGCGGCATCCGTATTTAAGAACAACAGCGACAAGGAAGCACGGCTGATTTCGTTTCGATTGAAACCTCAAGGGCCTGTGGAAGCAACGACAGCACCGACAAAGTGACCGCTCCTACTTGCTCACTTGCAGCGCGATAGCCGCCCCGAGATCCTTGGTCGTCGAGGTACCGCCAACGTCCGGAGTACGCACTTTCGATTGCGCTAGAATCTCCGCGATCGCGTTTTCGACGGCATTCGCGGCGTCTGGAACGCCCAGATGTCTTAGCATCATCGCGCCAGACCAAATCTGCCCGATCGGATTCGCGATTCCCTTTCCGGCGATGTCAGGGGCCGAGCCATGAACGGGCTCAAACATGGATGGAAATTCTTTTTCGGGATTGAGATTCGCGGAAGGCGCGATGCCGATTGATCCCACGACAGCGGGGCCCAGATCGGAAAGAATGTCGCCGAAAAGATTGGAGCCCACGACAACATCAAACCAATCCGGGTGCCGCACAAAATGTGCGGTCAGGATATCGATGTGAAACTGGTCCGTGCGGATTTCCGGGAACTTGGCCGCCATCGCGTGAAAGCACTCATCCCAGAAGGGCATGGTGTGAATGATGCCGTTTGATTTTGTGGCGGAGGTGAGATGCTTGTTTCTCTTGCGAGCCAATTCGAACGCGAATTGCAGCACGCGGTTCACTCCCCGTCGTGTGAAAACCGTCTGCTGAACAGCCATCTCCTCATCGGTTCCCTCATAAAGACGTCCGCCAATGTTTGAATATTCCCCCTCGTTGTTCTCACGGACGATGCAGAAATCAATCTGGCCGGGTTTCCAGTTCTTCAGCGGAGATTCAATCCCTTCAAAAAGTCGCGCGGGGCGCAAATTTACGTATTGACGGAATCTGCGGCGGATAGGAATCAACAGGCCCCAAAGCGAAACGTGATCCGGCACACTGGGATGTCCAACAGCGCCAAGGAAGATGGCGTCAAAAGGCCGGAGTTGCTCCAGGCCATCGGCGGGCATCATCTTTCCGGTTTTGACGTAAGTTTCGCAACTCCAATCGAACGCGTGCCAGTTGAATTGGAATCCAAAGCGGTGTCCTGCCGCTTCCAACACGCGGACGCCTTCGGGCACCACTTCTTTCCCGATGCCGTCTCCCGCAATGACTGCAATATTGAAAGTTTTCATGTACGCCGCTCTTTATTCCCTCTCCGCTGACAACAACGGAGACAGCGCACGTACATCCGGGGCCGAATCCAAAGCCCTTACAAAAGCTATTATTTTCTCGGTCTTGACCCTCGGCCATTCCGAGTACTCGGCACATCCTCTGAATTTTGTCGCCGCTTCTTCAAAAGTCATGGGGTTCGCTGGGCTGCCCTTGCCAAAATCAGCCCGGCCGGCGATGACTCTCCCGTCCTTCAAATGAATTTTCAGCAGGGAGGTCATTTTGTCGTAGCCGGCGGTCTCGGCCTCCGGGTCTATATAAAAGTTTACCCTGCGGATCATTTCCTGCACGTCGGAGCGCTGAACCACTTTGTCCGAAAACTCGCCCAACCCAGCCTTTCGTTCCAGGAACAGAATTGCCATACAGAATTCCATGCTGAATTTCGCTTCCAGTCCGGTCTTCGGCTGATGGTGAAGAAGCGTTGTCGTCATATTGTGATTAGCGCCGACATCGACCTTTTCCACTTGAGCGGCCTGAATATTGTTGGCCTCGATCAATCGCGCGAGCTCGGTCATCGCGGGATGGGTGAGTGATCCTGATGGATAAGGTTTCAACGAGATTCCCGGGGAAGTGAACGTCCAAGGCTTCCCGAGACGGTCCATAATTGCCGCAGGATCGTAGGAACCTCCGAAGGCACGAAAGAATCCCCGGTCCGCTTCCAGGATTTGGTCGGCAGCGGTCCAACCCAAGGCGACAAGTTCCGTGGACACAAGCCCGCTTTCTGCAGCGTGACCGGCTTGAAACGGTTTGGTCATGGTGCCAAAGTTTTCTCTAAGTCCCCCCGACTGACTAGCAACCAGACCAAATGCATTCAGTATTTTCGAATGCTCAAACCGAAGCAGCTTTGCGCAGGCCGCTGCGGACCCAAACGGTCCGCATGTTCCTGTGGAATGAAATCCATCTTGATAATGGCGAGGTGAGATTGCTTCCGCGATCTTGCACTCCACTTCGACGCCCAAATGGTAGGCCAGTGTCAATTGCTTGCCCGAAACGCCAGCCCCTTCCGCGAGCGCGAGGATAGCTGGAAGAACAGGCACAGTAGGGTGCACGAGCAGGCCATAGACACGGTCCTTGGCGACGGCGAGCTGCGTGTCGTCGAAATCATCCGCGTGGATCGAAACGCCGTTCACAAAGGCAGCGAAGCGTGGTGAAGTTTTCCGGGCTGATCCAATGATGGTGGATTGTCCATCGCAGACACCGATTCTCTCCAGATACCGACGGCATAGACTCCCTGTCTGCGCCTTGGAACCTGCTAATGCCAATCCCAAACCATCGAGGATCGACTTTTTCCCCAATTCAACTACTTCTCCCGGAATATCTTCGTACTTTGCCTGCGAGACAAATTTGCCGACGTAATCCGTGAGGCCGGGCGCCCGGGGAAAGTCACTCCTGGACATGAGTTTCGCACCTTCTATGGAATCTGTCAGCATGGTTGAAGCAATCACGCCTAGAGAAGCTATCCCAAAGTCACGCCTGCGCATTTTTCACCCCTGATAATTTGCAGATCTGCTTTTGGCTGCATGCATTTCCACTCGAAGAGTTCAATTCATGCGTACGATCTGTCCGCCCTTCTAGTGTCCCAACGCATCATTTGGACTAGCACGATGCCCGCCGAATAGGGGGAATCGAGGCGATATTGCACTACCGTTGATTTCCTCCGTCAAGTTCCAGCTTCCAACCTGGCCCGAGCTGGTTGAGCCTAAGCTCGCTTCTCAGCCAATCGAGAATGTTTTACTTTTTTTCGGGTGATGCCACCGATCTCTCCAATGGACCGAAATCCAGGCCGGGCAAGAGAGGCGTTTTCTCAATTCTTACGGCATCTAGGCTAAACGGATTCAGTCCCAAAGCTTTGAGGATGCTAGGAGCGATTTGTGATGTTTGTACTGGGAACTTGATTTGTTGACGGCTGAACTTAGGATGGTAAATGAGAAGCGGTACATTCCGATCCGTGTTGGCGTTGCCGCCATGCTCCGCGATGAACGTGCTGCCATTATCCACATAGATTTGGCCTGGAGTCGGCTGAATAATGATATCTGGCACGCGAGAGTCACTTTGGGGGTCATTGAATAGGAGCTTCAATGATTCACCGGAGTAAATTTCCTGAATGCCTGCCTCTTCCTGGATTTTTCGGAGCGCACTGACGACATCGGCGGTGCGCTCCTGATTCGAAAGCCACAAAAGGGCGACACTTCCATCCTGCTCCAAACCCGCCAACAACCCTTCGTGGACGGCAGTCACGGTTTTCGGAATAAGTTCCAGATTGGCATGCTTGAGCTTCGCAGGATCAATGGGGGAATCACCATGCTTTGCAGTGATAATAACGAGCGTTGAGTCAAGCAAGTTTCGCTCTTGGAGCTTGGCCATAATCTTCCCGAGGGACTGGTCCGTGTGAACCAAGGCGTCTTCTAGAGGTGGGCTCAAACGACCGCTTCCGTCGAGGTAGCCGCCGCCGGCGGTCTTCTGCGCCACGCTGACCGCCTGGAAATTCATTCCAAAAATTGCCGGTACCCCCACTTCACGCGTTCCGGTGTGGTCTTTACCGCTGATCTCATTCAGGATCGCCGCTACCTTGAGGTCATCGTACGATTCAATGTTTTTCAGGCCGCGGAAGGAACGGACTTCGGGTGTAAATAGGTCGTCCACCCCGGTGCCCGAAGGACCATTCACGAAGTCGTAGGCGGGATGCTTGTCGGACCATGCGGTACGACCGCCGCTTCTCTTTATAACTTCGAAAATCGTATTGACACGGATGAAGCCGTGAGGAAAAACAGGCGCGCAGCCCTTCTTGGGATCTCTAGGCAGTTTATTGGGATCAATGCCTCCGCCGCCATCGACTGCATCGCGATTCTTGTCAATCGAGGAATCAAAGACTACGGGAGTTCCAATACTGAAACAATCGGAGGCGGGGGGAGACAGACTACGGTCATACGAATTCTCAAAAATGACGCCCGTGACATTGGGAGAACCTCCGCTAACCATAGAAAGCAGTCCGGGCCATGAATTGGATGGAAACGAGGTGGAAGCATTGCTGTATGTGACGGCGTGCCGGCTCAATTTCGCAAGAACCGACTCTGGCCTGTCTTTGACCAGATTGGCGAGGTCGAGGCCATGCATCCCGTCGATACTAAGGAGCAGGACATGTTGAATGGAATCTCGCCGCGGCGTCGAGTCATTCCCGTCAAAGAATTGCGATTTTGCCCTGATTGGAACCAAGAACGATATCACGCATGCTAGAACTGCACTCAAGAAGAGTGCCAACATGAATCGACTGCTCCTACTCTCTGTTCTCAACTGTTTGCTCCTCAATCCGGTAGTATTCTTCCAGTCCAATCACGTCTTCCAATTCCTTGCGAACTTTCGCGAAAACGGCTTGGTCCATTCCCGTGCTGCTTGTTTCTTTGAGTCGTACAAAGAGGTCTTTCACGCTTTTGAACATTGTGGTGATCGCACTGATGGCGTCGTTCACCATCTTGTAGTCCATAGCTTCCAGTTATGCACTGGGTGCCAGTTCCTGCGTTCCGGAACCCCTTCTCAGTCTGGAGGAAGTAACTATGGCAACGCGGCGCATCAGGTTGGTTCCTGACCTGACAATTTATACCGCTTTCATAACACGATCGCATTTGCCGACTGGAGAATCGAGGCGATGAAACCGCTGACGAAAATGAAAAATCGACACGCGACTCGGCGGATGCTACGTCACTGTTCAAAGTGAGTCAACGGCTGTCCCAGTGGGTGAACGAATATGTAGAGCATACAATCATTCTAAAGCGCCTGTTTTCAGATAGGATCTCGACACCAATCGCCTTTCAGCTAAACAGAAATTAATCTTGTTTTAAGTCTCAACTGAAATGAATGAATTATGCTCTATGGTGGTGTGCTCTGGCGGAGCTTGAGCCCCCCTGTAGCGGGCTCTCATTTGCCCGACTGATTCGGAGAGGGAAATCTGGATACACACCTGAGTCTTCGAAGAAGCCGGTCAAGCCTGGCGCAAAATCATTGGTGTCTGCCACTGCAGGGGCAAGATAGTCCACCGCATGGACAGGCCGTAGCGGAATGGAGCTGCGGCTAGCAACTTAGTTTCACGTAAGAAGCATTTCATCTTAGGGAGAGAAAATGGAGAAACGGTCCTTAGTCCTTGTCGCGACCCTCATGGTCTTCGGAATCCAAGCCCGGTGTCAAATGGCTGCACCAATCAAGCTGATCCAAACTTTTGAGCTGCCTGCGGAGGTTAAAGGGAACTTCGACCATTTCGGAATTGACCTGAAAGGCGGGCGGCTGTTTGCGACTCCGGAAGGCTACCATGCTGTCGTTGTGTTTGA
>WNFO01006225.1_pt1 | contig 10525 bp, 10 predicted proteins | sample 5400251 | NCBI WGS metagenome assembly WNFO01 (sample SAMN13153354, study PRJNA577476) | soil metagenome | isolation source: 100 cm saprolite under Madrone tree | place: USA:California | collected 2016-06-14 | reverse complement strand
TCGAGACTTTCGCCTACGGCTTCGCCGACACCTTCGTGGGCGATCTCTACGGCGATCTGCATGAGCACGGGGCCACGGTGCTCGCGACGCCGTTCTCGCGCATGTTCGTCGACGTCAATCGCCGCCGCGACGACTTCGAGCACCAGGACGGCGAGGTACGGTCGCGACGCGGGGTGGTGCGCACCCATACCATGCGCGAGGCGCCCATTTTCGCGCGGCCACTGAGGCTCGCCGACCTCGAAGCGCGATTGCAGACACTCTACGATCCGTACTACTCGGCCCTGGAGCACCTGCTCACCGAGCTCCGCCAGGCCTACGGGTACGCGATGCTCCTCGATGGCCACACCGGGAGCCCGCGCCGGATGAAGGACCATCAGGTGATCATCGGCACGCGTCACGAGACGACGTGTGCCCCCGAGCTTGCGGCGACCGTGGCCGCGATCTTCACCCGCCGCGGCTTCGAGGTGCACGAGAACGTCAGCGGCTATGCCGGCGGCAACATCGTGACCACGTACGGCCGACCCCAGAGCCGACGCGTCCACGCGATCCAGCTGGAGATCAACGCGTCGTTACTGATGACGACCAGCCGCGAGGAATTCATCGCCCAGGTGTCGCGAGGGGGAGTCCCCGAGAAGGCGGAAGCGAACATCGTCCGTGTTCGCGAGTGTCTCCGGGAGGTGCTGGCGGCCCTGCCGTCGGTTCTCGCGAGCGTCCACGCGTCATAACGCGGGGCCCGTCTCACTTCCTCTTGAGACGCACCTCTTCGAGCGGCGCCGACCAGGGATAGGGATTGATCAGCATCAGCGCCGGCTCCTCGACCCGCGGCCCTACGCCGCTCGGCCAGATATATTCCCAGATCGGCCCGAACATCACCCGCTCGTGGACAAGCTGCTGGATCTGGTGCAGCAGCGCCTCGCGCTTGCGGCGATCGGTCACAAGGGCCTGCTCCTTGTACAGCGCATCGATGTCAGGATAGCCGCCATAGGCGTAGGCGCCGGTGCTCGGGACGTGCTCCGACATCCGCGAGGCGGCGTTGCCGTAGATCGCGTTGGCGCAGACACAGATCCCCCGGAGCTTCTTCGCCAGCAGCGCCGAGATGAAGGCCGCGCGCTCCATCGGCCGCATCTTCGCCCTGATTCCCACGGCCCCGAGATAGCCCATGATCGTCTCGCCCATCGAGAAGTAGGGCGGAGCCTGATGCAGCTCCCCGGCATCAAACCCGTTGGGGTAGCCGGCCTCGGCCAGCAACTGTTTCGCTTTCCCCGGGTCGTAGGGATGGGGCTCGATGGGCAGCGCGAACTCGAAGGTGCGCGGGACGATGCTCCCGGCGGGCTTGGACGCCCCCACCGTCTCCGCCTCGCTCAGCGCCCGGCGATCGATGGCATAGCTTGCGGCGAGCCGCACCCGGCGGTCGGCCCAGGGAGACTTCGGGTCCCACTGGTCGAGGAAATCCAGGAAGAACACCGCGATCCCCCCGGAGAAGGCCAGTTTCAGCGTGGGATCCCGCTTCACCTCCTGCGCCTGCGGGGCGTCCAGCAGGTAGGCGACATCGACCTCGCCCCGCTTGAGCATGGCCGCGCGTGTGGTCGCCTCCGGGACGCTCTTGAAGACGAGCCGCTTCACCGAGGGCACCTTGCGCCAGTAGCCCTCGAACGCCTCCATGATCAGCTCGATGCCCGGCGCGTGGCTCACGAACTTGTAGGGACCGAGACCGATGGGTTGTTTCTTGAAGCCGTCATCGCCCACCCGCTCGACATACTGCTTCGGCACCACCCAGCTCGCCCCGCTCACGAGCGTTCCATAGAAGGTCATGAAGTCGGGCCAGGCCTCGTGCAGGTGGAAGCGCACGCGGTAGGGATCGACGACCGCCACTTCCCGCACCTTGTCGTGCAGGACCTTGGATCCCTTGGCGCGATGGAAGCTGAACTTCACGTCCTCGGCCGTGAAGGCGTCGCCGTTGTGGAACTTCAAGTCCTCGCGCAACTTGAACTCGTAGACTCGCTGATCCGCGCTCACCGTCCAGGACTCCGCCAGGCTGGGCGTCATCAGATTGCCGGGCATCGGTTTGACGAGCGCGTCGTGGATGGCATAGAGAACCCAGAAGGAGGTGAGACCCTGGAACTCTCCTGGATCGAACCACACGGGCGACAGCGTCACGTAGAGCGCCCAGCGCATCTCCCCTTCCGGCTTCGGCTGGGACGTCGGCCTGGGCTGGGCCGCCGCGTTTGGGAAGGGGCTGACGGCGAGGTGAGCGCACAGCAAGAGGGCGGCGAGCATCACGGACCACCGTGGGAATCTCCGTGCAGGGTTCATCTCGTCTCCACGCCCAGAGCAACCTTCGGTGGGGATACTAGATCAAATCGAGGTTCCGAACCGGGCTTTCGTCTTTGTACACTCTTCCGGTGAGCCGGCTCTTCCTGATCCGCCACGGCGAGACCGAGGGGAACGCCCTCTGGATCGTCCAGCGTCCTGACATCCCGCTCTCCCCACGCGGCGTGACGCAGGCGGAGCGGCTGGCGCGCCGGCTCGCGCGCGAGGGCGTGGCGCGGATCGTGTCGAGCGACTTCGCCCGCGCCGCGAGCACGGCCGAGCACCTGCAGCGCGCGACCGGTGCTCCCCTCTCCTTCGAGCCGCTGCTGCAGGAGCGGAACTTCGGCGATCTCCGCGGCACCCCCTACGCGGACCTCGGCTTCGACATGTTTGCTCCGGACTACGCGCCGCCTAACGGCGAGACGTGGCCCCTGTTTCACGCCCGCGTCGATCAGGCGTGGGCCCGCGTGCAGGAGCTGGCGGCGGCGACCGGCGGCAGCCTCGCGGTGGTGACGCACGGCCTCGTGTGCCGTTCGCTCGCCGCCCGGCATCTCATCCTCGCCGACGGCGAAGCGGTGCCCGAACGCTGGGAGAACGCCTCGCTGACGATCGTCGACGGGCCGGCGCCGTGGCGCGTGCGCCTGCTCAACTGCGTCGCCCACCTCGAGGACCTCGACGCCGCGCCGCTCGCCGATTTCGGCGCCGTCTGACGACGCGTGCCGTCCGCCGGCGACGCTCAGCGTCGCCGCGTGACGTCCCTACGCCACCCGGACCTGCGCGGTGGTGGGCGCGTCTCCGGCGACGGTGGTGCGTCGCATGTCGCGCGGCTGGCTCTCGTCGTAGCGGCGCACACGATGCATCATTTGCCGGTTGTCCCACATGACGAGATCCCACGGGCGCCACGTGTGCACGTAGACGAACTTGGGCCGGGTCGCGTGCTCGTTCAGATCCCGTAGCAGGACGCGCGCCTCCGGCATCGGCATGCCGACAATGCCGCCGGCGTGGGACGAGAGGTACAGCGACTTGCGGCCCGTGACGGGATGGGTGCGCACGAGCCGCTGGCGCACCGGCCGGAACATCGCGCGCTCCTCCTCCGAGTAGTCGAGCATGCCGAGCGAGCCGCGCGAGTACATCAGCGAGTGCTCGCATACGAAGTCCTCGATCTGCGCCCTCGTGTCCGCGTCGAGCGCATCATAGGCCGCGCGCATATCGGCGAACTCGGTGTTGCCGCCCGTCGGATTCACGACGCGCGCCGAGAGCAGCGAGTATTTGGCGGGGATCGCCCGGAACGAGCTGTCCGAGTGCCAGAGCATGTTGCCGAGGTTGAACAGACGCACGCGGGAGTCGCGCTGGAGCGGCTGCCCGTCCCGGCCGAGATTGGAGACGTCGTTCATGCCCACCTGGAGGCGCTTGTCCTCCGGCTTGCTGATGTTGCCGCCCCGGGCGTCCTCCAGGGCGCCGAAATTGCGGCTGAACACCATCTGCTGTTCGTCGGTCATCTTCTGATCGCGGAACACGAGCACCGCGTAGCGATCCATCCCCGCCTCGATGGCCGCCACTTCCTCGCGCGAGAGCGGTCGAGTGAGGTCGGTCCCGGACACCTCGCCCACGAACACGGGATGGATCTGCCGGATGGACATGTTCATCGCGTTCCTCCGGCAAGGCTCGCCATCAGCTCCATCGCCTCGGGCTGCTCGGTCGTGATCGTCAGCCCGGTGATGCCGCACTCGACCCAGGCGCGGTAGCGCTCGCGGATCCGCGCGACCGGGCCCACCAGCGACATCTCGTCGCAAAACTCGTCCGGAACGGCCGCGACGGCCTCGTCCTTCCGCCTGGCGAGATACAGCTCCTGAATGCGCTGCGCCGCATCGCCGAAGCCGCGGCGGACCATCATCTCCTTGTGGAAGTTCTTGTCGCGATGCCCCATGCCGCCGACGTAGAGCGCCACGCGCGGCTTCATGCGCGCGAGCGCGCCGCGCACGTCGTCGGTGATCGCGACCTCGGCGCGCGCCTGGATCTCGAAGTCGGCGAAGCCCTTGGCGCCGCCCGCGCGGCGAAAACCTTCCTCGAGCCAGGGCCGCAGCATCGGCATGAGCCGCGGCACGAAGCCGAGCGGCAGCCACCCGTCGGCGATCTCCGCCGTCAGCTTCACGTTCGGTTCGGTGCCGGTGCCGAGCCAGATCGGCAGCCGCGGATTCATGTGCAGGATCGTCATGAGCGGCTTGCCGACGCCGAGCGCGCCGGGACCTATATAAGGAAGCGAGATCTCGCGTCCCGCGTGGGCCACGGGCTCCTTGCGTTCGAACACCTTGCGCATGATGGCGACGTAGTCGCGGATGCGCCAGTACGGCTTGCCCCAGGGCTGGCCGTACCAGCCTTCCACGATCTGCGGGCCGGAGACGCCGAGCCCGGCGATGACGCGGCCGCCCCCCGCGAGCGCGTCGAGCGTGCCCGCGGCCATGGCGGCCGAGGCCGGCGGGCGCGCGGCGAGCTGCATGATGCCGGTGCCGAGGCGGATCCGTTTCGTGAGGGCCGCCAGGTAGGCGAGCGGCGTGATCGCGTCCGAGCCGTACGCCTCGGCCGTCCACACCGAGTCGAACCCGAGGCGCTCCGCGAGCAGCACCTTGTCGACCGGCAAGCGCAGCTCTGCACCCGAATAGCCGATGCTCAGACCGAGCTTCATGACGCGCTCCTCCTGACGATGGCGGTTACTCCGCGCTCATCATAGCCGTTCGGCGGTGTGTGCGGCGGCGACATCCGGACGGCCGTGCCGAGCGTCGCGGCGCGCACGTTGCGACGGAGGCAAACCCGCGCTATGGTCCCCGGAGCACCGCCAGACAGGAGGACACCATGCGTCGTCGATCGTCAGCCTCCGCCATCGCGAGTAAGCGCGCCCCGGCGCCACCCGCGCCGCTCCATGCAACCGGAAACGGAGCCGGCGATCCGGCGTGGGCGTGGGAAGAGCGGCGGTGGCGCGGCGCCGTGAACAAGGTGCGGGCCGGCCGCTCGCTGAAGCCGGACCGCTGGAAGAACGGCGCCCGGATGTGCGTGGCGCTGTCCTTCGACTCGGACCACGAGACGAGCACGCTTCGCGAGGGCTCGACCTCGCCCGGCCGACTGGCCCAGGGTGAGTACGGCGCCCGTGTCGGCGTCCCGCGAATTCTGGAATTGCTTCGCCGCCACGATCTCCGCGCCTCGTTCTTCGTGCCGGGCGTGGTCGCCGCGCTCCACCCCGACGAGCAGCGTCGCGTGGTGGCCGAGGGTCACGAGGTGGCCATGCACGGCTGGATCCACGAAGGCACCAGCGAGCTCACCGAAGTCGTGGAACGCGATCTCATGCGGCGCGCCTTCGACACGCTGGCCAAGATCGCCGGCCGACCGCCGGTGGGCGTGCGGGTGCCGTCCTGGGACTTCAGCGCGACCACGCTGCCCCTCATCCGCGAGCTGGGTCTGCTTTACGACTCGTCGCTCATGGCCGACGACGAGCCCTACGAGCTGCTCGACGACGGCGTGGCCACCGGGATCGTGGAGCTACCGGTAGAGTGGATCAAGGACGACGCGCCCTACCTCGGCATGAACCGGGCCACCGCCATCCGCCCCTACACCGCGCCCTCCGCGGTGCTGGAGATCTTTCGCGCGGAGTTCGAAGGCGCGCTCGCCGAGGGCGGGCTGTTCGTGCTCACGATGCACCCCCACATCATCGGACACCGCTCGAGGATCGTCATCCTCGAGGAGCTGATCCGGTACATGAAGGGCATACCCGGCGTCTGGTTCGCCACTCACGCGGAGGTCGCCCGCTACTGCAAGGCCAGCGCGTAGCGCTTCAGGGGTCCGTTCGCTGGCCGCCCTCAGCTCGCCTTCCGTGATGATCGTGCCGATGATCGAGCGGGTGGCGTTGAAGACGCGGCCGCGTTCCCAGTCAGCGGGGCCACGCTTGGAGCCTTCGACGGCTCCGCCGCGAGCGACCGCGCGGCTCAGGTGCCGCGGCCCCAGAGAGCGCAGTAGCGTCTCAGGACGAACGGCAAGTTCTGGGCGTAGCCGGGCCAGTTCTCGTACTTCGGCAGCTTGAGATCCTTCTCGACGGGATCCCAGCACTTGCCGGCCTGGACCTCCGCCTTCACCGCGACGGAGGCGTCCTGGAGGAACGTCAGCTGGTCTTGCACGTCCTGTTTGGTGCCGAGCCGCCCGCCGGGTTGGCCGGGATGACCGGGGATCAGCTTGTCCCAGTCCATCGCCAGCACCTTCTTCATCGCGTCTTCTGCCTCGAGCGGATAAAAGTCGATCATGCCGCGCCCGGGCACCGACCCGACCGGGATGAAGTCGACCGCGAACAGTACCTTCTGCTTCGGCAGCCGCATGACGAGCGTGCTGTCTGAATGGTTGAGGCCGATGTAGCCCAGCTCGAGCGTGGTGTCGCCGAGCGTAATCGTCCGACTCACGTCCACCGTCTCGTCCGGCAGCACCGTGTGCGGATCCTTGAGGACGACGAGCCGCTCGCGGGCCCGCTTATGCGCGACGACCGTGGCGCCGGCGTCCTTGAACGGCTTGCCGCCGGCGATGTGATCGAAATGGTGGTGGCTGTAGATCAGGTACTTGATCGGCTGGCTCGAGACCTTCTTGATCTCGTCGACGTATGTCACGACCGCCTGCGGGCGCCCGTAGCCGATCGGGTCGGTCGCGATCACGCCGGCCGAGGTGACCACGAACATCGACTGATGGTTCCCGTAGCGGAAGACGTAGACGTTGTCGGTGCCGTCGACCTTGGTGGTCGCAAAGGGCGGCGCCGCCGGCTGCTGCGCGTAGGCCGCGACGCCCAAGCACGCCGCAGCCAGAACACTGCCTGCGATGGTATACGACAGTCGTGACATCGGTCGCTCCCTTCCCGTGAAGTCGTTCGTTCGAGCTCGACCCGCGCGTCGCTGACGGGAAGCCGCCGGTCGACCCCACCGTCAATCCTGCAACGGGCCCACCTGTGAGCCGGAGGATCGCGCGGCCGGCCACCCACCGTCAAGAGCCACGCTGACCGGGCCGGCGCAACGGGATTGCTCACGACGGCTCCTTCGTGTACTGGTGTTCACACCATGGACTACAACATCATCCTCGGAACAGCTGGGTGGGGAGTGTGGCACAGTCCGGACGCGGGCAAGTCGTGGGTCCGTCATCGCAAGCCCTTTCCGCTGAATTCCAGAATCCAGTCGCTCGCCGTGCGGCCGGGCGAGCCCCGAGGCCTCCTGGCCGCCGGGGACACCGGTCTCTTCGCGAGCCACGACGGCGGCGCGTCCTGGGCGCGCATTGGCGCGGCCGGAGACCTGCCGACGATCTGGTCGCTGGCCGTCGATCCGGCCGATCCGAAGACGCTCTTCGCGGGGACACGTCCCGCGGCGGTCTATCGCTCGCGTGACGGCGGATGGACCTGGAAGCAGCTCGATCTCGCCGTCGCGACCGAGTGTTCCATCGGAAAACCGTTCGTGACCCGCGTGCTCGTCGACCCCGACGACCAGCGCACGGTGTGGGTTGGCGTGGAGATCGACGGCGTCTTCCGCAGCCTCGACGGCGGCGACAGCTGGACGAAGGTCGTCAGCGGGCTCAGCGATCTCGACGTCCACGACATCGCCATCGCCCGCAGCAGCCCTACCCGCGTGTTCGTGAGCACGAACGGGGAGCTGTTCTGGAGCGACGATCGGGGCGAGGCGTGGACGCCGGTCGGCGTGCGGGCGAAATGGCCCCTGCCCTACGCGCGCGGCGTCGCGGTGAAGGCCGACGACCCCCGCGTCCTGTTTGCCGGGTGCGGTGAGACCACGACTGGGGAGACGGGTGGCGTGCTCGGCTCGGACGATGGCGGGCAGACCTGGCGGAGCTTGCCGCTGCCCGTCCGGCCCAACGCCACCATGTGGGGCCTGGCCACGCATCCCGCCGATCCCGGGCGAATCGTGGCGTTCAGCTTGTTCGGTGAGGTCTACGTCAGCGAGGATGCCGGCGAGTCCTGGCGCAAGATCGCCCGCGAGTTCGGCGAGATCCGCACCGCAGCCTGGCTGCCGGCGTGATCCGGCTGTGTCGGTCCTGCGGCCACATGCTCGGAGGGACAAGATCATGCATGGGACACTTCGTCTCGCGTTCCTGGCAACGCTGGCTGCGGTCACACTGGTTACGGGGACGCTGATGGCTCCGCCGGCTCGCGCCGTCACCTTCGTCTACGTGGGCAACGCTGAGAGCAACGAGATCTACGTGCTCCAGCTCGACCGGCAGAACGGTGACCTCGCGATCGTGGAGAAGGTTCCGATTCCCGGCATCGAGAAGCCGGGCATCTCGACGCCGATGTCGGTGAGCCCCGATCGCCGCTTCCTCTACGTCGGGACGCGCGGCGAGCCGAAGGTCGCGGCCGGCTTCGCCATCGACCAGTCGAGCGGCAAGCTCAAGCACGTCGCCAGCGGTCCGCTCGCCGACAGCCTGGCGTACATCGCCACCGACCGCACCGGCCGCTTCCTCCTCGGCGCGTCGTATCCGGGGCACAAGGTCACGGTGAACCCGATCGGGCCACCGGGAACCGTGCAGCGGCCGCAGCAGGTTCTGAACAACTACCCCAATGCCCATTCGATCCTCGCCGACGCGGCGAACCGCCACGTGCTGGTGCCCACGCTGGGGAACGATCGCATCAACCAGTTCACGTTCGACGCGGCGACCGGCAAGCTGGCGCCCACCGCGTCGCCGGCGGCCGAGGTGAAGCCGAAGGCCGGCCCGCGCCACTTCGTCTATCATCCCAGTGGCAAGCTCGTCTATGTCGTCGGCGAGCTCGACGGCGCGGTCTACGTCTTCGACTACAACGCCGCCACGGGAGACCTCACGCAGAAGCAGAGCGTCAGCGCGCTGCCGCTGGATTTCCAGGGCAAGCCGTCGGCCGCCGATCTGCACATCACCCCCGACGGCAATTTCCTCTACGCCTCCGAACGCACGTCGAGTACGCTGGCCGGCTTCAGGGTCGATCCGACGAAGGGTACGCTGACGCTGATCGGCAGCGTACCGACCGAGAAGCAGCCGCGCGGCTTCAATATCGACTCCTCCGGCCGGTACCTGCTCGCGGTCGGCCAGCTCTCCCACGGCTTGTCGAGCTACGCGATCGACCAGGCCACCGGCAAGCTCACGAAGCTGAAGGAATACCCCATGGGCAAGAATCCGAACTGGATCGAGATCATCGATCTTCCGTGAGACAGGAGGCGACGATGGCGAGGATCGAGCCGCTGGGCATTCACGAGGTCGACGACGAGATCCGGCATCTCTGCGAGGACGCCGAGCGCCAGTCCGGCACTTCGGCGAGCACGCGCACCTACGCGAGGAATCCCGTCGTGGTGAAGGCGCTCGCCGCCTTCCGCGCCACCCTCGCGCGTGAGGGCACGATCGACCCGGCGCTTCGCGAGCTCGTGCGGCTGAAGATCGCCGCCCTCAACGCCTGCCGCTACTGACTCACCGTGCGCTATGCCGGGGCCCGGCATGCGGGGGTGACGGAAGCGAAGGTCGCGGCGATCGACGACGAAAACTCGGACCTCCTGAGCCCGCGCGAACGGGCCGCGATCCGGTTCGCCGAGAAGCTCGCGGTCGACCACCGCAAGGTCGACGACGCGTTCTGGTCCGAGATGCGCAGCCACTTCTCGGAAGCCGAGATCATCGAGCTGGTCGCCCACGCGACGCTCTACATCGGCTTCGGCCGGTTCAACGAGATCGTAGGGGTAGATCCGGCGTAGCCGTGGCCATTCGCGGCTTACATATATAGAGGAGCCCCGCATGCAGTTCGGCTTGTTCATGATGCCTCTCCACCCGCCCCATCGCGCATTTGCCGACGGATACGAGCGCGACGTCGATCAGATCGTCCTGGCCGATCAGCTCGGTTTTCGTGAGGCCTGGGTTGGCGAGCACCTGACGGAACGCTGGGAAAATGCGCCGGCCCCCGATCTGCTCCTCGCTCAAGCCCTGGCGTTGACCAAGAACGTGAGGCTCGGAACTGGCGTGACGCTTCTGGCGCTTCACAACCCCGTGTACCTCGCGCACCGGCTGGCCATGCTCGACCACATGGCCCGCGGTCGCTTTCAGTGGGGGATCGGCGGGGGTGGCATCCCGACCGATCTGTCGCTGTTCGGTCTCGACCACACCAACCCCTCGACCGTGCGGGCCCGCTCCGCCGAAGTTCTGGACGTCGTGCTCAAGCTCTGGGCGTCGGAAGGCC
>WNFO01006223.1_pt1 | contig 10527 bp, 17 predicted proteins | sample 5400251 | NCBI WGS metagenome assembly WNFO01 (sample SAMN13153354, study PRJNA577476) | soil metagenome | isolation source: 100 cm saprolite under Madrone tree | place: USA:California | collected 2016-06-14 | reverse complement strand
CTCGAGACATTCTACGTGCCCGGGGAACACGACATCATCGATGAGGATCTCGGCAAAGCCTATCTGGACCGTTACGCCAAAAGGACTCAAGCCAAGGGCACCGGTTGGTATTCATTTGACAAGAGCGGCGTCCATTTCGTCGGACTCGTCAACGTGGCAAACCTCAAGGCCGGCGGGATGGGCTCGTTGGGCGCCGAGCAGCTTTCCTGGCTCGCCGACGATTTAAAGGGTAAAAGCGCCTCGACGCCCATCGTGCTGTTTGCCCACGTCCCATTTTGGACCGTGTATGCCGAATGGGGTTGGGGCACGGAAGATTCGGCTCAGGCGCTAGACCTGGTTAAGCGCTTCGGCTCAGTAACGGTGCTCAACGGCCACATTCACCAGATCATGCAGAAGGTGGAAGGCACTGTAACCTTCCACACCGCCCGATCCACCGCCTTTCCAATGCCGGCACCCGGTACCGCGCCCGGGCCCGGCCCGATGAAGGTGCCGGAGGACAAGCTTCGCAGCGTGCTCGGCATTAACACGGTCGAGGTAAAGCAAGGCACTCAGCCGCTCGCAATCACCGACAGCGATCTCACGAAAGTCTGAAACTCTTTCCCCCGCGAACTATCGGCGCACTGGAAAGTGGACGCCATCCCGGCCGGCGCAGAGTGACGCGCCGGCGCCTCATCAAAAGGACTCTTTCATGTCCCTGTTGCGTGACAGCCTCAGCGCATTCGCGGCGGGATCGGTGGTGAGTTGCGTCGTCTATGCGGCGACCGCCTTGCCGGCCGAAACTCGCGCCTCCATCGACAACTTCATGTTCAAGCCCGACACCATCACGGTCCCGGTCGGAACCGCGGTGGTGTGGCAAAATGACGACGAAATCCCGCATACGGTTACATCGGTGGACGGCACGTTTCATTCCCCGCCGCTCGACACCAAGGACAAGTTTAGCTTTACCTTCGATAAGGCAGGGACGTTTGAATATTTCTGCCGCCTGCATCCGCGTATGAAGGGCAAGGTTGTCGTAGCGCCATGAATGGCGGCGCGCTGACGCCGCTTATCAGGCGCGCAGGCCGGCGACGAGAACTCGTTAGGCGCCCGAGCTGCCTGATCGGATCATTGGCCCACATCAAACAAGGAAGCGGCGATTGTACCCTTCGATCTGATTGAATCGAGCGACTAGCATGAAATTGCGGATGGGAAAGCAATTATGAGCGAGGATACTGGCTCCGAGAGGCCGATAGTTCCAAGACGCGTGGTGCAGGTGCTTCCTTTCATCATCTTTGCACTTGTTGCGCTCACTGTTGGTCTACTAGCGACCAGAACGATTGAATCTCCCTATGCAACCCCTTTCTTTCACCTCTTCTTCAGTGATACCAAGCATATGAAGGTCTGGCTGAGCACGGCTGCGTTGCTCCTGGTATTGAGCCAGCCGCTGACAGCCTCACGCATCTATGGACTGCTGCACTTCCCCCCTCGCGGAGGCTTTTATAACGTTGTGCATCGGTGGACTGGGCGAACCGCCATTGTCCTCACGCTCCCTGTCGCCTATCATTGCATCTTCAAGCTTGGTTTCGGTACAGAAAATACGCGCGTTTACATTCACTCCCTCCTGGGTTCATCTGTCTATGGTGTCTTTCTCGCCAAGGTGTTTATTGTGCGAGCCAAGGGCTTTCCAGGCTGGGCATTGCCTGTTGCAGGGGGAGTGCTGTTCCTGATCCTCTTAGGATTATGGCTTACCTCTGCCCTATGGTTCTTCAGAAAGTTTGGCATGGGGATTTAGACGTCTGAGGCCACGGGATGCACAACGATAAAAGAAGCAAGCAGGCGGAGAAGCAGAGAGTGGGTCGCAGTGGGAGAGTAGGTTCTGCCATGGGATATGTGGATAGTTCAAACAGCCCCTGTAAACTCATTTCCCGATGATTTTTCCTCACAGCGGTCGGCGGCTCCGGCCTCTCAGCGGCCTTCCCAGACGCCTTCACCAGGCTTCGACCATCCTGGGGACGATCACACGTTTGGCAAACCTGGAAGCTCCGCTCCGACCGACGGGCGAGCGCCGCGTTCTTCGGAGACGAGCGCGGGTCACCTTGGCCCTCAGCACGTCCAAAAAAATCCTCGAGCTCGATGCCGCTCGCCAGCGCCGCGTTGACGGGCCGAGGTCCTTGATGCCCGGCCCATGGATGACATTGCTGTGCGCCGCCTCAATCAGCTTCTCGAACAGGGCAACATCCTCAGCGGCCGGTTCCGCGGGGGGCTTCGCCACTGCCTTAACGCGCCGCGGTGCGCCTCGGCAACCGCGGCTATCCGGCTTCACTAAAAAGGCGGATGATGCAGCAGTCACATCCGGCTAACGAGCATTTGAGTCTGTTAGCGTCGCTTCATCTCAACCTACCGCTTAGGGCGAATATTTTCCATACACCCAGATGGTTTGGCCTCCGCACGTCAATGGCCCACCAGTATCAGTCATGCAAACGAAGGCCCACGGAGGCGCTTGGACTTCATGACCGTAGTACACGCTCGGCTGCGCGACGCGTTCGACCGCCGAAATACATCCGTGGTGCAGGTCTTCTCATTGCTCGCGCCTGGCGCGACGTGACCCCCCTCCCCCACTAGCGGGGGAGGGTAGGATGGGGGCGACCGCGCCCCCAGCCCTATCGCCCGCGCGATTTCGTGCCACAGCAAAAACATCCCTGACCCCACCACGATCGCGGACCCCGCCAGCAACGCGGCTGACGGCATGTCGCCCCATACCAGAAATCCCAATATGATCGCCCACACGAGCGAGAAGTAATTAAACGGCATCACCGCCGAGGTGGGGGCGAGATTGAGCGCACGCGTCCACAGATATTGGCCGAGCGCGTTGCCGAGGCCGTTCACCACCATGGCGCCCCAGTCCTGGAGGGTCGGCGCCACCCAGCCGAACGGCAAAGCCGCGGTAAAGAGGGCCGTAAGGAACACCATCTGGTACATGATCAAGGTTTCGGTCGACTCGGTCGCTGTCATGCCGCGCACGCCGACCGTGACGGTGCCGAACAGGATCGCATTGGCGAGCGCGAACAGCGATCCGGCCTGCAAGGTGTCGACGCCCGGAGAGGTGACGAGCAATATGCCCAGAAACCCGACGATCAGCGCACCCCAGCGCACCGGGCCGACGGTTTCCTTGAGAAACACGACCGCCGCGACGGTCGCGAAAAGCGGTGCAGAAAAATTGATCGCGACCGCGCTTGCGAGCGGCATCAAGCTGAACGCGATGACGAGAAACGTCTGCGCGGATGACTGGGAAATGCCGCGCAGCATGTGATCGCGCAGCCGTTTGGTGCGAAACACCCCAAGCCCGGTCGCGGGCAGGATCGCGAGGCTCGAGCCGACCAGCGCCGCCGCGGCCCGTACAAACAGCATCTCGCCGATCGGGTAGGTGCCCACGAGCCATTTGGATAGGGCGCTTGAGCCCGCCAAGAGGATAGTCGCAGCGAGCACGCAAATGATGCCCAGCGGGATCCGTTCTGCCCTTTCCCTACCCTCCCGCGCACGAGAGGGAGGGTAAATCGACTTACTCTCCACGGCACGCGGCGGAGGATAGGGAAGAGGCTCTGCTGACGTCTGATGGGCGGCGATCGCTTCGGCTTTTATAGCTGGCGCAGCCCTGTTGGTCTGGTTCGCTTGGACCATACTAGCCATGAACTAGTGTACCCTTGCTGGTAAAAGACAGCCGACCGGCGCCGCGCCATGGACGGCCACGGCTCGCGGGCGGCCGATAGACTGGACGAAGGGGTCGTTAGTCCGATTTGCGGAGCGCGGCTGCCTGCAGGCGAACCCAGTCACGCTCACCAAGTTTTGCCGCTGCAATAATTCGTCCGGCGATGACCTCGCGCGCCGCTTCAGACTGACCGATATCGTCGCCTAGCTCTTTGCAGGCAGCCTCCAAAGCTTCACACATCGCCGCAATCACCTCAGGTCCGAACGCTCCACCGCTCCGGAGCGGTGGATTTTGCCTGACACGTGACGGTGGATTTCCATTGGTCAGCTCGTCAAACCGCCTCATCGCCCCGTTCAATTCGTCCATGTGGAAGACCAGATCGAGCCATAGGACACCAGACTCGGGCAGTGGTGCGGTAACGATTCCAGGACTAGATTTGCTATGCGCCATGTCGCTTACCTCAGTGGTTCGCGGGCGGCTACCAAATTGACCCGCATGGCCTCGGTGCTATTCCGGCTCCGCGGCCGTTCGCCACACAACGGTCCGCTGGTCATTGGTCCACATGCGCTGGCCGAAGCCCTGAATCAAAAGGGCGGCCGTGGCCGCCCCTCGTCGCTGCGTATCGAGTTCGCGACGCCGTTTAGTCCGCGCCCCGAGTCGTCTGCCCAGCTTTTTCGTCGTCGAGGAAACGATCGGGTTGGTTCGGGGATGGTAGGGCACTAGCGGTCCTTTAGGTGGGTGGTCGCGTCCTGTTCGCTTGCGCTTCCTCAGCGAGGCGAACCAGCGCTAGCTGCACTAGGTTCGGTTCTACTGCGGAGGCCAATGGCTGACGTGGGCGCAAGCGTCTAAGGGCCTGCTCATAGCTGAACTCCACCTCGTCAATCGTTACACCGTCACGCTCTCGCTCAACATCCATTCGCTCTGCCTCCCGATGCATGGCTTCGAGAGCGTCCGTGTCATCAGTAGCTTCTGCCTGGTCCATCAGACCATTCCAGATCGCGTAGGCCAGAGTGTGCTTCGCTGCGTTCTGTTCATGGATTCAAGGACTCGATTTGTTATAAGCCATGTCACTCACCTCACGTGGCTACAGGGCGGTTTCCAAATTGACCGGCTGGCCTTCGCTGCTATTCCGGCTCTGCGGCCGTTCACCACACAACAGTCCGCTGGTCATTGGTCCACGTGCGCTGACCCTGATCGGTCTCGAACCGGTGCCCGCCAGAGTTTACAGCAGGCGTTGGGAAGCCGGCGGATCCCAGGGCGTGCCGCTGACTGAATTGGCCAGGAGATCGGCGAAGCCGGTGGAGGCGCGTAACCACGCCCTGCCGAGTATTTGATCGACAAGGCTGGCGGTGCGCTCGGGCATAGTTCGATGCTGGCGGCGGTCGAGCGGCAGGCGCCGGGGTCCCCGCAAGACCGGATGGCCGAGCATGAGCCGAATTGCAAGCCTCGGCCTGAACTTTGAATTTTGAAGCGCCACGCCGACCCAATTCCTACTCTGCAGCCCACGTACAGCGAGTCCAAGGTGGATGCGAGCGCAATCTCGTCGAGCGCTTTTTCAACAAAATCAAACACTACCGGGCCATCGCCACGCGCTACGACAAACTCGCTCGAAATTTTCTCGCCGCCGTCCAGTTGGTCGCAGCTATCATCCTGCTCAACTGAGGACAGGCCCTAGCTAGAATGAGTTGTTTGTGTTTGGCCCATCGAAATCTCGATCCGGATTTGGGAAGGATTGACGACCCAGCGAATCTGATTGGTAGATGTCTCTGAACCGTAGGTATTGAGGCGTTTGGCGCGCGGCAAAACCATAGGTCTGCCGCAATATGCGGGGAAGGGCCCGACTATGCGTCTTACCATTCGGCGACGCGTAGGTGGCGTCATTTCGCGCGAACGACGACGCCGACGCCAGGGAAAGACCACCAGCAAATATCGACAGGGACAGTAGCATTTTCAACGTGACGATCGTGAGGTTCATTTTCATAGCGTGCTCCTCCGGTGTTTGCGACTCTGAGACCCGGCATCTTGTGAGAAAATTCCCGTTGCGATGGCGGTTCTTGATCCAGCAGTTGCGCATGTTTGACTGGAAACTCCGTCCGATCACGCAAGACAGTCTCTTTTATTCCGGAGCTTAACCGCTGGCATAAAATGACATGGGGTATCGATGCGGCTCGCAATTCTGCCTGTACCGCGCCGCCGAGATGGTGAGGCCGAGCACCTTGGCGGTCGGCAAGTGCGTTTACGTCCAGAGTGTGACGGCGAGTCCGAGTGTGGCTTTGGTGAACATGTCTTCCTCCTGTTGCGAAACAACCGGCCAGCGCAAAGCTCGCCGCAGGAACGCCGTACCCGAACAGCAGCCAGTTGAATATCGGGGTCGGCGACAAAGCGGCGCCAACGATGCGTGGGTCCCAAGCGAGGCGAGCACCGTCGAGAACTCCGAAGGCTGGCCACACACCGCGGCCCGCGTCATCGATGGAGTTGTTCGTTCGTCCGACTTGCTAGTCGACATCACAGACACCGACGGCAAGGTGAGCCGGTCCGTCCCGCTCTGGGAGGCCATCGGGGACGATCAAGAGGAATACAACGATTGCCGGTCGACCCTCCTCGCCGATGGCAACTGCACTACGGGCCGCCGTGCGGCGCCGGTTTACTTCCTGGAATTGGTCGGCAATCTCGTCCTCATCGACCTGAAGGGCAGCACGGTCGTTGCTCTCACCGGCCTGCCGCCGGCACCGGATACCTGATCCGCTACCCTTGAGGCCGCAGCAGGAGGTGGGAAATGAGCGGGGAGAACAAGCTCATCACCCTCGACTTGCCGCGCGGGGGACATGTGTTGCGCTAACTCGCAGCGCTCATGCCTTCCCGCATGACTGGTCTATGGTGAGGACTTATCAATGCCTTCGGTGGATTCGATCGTGCCTTTTCGGCGTCGCCTCGCCGCCCGTTGCACCGGCCGAACCGCTGCTGTTTGCCTCAGGGCTGCGTGCGTTGGCGTTGATTTCAAAGCAGGTCAGCCATCCGATATAACTTGGCGGCCCGGATATTTTTCCTTCCATGTCGCACATCGCCCTGTCGTGCGCCGTAAAGCTCGGCCAATCCTTGATGAGTTTGTCCCGAGCAAATCTCTCCATGCTGAGGCAATCCGACACCGTGGATTCACGACAGCTTGGCCCAACATCGAACTCGGGAACACGACCGGCAACCGTGACGATCAGCTGTGAACTCAGCATCGCAGCGTATACGGAAAACGGCATGGTGGCCTCCTCGAGGTCCCGGAACAGACTATTGTCGCGAGGTGATGACGCTTGCGTCTCTCGACTTGATTGACCGGACGCCAACGGCGTCAAGGTTCATCTGCGGCGACGATGTGTCGATTGAGGCGCAGACGCGACTGGTTGGGCCGACCGCATGAGCGGGTCCTCTTCGCCAAGTTGCTTGGCGTCCCGCAATACCTCAATACAGGACAACAGCTCCACATAACTCGATGGCCCGCCAGTCTTCACAGTCCCGATGCACTGGCTCTTGTCGTCCGCGCTGTATTTCGACCAGTTTTGGGCCAAGGTGGTTTCCGCCGTACGCTCATCATCTATGCAGGCATCCTTGTCCCGTCCGGCTGAGATGGCGTACTGGGATGCGGCATTGCAGGTTGTAGTAACATCCAGTTTGGGCGGCGCGTCTGCAAGCGCGACCGCAACTTGCAGTCCGAGCAACAGTGGCGCAGCGGCAATTCTATTGAACGTTGACATCATTTTATTCCCCGACGATTTTTGCCATCATGGGAAAGGCCGAAGCTCCAAAGCCCAAGGCTGCCACTCTCATTTGCTCCGACTGTGGTGGCAGCCGGAGCGTCCACGTAACGCACAAACTCTGAGTCGCGTTTCATACATAGCGGACTACGGCATACGGACATTTATTCCACCGCTGCGCCGTCACCACAAAGACGGCGCAGAAGGGCTGGCTCGCTCAGTGCGGCCTGAGCTGCGGGTTGTCCCCGCAGAACGTTCCTCGGGCGATTTCTTCCTGCACCCAGCGCAGCATGTCCCCGTAGATGCCAATTGGCTTCTGGCCAAATCAGGCTCCCTTGCTCGCCCGTGTTGAAATTGGGGTCCCGGAATTGCTATGCGAATGTCACTTGGATGATGCCGCCGTCGAGTCGATAGACGCCCCCGATATTGTTGACGAAAATACGAGGCGCTGGAGGATTGCGTACGTAAGCATTGAACTCGATCATGTAGATTCCTCCGGATGGGATAGCGCTACTCCGCACCCCTCCCTTGTGAGGGCTACGGGATTCAAACATTTTGTTGAGCCATGGCAACGGCATAGCCGCCGGCCATAGCGGCGAGGACGTTCCAACCGGTCCGCATAGTCTTGGGGCCGGGTGGTTTGTAGTGGCAATTCCAGCCGCCGAGGCAGGCAGCGATCCAGGAGAGCCAAGCGAGCGAACGCGGCGGATGGGGATTTTTTTGGCGCTGGGTATTGCCTTCGAGAGTAGGGCCGATGGCTTGTGCGGCGGCTATGAGTTGCGGATCGGCGACATCGGACGCGGGGCGTGGACCACCGTCTCGCGCATCGACGAGCTGGATTGTTCGCACGGCGGCAGTGAGAGCGATGGCGGCGAGGTTGAACAGGCGCGCGGCATCCTGAACCTAGGTTTCCTCCAAACAGAGCCCGTCGCTCTTCATCCCTCGGAACACCTGCTCGATGCGCCAGCGCAGCCGATAAAGACGCACGATGTCGCATGCGGTGGCGAACTCATCGGGCTCGCCGACGACCGGCAAAGTGGTGAGCAGGCGCCAGATGATCGGCTCTTCGCCTTTGGGTGGATCGATCTCGGCGACCTCCACGTAGGTCAACGTCACGCTTGCAGGGTCGCTCGCAGCACCACCGTTGCGCGGCTTGGCAATGGATACGCGCCCGGCCTTCACGGTCACGCGGGCGTCGCGTTTGGCCTTGCCCGGAGATGGTGGGACACGAATATCCATAGTGCCGAACTCGCGCCAATCGGATGGTGCGGAAAACAAGCAATCATCCGCATCGGCGAGCTTGCGGTTCTGCGCGGCCCGCACGATCAGGTCGACCCCCGCCGGCACGCGGACAAACTGCGAATAGATGTCGAACTCGCGATCGCCCACGACGATCACCTGCGCTGCATCAGCCAGAAGATCGCCCGCCGCCGCCGTCGCGTTGATCCAGCGGATCGATTCCTTGTCCTCGATCGGCCGCGATCGGCGCGCCGCAGTCGCCTGCATGGGGCGCGTCCAGATATGGGCGTGAACAACGCCGAGGACCGCCTCGTCGTCGGCGTCAATCGCCACCATCGCATGGGCAAAGAACCCCGGCGTCTTGCCGTCGCCGGCCGGCCCGAGACCGCGCCGCTTGCCGTGCCGGCCGCTGAAGTTGATCTCTGTGGTGTCCTGGGCCGCCACGATCCGCCGGCCACGGCAAGCCACGACCGTTCGTCTGGCGGCAGCGTCCACAATCTCAGCCGGCGTGACATGCGGCGATCCCAGGAAACTGCCGATCGATGCTTCTCCGTTCCGATCCCCGCCAAGCCGCCGCAGAACCAAGGATCCAGTCTCCACCACGCGTTCGAACAATCTCGCCCCGACCTCTTCACGACGCAGGTCACCAAAATAGCCAATATGAAACCCCGCATCCGCCGCCATCGCTGCTCCCCCGTCATCGCCCGGCCGGCAATGAAACACAGCACGACCCCGTCGGGGAATCGCAAAATCGTACCCGCTCGATTCTTGACAAGGCGCGCAAATCAGGTCGATCCACCGAATCAAAACCCAAGATGCCGTAGCTTGTGAGGGGAGGGGTGAAGGCCGGAATCGGCTCAGATGGGGAGCAGATCGCGAAGCGTGTCGGCGATCATCGCCAGAAAGTCCACTGCCGCGTCCTTGATGTCGTCTCTGTAGCAAAGAGACGTTCTGCGCGCATTGCCTCCCGATGCTCCGCAATCAATGTGAAGATCGGATCGTCGCTCTCCGCCGGCAACCTGCACAGCCCAGTTGCAGCGACCGGCACCGTAGCAGCGGCGGCGGCCGGCATGCTGGCAAGCAAGCGGCGGCGGGATAGATTCGTGGTGTTGGTCACGATGGAATCCTCCAGGCGGGCCAATCCCGCCTTGGAGGATTCGGCTCGAAGTCGGAACCGAGTCCTCGAGGTCGGGATCAGCGTGGCGCAAGCCAGCTTCGCGAAGGGCGCGCTGCAGCGTCAGCGTGCCGTCGAGGATGGCGTCGCTCTCGCGACCACCGTCATGTGGATTGGCAAAACGGACCGCGTCCTTCCAGCAGAACCGCTTGCACAGCTGCGCCAGGCCCATGGCCTGATCGTCTGGGATGTCGAGGATGACGCGCTTCATCGCGGCGACTCCCTCTGCTCGTCAGCCGCAATCAGCTGCTCGAACAGCCGGCGGTAGCCAACCAGCATTGCCTTCGAGATCTCGGCGGCGATGACGACGTGCGTCGGGCTTTCCGAGATGATGATCGGCGCAGCGCTCGCCGGGACGTCGTCCCGGGGGCAGGGTATGGCCGGGCATCACAGCCCTCCCACGCACTCAACCAGGCGTGCGATGGCGTCGTTTATGGTCGTCCCGACCGTGCGGATCGCGACGTGCAGTTCGGCCACCAGCCAGCATAGAGCTTGAGCTGCTCCATGGCGTACTTCGCGTCCAAATCTCGTGAACAAATTGGAATAACGCGCACCAAAACACAGTCTAGATGACCGAGGACATATGGAGCCCAGCTATGGCCGAGATTCATTCCGTCAAAACGACCAGACTGTCGAACCGACAGCCTAGCGCGACCTTCAGCGACGACGCTCAACAAGATCCGCTC
>WNFO01006222.1_pt1 | contig 10527 bp, 9 predicted proteins | sample 5400251 | NCBI WGS metagenome assembly WNFO01 (sample SAMN13153354, study PRJNA577476) | soil metagenome | isolation source: 100 cm saprolite under Madrone tree | place: USA:California | collected 2016-06-14 | reverse complement strand
ATGGATTGGGGGCTGTTGGCCGCGGCCGGCGTTCTGACCATCATCCCCGGCGCGCTGGTGATCTGGTTCGTCCGCAACTACATCGCGCGCGGCTTCGCGCTCGGCAGGGTGTAGGAGGGCGCCATGGAAAACATCGCATGGATGGCCTGGACATTGCCGACCGCGATCTTCTTTGTGCTGCTGTCGATGACGCTCGCGGTCATGACGTGGCTTGCGGTTGCCTATCCGGAGGCCGAACGCGTCGGGATCCTGCGCATCCCGACGACGCGCGGCGACCGTCTGTTTATTTCACTGATCTTGACTGCCGTTATCCATTTTTTATGGATCGGCTTCATTGGCACCGATCCGATCGCGACGCTTCCGGTCGGAGAGGGAATTGAATTGTCGGGCCTGTGGCTCGCTACCGTGATTTCGCTTGTTTCGGCCGTTGCAATTTTCCGCACCGTCTGAGGCAAGCGAAAAAGAGCAGATCCGGGGTCAACCCGGGCCTGGGTTTATGTTTTGTCGCTGCAACGGAGGAAACATTATGCGACACTTGAGCAAGAGCGGTCTTTCGACCAGGACCCGCTTTCTGACCATGACCAGCGCCGCGGCGCTGATCGCGGCGTCGGTGACCATCACAGCACCCGCGTTTGCGGATGACGCAACCGCGCAGAAGTGGATCGATAGCGAGTTCCAACCCTCGACCTTATCAAAGGCCGATCAGTTGAAGGAAATGCAGTGGTTTGCCAAAGCGGCTGAACCCTACAAGGGAATGGAAATCAACGTCACTTCCGAGACCTTGACCGTCCATGAGTATGAATCGAAGACGCTGGCCAAGGCCTTCGAGGAAATCACCGGCATCAAGGTCAAGCACGACATCATCCAGGAAGGTGACGTGGTCGAGAAGATCCAGACCCAGATGCAGTCGGGCAAGAATGTCTATGACGGCTGGATCAACGATTCCGATTTCATCGGCACCCACTTCCGTTACGGTCAGGCGGTCGATCTCACCGACTGGATGGCCAAGGATGGCAAGGACGTCACCGATCCCCAGCTCGACGTCAACGACTTCATCGGCAAGTCGTTTACGACAGCGCCGAGCGGTCATCTGTATCAGTTGCCGGACCAGCAGTTCGCGAACCTCTATTGGTTCCGCTACGACTGGTTCACCAATCCGGACTACAAGGCCAAGTTCAAGACCAAGTATGGCTACGAGCTCGGCGTTCCCGTGAACTGGTCGGCCTATGAGGACATCGCGGATTTCTTCACCAATGATGTCAAGGAAATCAACGGTACCCGGATCTATGGCCACATGGATTACGGCAAGAAGGATCCATCGCTGGGATGGCGGTTCACCGACGCGTGGTTGTCGATGGCCGGCAACGGCGACAAGGGCATTCCCAACGGTCTTCCGGTCGACGAATGGGGCATCCGCATGGAAGGCTGCCGTCCGGTCGGCTCGTCGGTCGAGCGCGGTGGCGATGTCAACGGCCCGGCGTCGGTCTATTCGATCGTCAAATATCTCGACTGGATGAAGAAGTATGCCCCGCCGCAGGCGCAAGGCATGACCTTCTCCGAATCGGGACCGGTGCCGTCGCAGGGTGCCATTGCCCAGCAGGTGTTCTGGTATACCGCCTTCACCGCCGACATGGTGAAGCCTGGTCTGCCGGTGATGAACGCCGACGGAACGCCGAAGTGGCGGATGGCGCCGTCGCCGCACGGCTCGTACTGGAAGGACGGCATGAAACTCGGCTACCAGGACGTGGGTTCGGCGACGCTGCTGAAGTCCACCCCGATCGACCGCCGCAAGGCGGCCTGGCTCTATCTGCAGTTCATCGTGTCCAAGACGGTGAGCCTGAAGAAGAGCCATGTCGGTCTCACCTTCATTCGTGAATCCGACATCTGGGACAAGTCGTTCACCGAGCGCGCACCGAAGCTCGGCGGCCTAATCGAGTTCTACCGTTCGCCGGCGCGCGTGCAGTGGACCCCGACCGGCAACAACGTGCCGGATTATCCCAAGCTTGCGCAATTGTGGTGGCAGAACATCGGAGATGCAGCGTCCGGTGCGAAGACGCCGCAGGCGGCGATGGACTCGCTGGCAGCCGCGCAGGATTCGGTGATGGAACGCCTCGAGAAATCCGGCGTCCAGGGCGAGTGCGGACCGAAGCTCAACAAGAAGGAAACGGCCGAGTATTGGTTCGCGAAGTCGGCCAAGGAGGGCAACATCGCGCCCCAGCGCAAGCTGGCGAACGAGAAGCCGAAGGGCGAAACCGTCGACTACGACACGCTGATCAAGTCGTGGCCGGCCTCGCCGCCGAAGCGCGCCTCGAACTGAGGTCTATGAATGTGTCCCGGACGCGATGCGGCGCGCTTGCGCCGCTTCGCAGAGCCGGGACCCATACGCAGTCAGATAGATGGGCCCCGGATCAGCAGCGCACCGCGCCGCAAGTGCGGCGCGTTGCGCAGCATCCGGGGAACGCAAACGAAAGGCCGGGAGCGATCCCGGCCTTTTTTCTATCGTCATTCCGGGGCGCGCCAACGGGTCCGCGCAAAGCGCGGCCCGATGACAGGCTCCGCGCGAGCCCGGAATCCATAACCACCGTCGGGAGTATGGATTCCGGGCCTGCGCCGAAGAAGGCGCATCCCGGAATGACGATGGGGCGGGAGTTCGTACTTACCGCGCCAGATCCAACGCTTCGCCAAGCACCCGCAAGCGGTTATCATTCGCCAACGGGTCGGCCGAATGGCTACCCGTTGGCGGGGCATGACGACACAGGAGCTTTGCCATGCGCATGATGTTTCGTTGCGATCCCGCATTATCGGATCATCTGCCGCGGCCGGTGTTGGCGCGCGGCGCGCTGCCGGATTGGCTCCGCGCCATGCCCGCGAAGGCGCATTCGGAGATCCATGGGCGGGACATTCGCACCGTCAAGCAATGCCCGCCCTTTGTCGATGCGATGGCCTACGGCGTGATGATCCTGCTGCCCTGCGACGTCGTCGTCGAGCAAGGCTCGTTCTCGTGGGACTGGAACATTCCTGAGCCTGTGACATCGGGACATCCACGTGCGCCCCTGAGCTTTCATGTTGCCGCCCAGTTTCCCGATGCCCCCTTTGCAAGAGACGGGGCCGCGATCAAATTCAACAGTTTCTGGACCATCGAGCTCGAGCCCGGCTGGTCGTTGTTCGCCACCCATCCGGTCAATCGCGACGACCTGCCGTTTCGCTTGATCTCGGGACTGGTGGATTCCGATCGCTTTCACGATGGCGGAATCAACTTTCCGGCGATCTGGACCCGGCCGGATTTTACCGGGGTGCTGCCGCGGGGCACGCCGGTGGCGCAGTGCTTTGCGGTGCCGCGTGAAGCGCCAGAGCTCAACTTCGAATGCTTCGACCAACCGCATCAGGCGGCCTACGCCAAAACCGTCGCCGAAGTGCTTTCGAATCCCGGCGTCTATCGCAAGCGTTTTCGCGCGCGACGCGGGCGTTCAACCACTTAATGAGCGGCGCAGCGCTGCTTCGTCGATCCACAGGCGGCCGTGGGGCGCCGACGTCAGCGCCATCGCGATGGTGCCGAACATCTGCGGACGCAGGCGATAGGCATCGGCATAGGCGCGCATGGCGCTGTCGAGATCGCCTGATTCCTGAAGCACGACGCCAAGATTGAGCGCGGCTTCGGCAAAATCCGGTTTTAGTTCGAGCGCCCTGCGGTAGGCGGTGGCGGCACCATGATAGTCACGCAAATCCTGGCGGGCGAGGCCGAGATCGAACCAGACCGAGGCGGGCGCGTCACGGGCCGCGGCGCGTTCGAGCAAGGTCACGGCGGCGGCGTGGTCGCCGTTCTCCCATGTCAATCGTCCCAGCCGTGCCGCGGCCTCGGTGTTGTGTGGAACGACCTCCAGAATGGCCTGCCATGCCTCGCGCGCCTGCGGCCGAAGGCCCGCCTGGTCCAGCGTGCGCGCCTTCTCGATAAATATCTCGCGTTGCGGCGCCATCGCGATCACCCGATCCAGATGCGTGAGCGCGCCGCCAAAATCCTTTGCCGCGCGGGCGATGCGCGCCGCGAGGAGAAGGCCTGCGGCATTGTCAGGCCGTTGTGCCAGGCTGGTCTCGACGTGGCCGCGCGCCGGCTGGATCTTGCCTTGGGAAAACAGCACGGCGGCCAGCAAGTGATTGAGGATGGCATCGCCGGGCGCGCGAGTCAGACCCTGTTCACAGAGTTGGCGCGCCTCGTCAGGCCGGCCGGAGTTGAAGGCCGCGGTGGCGCGGCGAACAATGTCCTCGGCAGTGCTTTTGTTCATGGCCCGCACATTAGAACAAAGGGGCGGGTCTGCAAGGAAGGCCGATCGCTGGCGCTCGCAAAAAAAGCTGGGAGCGACCCGGCCTTTTCTTTCGTCATTCCGGGGCGCGCGCAGCGCGAGCCCGGAATCCAGAGATGATCAGCGCGAGATTCCGGGTTCGCGCTAATGCGCGCCCCGGAATGACGACATGAAGGACGAGCCCTACTGCGCCGCGTCCAGCGCCTCGCCCAGCGCGGGATAATCCGTGTAGCCCTTGGCGCCGCCGCCATAGAAGGTCGCCTTGTCCGGCGCATTGAGCGGGGCACCGCGCTTGAGGCGCTCGACCAGATCGGGATTGGCGAGGAACGGTTTTCCGAATGCGATCAGATCGGCCTCATCAGCGGCGAGCACCTTGGTGGCGAGTTCGAAATCATAGCCATTGTTGGCGACATAAGCGCCCTTAAAACGCTTGCGCAGCGAACCATAGTCGAACGGCGCGATGTCGCGTGGGCCGCCGGTAGCACCCTCGACGACGTGCAGGTAGACGAGTTTCAGTGCGTTGAGATGATCGACGATATGATCGAACAGCGGCTGCGGGTTGCTGTCCGAGATATCGTTGGCCGGCGTCACCGGCGAAATGCGAATGCCGGTTCGCTCGGCGCCTGCTTCCGCGGCCACGGCCTTGGCGACTTCGAGCATCAGTCTTGCGCGGTTCTCGATCGATCCGCCATAGGCGTCGGTGCGCTTGTTGGCGCCGTCCTTGGCGAACTGGTCCAGGAGATAGCCGTTGGCGCCGTGGATCTCGACGCCATCGAAACCCGCCGCGAGCGCGTTGGCGGTGCCGCGCTTGAAGCTTTCGATAATTCCCGGGATTTCTTCCAGCGTCAGCGCGCGCGGCTCCGAGACATCGGCGAACGTGCCGTTGACGAATGTCTTTCCCCTGGCGCGAACCGCTGATGGCGCGACCGGCGCCTGTTTGTTGTCCTGCAGGTCGACATGCGAAATCCGCCCGACATGCCAGATCTGGATGAAGATGCGTCCGCCGCGCTCGTGCACGCGGTTCGTGACCTTGCGCCAGCCCGCGACTTGTTCTTTGGAGTAGATGCCGGGGGTGTCCTGATAACCCTGGCCCTGCTGCGAAACCTGGCTCGCCTCGGTGATCAAGAGCCCGGCGGAAGCGCGCTGGCCGTAATACTCGACGGCCAATGGATTAGGCACCAGGCCTGCGACCGCGCGGTTGCGGGTCAGGGGCGCCATCACCAGTCGATTGGGCAGGGTGATCGGGCCAAGCTGGTAGGGCTCGAACAGTTTGGTCGGCGTGCTCATTGTTGTTGTTTCCGAAAAATTGCAGGTGACAAGCAGGTGGGTATTTTTATCACCGCGGCAATGCCCGAGAGCTATTCGGCTTTTGCAGGCTAGCCGCGCACGATACCGCCGAGACGGCCGCCGTCGAGAAACCGTGTGTAAGTAGGATTTTTCATTCGAAATCAGATCCGGCGCAGCATAGGCGACCTGTCAGCCGGTGCCCCGGCGGCCCAACGATAATGTGACCGCGCGGACCATGGTTGCGCAACTCAAACTCACTGTCGTCATTCCACGATGTGCAATTGCACATCGTGGATGCGCCGTTTGGCGCAGGCCCGGAGTCCATACTCCCTGTCGCGGTTATGGATTCCGGGCTCGCGCAAGTGCGCGCCCCGGAATGACGGGGGAGTAATTAATTCACACCCCAAGAAAATCCCGCTTGCCGATTTCCACGCCGTTATGTCGCAAAATGCCGTGGGTGGTCGCGGCATGAAAGTAAAAGTTCGGGAATGCGACGTTGCTCAGGAATTGCTGGCCTTTGAGCGTCATCGAATTGTTGGGACCGGCCGGAAAGGTAACATCCTTGGCGTCGGCGCCGTCGAACTGCGCGGGCTTGAACGACTTCACATAGTCGATGGTCTTGGCCAGCCGCTGCTTCAACTCCTCGAAGCTCGTTTCGGTGTCGGGGGTGGACGGCACTTCGCTGTGCGTCAGACGTGCGCAGGCTTTGCCGGCGAAATCGCAGGCGAGCTGGATTTGCTTGCTGAGCGGCAGCATGTCCGGATAAAGCCGCGCACCGAGCAGCACCTCGGGCTGAATGTTCTTCGCCTTGCAGTGCGCCTCGGCCTTGGTGAGAAGGCCCGAAAGACTGCCCAGGATCTGCAGGAATGCGGGAACGGTGGCGTCGTAGAAAGACATCTGATGCTCTTTTCGTTGCGTGGAATATTGAAATTGTCGTAATGGTGGGATGTCGTCGATCAGGTAATGATGCGAACCGGAAAGATCAACGCGGGCCGCCGCGCATCCGCGCCAGCAGCTCGGCGGTAGGCCAGGAATCGGCGGGCAGGCCGTATTGGATCTGCATCGCCTTCACCGCACTGCGGCTCTGCTGGCCCATGACGCCATCGACCTTGCCGACATTGAAGCCCGCGCGCACCAGTAATTGCTGCATCTCGCGCAGCTCATTGAACGGCAGTTGCACGACCGGCGCCGCGGGACGGCGCATCGGCGGGGCGCCGGCGATGCGGGTGGCGAGATAGCCCGCGGTGGTCGAATAGATCAGCGAGTTGTTCCACTCGGTGTAGGCGGCGAAGTTTGGATAGGCGAGGAACGCGGGTCCCATCCGGCCCATCGGCAGCAGCAGCGAGGCCGGCAGTTCGTCGTTCGGCAATGCCCTGCCGTCGGGATAGCTCACGCCGAACTGCGCCCATTTCGAACGCGGCAGCTGGATGGTGAGGTCGGCCTGATCCCAGGGAAGGTCTTGCGGCACCCGCACTTCCTGCAGCCAGGGTTCGCCGCGCCGCCATTTCAATCCGTTGGCGATGTAGTTCGCGGTCGAGCCGATCACGTCGGCCGGGCTGCTCAGGAGATTGCGATGGCCGTCGCCGTCGTAGTCGACGGCGTAGTTGAAATAATGCGTCGGCAGAAATTGGGTCTGTCCCAATTCGCCGGCCCATGAGCCGACCATCTCGGTCGGCGAAAGATCTCCGCGATCGATGATCTTCAATGCCGCGATGGTTTCATTGGCAAACATCTGCGAGCGGCGGCAGTCATAGGCCAGCGAGACCAGCGAGCGCAGCGTCGGCAAATTGCCCATGTTGGCGCCAAAATCGCTTTCGAGCCCCCAGAACGCGGCGATCACCGCCGGCGGCACGCCATACTCCTTCTCGGCGCGGGCGAACGCCGCGGCATAGGTCCTGATCCGCGCCTGGCCCTGCTGCATCCGGAATGGTGCGGCCATGCGGCCCGCGAACGCGGTGAACACCTGCCCGAACACGCGCTGGCCGCGATCGCGGTTGACGATGCCCTGGTCGTAGACCAGATCGGGTGACGCCTCCGCAAGCGCACGCGGTGACACGCCGGCGGCGACCGCCTGTTGTTTCAGGTCGGCGAGGAAGCGATCGAACGACATGCCGGCATGACAGGATGCGCCCTTTTGGGCGAAAGAAGGCACCGCGCTCAACACGATCGCCATGCAGATCATAACCCCGAGCAATCGTGCGCAGCTTCGGAGCGAGAAGATGTGTCGTGGCATGCGAGTCCTTAAGGTGTCATGGCCGGGCTTGACCCGGCCACCCATCGATCGAATTGGACGACTCTGTCTTTGGATGGATTGCCGGGTCAAGCCCGGCAATGACGGTTAGCACCCTTGCGCGACGCAAGCGCGCCCGGCGCATGGGAGCCCGCCACTTGAACCGGGCCCCGGAGACTGTTCCAATCGTCGCCGCCCGTGTAGACTCCCTCGCTCACAGGGCGGGCAGATCAGGGAGACGGCAGAAACGACCATGACCGATATCCGATATTTGGCGCCGCGTACGCTCGATGAGGCGATCAGCGCATTTGCCGCCGCCGGAACTGCGGCGCGCATTCTGGCCGGTGGCACCGATCTTCTGGTGCAGATGCGCGCAGGCAGCGTGCGGCCGGGCCTGATCGTCGACATCAAGAAAATTGCCGAGATGACGACCATCGAGGAAGCCGCCGATGGCGGTTTTCGCGTTGGCGCCGCCGTCCCGGGCGCGGTGCTGGCTGAACATGGCCGCTTCGGCAAGGTCTGGCCCGGCGTGCTCGAAGCCGTCAACCTGATCGGTTCCACCCAGGTCCAGGGGCGGGCCTCGGCGGGCGGCAATCTGTGCAACGGCTCGCCGGCCGGCGACAGCGTGCCCGCCATGATCGCGGCAGGTGCCATCGTCACGCTGCAGGGCCCGAACGGGCGCCGCGAGATGCCCGTGGAGAACGTGCCGGCCGGTCCGGGCCGCACCCATCTTTTGCCCGGCGAGATCCTTGTCAGCTTCACGCTGCCGCCGCGACCGCCGGGTTCGGGCGATGCTTATCTGCGCATGATCCCGCGCACCGAAATGGACATCGCCGTGGTCGGCTGCGGCGTCAGCCTCACGCTGAAGGATGGCGTCTGCACCATGGCCAGGGTCGGGCTCGGCGCCGTGGCTCCGACCGTGCTGCTGGTCGAGCCGGCGGCGAAAGCGCTGATCGGCTCGCGCCTCGACGCCGCGGCGCTCGAGGCGGCCGCTGCCGCCTGCAGCGCGGCCTGCCGTCCGATCGACGACAAGCGCGGCACCATTGTCTACCGCACCAGGGTTGCCGGCGTGCTCCTGAAGCGCGCGGCTGCCATCGCCGCCAAGCGCGCCGCCGGAGGGAATTGAAGACCATGACAAAACTGCATGTTTCGACCTTGATCAACGGCGAGCCGGCGGAATTTCTGTGCGAGCCGTACGAGACCATGCTCGATGCCTTGCGCGGGCCGCTCGGCCTGACCGGCTCGAAGGAAGGCTGTTCGTCCGGCGATTGCGGCGCGTGCAGCATCACGCTGGATGATCGCCTGGTCTGTTCGTGCCTGATGCTCGCCGCCGAAGCCGAAGGCCATGATCTGCGGACCATCGAGGGCATGGCCGATGGCGAAAAGCTGCATCCGCTGCAACAAAAATTCCTGGAAATGGCGGCGTTGCAGTGTGGCATCTGCACGTCGGGCATGCTGGTCGCCTCCGAAGCGCTGCTGCAGCACAATCCGCGGCCGAGCGAAGAGGAAGTCCGGTTCTGGCTGGCCGGCAATCTGTGCCGGTGCACCGGTTACGACAAGATTGTCCGCGCGGTTCTTGAGACCGCGGCCGAAATGCGGGAGGCAGCACAATGAACATCGTCACCAACAACAAGTGGATCGGCCAGCGCACCATTCGCCCCGACGGCGCCGACAAGGTCACCGGCCGCGCGGCCTTTGCCGCCGACACCACCATGCCCGGCATGATCTGGGGCAAGGTCAAGCGCAGCCCGCATCCGCATGCGCGCATCAAGTCGATCGACACCTCGAAGGCGGAGGCGCTGCCCGGCGTCAAGGCGGTGGTCACCGCGCGCGATATTGTCGACTTTCCGATCGACAAGTCGGTCATGCTCGGCATCCAGGACATGCGCTGGATGTGCCGCAACGTGATGGCGCGCGACAAGGCACTGTTCCCCGGCCACCCGGTCGCGGCCGTCGCCGCCACGTCCGAGGCGATCGCGGCGCAGGCCTGCGAATTGATCGAGGTAACTTACGAGGTGCTGCCGTGGACGATCGAGATCGAGGATGCGATAAAGCCGGACGCGCCGATCCTGCATGAGTTCATGAAGTTCGAGGGCAGGCCGTCCAACATCGCAGGCCGCATCGAGGTCAAGAAGGGCGACATCGCGCAAGGTTTCGCCGAGGCCGAAATCGTCGTCGAGCGCACCTTCACCACCCGTCCGGTGCATCAGGGCTATATCGAGCCGCACGCCTGCCTGATCAGCGTCGGCGCCGACAACAAGACCACGATCTGGAGCTCGAGCCAGGGCCAGTTCATGGTGCGCGCCATGACGGCGTATTTGACCGGCATTCCGCAAAGCGACATCCGCGCCATTCCGGCGGAAATCGGCGGCGGTTTCGGCGGCAAGACTATCGTCTATCTCGAGCCGCTCGCGACCCTGCTCGCCAGGAAATCCGGCCGGCCGGTCAAGATGGTGATGACCCGGGAAGAGGTGATGCGGGCGACCGGGCCGACCTCCGGCTCCAGAAGCACGGTCAAGATCGGCGCGAAAAAAGACGGCACGATCGTCGCCGCGCAAGGCACGTTCTATCTGCAGGCCGGCGCGCTGCCGGGCTCGCCGATCCGCGGCGCGGTGGGATGCAGCTTTTCGCCTTACGACATACCGAACGTTCTTTCGGTGGGGTACGACGTGCTCTCCAACCGATCGAAGGTTGCGGCTTATCGCGCGCCGG
>WNFO01010663.1_pt1 | contig 10528 bp, 9 predicted proteins | sample 5400251 | NCBI WGS metagenome assembly WNFO01 (sample SAMN13153354, study PRJNA577476) | soil metagenome | isolation source: 100 cm saprolite under Madrone tree | place: USA:California | collected 2016-06-14 | reverse complement strand
CGACAACGGCGCTCCGTTCGGCTCGGCCGGGGCGGGCGGCCTGTCTGCGCTGTCGGTCTGGTGGCTCAAGCTTGGCATCGAGCCGCGCTACATCAGGCCCGCGAGCCCGCAAGACAACGGCCGGCACGAGCGCATGCATCGCACGCTGAAGGCGCAGACCTCCAGACCTCCCGCCGCCAGCGCGCTCGAGCAGCAGGCGCGCTTCGACCGCTTCCGCGAGCACTACAATCGCGAACGGCCGCATGAAGCGCTCGATCAGGTCCCGCCGGCAGCGTATTGGCGGCCACCGACCCGCACCCTGCCAGCGCGCCTTGACGATCCTTGGTATGACGCCGAGCACCAGGTGCGGCGCGTGCGCTCCAGCGGGACGATCAAATGGCAAGGCGAGGAAGTGTTCATCGGCGAGGCGCTGGCCGGCGAGCTCATCGGCCTTGCCGAGCACGACAACGGGTGCGCCATCGCGCGCTTCTGCGGCCGCGATCTCGGTGTCATCGATCACCAGCGCCGTTTCCTGCGCTTCGCTCCGCCGCGTACGCGGCTTCGCGCCGCGCAGGAAACGGCGCTGACATGAGAACAATGAGCGAATAGTGTCAGGAATCAGCCCGGTCCAAACTGTCGGGAGTCAGCCCGGTCGAACGCGCGCGAATCTTGTTGCATGCCCTCTCCCTATCCCTCCCCCGCAAGCGGGGGAGGGGACTGCACCGAGTCTGCGGGAGGGGAACAGACCGAGTGCGTGGCTCGGTCAGAAACTCAATCCCCCACATGGCCGTGGTCGCTTGCCACCGCGCCGCTGCGCGCGAGCGCGAGCAAGATCTGCCGCCCTATGCGGGTCGCGGGTTCGCCGCCGCAGTTCGCGAGCAGGACGACGCCGAGCCGCTCGGACGGCAGCATGCCGATATAGGTCGAGGTGGTGTTGAGCCCGCCGTTCTTGTCGACGATGACGCGATCGCCGTTCGCCACCCGCTGCCAGGCGAGCGCCTGGGTGAAGCGCTCGTTCACCCTGAAGACGCCCTGCTGCGCGAACGCCATCGCATCCTCGAGCGCGCGCTGGTCCGAAAGCGTGCCCAGGTTCGCGGCAAGAAAGCGCGCCATGTCGCTGGCGGAGGAAAACATCTGCCCGGCGCCCGGCCAGTTGAAGATGCCCTGCTGGACGCCGGGTTCGCCGACCGGCTGCCCGTCCGCGTTGTAGCCCTGCACCGCGCGGCGGCGAAGCGCGGGCGCAAGCTCGCGGCGCCCATCCGCGCGCGGCATCGGCAGCGCGGTCGCGGTTATGCCGAGCGGAGCGAGCAGCCGCGCCTGCATCAGCTCACCGATCGGCTCCCCGAAGCGCCGCTGCAGCGCCAGCGAAAGCAGCACGAAGCCGGTGTTGGAGTAGATGTCCTGCTTGCCGGGCATATGCGCGTCGTCGGCCTTCCACGCATTGAGATAGCGGATGAAGTCGGGAAGCGTGTAGGGCCCGCGACGCCACGGCTCGTACTGCTGCGGCGTGCGGGTAAGTCCCGAGGTGTGGGTGGCGAGCTGGCCGAGCGTAACCTTGCGGATGTCGCCGCCTTGCTGCAACTCGGTGACGTATTTCGCGACCGGATCGTCGAGCGACACTTCGCCTTGCTTGACCGCCTGCGCGAGCAAGGTCGCGATGACCGCCTTGCCGACGGAGGCGAGATTGAACAGCGAGTCGGAGGTGATCGGCTGCTTACGTGCGGCGTCCGCCATGCCGTAGTTGAAGAAGAGGGTGCGGCCGTCGACGTTGAGCGCGATCGCCATGCCGCCCGCCGCGATCAGCGCCGGCTGCACGTGCCGGCGCACGAGCTGCTCGATGTCGGCATCGCTCTCGGCCCGCGCCGGGGAAATTGTCGCGGCGACGAGTGCGAGCGTCGTCACTGCAGCCGTCATGACTCGCATGGCGTCCCTCCCGTGCGGCTTCCCCGCCGCATGGCTCGGTCCTTGCAAATTCTACCGCTTGGCCCTCCGCCGGCGAATTAATTCGCATCCACATTAATTCGCGTCCATCATGACTGGAGTCTCTCTTGCCTCTCTCCCCGTCATTGTCGCCTTGACCTCGGCTTACGTGCGCAAGTCGGATAAATCCGACTTGCGTGGTCAAGCCCGCGGGTGACGCGAAGGCTCGTCATCGGCGCATGACGAGTAGGCAACGATGCAGCTTTAATTGCTACCCCTTCGGGCGCGCGATCGGGAGATCGGCCGAATTGCAGCGAGCTTTTGCCCAACAATGCGCGCGGCAGAATCATCACGCGGATGAAGCGGCTCGGCGCGTCGGCGGCTTGCGCGAAGACGGGCTCCGGCCCGCTCTCGTACCAGGCGCCGCCCGGGCCGTAGGAGGTCGAGCGGCCGGCGGTGTCGATGCGGATGCCGCCCTCGATCAGGCAGCGGATGCCCGGCCCTTGATGGGTGTGCCGATAGGCGCAACCGCCGGGCGGAAAGGCGACGCTATCGCCGCGCAGAAGAAGCTCGCCCGCGGGCAGCGTGTCGAGAATTGCGGACAGTTTCTCGCGCACGCTTACGCCGGCGGCGGCGGGCGCGGGCGGCGATGCAAATTCGTAACGCCAGGAGCTTGCGCCTTCGCCGCCGGCAGTGATGGTTGCTGCGCTTTCGCCCCACCAGGCCTCGCCGCCACGCAGCGTGCGGCCCTCAATCGTCGCGCTGCCGTGCACGAGAAAAATCATGCGCGCGGCGGCCGGCAACGCGAGCGTCGCGCCGTTCGCGAACACATCTTCGTAGAGCGCGAGCCCAGGCGGCATGGGGAGTCTTTCTTCTAGGGTGGACAACGGCATTGCCGTTGCCACGCGGAGTTCATCGCTGCTCACACGAGGGTGTCACGACGGGCTTAATGAGATTATCGCGTTTCTTTCTAACGTGGACCTTCGTTCTGCGCGTGGGCGACGGCGAAGGTGCCGTTGCCACCCTAGAGGCCGTCGTTCCCGCGAAAGCAGGCCCATTCGAGGGGCGGTGGTCATGGGCCGGAGCGCGTTCGACAACGCCGGCGCGAGTGGGTACGGTCCCGCAAAAAACCGGGCGCGTACATTGACCGACGCAGATTTCTCCGACCGACGAGCCGTGCAGCCGTGGCTCAAGCTCGCCGCGCTGGTACTGGTGGTGGCGGCGCTGGGCCTGCCCATCAACGATCTCTTTCGCTACGCGCTGCTGGTGATCGCGACTGTGGTCGTCGTCACGGGGACCGTGGGCACACGCGTTGCGCCGTGGCTCGCGGCACTGGCGGCGCTCGCGCTGTGCATGCTCGGGCAATTGCTGTTTCCCGCGCCGCGCATCGAGGAGGGCCACAACGTGTTTCTCCTTGATGACACGCGTGAAAATCTCCCCGCTCATTCCCGCGAAAGCGGGAATCCGGGGGCCACGGTCCGTGGCCCTGGATCCCCGCTTGCGCGGGGACGAACGGATGGTGAGGGCTTCGCATCAGGTTTGCCGCGCGAGGTTTTTCGCCACATGGCCGCGGAGTTCGACGCCACCTATCCGCGCGAGCGGCGCTGCGCGCCGAACGAGGACGGCTGTTGGCGCGGGCAGGCATTTCCGGCAAAGAGCTTCGCCTTTTCCGCCGACGGCATTTTCCAGCATCCGGCCTATTCGCGGCGTGTGACGGGAATCGACTTTTCCGATCCGGTGTGGCTGCGCCTCGGCTTCATCAACGAGCTTTCCTACAACTGGAATTCGCAGGTGAGCGAGCTTGCGCGCGCGCACCGCGACCGCCGCTCGCTTGCGTTTCTCCATCAATGGACGCTCGCGATGCCATGGTTCGTCATGTATCGCTTCCCCGCGGATTTCATCGGCAGCCAACTGTGCTGGCGCGGCGAGGTGCTGTGGGAGGGCGACGACGAGCATTTCGAATCGCTGACGCACGGCGACATGCAATGCCGCACGCTCACGCGCGAGGATACTGGGCGGAAAATTCTCGGCGTCGCCATCGCACAGGACCTCGCGATGCGGCTCGTGCCCACCTGGCCCGTGCGGCTGCGCCAGCTCGTCGAGCCCGCGCTCGCGCTCGCCGTGAGTGCCGCGGTGGTCGCGCTGCTGGTGCGGCTGCGCGCGCGCCGCCTTGTGCTGCCGTTCGCGCTGATCGCGGCGACGCTCCTCGTCGCGGTCTTCAACGACGCGAGCTTTGTGGGCGGCGTGCGCCCGTTCGACAGCGGTGATGACGGCCTCGTCTACGACGGCTATGCGCGCGTGATCCTGCAGCGGCTTGTTGCCGGCGACATCGCCGGCGCGCTCGAAGGGGGCGAAGCTGTGTTCTATTTTACGCCGGGGCTGCGCTATTTGCGCGCCGCCGAGCACGTCGTTTTCGGCGAAACTTATCTCGGCTATCTCTCGCTCATTCTGCTGCTGCCGTTTCTCGTGTTCGCGCTGTTTCGTCGCTTCCTCCCGCTCACCTGGGCGATCGCGCTCACGCTGATCTTCGCCGCCATTCCCGTTGGCGTCGGCTTCGGCTCGAGCCTGGTGCAATACGTCAAATGGGCCGCGCGCGGCTTTGCCGATCCCGCGGCTTACGTGCTCTTTCTCGCTGCCTTCGTGCTGCTGCTCGGCCGATTGGGTGAAAGGCCGCGCGACCATTTTGGCCGCGCCTTTGCCGCCGGGCTCCTCTTCGCGCTAGCGCTTGCGGTGCGCCCGAACATCGCGCCGGCGGCGGGCGTGCTTCTTGCCGGCGCCGCCATTGCCGCGCTGGGGCAGCGCGCGTTTGCCCGCGCCAGTGCCCTCGCGCTCGGCTTCGCGGGCGTTTTTGCGATGGCGCTGCACAACTGGATTTACGGCGGTGCCATCGTGCCGTTCACGACGAGCGCCGCGCATCCGCTGCTCCTGGTGATGCCGCCGTCGGCCTATCTCGCCGCGCTGTTCGAGCTCGCGCGTGGCGATCTCACGGGCGCGCATGTGATGCGCGCGCTATCCCAGATCGTGGGCTGGCTCGCCGGACCGTCCGAAGCGATCGCGATGGCGCCGCTCAACGCCGCCGCGATTGCCCTGCTCCTGCGGGTCGTGCTGATGCGCCGTGCCGATCCGTGGCTGCGGCTCACCGCGGGTGCCATGCTGGCGCAGCACGCCGTCGCGCTCGTCTACGCCGCGGCTGGCCGCTACACCTATATCACCTGGCTGCTCACGCTGCTGGTGGTAGCGGCGTGGGCGCATGGCGAAGGGCTAACTCTGCTGCGGCGATGGTGCCCGCGCTTGTCCGAGCGAATGGCGAAACATCCCGCGCGGGTCGCGCTCGCCCGCGGGCTTGGCCGCATGGGCGAGATGCTGGGGCGATGACGAGGCTGACTGGGTCCCGTTTCACATTGCGGCCTTCGTCCCCGCTTGCGCCGGGACGACAGCATATGAGCGGCCCGATCACTACGGTTTGCGGCCGATCTCGACGATGATGACGTTGGGCCGGCCCTCCATTTGCGGTCCGGCGGAGGCAGAAACGCCGGCGATGATGCCTTCCGCCGTGAGCGCGCCGGCAAGCGCATGCGCAATCGGCGCGAGCTCGTTGGCGCGGCTCGCGGCGACGAACACGGTAACCCCGGAATTGGGCGCGAGCGGAATGCCGGCGGGCGGATTGCCGATGGCAAAACCATAGGGCGCAACGCGGATCCACTCCGCAGCGGCAAGCGCGGCATCGAGCGCCTCCCATAGCCCGCGCGCATCTTCGCTCCCGGGCGCGACCTGCCCCGCGAATTCCTGGCCGGCGAATTGGCGCAGCTGCGCCGCCACGCGACGCTGCGCGTCCGGCCCGAGCGTGCGCGGCGCCTTCAAGCGCGCGAGCTCGAGCTCTGCGTCGTTCGCGCGCTCGCGAGCTTCGGCGAGCAGCGCCGCATCGCCGAAGCGGGCCAGAGCGAAGCCCATGAGCAGCAGCGCGACGAAGGCGAGCGCGAGCCCCTTCTGCAGGCGGCGCTTGTCGTCGGGAAAGATCACCACGGCGACGATGCCGATCACCCCGGTCGCCGACAGCGCAAAACCGCAGTTGCGCCAGAATTCCGGGCTCGCCACTCCGAGGAGCAAGTCAGTCATGGACGCTCTATCATTGCCGTTGCCGCCCTACCGGCGCTTGCGCGGAGCACGCGCCTTGCGCGGCAGCGCGAGGAAGCCGTGGAGCTCGGCGAGCAAGAGCGCGCCGATGTGGAGCTGAGACACAAAGGCGCCGCTGCGAATCAGGCGCACGAGCTCCGCCGGAGAGACGAGTTTTACGTTGATGCCCGGCTCGGGCTTGAAGCCGTTCGTGCGTTGGCCTGCCTCGACGAAGAAATTGTGGATGCGGTTGTTGAGGCGCCCGGTGCACGCGGAGTTATCGCCGAGCGCGTGGACAGCCCGCGCGGCAAAGCCGGTCTCTTCCAGAAACTCCCGCCGGCAGCCCTCGGCCGGATCCTCGTCTCGCTCGACCAGGCCCGCGGGCAGCTCCCAGCTAAAGGCTTCGAGCGCCGGCCGGTATTGCCGCACGATCGGAATTTTTCCGGCGCGGGTGAGCGCGACGATGGAGATGTAATCGGCCTGCTCGATCGCGTGGTAAATCTGCGGCGCAGCACCGCGCGAAAACTCCACCTCGCGCGCGATGAGGCTCACCCACGGCGACACCGCCGTGGTGCGGCGCGAGCGGATGCGCGGATATTTCATGGGTGGCATCTCCTCAACCGTCATTCCGGGGCGCGTCGAAGGCGCGCTCGGTGCGCTCGGGCCCGGGAATGACGGACGGGGGATTGGCGCATTTTCATGGCGTTCTAGCTCCCCCTTTCCTTCAGCGCGACGGTGTCGGGCGGGCGGCGCAGAAAGGTGGTGGCGAAGGCGTAGACATACCAGCGCAGGTAACTCGGAAGCCAGCGAAAGACGCGGAAGCGGGTGCGGCGGTCGGGCCGCTCGATCCAGGTGACCGGCACCTCCGCGATCTTCCAGCCGAGCCGATGCGCCTTCACCAGAAGCTCGATGCTGTAGCAAAAACCTTCGGTCGACTCGACTGCGATGCGGTCGATCACCCGGCGCGAGAACATGCGAAAGCCGTTGCTGGCGTCGGTGGTGGGAAGCCGCGCGAGATGGCGCAACGTAAAATTGGCGCTGCGCACCAGCACCGCCTTGATCAGGGGGCAGCCGATCATCGCGCCGCCAGGCATGAAGCGGCTGGCGCAGACGATGTCGCAGCCCTCGTGCGCCAGCGCCACCATGCGATCGAGGATGGGCGCGTTGATGTGGTCGTCGGCGGGAAACATTAGGATGAAGGGTGCGGTGCTCTTGGCAAAGCCCGTCATGATCGCGCCGTGCACGCCGCGACCGGTGTTGCGCACGAGCTCGACCGGAAGCCCGGCGAAGGCGTCAGCATTCTCCCGGATCGCCGGTAGCGTATCGTCCTCGGCGTCGTCGTAACAGATCAAGACGCGCGCGGGGGTCGCGAGCGCATGCTTGAGCGCGGCGAGCAGCGCCACGATGTTGTGGCCCTCGTTGTAGACCGGAATGACGATGTCGAGCTCGGGGGTCATTCATGTCCTCGACCCGTCATGCGCGGGCATAGCGCGTCTGAAGACGCGCGTAAACGCGCTTATGACCCGCGCATCCATCGGAAAAGACATTTCACTGAAGAGGATGGATTGCCGGGTCAAGCCCGGCAATGACGGTTGAGCGATCCGTGCGAACCGACAGGGGCCGGTGGCATGAACATCTCATCCCTTCGTCCCGGCGGTGAGCACGAACGGGCGCAGCCGCTCCATAAGGGGAAGGCCGAAGACGGCGCTGTCGATGAAATTGTAGATCGGCAGGGCGAGGCGCGCGCGTGACGAGGCCACGTAGCGATAGGCGAGCCCCGAAAGATAATGCGAGGTGACGGTAAAGCCGGCGCGGGCGAAGGTGGCGCGAACCTCGCGCGCGAGCACGGGCTGCTCGTTCGGCGTCACCCCGACGGGGCTGTAGAACGGCGAGGCGCGGTCGCGGTAAAGCCACATGAACGGGTTCATCCGGTTGGGATCGAAGGCGAGAAAGCGCCCGCGCGGGCGCAGCAGGCGAAAGATTTCCCTGGCGCAAGGCGACGGGTCGGGAAAGTGGTGCACGACGCCGCTCAAGAGCGCGCCGTCAAAAGTTTCCGCGGGGAAGGGCAGGTGCTCGATGTCGCCGGCGACGAATTCGATCCGCGGATGCTTGCGCCGCCCGACCTCCAGCAATTTGGCGCTGATGTCGAGACCGACGCAGTCGTAGCCGGCGCGCGCGAGCAGCGTCGTGAAGGTGCCGGAGCCGCAGCCGAGATCGATGACCCGCGCGCTGGGTTGCAGCCCCGTGAGCTCGACGAACGCCTCGACGAGGCGCGCGCTCGCCTGCGGGGTGAACACGTCGTAGTCGTCGGCCGCAGCATGGCCGTCGAAGAACGCGATCTCTTTCTGCTTGTCCTGGGTCGAGGCAGTCATGGGCCGATCGGTTCTGCGACTACTGATGCAACCCGTGCCGCGCACTCGGTGCACTCCCTCTCCCTGTCTGCGGTGAGAGGGTCGGGGTGAGGGGGATTGTCCAAGTACTCGGTCTGCAGAGACTGGACGTAGCCATGACCGGATCGTGAACTAATCCACGCTGATGCCGGCGGCCTTGATTGGCGCGCCCCATTTCTCGATCTCGCGCTCGACGAATTTTTGCAGGTATTCCGGCGAGCGGCGCTCGGGCGCAACCAGCGTCACCCCGAGCTCGTGCATGCGCTCGGCAAAGGCGGGCGCGTCCATCATTTCGACGGTCGCCGCATGAAGCTTGTTGACGATCTCGACGGGCGTGCCCTTGGGTAGGAAGAAGCCAGCCCAGGTGATGGCTTCAAAATCCGTGAGGCCCTGCTCGTGCGCGGTCGCGAGCTCGGGGATGAGCGGCGAGCGCTCGCGCGCGAGCAGCGCGATGCCCTTGACCGTGCCGCCCTGGATCTGCGGGAGCGCGCCGGCGCTGTTGGAGCACATGTAGTGGACCTGCCCTGCGATCAGGTCCTGCATCACCGGCCCGCCGCCGCGATAGGGCACATGAGTGACGTCGATGCCGGCGGCGCTATTGAGCAGCGCGCAACCGAGATGGGTGGTCGAGCCGATGCCGGCCGAGCCGTATTGCAGCTTGGCGGCGTTCGCCTTCACGTAGGCGATGAACTCTTGCAGCGTATCGGCGGGAAAGTCCTTGCGCGTGAGCAGCACCATCGGCTGCTCGGCGATGAGCGCAACCGGCTCGAAATCGGTCACGGCGTTGTAGGAGAGCTTCTTATAGAGCGCCGGGTTAAAGGCGTGCGTGCCGATGGTGCCGAACAGGAACGTGTAGCCGTCGGGCGCCGCCTTGGCGACGCGGTTGGTGCCGACGATGCCGGCAGCGGCGCCCATGTTCTCCACGATGACCTGCTGGTGCAAATTCTGCGAAAGTTGCGGCGTGAACACGCGCGCCATGACATCGAACGCGCCGCCGGCGGCGAACGGCACGACCAAGGTCAGCGGGCGGGTCGGCCAGTCCTGCGCCGGCGCCGGGGCGGCTGCAGCGATGAGTGCCAGGACAGCGGCGGCAATGATGCGGAGCATGGGCATTCCTTCAGTTCACGCGTGTGTTGCGGCGGCGAACTTCGGCGCGATCGCGGCGGTGGCGGGGAAATACTCGGCAAGCCAGCCGCGCAGAAGATCCCAGACGCGGGTGTTGCCTTCGCCGAACATGAAATGATCGGCGTCGCTGATGAGGTGCAGCTCGGTCGGCTCCCCGGCGCGCTTGAACAGCTCGATCGACTGCTCGGTGGGCGTGACCGAGTCGTTTGCGGCGTGCAGGAGCAGGAGCGGTCGCGGCGCAATACGGCCGACCACGTCGTCGGCGCGGAAGTCGAACATGCTCTGCGCGGTCTCGGCCGGAAAGGACTGAACGGAGTTGCTGGCGAGGTTGCCGCGCAGGTGCGGAGGGATTGGCACGATGTCGTAGCGCGGCACCATCAGCGACTTGCCGGTGCGGGCGCGGTGCTCACGCCCTTCTTTCAGCATATTGGTGAAGCGCGCCCACGCCTGCGGGCTCTTGTGCTGCCCGCGAAACTTGCGCTCGCCGTCGCCCCAACCGCCGTTGGAGATGACCGCGGCGACGCGCTCGTCGACGCCGCCGGTGTAAATCGCGACCGCCCCGCCGAAGCTCGAACCGATGAGGCCGATGCGCGCGGGATCGACCGCGGGATGCTGCGCCAGGAAGGTCAGCGCGTTGCGCGTATCCTCGACCTGCTCGAGACAGATGACGCGGCCGAATTCGCCCTCGCTGTCGCCGCAGCCGCGCATGTCGAAGCGTAGCACCACGTAGCCGAGATCGCTCAGCACCTTGGTCGGCGCCATGGTATTGGAGGAGGTCTTATTGCTGCCGAAGCCGTGCAGCACGAGGAAGGCCCCGCGCCGCTCCGACGGTTTGAGTCCGCGCGGCACATGCACCACGCCTGACAGCTTGAGCCCGGCGGACGGGAAGGTAACGGCTTGTTCGGTCATGGGCATGGCCTCCGTATTCGTGCTTCGTAGATTGCGCCGAGCTTCGCGACATCCCACGTGCTCGGGCCGCGTTTGTTGACCCAACCTGCGGC
>WNFO01010475.1_pt1 | contig 10529 bp, 13 predicted proteins | sample 5400251 | NCBI WGS metagenome assembly WNFO01 (sample SAMN13153354, study PRJNA577476) | soil metagenome | isolation source: 100 cm saprolite under Madrone tree | place: USA:California | collected 2016-06-14 | reverse complement strand
CCCCGCCCGCTCGGCGATCGCGTCCGACACGCAGAGGCGGGCCACGACCATCTCGGGCTTGAACGGCGCGTACTCCTCGACCTCCACGTCGCCGACGACGAACCTGACGTTCGCGAGCCCGGCGGCCGCCGCGCGCTTCCGCGCCTCGGCGATCGCCCGCGCGTCGCGGTCGACGCCGACGATGGCGTGGCACAGGGGGCCCAGCGCGAGCGCGAGCGGCCCCGTGCCCGTGCCCACGTCGAGCACCGTCAACTCCTTGAGCGGCTCCGCCCGGAGGAGCTCGAGGAAGGTCGGGCTGAGCCCCTCGGCGGTCTCACCCGGTGACAGCGCCATCCGACGCCGAGGAGACGAGGCGCGCGTACTTCGCCAACACGCCCCACGTGTAGCGCGGCTTCGGCGGCTTCACCGCGGAGAGCCGCTTCCGGAGCTCGGCCGCCGACAGCTCGACGTCCAGCCGGCGCTTCTTGACGTCGAGCACGATCCTGTCGCCGTTCCTCACGCCGGCGATCGGCCCGCCGACCGCGGCCTCCGGCGCGACGTGGGCGACCATGAGACCGTGCGTGGCGCCCGAGAAGCGGCCGTCGGTCATCAGCGCGACGCTCGACCCGAGGCCGGCCCCCTGGAGCGCGCCCGTCACGTGGAGCATCTCCCGCATGCCCGGGCCGCCCTTGGGCCCCTCGTAGCGGATGACAATGAAGTCGCCCGCTCGGATCTTGCCCCCCTTGACCGCCCCGAACGCGTCCTCCTCGCGGTCGAACACGCGCGCCGTGCCCCGGAACACCTCCTCGGCGTGGCCCGCGACCTTCGCCACGCACCCCTCCGGCGCGAGGTTGCCGCGCAGGATCGCCATGCCGCCGTGGCGCGCGATCGGGTCGGCGAGCGCGCGGATGACCTTCTGGCCCGGGGTCTCGCGCGCGGCGCTCGCCTCGGCGCCGATCGTGCGGCCGGTCACGGTCGTCTCGGTCGCGTGCAGCAGGCCGGCGTCGAGCAGCCGCTTGGCGACCACCGCCATGCCGCCCGCCTCGTACATTTCGGGCGCCGTGTAGCTCCCCCACGGCTTGAGGTCGGCGAGTAGCGGCGTCCGGCGCGAGACGGTGTCGAACTCGTCGATCGTGAGCTTCACGCCGGCCTCCTTCGCCACGGCGAGGAGGTGGAGGACGGCGTTGGTCGAGCCGCCCGTCGCCATCACGCCGGCGATCGCGTTCTGGAGCGCCCGCTTGGTGATGATCTGCCGTGGCAGCACACCCCGCTTCAGCACGTCCATGACGAGCTTGCCGGTCTCGAACGCGATCTCCTCCTTGCGCGGATCCATAGCGGGCACGTCGTTGAACCCCATCGGCGAGACCCCGAGCATCTCGAACGCGGTCGCCATCGTGTTGGCCGTGAACTGACCGCCGCAAGCGCCCCCGCCCGGGCACGCCCGGCCCTCGATCGCGCCGAGCTCCTGGGCGTTGATCTTGCCCGCGTTGAACGCGCCGATCGCCTCGAAGACGTCCTGGATCGTCAGCCGGCGGCCCTTGTACTCGCCGTAGAGGATCGAGCCGCCGTAGAGCATCACGCTCGGGAGGTTGAGCCGCGCCATGGCCATGACCATCGCGGGGATCGTCTTGTCGCAGCCGGAGATCCCGACGAAGCCGTCCATGAGGTGCCCGCGCACGACCAGCTCGACGGAGTCGGCGACGGTCTCGCGGCTGATGAGCGAGGCCTTCATGCCCTCGGTCCCCATCGCGATCCCGTCGGTGACCGTGATCGAGTTGAACTCGATCGGCGTCCCGCCCGCCGCCCGGACCCCTTCCTTCACCTTCTCGGCCATCTTCCGGTGGTTCCAGTTGCACGGTGTGATCTCGATCCAGCAGTGCCCGACACCGATCAGCGGCTTTTTCAAGTCGTCGTCGGTGAAGCCGATCGCCCTGAAGAACGCGCGGGCCGCGGCGCGATCGGGCCCGTCGAGGATGGTCCGGCTCTTGTGGCGAGGATCGAGCGTCATGCTTTGGTCTCCTTCGTGCGCTTCGCGACGAGGTACGTGAAGCGGCCGCGCTGCACCACCTCACCGCGCTGGTCGACGACCTCGCGCTCCTCGACGACGACACCGGCGTCGCGCATCGGCCGCTTCGTCACGACCCGCGACCGGCTCCCATGAACGCGAGCACGACCAGCGGAGGCTTCGGCACCCGCCAGCCCAGTCCCGTCGTGAAGCAGAGCGGCAGGACGTCCGGGACCGCGCCGCCGTCGGCGGCGAGCTCGCGCGTGAGCCCGAGGTAGATCGCCACGTGGGCCGACGTGATGGTCAGGCCCGGCGTCTCCTCGACGTGCTCCAACGGGACGTCCTCGAAGTAGGAGCCCGTCATGGCCGGGGCCGGCGCTCGATCATCAGGTCGGTCTCCCCCTCCTGGACGACCTCACCACGCTGTCTGAGCACGCTCCGCTGCACGGTAACGAGGCCGCGGTCGGGCTTCGGGGTCTCCTTCTTGCCGATGACCTTCGCACGCAGGCGGATCGTGTCGCCGATCTTGATCGGTCCCTTGAACTTCCACCGGAGCCCGACGAACGCGAGCGTCGCGTACGCCTGGGTGGCGCGCGTGAACAGGCCCGCCTGGATCGCCAGGCCGAGGAGGCCGTGGGCGATCCGCTCACCGAAGATCGACTGCTTCATGATCTCCGCGTCCGTGTGGAGCACGTTGTAGTCGCCGGACAGCCCCGCGAAGATCACGATGTCCGCCTCGGTGACGGTCCGTCCCGGCGACTCGTACTCCTCGCCCAGCTCGATGTCGTCGAAGTAGCGCCGCAGCTCGTCCATGCAGCAGCAAAGGATAGCATGGGGAGGGGGCGGGCTCCGGGCGCGTGTCGTTCCGAGCCGAGGAGCCCGCCCCTCCCCGTGCTAGCCGACGAGCTCGTTCCGCACGATCGCGGCGCCCGCCGCGAGCGCCCCGAGCTTGCCCCGCGCGGCCTCCCGGCCGAGCGGCACCATGCCGCAGTTCGTGCACGGGTAGAGGCGCTCGGGCGGCACGAACGCCATGGCCCGGCGGATCGTCGCGGCGACCTCGTCGGGCGTCTCGACCCGGGCGGTGGCGACGTCCACCGCGCCGACCAGCACGTCCTTGCCCGCGAGGAGGCGGAGCAGCTCGAGCGGCACGCGCGAGCCCGCGCACTCGAGCGAGACCTGGTCGATCCGGCTCCGGGCGAGGAGCGGGAACGTCGTCTCATACTGGCGCCACTCGCGGCCGAGCGTCGCCTTCCAGTCGAGGTTGGCCTGGATGCCGTAGCCGTAGCAGATATGGACGGCGGTCGTGCAGCGCACGCCTTCGAGCGCCCGGTGGAGCGCCTCGATCCCCCACGCCGCCACGTCGTCCATATAGACGTTGAACGCGGGCTCGTCGAGCTGGAGGACGTCGAGCCCGAGGGCGGCGAGCTCCCGCGCCTCCTCGTTGAGGAGTCGCGCGAACTCCAGCGCGAGCCGCCGGCGGTCGCGGTAGTGCTCGTCGGCGAGCGTGTCCACGATCGTCATGGGCCCCGGCAGCGTGAACTTGAGCCTCCGCGTCGTGTGGGCCCGCGCGAAGGCGACCTCCGCCGCGTGGGCCGGCGCCCGGCGGCGGAGCGGCCCGGTGACGGTGGGCACCTCGGCCTTGTAGCGGTCCGCGCGGATGCCGATCGTGACGCGGCGGGCGAAGTCGACGCCCTCGACGTGCTCGAGGAAGCCGTGGACGAAGTGCTGCCGGCCCTGCTCGCCGTCGGTGACGATGTCGATGCCCGCGGTCTCCTGCTCGCGGAGCGCGACCAGCACGGCGTCGCGCTGGCCCTCCGCGAGGGCCGCGCCCGCCAGGCGCCACGGCGCCCAGAGCCTCCCCGGCTCCGCGAGCCAGGAGGGCTTGGGCAGACTGCCGGCGATCGTCGTCAGGAGCACGGGGCGGTTCTAGCAGAAGGGCTTGCGGCCGTCCACCGCGATTCACGGACCTCGATTGCCCGCGCTCGAACCGCGGTTTATCCGACACGCTCACTGGGCGAAGAGGGCGGTCGCCGCCTTCCCGAGCATGACGGTGCCCCGCACCTCCTGGTCGAAGAGCGGGACGACGGCGCGCACGCTCCCGTCGAACTTCTCCCGGATGGTCTTGAGGTGGTCGTCCTGCATACGCATCCGGTTCATCACGAACTCCGGCGCGTCCGGCCCCAGCGCGCGCCGGTCGAGGACCATGTTGACGATCACGCCCCCGACCGGGATCCCGAACTCGTGGAACCAGCCGATGAAGCGGCTGATCACCGCGATCGGCAGCGCCTCGGGGAGCGTCACGAAGAAGAACGCCGTCCGGGTCGCGTCGGTCAGGAGCTGGCGCGCCTGCCCCATCCGGGTGCGGAACCCCAGCAGGTACTCGAGCAGCGGGTCCGCCTCCTTCTTCTTCGTGAAGGACAGCATCTCCCGCAGCGTGCGCGCCTCCTCGCGCGACTTCAGCATCTTGTCCACCCAGAGCGAATACACCTTGGACATGCCGAGGAGCCGGCGCGCGTTCGCGGTCGGGGCCGTGTCGAAGACGTACGCGTCGTACTCGTTCTTCAGCATCAGCTCGACCATGTTCTCGAACATGGCCGACTCCTCGAACGCGGGGTTCATCGTGGCCGACTCGACGAAGTCGTCGGCCTTCGTCGAGATGTCCGCGAACTTGAGGAACCACTGGATCTTCTCGCGGATCTCCCGCTTGGAGCGCTCGATCGTGTCGCGCGTGTCGATCTCGTAAGCCCAGAACCGATCGACCCCCGTGACGGGCGTGTGTCGCTCGGCGACATTCTGCCCGAGGAGCCCCGAGAGGCTGTGAACGGGGTTCGTCGACGCGAGCAGCGTCCGCTTCCCCTGCTTGGCGAGCCAGAGCGCCGTGGCCCCGGCCATCGCGGTCTTCCCGACGCCGCCCTTGCCACCGAAGAAGGTGTATTTGAGCGCCGGGCGCTCGGTGACGTACCGCGCCATCGACGTCCGGATCGGCACCTCCGTGCCGACGACGCTCACGACCTAACCCTCATCGAACAGCCGGCGGGCCAGCCGTTCGATCATGGGGAGGCCCGTGACGTCACGCTCCATCTCGGGCACGTACGCGAGCACCTCGTCGCCGAAACTGGTCTTGATGTCGTCCAGGTACTTCTTCTGCATGGCGATCCGGTTGCGGAGGTAAGGCGGGATGGTCCCCGCGCCGAGGTCGGCCGGTAGAACGCGGTTGACGATGTAGCCGGAGAGGGGGACGTCGAACTTGGCGAAGAGCTCGGCCGCCTTCTTGGTATCGAGGAGGATCATCTCCTCCGGCACCACGACGAAGAAGAAGGCGGTCCGCGCCTTGTCCGTCAGGATCCGGGAGGAGGCGTTGATCCGGTCCTTGATGTAGGTCAGCTCGGACAGGATCTGGTCCTCCTGCACCGTTTCCTCACGTCGCATCGTCGCGGCCACCTGGTCGTACTGGCGCATGTCCTCGCGGAGCTTGGTGATCTTGTTGATCCACTCGTCGTACACCTTCGCCATCGACAGGTAGTAGAGCGCGTGGCCGAGCGGCACCAGATCGTAGATGTAGTAGTCGTAGTCACCCCGGACGATGATGTCGACGACGGCGTCGAAGATCGCGCTCTCCTCCATCGCGGGCTCCGCCGAGGCGGCCGCGATGTAGTTGTCGATCTCCTCCGGTACCTTCTCGAACCCGTACATGTCGAGGATCTTCTTCCGGATCTCCTCCTGGTAGTCCTTGATCCGCCGGTCGGCGTCGACCTCCTGCGCCCAGAGGTTCTCCATGATCGGCACGGGTCCCTTGCCGAAGATGTCCCGCTGGAAGATATCCGAGAGACTCGCCTGCGGATCGACCGAGAACAGCAGGACGCGTTTGCCCTGTTGCGCGAGCCAGTAGGCGCTCGTGGCCGAGAGGGTCGTCTTGCCCAGCCCCCCCTTGCCCCCGAACATGATGTACCGCCGATCCGGCTGGCTCTCGAACACCCGCCGCAGCGACATGGCCTAGCCCAGGACGTCCGTCACGTCGCGTTCCCGCAGCATCCTCCGCTTCCACCCCGCGATCTGCGGCGTCACGTACGGCAGGAGCCGGAGCGAGTAGTAGGGCGGCAGGATCGGGACCCCGAGGAGGTCGCCCATCGTGATCAGGATGAACAGGTGCTCCATGCTCGCCCGGGTGCGCACGGCGTGCCGCGTCATCTCGTGCGTGGACATCCCGTAGACGATGTCCTTGAAGACGCCCAGGATCCCGCCCTTCTTCTTCGGTTTCGCCGCGTCCGTCATCAGGGTCTCCGTCTCAGAGTCCGTGCAGGTCGTACTCGTCCTTCTCCCAGAACTCCTTGCGCTGCGCCATGTGCCGCTTCCACGTCGCGATCTCCGGCACGACGTACGGGAGCAGCCGGAGCGAGTAGACCGGCGGCAGCACCGGGACGCCGACCAGGTCACCGAACGTCACGACCATGAAGACCGACTCCAGTTCATGGCGCATCTCCAGCGCGTGACGGGCGAACTCGTACCCCGTCAGGCCGTACATGAACTGCGCGAGCGCGCCGCGCAGGCGCGCCCACCTCTCGGTCAGCACCCGAGCATACTCCAGAAGCGGCGCGTCGGGGGAGGCGTCCCTCCCCCGGCGCGTGACGTTGGAGCCGAAGGCCTCAGGCCCGCGCCGCCGCCGGCTTCCGCTGCTGAACCGGACGGTGACGGTACCGCTGGAACGCCCGCCACGTGTCGAGACCGATGTAGAGCGCCGCGACGACCAGCAACAGCGCCACCAGGATCATGAGCGCGGAGCCGACGACCGGAATCGTCCGGCCGGCAGCCATGTTGATCTGGTAGACGTTCGAGTACAGGTTGTACGCGGTCACTAATATCGACGCGCACGTGGTCACCCACATGAACGCCGCGGGCAGGCCGGCGTACATCCAGTTCTTCCCGACCGACGCGAGCCACACCGTCACCAGCAGGAGCGACAGCGCCGCCATCATCTGGTTCGCGCCACCGAAGAGCTGCCACAGATAGACCCACGTGCCCGTCATCATCAACAGAATGGCCAGCGCGACGCAGATCAGCGAGGCGATGTGCTGGTTGCGGCAGGGTGGGAAGACGTCGCCGAGCCACTCGGAGAGCGTCACACGCTGGACGCGGAACAGGAGCTGCGTGACCACCAGCACGATCACGATGAAGGCCGCGAACGCGAGGGACGTCGCGTACTGGATCGGCAGGCCCCAGACGCTGATGAAGCCGCCGAGGCCGGTCGCGAAGGCGCCGACGGGCGCGCCCTTGGCGCCCACCGAGACGGCGAGGAGCGCCAGGAGGCCGAGCAGGAACTCGGCGAACATGGACCCGCCCCCGATCGGGAGCATGTCGGCCTCGTTCTGGATCTGCCGGGCCGTGCCGACCGCGCCGAAGAGCGCGTGCCACCCAGAGATCGCCCCGCACGCGATCGTGACGAAGAGCATCGGCCAGAGGGGCATGATCCCCGCCGGGCCGAGCTGCGGGTTGAATCCTCTGAACGCCGGGATCACGAACTGAGCGACCTCGGGCTTCATGAACGGAGCGACGAGGGCGCCGGTGAGGCCCAGCACCATCGCGAGCGCCGTGATCCAGAAGCCGACGTAGATGACGGGCTGCGCCATGCGCCAGATCGGGAGGACGGAGCCCGCGTAGCAGAACGCGGAGATCGCGAGCGCCCAGAAGAGGAGGCTCGGCATGATCTTCGCGTCCGCGCCCTTGAAGTTGGCCAGGGTCGGATCGAAGTACGTCACGAGCGGCGCGCCGCCGGACAGGTTGTTGAGGCCGGCGGTGAAGGCCTTGAAGACTTCCTCGGTCCAGCCGCCGCCGAGGATGGCGATGAGCGTGAGGCCGACGGTCAGCACCGTCGCGCCGACGAGCCCCGTGCGCCAGCGGTACAGCATCTGGCCCAAGAGCAGACCCATCACCGTGAGGACGATGACGCCGAGCTGCGTCTTCGGCTGCGACTCGAGCACGGTCGCCATGATGCCGACGAACGCGCCGGCTACGAGCAACAGGTAGAAGAAGATGAACACGAACAGGATCGTGCGCGTCCGCGGCGACACCAGCCGGTGGGCGATCGCCGAGAGGCTGTTGCCGTCGTTCCGGACCGAGATCACGATGCCACTGTAGTCGCTCGCCCAGCCGAGGAAGGACACGCCGAGGATCAGCCAGATGATCGCGGGCAGCCAGCCCCAGAGGTTGGCCGCCACGATCGCGCCGATGATGGGGCCCGCGGCCGCGATCGACTTGAAGTGGTAGCCGAACAGGATGTTGCGGTTGGTCGGCATGAAATCGACGCCGTCCATGTAGAGCGTCGCGGGCGTCGCGCGTTTCGGATCGGACTGGATGACGTGGCGGTCGATCCGCCGGGCGTAGAAGGTGTACGCGAGGTACACCGTCAGCGCCCCGATGATGACTGCCAATAAGGTGTTCATCCTGCCTCCTCCCGAGTCAGTGGGACGTGGTGGCGTTGGTCGAGACTCGCGCGTCCTCCTCCTTTCGTCGGAGCGCTTGCGCGATCAGGGCGTCGACCCGGACGAAGTCCGAGCCGACGTATCGCTGGCCCTCGACGGCGAAGGCCGGGTACCGCCAAAACCGGTGAAGCAACGATCGGAAGAAGCCCTCGATCGAAGCGGCGTCGATCAGCCGGATGCGCACACGATCGGCGAACTTCCCCGGGAGCGTGTGCGCCCACTCCGAGAGGCTGTGGAACTCCGCCTTGAGGTCGTCCGGCAAGGCCGAATCCGCCATCTCCCGCTGCACCTTCTGCCTGAGCCCCATGACCTGCCAGGTCACTTCGCAGTGCTTTCAGTGGTTGTACTGCGTGGGGACGTAGGTGACGATGTCGACGCGGACCGAAGACATTGCCGTCATCGGCGACCTCCGGCCAATGGGTTAACTGCCCGCAATTGCTGCGCAGATACTACTATAAGGTACCACCCGAAACGCAACTCTGGGGGAACCACGCGATGCGCGACGACAGCTGGCGCACGCTCAACGACGAGGCGCTCGAGCGCCTGCTGATCGAACGCTGGCTCCTGCGCGGCGCGAGCCTGGCCGTCATCCTGGTCGCCGCGATCGGCGCGACGTACCTCGGCCTTCGCGGTGTCGAGACGGTGATCGATCAGGTGACCGTCGGCCTCTTCCTGGCCCTCGCCGTCGCATCCGGCGTGGTCGGCTTCACCATGCGCCAGGAAGACCTCCGGATCCAGCGCGAGCTCCGGCGTCGCCGCTCCTCTCCTTGGCCTGGTGGTCCCGCGTCGTGAAACCCCTGCCGGTGGGCCTGCGTTCCTTGACTGGCGCCGGAGCCGGAGGGTAGAGTCAGACCGACCAATCGATCTGACGGAGGGGCCCGAATCGTGCGCTTTTCCGATCAAAAGTTGGAGCCTGTCTGGGAGAAAGTCCAGGCCGGCGAGCGGCTCACCCGAGAGGACGGCCTCCAGCTCCTCGAGACGGACGACCTCTTGGGTGTGGGACGGATGGCCGACCACGTCAAGTCGCGCCGCGAGGGCGACCGGGTCTACTTCGTCATCAACCGCTACATCTCGCCCACGAACGTCTGCGTGCTCTCATGCGCCTTCTGCGGATTCGCTCGGAGGAAGGGGGAGGACGGCGCCTTCGAGTACACGGTCGAGGACATCGTCGGTATGGTCGGCGCGGAGGTGCGCGAGGTCCACATCGTCGGCGGCCATCACCCCGACTGGCCCTTCGAGTACTACGAGCGGGTGATCGCCGCGCTCCACGCCGCGCGCCCCGAGGTTCAGATCAAGGCGTTCACCGCCGCGGAGATCGACTACTTCTGGCGCCGCTCCCGAATCGAGCCGAAGGACGCGCTCACGCGGCTCAAGGCCGCCGGCCTCCAGACGATGCCGGGCGGCGGGGCCGAGATCTTCTCGGCGCGTGTGGCGAAGCGCCTCCGCTATACGGGCAAGGCGGATGCGGAGCGCTGGTGCGAGATCCACGGCATCGCCCACGCGCTCGGCATCAAGACCAACGCGACGATGCTCTACGGCCACGTGGAGACACTGGCCGAGCGCGTGGATCACCTGCTGCGTCTCCGGGAGCAGCAGGACGCCTCCGGCGGATTCCTCACCTTCATTCCCCTCCCCTACCAGGTCGGGACGACCCGGCTCGTGGAGCGGCCGACGCCGCCCACCGACAATCTCCGGACGATCGCCACGGCGCGGCTTCTCCTGGACAACTTCCCGCACGTCGAGGCGTACTGGGTGCTCCTCGGCGAGGCGACCGCGTCGGTCGCACTTCACTTCGGCGCCGACGACGTCAACGGCACGCTCGAGGACGAGCGCGTGCAGCACATGGCGGGGGCCGAGACGCCGGCCGGGCTCGCGCGCGAGCAGCTCTTACGCATGATCAAGGACGCCGGCAAGATCCCAGTCGAGCGCGACGCGCTCTACAACGTACTCCAGGTATGGTAGTGCGAGCCGAGCGGCGGCCGCGGAGGCTCGGCGACGCGCGCCGCGAGGCGAGTCTGTGATCCTGGTAGTGCGAGCCGAGCGGCGGCCGCGGAGGCTCGGTGACGCGC
>WNFO01006217.1_pt1 | contig 10530 bp, 8 predicted proteins | sample 5400251 | NCBI WGS metagenome assembly WNFO01 (sample SAMN13153354, study PRJNA577476) | soil metagenome | isolation source: 100 cm saprolite under Madrone tree | place: USA:California | collected 2016-06-14 | reverse complement strand
TTGGCGCAGGCGGATTTTTGTGGCACGGGAAGCGGGAGGGGCGAGGCCGGCTTGCCGGACAACGCGCCGGTGATGTCAACGTCGTCCTTGCTCGAGTCCTTGGCCGAATCCTTACTCGAATCCTTGCTCGATTCCCTGGCCGCGAGCTTGGCGGGAGGGGCTGCTGGCAGCGGAACCTCTGCTTTCGCGGCAATGGCCTGCGGCGCGGCCCGTAGCGACGTCGCGAACAGCCACCCTCCGGCGATCATGCACGCAGCAATGACACAGCCCAGCATCAGGCCCAACGGATTACGCATGTTACTCTTCCCCAAAACACAACCACGGGATGCACGACTTTCGCGCGAAATCATTCATGCGAAGGAAACGTTAACGCCGCACCAACGCGGGCTCTTTTTTTCCGCAGGCGATTGGCCGTGGAGATGCAGGAGTGGAGAGCAGGAGTGATGGATGTCACACGCGAGGGGCTAATCGTGATGGTCGTCACAGTCGAAGCAGTTCGTTAAGCGCATCTTGTTCCCATCAGAAACGGGCCCGCCTCGCGGTGCCAATGGGAGCCAGAAATGAACGCGTCTTTCACCAGCAAGCTTCGCCAGGCCGGTTTGGTGCTGGCCTTCGCCGTCTCCGTCTCGGCCCTTTCGTCGAGCCAGAGCTTCGCGTTCAGCTCGGAAGCGCAGCAGATGTGCACCGGCGACGCGTTCCGCTTGTGCAGCTCCGATATCCCCAATATTCCCGCGATCACCGCCTGCATGATCAAGCACCGCGCTCAATTGAGCAGCGGCTGCCGGACGGTGATGGACCGCGATATGTCCAAGCAGGGCAAGAACGTGGCTGCGACCGACTGATGACGTGATGGATGGCACGACGCGGGTGGCTGCACCTGCGTCGTTATGCTGCAATCGCTCCGGTGCCATCTCGGACCCGTCAATGGATCGCAGCGTGAATTTGCGCTAGAACGCCGCATCGCCTTCAGGACAGGTCAGAGAGGCGTCGCAAAGATGATCAGGTTTCTCGTCGTCATTCCGTTGGTCGCGATGGCCGCAAGCGCCTCGGCACAGGGCGCGGGCCCGCATGAGCATGATGCCTGCGCGCGCGACGTCTCGCGCTTTTGTCGTGCCCATATCAGTGAAGGGGATTCGGCCGTGCTGGCATGCCTGCAGCAAAACCGCGCCCGCCTCTCCAAGGCCTGTGCGAAGGTGTTGACCGATCACGGGCAGTAGTTCGCCGTGAATTTTTCGAGGCGCGCTCGCCTCTCTCTCCATCGTCATTCCGGGGCGCGCGTCAGCGCGAACCCGGAATCTCGAGATTCCGGGTCTGGTCCTTCGGACCATCCCGGAATGACAATGGAGAGGGTGGCGCGCGCCCCGGAATGACAAACTTTATGTACTGCTCCCCGCGGCGCTGGCGACCACCGGCAGCACCTCGTTCGCGGCGCGGTCGGGGGTGTCTTCCTTCCAGCGCACCGATCCGAACGGCCGTTCCAGCATGCGCCGAATCCGCACCTGATCGGGTCCGATGTGAAATGCGATGGCCTGTTGATGCAGCGCGCGTTCCGACTGGGTGGAGCGGTTGCGCTGGCGCAGGTAGTCGAGCCAGGTCGGGCAGTGGTAACGCTCGGTCCACAATTCGGGATCGCCGATGTCGCGCGCGATCGACCAGCCATAGGCGCCGTTGCGCTGGCGGCTGAGCTGCACGTCCTGCATCACGTTGTGGAAGGCGCGGGCATCGTCCTGCGTGACGCGATATTCGATCTCGACCACCAACGGACCGCTGCGCCCGGTCAGCGACAATTGCACCTCGGGATCGGCGAGCAGCTCGGCAGCCTCGTTGCGCCCGCCGACGCGCGGCATCGGCAGCACCCACCCGAGCAGCGGCAGCAGCAGCATCAATCCGCCGGACACCAACAGCGCCATTTCCACGCCGGCCGCGTCGGTGAGGTGTCCCCAGCCCCAGCTTCCGATCGCGATGCCGCCCGCGATCGAGGCCTGGAACGCCGCCAGCGAACGGCCCGCGACCCAGCGCGGCGCCGACAACTGGACGCCGATATTGAACAGTGCGACCGCCAGCATCCACGCAGCGCCCGCGACCACCAGCGCCGCTGCCGTCAACACCGGCATGCGGCTCAGCGCCACCGCGATGATGGCGCCGCCCATCGACAGCGCGCAGGCGCGAACCGCGGCCTCGCCCGAGAGCTGCTTTCGGATCTGGCCGATGTTCAGTGCGCCGATCACCGCGCCCATGCCGAACGCGCCCAGCATAATGCCGTAGGTCTGCGCGCCGCCGTGCAGCAGATCGCGCGCCACCAGCGGCATCAGCGCCGAGACCGAACCGCCGACCAGGCCGGTGGCAAAAGTGCGCGCCAGCACGGTCTTGATCGGCGGCGAGTTGGCGATGTAGCGCACGCCCGAGACGATGGCGCGGTTGAGCCTTTCACGTGGAAGCCGCGACGGCTCGGTGACGCGCCGCCAGAGAAACAGCACCACGAAAAGCGGAATATAAAGCAGCGCATTGGCGGCAAAGGCCGCGACCGCACCGGCGGTCGCGACCACGATGCCGCCGATCGCCGGACCGAAGCTGCGTGCGATGTTATAGCTGATGCCGTTCAGCGCGACCGCCGACGGCAGCGTTTCCGCCGGCACCTGCTCGCTGACCGAGGATTGCCAGGCCGGTCCGAACAGGGCCATGCCGCACCCGACCACGAAACAAAGCGCCAGTAGAATCTGCGGGTTGATGTGGCCGAACCACGTCAGCAGCGTGAGCGCGGTGGCGCCCGACAGCGAGATCGACAGCGACACCAGCGCCACGATGCGGCGGTCATACATGTCGGCAACGGCGCCGGCCGGCATCGAGATCAGCATCACCGGCAGCATCAAGGCGGTCTGCACCAGCGCGACCTTGTCGGCCGACGAGGTCATCTGCGTCATCGCCCAGGCGGCGCCGACCGCCTGGATCAGAAGCCCGAGATTGGACAAGAGGCTCGCGAGCCAGATGCGCCGGAACACCAGATGCCGGAGCGGAGCAGCAATGCTGTCGGCGGTAAAACTCTGATGTCTCGGCGCTTCGGTCATATCGGTTCCGTCTAGCCTGATTCCTCGCGGCCTTATGTGATGCCCATGAACGTCCGGTCCTGTCCAGTCTGCTGAAGTCCGCCATCTCACGCCGAACTGGTCGGTCAAGCCGTTGAAATCACGGAGGATCGTCACATGCCGCGGGCGAGGCGCGCGGCCGCAATGGTGGCGGGGTAGCGCCATCGCCGCGCCGCACGGCCGCGACGCCATTGAGAGGCGGCCGACAAAACCTGTGCGATCGTGCATGCGACCTCTGATCCATGACGTTGATGGCAGCTATACGCGACGATAGTCTTGCCGCCTGAGGCCGGCGACGCCGCTTCGCATGCGTGCAAGGTGCGTGCGTGCAGGGTGAAGGAGCGGCGGACATGGCGAAGATCGACCATCTGTTCGTTCTGATGCTGGAGAACCGGTCGTTCGACCATATGCTGGCGTTCTCCGGCCTGACGGGCGTGGCTCCGCCTCCGCCTCGCTTCGGATTCAAGACCGGAGCCGTGGACCAACTCGCCGACGATCTCCCGCACGAGTTTGATGACGTCGCCGCGCAAATCCATGGCGGCGCGATGGACGGCTTCCTTGGCAGCGGCGGCCCGGACACGATGCTCGGGTTCGATGAAACCGAAGTGCCGGTGCTGATTGAGCTGGCGAAGAACAATCTGTACTTCGACAACTGGTTTTCATCGATGCCAGGACCGACATGGCCGAACCGCCTGTTCGCGCATGCGGCGTCCTCGGGCGGCCTGGACAACAGCATGGGCTCGCTGGACGCGGCGGAGGCGACGACCAGGTCGGAACATCATCTGAACTTCGAGCATGGTCACATCTTCGATCGCCTCACCGCCAAAGGCGTGTCGTGGCGGATCTACCATCATCACACGGTGTTCAACTTCGACTATCCGCAGGTGCTCTGCCTCAAAGGCATGGTCGACAAGCGGAACGATCCCAATTTCTTTCGGCCGTTCCGCAGATTCGCAGCCGATATGTCCAAGGGCGATGTTGCCGGCTACACCTTCATCGAACCGGCCTATGGTCTTCCCGCCTACAGCCGCGGCAACTCGCAGCATCCGACCGGGACCATCAGCCTGGGGGAGATCCTGGTCCGGAATACCTATAATGCGATCTTCAAGCAGAAGGTCGGCGTCGGCGCCAACAGCGCGCTCCTGGTCACCTGGGATGAGCATGGCGGCTTCTTCGATCATGTGACGCCGCCTGTGGCGGTTTCTCCCGGCGATGCGCCGCTCAATCACGACCGCGCCAAGCTGCCTCGCAACTGCGCTTTCAACCGCTTCGGGGTCCGCGTTCCGGCGGTGCTGATCTCGCCTTGGCTGCCGGCGGGATTGGGATCGACCATTTTCGGCAAGGACGTCTTTTTCGATCATTCATCGATCGTTCGCGCGCTGAGGACGACCTTTTCCCTCGGCTCCGAGCTGACACAGCGCGACAAGGCCTCGCCGGACTGGAACAGTCAGTTGCTGGCGACCCCGCGGGCAATGCGGGCGAAACTTCCCGCGATCTCCCAACCCAGATTCCGCGCGCCATCGCCGAGCGTTGAAGCCATCGCGGCACGGAAGCCTCCGGATGGAAACCTGCTCGGCGTGGCGCAGATAGCCGCCGACATCGATTGGCACACCGCCGAGCGGCTGCGCATGCCGCCGCTGATCGCCTCGACCTTCGAACCAAGCCTCAAGCAGTCGCGCGACGTTCTTTCATTCGCGGTTCAAGGCGAAGCCGTGAGCGGCGCCGAGCGGACGGCCGCCCATCTGACGGTGTTGCAGTATATCGCGGCCGTCGAGGCCAGAGACGCAAGGCTGCAAGCGGCCCCGCCCCGAGCCACTCCGCGCCAAGCCACCCCGCTTCAGGCCACGCCACGACGGCGTCCGCGCGCCGCCAAGAAGACAGCCAAGAAGATTGCGAAGACTGCCAATAAGTCCGCCGCAAGACGGCCGCCGAAATCGTCCGCCGCCAAGCGAAAACCGAAGGCCCGGCGGCCGCGCCGCACGCGCTGAGCGTCCGGCGGACGGTAATAACCTGCAGCGCGACGACGAAATCATCGCGTTCCAGCTTATTGTTTCAGCATGATCTCCGCGCAAACGCTTCGCGTTTGTCGCAAGGGAAAACCGGTACTCACCCCGCATCAACTGCGGGACAGGCGTTTTCCGGATCATGCTCTATGCCTGCAGCGACAAGTGTGCGCGCCAGGCCGAATATCTGTTCAATCGGTTGTTCGAATCCGCCTTCCTGACGCCTCGTTTTTGGCTTGATAAAGCGGGTTAACGACATAACTGTTTTCGAAAGCGCGAGGCCATCGCATGAGCGTAGCCGAAGTCTACGAGTTGCCAGTCGCCCGCCGGCCGCTGGAACCGCCGCGCCCGCCGCGCGCCTCCGAACACATGACGTTTTTCGGCTGGATGACGGCGATGCGCACGAGCGCGCTCGGCGCCTGGGGGCAGCGCGCCTATGAAGAGGATATTATTCGAGGCCGCTTGTTCGGCCGCAGCAGTTTCACCGTCAACACGCCCGATGCGATCCGGCATGTGCTGGTCGACAATTATGAGAACTACACCAGGACGCCGGTCGGTCTTCGCGTGCTACGGCCGATCCTTGGCCAGGGTCTGTTGATCGCCGAGGGGCGGGCTTGGAAGCACCAGCGCCGAACGCTCGCGCCGGCCTTCACGCCGCGCGCGGTGACGACGCTCGTTCCGCACATGATCGCGGTGACGGATGAAACCATCGCTAACCTCAAAGGGGGCTACGGCAGGCCGCTCGACCTGCGCGAGATCATGCAGCGCATGACGCTCGAAATCGCCGGGCGGACGATGTTCTCGTTCGGGATGGACCGTCACGGCGCCGCCTTGCGCAATTTCGTGATGGAATATGGCGAGCGGCTGGCGCGGCCTCACTTCCTCGATCTGGCATTGCCGTTGTCCTGGCCGACTCCGCAGGATTTCGCCCGCGCGCGGTTTCGCAAGCGATGGACGGCCTTCGTGGCCGTGCTGATGGCCGAGCGCCGCGCCGCCGGCAAGAACGAAGGTGCCCCGCCGCGCGATCTGTTCGATCTGATGGGCGACGCCCGCGATCCCGAGACCGGCAATGCCTTCAGCGATGAGCAGCTCGGCGACGAGGTGGCGACGATGATTCTCGCCGGCCATGAGACGACCGCCACCACGCTGTTCTGGGCGCTGTATCTTCTGGCGCTCGATCCCGAGACCCAGGACCAGGTGGCCGCCGAGGTGAAGGATTTGCCGGCGGGCACGACGCCCGATGTCGAGCAGCTGAGATTCACCCGCGCGGTGATCGATGAGACCATGCGGCTTTACCCGCCGGCCTTCTTGATCGCGCGCGCGGCCAAGGCCGCCGATACCATCGCGGGGCTGCCGGTCAAACCGAGAGACGTGATCCTGATTGCGCCGTGGCTGTTGCACCGGCACGAAAAGCTGTGGCGCAACCCCTACGCGTTCATCCCCCAACGCTTCATGCCGCCGTCGCCGCCACCCGATCGTTTCGCCTATCTGCCGTTCGGCGTCGGCGCGCGGGTCTGCATCGGGGCGCACTTTGCCCTGGTGGAAGCCACGCTGGCGCTGGCCAAGCTGATCGGGGCGTTCCGTATCGAGCTGCCCGACAGGACGCCGGTGATGCCGGTCGGCGTGGTGACGACGCAGCCGGACCGTTCGCCGATGTTCGTCATCAGGCCGCGACAGGGCGCCTGATTTAATCGGAAACCGAACGGGCTTCGGGTATTGTCGGCAGCTTCGGGCGAACCCATCTAGAGCGCGATGGCTTTACGGCCATCGCGCTTTGGATTGTTGTCTGAGCATGATCTTTTTCGGAAAGCCGGTGCCCACCGATCGGGTCGTGGCCCCAGGGCATGCTTTTGGCGTAGGCTTTTCCGGATCATGCCTGAGGTTGAACTCATGAGCGACCTCCGTGCCCAGTTTTCGGTTCTCAAGCAGACCGCCGATCCGGCCGTCGCGGACGCCATCGAACGGCTGATCGAAGACGGCGACGACCACGAGCTCAATCGAATCAACGCCCTGGATTTTTCCAAGCGCGCCGGGTTCGACGAAGAGCCGGTGATTTCCGGCTTTCTGCATGCCGCGCGGCTCGGCCTGTTCGATCTCACCTGGAACGTGCTTTGCCCCGGCTGCAGCGGCGTGCTGGATGCGCATGACACGCTGAAATCGCTCCGCCATGACGACTATCATTGCGGATTGTGCGCCTGCGGCTATGAGCCTTCCGTCGACGAGCAGGTCGAGGTTGCCTTCACGGTCAGTCCCAAGGTCAGGCGGATCGCCGCCCATGATCCCAACACGCTGCCGCTGTGGGAATACTACAAGCAGATCTTCTGGAGCTCGGGCATCGATCTCAACCAGGGTTCCTTCGTCTCGCTGGCCGACGAGGTGACGCTGGATGCGCTGGAGCTGCCCGCCGGCGAGAAGGCTGTTTTGTCGCTGCAGCTCCCGCCGCAATTCATCATTGTTTTCGAGCCGGTGACGCATTCGGCGCATTTCATCGACGTTCAGGGCGAACCGACCAAGGAACGCCAGCAGCTCGGGCTGATCTTCAACAAGGCGCATCCGCCGACCGGGTCGATCACATTGCGTCCGGGTCCCTTACGGCTCTCGCTCGACAATCAGGCCGGCGTGCGGACCCTGCCCACGGTGTTTATCGCGGCCGCCGCGCTTCACGATCTGCTCGGCAAGCGCAGGCCGTTCCTCACCGCCAAGCGGATGCTGTCCAACCAGACATTCCGCGACGTGTTCAAGGCCGACAATCTCAATATCGATCAGCGTCTCAAGATCACCTCGCTGACCTTCCTGTTCACCGACCTCAAGGGCTCGACAGCGCTGTATGAGCGGGTCGGCGATCTCGCCGCCTTCGACCTGGTGCGCGCGCATTTCCGTGCGCTGCTGGAAATCATCGCTTCGGAGAAAGGTGCCGTGGTGAAGACCATCGGCGATGCCGTGATGGCAACCTTCATCAAGCCTGACCACGCGATCGTCGCGGGCCTTAGGATGCGCGCCGCCATGGACGAGCTCAACAAGCAGCGCGGAACCGACGATCTGATCGTCAAGATCGGCATCCATGAGGGGCCGTGTCTCGCGGTCATGCTGAATGAGCGGCAGGATTATTTCGGCCAGACCGTCAACATCGCATCGCGGGTGCAGAGCCTGTCGACGTCGCAGGAGATCCACGTCACCGGCCCGGTGATCGATGCGCCCGGCGTCGCCATGATCCTGGAGAAAGAGTCCATCAGGCCGATCCAGACAGAGGCGGCGCTGCGGGGCATCGCCGACAAGAGGGTGGTGTACGAAATACCGTAGTTTTCGAAGCTGGGACTGCTTCGCTCGCAATGACGGTTCAAAGATCGGATCGACGCCCTCGGTGATCATCCGTAGATTGCCGAAACGTAACCAAAGCTCGTAGCCTACGCCGATTGCGCGGATCGGCTTTTCCCCTCATATACGCCAAACGAGCGCCGCATCGGCGCGAATCTCCTCCTTTTTTCACGGCGGAACATCATGCTGGACGGACTGCGACAATTCATTGCCGATGTTGTTTCGCCGCACGCACATGACAATCGCAGCTTCGGCGACACCGGCTATCGGCTGGCGGCCACCGCGCTCTTGATCCACGTGATCTCGCTCGATGGTGAGCCTTCCGACATCGAGAAGCGCAAGCTCCACAGCCTGATCGAGAGCCGCTTCGGGCTCGATCCCGGCAGCGCTGACCGGCTGATCGCGTCCGCCATGCTGGCCGAAGGCGAGGCGGTCGATCTCTACCATTTCACGAGCGTCATCATGCGTTCGGTGGATGAGGTTGGCCGACTTCGCATTGTCGAAATGATGTGGGAGCTGGTCTATGCCGACGGCCAGGTGAGCGAGTTCGAGGACAATGTGGTCTGGCGCGCCGCCGATCTGTTGGGGGTCTCGTCGCGCGATCGCATCGACCTCAAGCATCGCGTGGCAGTTGCGCGATCTGCCTCCGGCTGAGGCGGCCTCTCGAATGCGACAATTCGCCATGCTGCACTGCGGCCGTCCGCCGCAGGTTGGGCCAACTGACTGACATGACAAAACTTTAACTTGTTGGTAGCTGGGCGCCGCCGGGTAAGGTAAGCCGGCAAAAATGGGTTATCCACGGCGTAACATGCGTTTGTGCAGGCCGGTACGCTCGCAGATGACTTGCCCCCCACCTCAGGCCTATGCTCTCGTTCTGGGCATTGTCGACAGGTCCTATCATTGCTCTGAGAGCGTCAAATTGTGACCGAGCGTATCACGCTGATTACCGGTGCCTCGGCGGGGATAGGCACCGAACTGGCGCGCGTCTTTGCGGCGAACGGTCATCGCGTTGCGCTGACGGCGCGGCGCGCGGATCGCCTGACGGCGCTGGCAGGCGAGATCACCGCCGCCGGCGGAGCCGCGCCGCTTTTGATTCCCTGTGATCTCCAGGCGCCCGATGCCTGCGACAAAATCGCCGCGGCGATTGGTGCCGCGGGCGTGGACGTCGAATATGTCGTCAACAATGCCGGTTACGGCGTGTTTGGCAGAGCCATCGAGATGGATCGCGCCGCGCAGCTCGGCATCATCGCCGTCAACATCCGCACGCTGACCGACCTGTCGTTGCGGTTTTCCGACGGCCTGATCAGGAATCGTGGCGGCATCCTCAATGTCGGCTCGATCGCCGGCTTCCTGCCGGGGCCCGGAATGGCTGTGTATTATGCCTCCAAGGCCTTCGTGCTGTCGTTTACCGAGGCGCTGCGGGCCGAGCTTGCGCCGCACGGGGTGCGTGTGACCGTGCTGTGCCCGGGACCGGTGCCGACGGAGTTTCAGGAACGGGCCGGATTCAAGCCCGGCTTCGATTCCGCGGTCCTGAACGTTTCGGCCGCCGACGTCGCGAAGCAGGCCTATCGCGGGTTGATGACCAATCGTCGGATCGTGCTGCCCGGCTTCGGCATCAAGATGGTGCCGCCCATGCTGCGGCTATTTCCACGCGCGTTCATCCTCGCGGCCGTCGGCGGCTTCCAGCTCCGCAAGCGCTGACCTGCACCCCGTTATTCTCGCCCCCCGTTATTCTTGCATCCCGTTAATCTTGGCCCGTCATTTGCTTGGTCTGGGTCTGGGTGTGTGTGTGCGCTCACACGGAATTAACTCTGCTTAGCTATGATTGCGGCTCGATGACGAGATCAAGATTACCGATAGTGCCGCGGTCGGCCGGCAGCGTTGAGACGACCTCACCTTCGCGGCCCATCCTGATCGTCCTGCATCAGGAAACCTCGAGCCCCGGCCGCGTCGGCAATGTGTTGCGCGCGCTTGGGCATTGCCTCGACATCCGCCGGCCACGGTTCGGTGACCCGCTGCCGGACACCCTGGAAGCGCATGCCGGCGCGGTCGTCTTCGGCGGTCCGATGAGCGCGAACGATCCGGACGATTACATTCGCCGCGAGATCGACTGGATCGCCGTTCCGCTG
>WNFO01013907.1_pt1 | contig 10531 bp, 17 predicted proteins | sample 5400251 | NCBI WGS metagenome assembly WNFO01 (sample SAMN13153354, study PRJNA577476) | soil metagenome | isolation source: 100 cm saprolite under Madrone tree | place: USA:California | collected 2016-06-14 | reverse complement strand
AGCAGGGGAGGTTAGTTGTCTACGAGCAGAAGGGTTGCAGTTGAGCACGGAAAATGAGACGATGATGACAAACATACAACGATGACACGCGACCAGCGCCATTGCACCGCACGCCACTCCATGTACAGAACTTGACATCCTTCACCCAACCTCCAACCTCAAGTCCAGCCTGACCCTGTTGGCCCGCATCTTCCCATATCGATCTCAACCCACAAAACTGTGTCGCATCCCGTGCGACAGGGTATACCCCGGTCGCATTCGCCGGCACCACAATAAGGAGAGGGAGACATGTGCCACACGGATAACCCTTGGGATCGTTGGGCGCATTTAGTGTGTATTGCGTTATGCACTGCTGAGTATCGGCCGAGAGCATAATTGTGTTCGTTGGTGCGCTTGCAGGCGGGGTGGTGGGGTCCAATCCATGTGACGAGTGCGACGGGGAAAACGAGCGTACGTTGAGAACTATCACGTTGATGAACAGGTAGAGCAGAAAGATGACGAGCGCGAAAAGGAGTGTTCGGCTGTACCGCTCTTGCGTGCGAGTTGGCTGAGGGTGGATGTGACGGGCGTGCTGGGTGTCCGATTCACGTACGTGATCCAGTCTCCATACTGGCACTGCAGATGGCGGAGCAACAACAATAGGCGCAACGCGTTGAACGGACAAGTCATTTCTTCGGCCAAGGAGAAAAAGTCGCGCGAAACGGTCTTTGAGGCTGGACTGTGAGCTTTGCAAGCTCGGGCTAGAGCCACTTGCAAAGCCTTTCTCGGGATCAGACCTCGGTGAGCGTGGGGAAGTCCTATGGAAGATATGCCAGCCGAGAGGGAATGCATGTTCTGTAGGAGAATCCGGAGAGAACCGGGAACGCTCAAAAGAAGGTTTGGGTGGCGGCACAGAGATCGATAGGTGTTCCTTGAACTTGGACGAGGAGGGCGTATGTGGCCGCTGATGAGATCTACTCATAGGGCTCTCTCGGATGGGTGGGTATGTGGCGGTAAATGAGAAGGACGTTGGAAGGAGAAAAGGAGAGGGTAAGAAGAGAAGGATGTCCTTGCGGCATGTTGGATGGTCTGTGGAACAATGGAGGAGGTCAGCACTGGAGACAACGTCAACGTCCAATTGTTTCGCATCCGGCCCGGGACTCCGCAACGGCTCAGCTCGTAGCATGGCCAACGACGACTTGGAGACCAATGAGAGGGCACCGACTCTTTATTTTGGCTATGGTAGCAACATGTGGGTAGATCAGATGGACAGACGCTGCCCCAAGAACAAATACATTGGGACTGCAGTGCTGCATGACTGGTGAGATTCTCCAGGAAGGCCGACACCGTGACTGCTGTTAATGTAGCCAAAGCCCTTGGGAATACCAACCAGTCCCTCTCTGGTGCACAGTTTGGGCAGAGAGGGACTGGTTGGTGACATTCCTAAGGGCTTTGGCCAGTGTCAGCCTTCCCTGCTTATCTTCGATCTCACTAATCTCACCCACTGTCATCTAGGTGTTGGATCATCAATCAACGGGGTTATGCAAATGTCATTCCTTCCTCAGGAGACCATGTATACGGCTTCATATACGAGCTCATCCCCGAGGACGAGGAGTCCCTGGACAAATACGAAGGGGCTCCACGTATCTACGACAGGAGGACCATTCCGGTCCAGCTAAAGAAGTCTTCCGGCGATGGTGAGACGGCCACGAAGAAAACCGTTGATGCCCTCGTATATGTCGACTTCGTCAATACCAGCCGCGATGACCCAAAGACGGAATATATCCATCGGATAAACATGGCACTGCAGGACGGCCTTCAGGAAGGCGTTCCTCAGTCCTATATCGACAAATACATTAGACCTTTCATACCCGCAGAAACACAGTAGATCTATTGTGTACGCACTACTTGTTATTCTATCGCTTCCTTGACAGGGTTTTCCGACTTTTTCTGCCGCCTTCGTTTCTTTTTCGCGGGTTCACTGGATGTGGTAGCAGTTATTCCCATGATATCTTCTGCTATATCTTCACGTTGCTCTTTCGCATGTTTGTAACCTGTCTTTGGAGAGTCTGTAGTTTTCGTCGCCACCTCCTGTACTACTTCAGCCTCGTCCAGGGCTCGCGCAGCCTTTTCGCGCATGCGCTCTTTCTTTCCTTTCCTCTTCTTGGCTTTATGTTCGTCATCTACTCCCGTCGCAGCGTCATCGGCACCTGGTCCTCCCAATCGTTCAGAGATCTTCGTCTTGAACTCTCGAAGGCGCTCGCCGTGCTTTGGATCCCATTTGTCACGTTGGTTACGGTACGACGCGAGCTTCTTCAGCCCAACGTACTCGTTCAAGTCCTTGTCGTCCGCAAGCAGGATTTCTGGAGCACTCAGCCCATATGAGGCCTCTGCTACAGGAAAGTAGCGGAAGTGTGTAGGCATGCCTACAACCTAAGTGGATGGTGAGTCGTGTGCCTAAGGACTGGATGAAAAACAAGAGTGAGGAAAGGGTCGTACCATATCGTTGAACTCGAGTTCATATAACTCTTCCATGTACTGATCGAGCACCCGCTTGCGCATCTCCTCGGTGCCATCCCATTCCACCTCGTCCCACCCACGCCCACTCTGCGTTGGTGCATCTGCATCCATCTCATCAACACCCACCGCGTCAACGTCAGCGTCATCCTCCCTCATCCTCTTCTTTCTTTCCTTTTTCTTCGCTTTCTTCCGCTCCTTCGCTGCCGTTGAGCGCGACGCTTCGTCCCGGTTTGGCAGGTCGATATCATCAATGTCGATATCATCGTCCCATATCGGTTTCTTGTGATCTCCATCAGCGCTCACGCCATCAATTCCGGCAAGTACAGCCGCCATCTGCTGGTCATACGCATCCGCGTCCCAGTCGCCATCTACGTCCAGTGCCTCGAGCGCTGCGCAAACCAGGATTTACTTACATACATCGAAATGCGTTGGATGAAGAGGACAGAGACACACCTTCGCTATGCGCCCATCCTCCCTCTTTGCCAATGCGCTCGAGCTTCTCTTCCACCTCTCGAGCCTTGAGCCCCTTGAGACGCTTCACTTCTTCGCGCCGCTGGGCCTTCTCCGCTTCTTTTCGCTCCCGCCGCCGCTCTCGCGCTGCATGCCGGCGCTCCGTATGCTCTGTCTGACGGCGCACGCTCTCAACGGCACGTGGGAAGGACGAGATGTGCGCTGCGTCAGGTTCTTCGAACCGGAAGTTATACGAGCTTTCAAAGCGCTCAGCGACCTCGTCAAATTCCTCGTCCCCAAGGAGTTCGCCGTTGGCGTCAGCACCAGCATCGACTCTGGAAGGTGTCACTGAGGGGCCTGGGTCTTTGACGGACGTAGCCCCGACGACAATATCCTTGTAGGTAGGTATGCGTCGCGCGGAGCGATCGATCCAGCCGCGATGCAATATGTAACTACAGAAATAAGAAAATCAAGTATCGTTTGTTGGATGTTATGCGAAACAGAATGCGGAGAACACACGCACTTGATCAAGAACTCTTTGTCCGTCTCCTTCCTCTCCCGCGCGACCTTTTTCCCCTTCTTTTTTTTCTTCCCTGGATCTGCTCCGCCAGAGGGAACATGTATCTCCTCTTCCTGTTGACGTATCCCATCTCCAACCTCTCCTTCCTCGCCGAGGTCCACGATCTTCTCGAGCGGGCCGACTTCACGTTCGAGATATGCGCGATATTCCGCCTCCTCCTGCTCTACCTCATCTTTCGTCTTTTCACGTAAGGTGAAGAGCCCTCCCTCTTCTTCCTGTTCTGCATTCCTCGTGTCAGCAGAACTGGAGTGAAACGCGGCAATAGTCTCAGCGCGTAGCGCAGCCTGCTCCGCGACGTGGGTGGGTGGTGGTGACGGGGCATCTGGTGAGGAAGAACGCGTGCTCGCGACATCGAGTGCAGCGGCGAGGCGCTGCTCATGGAGCGTCACGGGCTTGTTTGACTTGGTTTTCTTTGTGCGAGAGGGCGCGGGTAGCGTACGAGACTGGCTGTGTTCCTCTGTCAATGTGTATAGCGCATGAGAACCAAAGAAAAATGGGGGGATGGGAACGTACCCTCGAACACGTTGCGGCCGGTTTCGTAGATGTTCGGATCTCGCGTTTTGATACGTGCGAGCGTGCGTAGGATAGCTGCGTCAAGAGCAGGGGTGAGCTCTTCACCATCCTCGTCTTCACTCTCATCAGACTCGGAATCAGAATCGTCCAAGTTCGGATCGTCGGTGTCTGCGTCTGAACCGTACTTTTCCTTGACTGCGCATGACAGAATCAAAAGAAAAGAAATCAGCGAGGTGCATCGCGTGTGTTTGTAACAGCTCAGCTGGGGCAATGCGTACGTTTTGCGAGCTCGTCGCGTTCTTTGCGATATTGAAACGCTTTTGCATAGTGCTCGTTGATTGTGAGCTGGTGTAGATGATTCTCGTCTTCGGAAGAAGTCGAAGACGATGAAGAAATCAACTGTTCTTTCATCTCTCCAATCAAAGGAAACGACGACGTTGGCAGTTGTGGTTGGCCGAGGCGCGTCAATTGGCGCGGGAAGACCTCCGAGAGGAGATGCACATAACGGCCCGGGTTACCCGCTCTGCACATTTCACATCCGCATTAACACCCGGCCATTTACAGTACAGTATCTATGCCCCCAGGACGTCTATTATCATCAATCCAACAGTCTATTCAGCCTTGTCGATGTACTTGACCCCGTGGGAGAGGCGAATATCTCCTGTAAACTTCACTCCAATCCAAAACGGCTTGATTTGAGGATAATGCAACCCGTCGCCGTACAACTCATTTCCACCCTCGGACGGTTCGATATATGCCACGCGCCAGCGGCCCATATACTCAGGAGTCACAGAGATCCACTCGTTGTTGGACGCGATCTCAATGTCTAGGGGGACGTTTGCGATGAGAGGGGGTTGCACAATGTGCATGAAAGGTTTCAGAAGGAAGGCAGGGAGAGGGACACTCGGGATGGATGAGTCCGTGACAGTGGCGGCGAAGAAGGGTTCCTTGGTGTCCGGTAAGGACACCTTGACAGTGACGGTCTTGGAATTTGTCTGAGTGAATTCAAAGCGTGCGAGGTGCTTGGGTATATCTAGGGGATTATCGGTTATCAGTGGACCTGAATGTAAGAACGACGGGCTAAATGAGACATACTCCAGTTTGTGCGCCCATGCCAGACGCTCTCCCGTGAGTTTACATAGATGTTCGTGATACGACCTGAGGTACCCTTCTCGAATGGATTGGCAAATCCATCTAAGAATGCGATGAGCTCGTCGTAGGGTCCAATGGGCGAGTCCTCATATCGGACAATGACGACGTGTGACAGACCACCTTTCCATTGGGGAGAGCCTTTGACGGGAGCAAGGGCAGAGGGATGTATGGTTTCCTCGGGGTTGTAGGAGCCAGGGGGGAGGCCTTGCAGGACTGGGTCCTTGCGATGGACTGGCTTGAGTGGGGCAGTGAAGAAATAAACCTTAGTTTTAAATACCCATGGTGGGGGGAGAAAGGGAATGTCGGCAGGGAGTGACTCGGGCAAGGCGTTTGCAGGTGGGGGGGCCATGATCAGTTGTAGATTGAAAGAGGGTGGGGGTTCAAATAGGACTAGAGACGGGAAGGACTGAACTGGGACTAACCCCACGTTTTTACATTTACATTTTGTAGCCAGGCCAGCTCGCCGCGGATGCACTGCGAACAGTCAAAACATGATTAACATGGCCGGACATGTGCTAGAAGCACGCGCAGCGCTTCCCAAAGTTTGGCCGTGATTACATCATTAATTACTGACGAGATAACTTACGCACAACAACAACAAAACATACAGCATCGCGCGTTGTGATAACACAAATGCTGCGTGCGTTGAGCACACAGGGATCTGCTAGGTGAGGGCGCAGAGCAGAACGCGGATCTATAGATATGCGAAAGACAGATCAGAAAACTCATATACTGTACTACGGGAGAAGCATATGGCGCATATGGCCATAACGCTAAGCCCATTTACTTGTAGTCTCGGCGTCTTGGAACGCTTTATTCGTTCCTTGATTTAGTTTCGTATCTAAGATCCTGAACACTCATTCACACACCATTATCTAGAACAGTAGCTTAGCTTGTACCCTCAATTCTCGTGCTTGCTACTGCGAGATTGATCAGTGGCAGCCTTACGTGCGTTCAAGCTCATTCCTATCAGCATCGTGGCTTTCTACATCATCCAGCTGGGATAGAGCAGTGCAGCGAGGACTGATGCAACAGTTTCTACAGCAGCATGACTCGAGCGTTGGCAGGGTCGGAGCGATCTATGCGCGCATTGTATTCCCGGCAAGTTACAGCATATGGCGGATCTGGAATTCTGGAAAGAAATGGTAGTAATTAAAGAAGTTTTGTTGCGGTTCCGATACGTGAGTTGCTGCGTCACGTGTGTATAGCGGTTGCCCACGCCACACATGGGTCGGTTGGGTCGAAGGGCAGGTGTTACTGTACTGTACAGAACCAAAGGGTCAGGGGAAGTAAACCGCATGGACAGAGGGCGGCGAAAATCCAATTGCCCACCGGGACATTCAATGCATCACGTATGATCCGTGATCTAAACATGTTTTACCGACATCAACATGGAGAGTGAGAAGTAAACTAGTAAACTCGGCAGACAGGCCGAATAGAAAAGCACCACGTGAGTGCTACGCGGCCGACTTGTTCCATTCTGAATGGTTCAATCAATCAATCACGGCATTCAGCAAGAGCCAATAAGAAAATAGGAAAGCAGACAGCGTCATATTATGATGTAGAAGAGGACATACGAGAGTCATCATCAGGAAATTGTACAAAAACTTTTTCACTTTTTTACTTGGGCAAGTTAATAAGTGAAAAAGTGAAAAAGTTGACATTTATCATTGAGTCTAACCCTAATATGGAATGCAGGCATTTACAAATTTCTATTAATTTGGCAACTTTTTCGGCCTGATTACTTTTTGGCAACAGCTTTCGGCAAAAAATCAGGTTGTTTTTGCACTTTCGGTACTTTCCGGATTTTTTTGGCTTGTACAAGCCGAAAAAAGTTTTATGCAGGTTTACTGATGATGGCCATGACTCCAGAACTTGCACCCACAGAACGAGGTCGTCGGATGCGATCCCAATGTCTGGGGGATTGCATGCAAGGAGGGGGGGCTGCACAATGCGCATAAAAGGGTTCAGAAGGAAAGAGGGGAGAGGGACGCCCGGGAGGGACGATTCCGTGATAGATGCGGTGAAGAAGGGTACTTCGGCGTCTGGTAAAGACACCTTGACGCTGAAAGTCTTGGAGTCCTTCGGAGTGAATTCAAAGCGCGCAAAATGCTTAGGTATATCTAGGGATTGTCAGCGAACATGGACGCGAAAATGACAGGTAAAAGAACGTACTCCAGTTGTTACGCCCATTCCAGACGGTCTTCCGGGAGCTTACATAAATGTTCGTGATACGCGCAGAGGTTGCCTTCTTTTCGTGAGGATTGGCAAAACCATCATAGGTTACCATGAGCTCGTCGTAAGGTCCAACGGGCGACTGCTCGTAGCGAACGAGAACCATGCACGTCAGACCACCTTTCCATTGCGGAGAGCCGTTGATGGGAGCAAGGGCTGAGGGATGCATGTTCTCCGAAGGGTGATAGGAACCAGGCGGGAGGCCTTGCAAGATTGGATCCTCCCGGTTGACTGGCTTGAGTATGGTAAAGAAGAGATAAAGCTTAGCGTTAAGAGTCCATGGTGGGGGGGCACGGTGTATGTCCGCTGGGGGCGAGTCGTTACGATCCATGTTGAATACAAGGGAACAGGAAGGCGTTGTTCAAGCTCAGACGAGTAGAGTTATTGTGAAAACTCGTACGCTCGTCCTCCGCGTGTCGAGTTGAGTTACGAGGTCAGCTCGACAGCGTCAACGGTCCGTGCCGTCCGGCTCAGGCTGGCCGCAGATGCTCGGGTCACATGTCCCCTTTCACCTTTCACCTTGTCCAGTAGTTCACCCGGTTTCCGTCGCAATGGCAGTTTCATCTAGAAAGCCCGTTGGTAACAAAACTTACAAGTGACCTAAAATAAATACATCCGCTTCCGAGTTATTGTAGCGTGGTCGGATCGCGCGAGTGAGTTCGTGAAGAGAGAGATAAAAGGGGAAAGGATCAGCTTTCAACGGAGGGGCAGGACGTATTTTCGGCTCATTTGTCGCGCTAACGTCTGGCACCCTCGGGCTGAAGAGGTTGGAAAGAAAGGGCACGGCGGCACACTGGGTAGAAGGTAGAAAGCGAGCTCAAAAGGGGGCTAAAAAGGGTCTATAGAGTGTCCGGTAGCGATTATATACATGTCGCTACCTAAGGTCACAGCATATGGCCATGGCGATGTACTAACCAAAAGGAATGGTATTGTATCAAGGGAGACCGAGGCACCCGACTCGGACTGCTTCGGAAGCAGTCCATCAGCCACGCTCAGCTGCCCACCTTACATTATGTTGGGTTCGTAATGTAACCAGCTAGCGCTTACCCGCCCTCGCGCACTAAATTCACATCTTTTACAGTTGTATGTTCTAGGGTAGTTGTATTCACACTACAGTATATGGTGGCAATAAGAACCAGCCTGTTTTTGGTCAAGGCCTGCAAATTTTGGCGTTTAGTATTCTCTTATTCGTGCAGCACGCGCCGCCAGGGTGTCTTCGCACGGGCACTCTTCGCACGGGCACTCTTCTTCATCAGCCAAACACTTCACATGCTTCACCACTTGGAAATGGGCTCTCAGGCTTATCGTCCCCCGTCTTCATGGTTTCCGAACTCGTCATTTGATCTATCTCTAACCCCGGATCATTAAGGCTACCCTTCTGTCACATCGAATGAAAGCCTCCCTCGCAATGCGGCAAGGGGCGCATCAGGAAAAAACTTATTTGCTAACGAGGGCTAGCGAGAGCTAGCGACGCTTAATTATTGCTCGTTAGCAAATGAGGTTTTTCCTGATGGCCCTGAGCATCGTTTCACCAGCTCGCCCTCCGTACTTCAACCCTACTCTGTTTGCCTCACTGATGGGAATCCCTCATATGCCATATTTTCTGCCAGTGGGCTTTGGTCAGGGAAACAATAGCTTCGGTGTCGAGTCTCCAACACGTTCTAATCAAACCAAGAAGCGAAAACGGGATAGGGGTGTTACTTTATTTCGAAAGCGTAAAGGTGAGCTTACCACATTGCACGGGAATCATATGCGACCATCCTTTCTGTAATTGCTTGCCAGCGCCGAAGTCAAGTCAACCTAATGCGGGCTCTCCTCAGCGGCTAGTGCACAAACACAGTATCTTGACAGCACACCATGCGGAGTTGGCCCGTCTACTTTAGAAAAGGCTCGATGGTTCATCGGAAGGCCAAGAACATGCTGGCTCTGCACCTTCCTCGCTTCGACGCTCTGCTCTCTCGGCAACTATGGACTTTCACGCAGGAGCGCTGACTAATTACAGTATTAGTTACTAGTAGCGCGACTAGTAGTGCGAGCGATGAAATTGATGTTTACGGTTTTGCATTCGCCCCCTTCATTCATGCATCGGCGTTCGGTGTGCCCTCTTTCGAGTTCAGCATGGGTGATGTACATCGTTAGTTGTTCAAGAGCGTCGGGCTTTGCACGCGGCCTAGCGGTGTTGGTTTGGGGTGAGTGTGCGTGGACCGTTTTTTGCTGGTTTGGTGAGTGCCCCCCTTGGATCTTTATGCCTGTTACCGTGCTGGTTTTGATTTTTTTATTATGTCAGCGGCGAGGTGTGCAGGGCGACGATGCCAAGTGCTGTGATTAGACGGAGGAGGTCTTCGCGGTAAGTGCGCTTTCAGGAAGGTTATTGCCTTTATTTGGTGAGGTGGCAGGTGAAACGTTGCGGGCATTGCGTGGATTGATGATTTCAGCACCCAGGGTGTAAAGGTTGCCTTGTGAGCTTGCTTCGCCGATTAGAGTGTCAGAATCGCTGAAGATCTGGCAGTTGTCCCCTTTGAATCGTACCGCGACACCCCGTTTCGAGATCTGAGGCACGGATAACAGGTTCCCGTGCAGCTCCGGAACGCACAGCACGTTGTGGAGCACGATTCGGTGCCACTTTCCCTTGGCTGGAAATCGAGCGAGTATGCTTCCGGTGCCAGTGGCAGGAATGGAGCCGGTATCTCCTAGGATGATTTGGGTAGGTTTGGTAAGTGGGGTGAACGTTTGGAACCAATCGCGGCGTGAAGACATGGTGCGTGAGGCACCCGAATCGACGATCCACTGATCAAGCAGATTTCTCGATGTCGGGGTGCATTCGGTTGTCAGTGAGCAATTCCATCAGGAAAAACCTCCTTTGCTAGCGAGTGCTGGCTCCAGGCTAGCGAAACAATAATTGCAAATACCATGATAACCACTAAATAACCATCACTAGCGACGGCTCGAACATCCGTCATCAGGGCACCACTCACTGAGATAAACTAGCCTAAAATATCTACACAAATGTTAAGTAACTATGCATATCAGCAAACGGGTTTATGTAGAATGTATGGCATTCTTCAAGGACAGTAAAGCTATTCCATTCTCGGGGAAAAATGG